>Ga0335078_10016960_pt1 | contig 10818 bp, 8 predicted proteins | sample Lox_Sample_32_FD_206711 | JGI IMG/M metagenome (GOLD analysis project Ga0335078, IMG submission 206711) | Soil microbial communities from Loxahatchee National Wildlife Refuge, Florida, United States - Lox_Sample_3.2 | ecosystem: Environmental > Terrestrial > Soil > Wetlands | place: USA: Florida... | reverse complement strand
AACAATCTCGGAAAATAGGGAATAGGGAATAGGGAATAGGGAATAGGGAATAGGGAACAGGGAACAGGGAACAGGGAACAGGGAACAGGGAACAGGGAACAGGGAACAGGGAACAGGGAACAGATAAAGGCCCTACTCGCGGATGACCTTTACGAAGACGCCGTCGGGCAGCTCGCCTTCGAGCAGGTGGACTACGCCGCCTTTCACGTAGCCATCGAGGACCTGCCTCGGCTGCTTCACGCCGCCAACGTTGCGATCCCCGGGGCCCCGGACGCGGGACGCTGGACGCTGCACCCTGATCTCTTTGCTCTGACCTCTGATCTCTGATCCCCGTCCCCTGGACGCTGGACGCTGGACCCTGGACGCTGCCCTGTTCCCTGTTCCCTGTTCCCTCGTCTTCCCCATCCCCTGGTCCATCGCTTCGTTCGCCAGCCGGTCGGCTTCGCGGTTTCCTTCGCGCAATGTATGGCGAATCTCGAAACCCTCGAGCTGGCGCGCCAAGCGCTTGGCTTCTTCCCACATCGGCCTCAGGACCGGGTTTGCGACCTTGTACTGGCCTTTCATCTGCTTGACCATCAGCTCCGAATCGGAGACGACGCGCAGGTGCTTTGCGCCGTTCTCGGCGGCCCACTGCAACGCGGCCAGCAGGCCGGAGTACTCGGCGTAGTTGTTGGTCTGGCGGCCCAGGAATTTGCTCAACTTGGCCACTTCGCGGCCGCTCGCATCTGTCACCACAACGCCGTAAGCCGACGGCCCGGGATTGCCGCGCGACCCGCCATCGCAGTGGGCAGTGAACCAGTCGCCCGTCGGAGGCGAGGCCGGATTCTCGAAGAGGTTTCCGTTCATCGTGGTCAAGTTTAACCTTCGAGGCTGAACTCCCACGAAAGTACCTTCCGACTCCTCCGCGACCACCGCCAATCGGCTCACAAATCGGGATTTTGGCCGTCCATCAAATGCGGACATTTCTCCTTCCCCCGGAGTTGGGTCGATGGCAACGGGAGCAGCGATTTACCCTTTAAGGCCGGCCGGCGCGGCAATATTGCCCTGGCTGCCCACACGCAGGGTAAAATCCTTTCCAGGCATGGCTGCGACGACGGCGATGGACGGAACCAAGCGCGGGCAGGACCGCGCGCAATCCCGCGCCCCGGAGACGGAGCTGATCCGCGAGGCGCAGGCGGGCTCGCGCGCGGCCTTCGATGCGCTGGTGCGCCAGTACGAGCAGCAGGTGTTGCGGCTGGCGCTGCATCTGACCGGCTCCGAGCAGGATGCGGAAGACGTCTACCAGGAGGCATTTCTCAAAGCCTTCCGGTACATCGGAAACTTCCGTTTCGAGTGCTCCTTTTATACGTGGATCTATCGCATCGTCACCAACCTGTGCCTGGACCAGTTGCGGCGCAGGAAGACGCGGCGCGAAGACCACGCGGTGATCGTGGACCAGTCGGGCGACGAGATCGACGTGCTGGCTTCGGTCTCCGACGACCGTTCGTTTTCCAATCCCGCCAAGGAGCTGGACCGCAAGGTTCTGGGGCAGAGGATTCTGCAGGCGCTGGGCAGGCTGACGCCGCGCGAGCGCATGGTTTTCGAGTTGAAGCATTACCAGGGTCTCCGCCTGCGCACCATCGGAGAGATGTTGAATACGACGGAAGAGACCGCCAAGAACACGCTCTTCAGAGCGACCAAGAAGCTGAGAAGCCACCTGGCGGATTCGCGGTAGGAGCCGGCAAACGAGCGCCGGATTGAAGTACTTTTTCGAGGCTGGAAGGACGTAGCGATGAATTGCGAAATTGCCCATGAACGGATCGTCGCGGCGGCATACGGCGAGTTATCGGACGAGCAGGTGCACGAGCTCGAACGCCACATGGCCGGATGCCCCGATTGCCACAAGGAACGCGAGGCGCTGCTGGCGCTGAAGGTGCTTGCCGATGCCTGCCCGGTGATGGAGCCGAGTCCGAACCTGATCGCCCGCTCGCGCCAGCGCCTGGAAGAGGCGCTGGACGCGTTGCCCGCCAAACGCTGGTACGAGCGCCTCGGCCAGCAGATCCTGAACAACTTCGCCGGCCTGCAACACGCGCCCGTGGCAGCCTGTCTGCTGCTGCTGGCGGGCATGGGAGCGGGCACGCTGGGCGGCTTCGAATTCGCGCAGGGCCGCGCGGCGCGGACTCTGGCCGCAAGCCAGGCAGCGGCCCAGGCGCGGAGCCGGCAGTCGCAGGCGATATCCCAACAGGCCGTTTCGGCGTCCGATATCGCCAGCATCTCCAGCATCGTTCGCCAGCCCAACAGCGAAATCGTCGAGGTTCGCTACAATCGGCTGGTGCCGCAACAGGTGGAAGGATCGCTCGACGATCCGGGGATCCGTCAGTTGCTCATGCTGGCGCTGCAGGATTCGGTTTCCGCAGGCGTCCGCGATGACTCCATCGGCCTGATGGCGGCTGAGTGCCGGGCTGGCCACAGTTGCAAGCCGGAAGGGATTCGCGACGCGTTGATGGCGGCCTTGCGCTACGACCGCAATGCCGGAGTGCGGCAAAAGGCGCTCGATGGACTGGAGCCATACGTGGCCGAAGATCTGCGCGTGCGCGACGCCGTGCTCGAGGCGCTGCTCACCGACTCCGACCCGCAGATTCGCAGCGAGGCCATTAACATTCTGGGGCCGGTGGAAGCCGACACCAGCGTGCGGCAGGTTTTGACATCGGTGGCCGATTCGGATCAGAATCCGCACATCCGCACCGTTTCGCGGCAGGTGTTGCGCCACGTGCCGGAGATTCAATAGAGCTGTCTTACCTTCCCGGTACCGCGCCGTCTCACCAGAGTGCGGGCCGGATCGAGAGAGGACCCGCAGGAGAAATACACATGATGTACTTTTCGAGGCCATATCCAAAACGTCATCTCGGAATGGTTGCACTGACGACGATCGCCGCTGCAGCCTTGCTGGTTCCGCCATCTGCCCGTTCGCAGGCCATGGGGATCGCACAGGTTCTTGAGGAACCGAGCCCGTTGATCGGTACTTCCGGCTCCCAGGGTTACCTGGGCGTGCTGGTGGGCGACGTGGATGCCGACTCGGCCGCCAAGCTCAAGCTCAAGGAAGTTCGCGGCGCCGTCATCACTTTGATCGACCACGATGCGCCCGCCGGATCGATGGGGCTGAAAGTCAACGACGTGGTGCTGGAGCTGAACGGTCAGCCGGTGGAGGGCGCCGAGCAGTTGCGGCGCATGCTTCACGAGATTCCGCCGGGCCGCAACGTCTCGATGCTGGTCAGCCGCGACGGCAATACCCTTACGCTGGCCACGCAGATGGGCGATCACAAGAAGATCGTCGAGGGTATCTGGACGCGCATCGCCAAGAGTGGTGAAGACCTGTTGCCGTCGGCCGGGCCCGGAAACAACCTCGTGGGCAACGGCAACGTGGCCTCCGGGTCGACGATGCCTTTCGCCGTCTTTGGCAGCACGCTGAATGTCGGCGCCCTGGTTGAGCCGCTCACCTCTCAAATGGCCGATTACCTCGGGGTCCCGGGCGGGCTGATGGTCAAGCAGGTGACACACAAGAGCGAAGCCGCTGCAGCCGGCCTGAAGGCCTTCGACGTCATTGTCAAAGTCGGAACGGATCCGATCTCCACCACCGCCGACTGGGAACGCGCTTTGCGCTCCAACCAGGGCAAGCCGGTGCAGGTCACGATTCTGCGCGACCGCAAGCAGCAGACGCTCACCTTGCAGGTCGATTCCAAGCACAAGGGCGAGCTGGAGATGGAGGACGCTTTCCCGTGGGAGAACTGCCCGGAGATGGCCGAGCTCGATCCGGAGAACGCCCAGGTATTCGCCTGGGAATCGGGAGCCACGGCGGAACAGATGCGCCGCCAGGCCGAGGCTCTCGCGAAACAGCTCCAAAAAGGCCTGGGAGAATTCAAGATCGATCCGCAGCGGGCTGAAAACATGCGCCGGCAGGCGGAGCAGTTGCGCGAAAGCATGAGGAGCTTCAAGATTGAGCCGAAGCAGTTCGATGAGCTGAAGCAGCAGATGGACCAGTGGCGCAGGAGTTTCAACGCAGGCGATTTCAAGATAGACCAGAAACAGATTGAAGAGCTGCAGCGGCAGATGGAGCAGTGGCGGCAGAGCTTCCGGCCGGAGAAGTTCGGGCTCGATTCTCAGTGGCGGTGAGATTGCCGGTCCAATAACGACCCAGAACCAGAAAGGGGCGCCGTTCGGCGCCCCTTTCTCCTGTTGGTCACCGAGTTCAGATTCCTACGAATCGGGGTGGGGGCAGGGCGGCTTCAGCTCCGGGCACGATTTATCCACGCATGTCCTTACGGTCGCTGGCCGTCGCTGCTTTGGCCGTGCTCCGGAACGGGATGGCGTTGCGTTCGAACCGGCCCGGGCCGATTTTCCATTGCGCTTTGCGTCGTCCGGCGGCGCCTCCACGCGCGGGGTTTCCATGATGGCAGCCGGGCGCTCGCTACGCTCCACAATCGCCGTGGGCGCCTTCGGCGGATCTGGTGGCTGGGGCCGAGGCGCGCCGCAGGCACCCAACACGATCGCCAATCCAATCGGACAAACGCTCATGCGACACCTTGCTGACATTCTAACGGCCAAAGGGACGGAAATTGTCAATGAATTGTCACTGTTATGTCACTACCGGGTGGCTCCTGCCTCTTCCTTGCGCGGGGCCGCTGCCGTCCGGCAGGGCCGGGAATCGCGGCGGCGCGGGGCCAAATTTCCGTTCGATCCGGTTTGACGCTCCTACCTGCCCCACCTATAATTCTCCTCAGTTCCGCTGACGTCTCCGCTTGCGTCTTTTCCTGTCTCTGGCTGATGCGCCGAGTTCCCCCTAAAAGAAACTGGGGTTCCCAGCAGCTTTTTTTGCTGGGGTGGAAATGACACTGGGTCCCCGGCGGTCGGTTCTTCCGCTGGGGTGGAGATGACATCGGGCACTGGTGACCGGTCTTCGCCACCAGAAGGAAATCGGACTGCGATGGCTGCTCATGCGTCATGGTCCTGCGTCTAACCAGAGACGCCCACAAAGGAACTTCGAAGGAGTTTTCACCCGAGATGAATCGCTTGGTTGCATTTGCTTCTACGCTGGCCACGGGTTTTGCCCTGTGCGCCGCAGCCCAGGTACCGGCGGCGCCGCTGCCGGCTTCAACATCCGCCGCGGCTGCCGACGCACCGTCTGTGCCTGCGGGACCACCCAAGATCGCCGTGATCGCTTTCCAGGCCGCGGTAGCGCAAACCAACGAAGGCCAGCGCGACTTCGCCGACCTGCAGAAGAAGTACGATCCCAAGCGCCAGCAACTCAAGTCTCTGAGCGATGAGGTCGACAGGCTGACCAAGGAACTGCAGACTCAGGCCAACACGCTGAACGACACCGAGAAGGAGAGCCGCGCCAAGACCATCGACGACAAAAAGAAGCAGCTGTCGCGCGACGCCGAGGACGCTCAGAACGATTTCAACAACGATATGCAGGAGATGTACAACGGGCTCGCGCAAAAGGTCTACGACACGCTCGCCACCTACTCGCAGCAGCAGGGATTCACGCTGGTGCTGGATGTGAGTTCGCAGCAGCAGCCGGTGCTGTATGCCGCCGAGTCGACCAACATCACCAGGCCGGTGATCGAAGCCTACAACAAGAAGTCGGGCGTGCCTGCGCCGCCCAACCCGCCGGCTGGCTCGTCGCTGGCGCCGACCTCGCCGAACCGGGCGCCGGCTCCAACCACACCGAGGCCGACCGCTCCCTCTCCACAGCACTAGGCTGGAATCGTCTGCTCCCGGGTCCCTCTGGCGAGGGTCCGGGGCGGGCGACTCAACACCTCGCCTCTGTGGAAAAAATTGTGGATTCCTTCTTCAGAGTGGACGAAAAAAGCCCGCATTCTACTCTTGCCAAAATGCGGCTGGTTCTGTTAGGCAGAACAAACCCTTATTTTTCAGAGTGAAAGCGGCAGCTCATGGAGAGGATTCCGGAGCACCTCCCCTTCAGCCCGCGAACGTCGCCTCAGCGAGCTTTCCACAGTCACGTATGAACAACCGGTGACTGCGTCTCCGCATCGCCCTCGCTCCGGGGCCTCATTTGGCTTGATCCTCACCCACGCGCAGCACCGCCAGAAACGCTTCCTGCGGGATGTCGACCTTGCCGATCCGCTTCATCCGCTTTTTGCCTTCTTTCTGCTTTTCCAATAACTTGCGCTTGCGGGTAATGTCGCCACCGTAACACTTGGCGAGGACATTCTTGCGCAGCGGGCTCACCGTTTCGCGGGCTACGACCCTGGACCCGATCGCCGCCTGGATGGCGACCTCGAACTGCTGGCGCGGGATCAGCTCGCGCATCTTCGAAACCAGCGCCCGGCCGCGCTCGTAGGCGAAGTCGCGATGCACGATGATGGAGAGCGCATCAACCGGCTCGCCCGAGACCAGCACATCGAGCTTGACCATCGGCGAATCCCACCGGCCGGAGAGCTGGTAGTCGAGCGAGGCGTATCCGCGCGAGATGGATTTGAGCCGGTCGTAGAAATCGAGCACGATCTCGTTCAGCGGCAGCTCATAGGTCAACAGAACGCGGGTGGGTGTGATGTATTCGAAGTTCACTTGCCGGCCGCGCTTCTCTTCCACCAGCTTGAAGATGCCGCCGACGTATTCGTCGTTGGTGAGGATCTTGGCGGTGATGATCGGCTCTTCGACCTTTTCGATATGGCCGGGATCGGGCCAGCGCGAGGGATTGTCGACTTCGATCTGGCTGCCGTCGGTCAGCGTGATCTGGTAGCGCACGCCGGGCGCGGTGGTGATCAGGTCGAGCTCGTACTCGCGCTCCAGCCGCTCCTGGATGATCTCCATGTGCAGCAGGCCGAGAAAGCCGCAGCGGAAGCCGAAGCCCAGCGCCACCGAGCTCTCCGGCTCGAAGAAGAACGATGAGTCGTTCAGGCGCAGCTTTTCCAGGGCGTCGCGCAGCAGCGTGTGCTCGTGCGAATCGACCGTGTACAGGCCGGAGAAGACCATCGGCTTGATGTCTTCAAAGCCGGGGAGCGCCCCCGCCGCGGGCCGCTCCTCGTCGGTCACGGTGTCGCCGATGCGCGTATCGCCGACATTCTTGATGGTGGCCGCAAAAAAGCCGACTTCTCCCGCGCTCAGCTCGGCGATCTCCACCGGCTTGGGACTGAGCACGCCCATCGACTCCACTTCGAACGCCTTTCCATTGGACATCAGGCGAATGCGCTGGCCCTTGCGCAGCGTTCCCTGCATCACGCGCACCAGCACGATGACGCCGCGGTAGGCGTCGAACCAGGAGTCGAAGATGAGCGCCTGCAGCGGCGCTTCCGGGTCGCCGGCCGGCGGCGGCAGTCGGTGCACGATGGCTTCGAGCAACTCCGGCACTCCCTGGCCGGTCTTCGCGCTTACCGGAATGGCGTCGGTCGCATCCAGGCCTACGGCCTGCTCGATCGCCTCCTGGGTGCGCGTGATATCGGCCGAGGGCAGGTCGATCTTGTTGATGACGGGAATGATTTCCAGGCCGTGGTTGATGGCCAGGTAGGCGTTGGCCAGCGTCTGCGCTTCCACGCCCTGGCTGGCGTCCACTACCAGCAGCGCGCCCTCGCACGAGGCCAGCGAGCGCGAGACCTCATAGCTGAAGTCGACATGGCCGGGCGTGTCGATGAGGTTCAGCTGGTAGGTATTGCCGTCGCGGGCCTTGTACATCATGCGCACGGCGTGCGCCTTGATGGTGATGCCCCGCTCGCGTTCCAGATCCATGGCGTCGAGCACCTGGGCGTGCATCTCGCGGTCGCTCAACGCGCCGGTGAGCTCCAACAGGCGGTCGCTCAGCGTCGACTTGCCGTGGTCGATGTGGGCGATGATGGCGAAGTTGCGAAGGAAACGTACGTCCATGAGGGGGCCGGAAATGAAGGCTTTAGCTGCGCCCTCGGCATCTTTCGGATTGCTTCGGCTCGCCGATTGCGGCGCAAAGCCGCCGCTGTTCAGGGCTGCGTCGGCTCAAAGGCAATGTGACCAGAGGTGTTCTTTCGAAGATTGCGATCCGCGCGTGGCCTCCATGGCTTAGCTTATCATCGGAAAAGCACTTCCCCTTTACAGGGACAGCCGTATCGCGAATGCGTTTGAGTTCCTCCAGATATCGTTTGTGGTTTTTGGGCGCGCTGGCCATGGCGCTGGGTGGCTGCGCCCCTTCGAATCCTCCGCGAACCCAATCCGGCCGGCAGCCCCAAAGCACCGCTCCGGCCATTTCGCCTCCAGTGCCGGCTCCGGTTCCGCCTGCGGCTGCGCCTGTCTCGCCCGCCCAGCCCACCGCTGAGCAGAGGCGCGCGGCCCAGCTCATTCAGCAGGTCGAGGCCGCGTACAAGGCGGGCGAGGCCGACTACCGCAAAGGGCAACTGCCCCAGGCCAAGTCGGAATTCGATCGTGCCGTCGATCTGATGTTGACCAGCGGCATCGATATCAAGACTGTGCCCGAGCTCGAGGACGAGTTCGACCACATCGTGGACTCGGTGAATGCGCTGGAGATGGAAGCGCTCAAGCAGGGCAACGGTTTTGTGCCGCAAGTGGAAGAGACGCCCGCCGACGTGGCCAGCGACGTGACGTTCACGGTCGATCCCAACATCATTGCCAAGGCCAGGACCGAGCTGGCCGGCATCAAGTCCGACCTGCCCCTGATGGTGAACGAATACGTGGCCGGCTACATCAACTTTTTCGCCAACACCATGAAAGGCCACAACACCCTGCTGCACTCCTTCGAGCGCGCCGGCCGTTACCGGGCGATGATTCAGCGCGTGATGAGCGACGAGGGCGTGCCCCAGGACCTGATCTATCTGGCCGTCGCCGAATCGGGGTTTCAGCCGCGGGCGGTCAATCGCCGCTCGCGCGCAGGCGGCATGTGGCAGTTCATGCCCTACGGCAACTACGGGCTCACCCGGAATGGCTGGGTCGACGAGCGCTTCGATCCCGAGAAGTCGACCCGCGCCTACGCCCGCTACATGAAGTACCTCTACGACCAGCTGGGCGACTGGTACCTGGCCATGGCCGCCTACGACTGGGGCGCCGGCAACATTCAGCGCGCGGTGGAGAAGACCGGCTACGCCGACTTCTGGCAGCTGTACAAGCGCAACAACCTTCCCGGCGAGACCAAGAATTACGTGCCCGAGATTCTTGCCGCCATCATCATCGCCAATAATCCCCAGCAGTACGGCTTCGACGAGGTCACGCTCGATCCCCCGGTGCTCACCGACACGGTGACGATCAACTACTCGGTCGATCTCAGGCTGGTATCGGACCTGCTGGACACGCCAGTCGACGAGCTGATGGCCTTGAACCCGGGCATGCTGCGGATGCAGACCCCGCCCGATACGTCCTTCGACCTGCACCTGCCCGCCGGCACGGCCACGCTCTTTGAAGAGCGGGTTGCGCAGATCCCCGAAGCCAAGCGCGACTCCTGGCGCTACCACCGCGTGGCGCCCGACGACACGCTGGAGTCGATCGCCCGGATCTATCATGTCCCGGTTTCAGAACTCGCCGAGACGAACGATTTGAGCGCAAGAGAAAGCCTGAAGGGGGTCGAGGCGGTGGTCGTGCCTGTCGCGCCGGTGGCAACCTCCTCGCGGCGCACGCTGCTCTACACCGTGCATCGCGGCGATACGCTAGTCACCATCGCCGACCGGTTCGGCGTCTCGCTCGAACAGTTGCGGCGATGGAACCAGATTGCGGGCGTCAAGGTTGAGCCGGGCCGGCGCCTGCACGTGGCCGAACCGGTGCGCCTGGCGCGAGCCTCCGCAACGCACCGCCGCGGGACTGCTGGAGCCATGACCAGGAGCGAAGGGGCCGACCCGCCAAAGAAGCCGGCGCCAAAGAAAGGCTCCAAGAAGACCGGCGCCGCTGCTGCCGGGAGCCATCGCGCCAGGAAGCCGGCAACGACCACAAAGTCCTCCGCGCGATAAAAAACTACTTCGATACTTCATCTGCTCTTGTCATTTGCTGGCTTTGTGTGCAAGCTATTGCTACAATGGCTTCCGCAAAGCGGAGCAGTGGGGTCCGCGACGCGAACTAGGAAAGCCCAAAAAGAGCGGCGGAGACCCGCTGGAGGCAAAACGGATGGACGACGTGTTCAGAATGTACGCGATGAGTGACGGCAACCTTGATGCGGAGCCGGCGGAGCTGGACCCGGATCACGAAGATTTCGAAGAGGACGACGAGATCGAAACCTCCAGCGTGCTTACTTCGTCGGATGACGACGAGGGCGTGGCGGATGAAGGCGAGGATATGGCGGCTCATGCGCCGGCCGCAGCCCCACCGGCGGTGAAAAAAGCGCCGGCCAAAAAGGCGGCGAAGAAGGCGCCTGCCAAGAAGGCAGCCGCGGCGGCTCCGGCGAAGAAGGCCGCGAAAAAGGCTCCGGCCAAAAAGGCCGCCAAGAAAGCGCCGGCGAAGAAGGCCGCGAAAAAGGCTCCGGCCAAAAAGGCCGCCAAGAAGGCTGCGAAGAAGGCTCCGGCCAAAAAGGCCGCCAAGAAAGCGCCGGCAAAAAAGGCTGCGAAGAAGGCGACCAGGAAGAGCAAGAAGAAGTAGCGCCCGCGCATCTCGCCGTTTCGCGCACTGAAAAGCCCGGCCTCTCAGCCGGGCTTTTCTCTGTTCCGATGTGTCGACGACCGGCCGCTATCGATCGAATCGCGTCCGCGAACGCGAGGGCTTGGGAAATGGAGGGAGATTATTTCTTCAGTTCGCCGAGCGCGGCCAGCACTTCCTCGGAGTGGTGCTGCGGATCGACCTTCGTCCATTCCTTCACGATCTTGCCCTCCGGATCGATGAGGAACGTGTTCCGGTTGGCGATGGTCATGGGTCCGAAGT
>Ga0335078_10016959_pt1 | contig 10818 bp, 11 predicted proteins | sample Lox_Sample_32_FD_206711 | JGI IMG/M metagenome (GOLD analysis project Ga0335078, IMG submission 206711) | Soil microbial communities from Loxahatchee National Wildlife Refuge, Florida, United States - Lox_Sample_3.2 | ecosystem: Environmental > Terrestrial > Soil > Wetlands | place: USA... | reverse complement strand
CGGGCGCGACGCCGCTGGCCTCTTCGGCGACCACGACGCCGAGCGCCTCGACCACGCCCGCCACCGGCGCGTCCAAGGCGTCCGCCTCCGCGGCGAGCGAAGAAGCCAAGGAAAAGGCCGAAGCCAAGAAGGAAGAAGAGGAAGAAGCCAAGCACCCCGCCAAAGCGCCCCCCGCCAAAGCGCTCAGCAACCAGGCGGCCACCAAACTCGAAAAGAGCACCGGCAAGGCCAAAGAGAAAGAACTCAACAAGCTCACCACCGCGCCGATCGAAGTCAAATGAGCGCGTCGATGTCCGAGCTGCGCCGCCGGCGCTTGGAGCTCGCGCAGCGCGTCGCCGCGCTCACGTGGGACCTGGGCGGGCTGGCCTACGAGATGGCGATACGCGACCACTACCGCCTCGACGTGCTGGCGCGCAAAGCCTCGGAGCTGCAGGAGGCGGACGCGCAGCTCGGCGAGGTGCAGCGGCTGCTGGCGACCGCAGAGGCCGGCATCCACGGCCAGTGCCGCTCCTGCGGCGCGGTGCACAGCCGCGGCGCCGCCTTCTGCTGGCACTGCGGCGCCCCGCTGATCGAGGAGGCGCGTCCGTCGGTGCTGCCGGCTGACCAGACCGCCTGATCGTCGCGACGGAGTCGTCGGCGGCCGCCCGTATCGTTCGCGGCCTGATGCTGCCTCGACCGCTTGCGCTGGAGCCCGTCGCCGACCGCTTGTGGGCGCCTCCGCAGGAGGACGTGCCCACGCGCGGCAAGCCGATGTCCGCGCGCGTTGAGGCGACGGCGGTCCCATACCGCATGCTCGTCCACGAGCTGGCCGCGCGCGCGCGCGGCGGCGCGCTCAGCTCGGCGTCGCGTGCGCTGGGCGAGACGAGTGCGAGCCCGCGGGCGATTCGAGCGCTGTCCGGCATCGTCGCGATCAGGGCCGCGCTCGAGCGCAGGCAGACGTCGGTGTATGACGCGCTGATCTGGTTCTTCGGTCCTCGCTGGCAGCCCGACCCCGAGGACGCGCCGCTGAGTGCGATCGACTGGCCCCAGGCACCCGACGACCGCCTAGTGGCCATGCTTCCGTACGTGCTCGACCCGTTCGGCCTGACGACCAGGCGGGCGCTGCTGCTGGGCAGGACCTCCAGCCGGGAACGAGCCTCGCGCAAGGGCCAGGGGACGTTCTACACGCCCGGCGATCTCGCTCGCTCGCTCGCGGCCGAGGCGCTCACCCCGAGCACGCGCTCAGTGCTCGACCCGGCGTGCGGCGCGGGGGTCTTCCTGCGCGCCGCCTTCACCCGCCTGTGCGCGACGCAGCTGCCTCGCGATGCCGTCGCGGGGCTCCACGGCATCGACTCCGACGCCTGTGCAATCGACGCGTGCGCGCTCGTGCTGCTCCATGACTGGCTCGCGCGCGAATCGCTGCGGCCCTCCGAGCTGCCAGCGCATCGCTTCGCGTCGCTGCGCTCGCATCTCGTCCACGGCGACGCCCTCGAGCTCTACGCCGAGCCGTTTCAAGCTGGGCTGTTCCGTGACCGCAGGCACGCCGAACGTCCCGGCATGCCGCTGCACGTCGACGCCGTGCTCGCGAACCCACCGTTCGCGCCCCTGGGCAGATGCCGGGGGAGCGTGAGGGACGGGTACGCCTCGCTGCGCCGCGCGCGCAACCCAGGCGGCGTGAACATGATGTGGCCGTTCTGGGAGCTCGTGTCGCGCACCGCATCCCGCGACGGTCGCGCCGCGATCGTGCTGCCGCTGTCGGCGGCATATGGCAGCGGCGAGGTCGCCGACGCCGGCCGTCTCGCCGCCTTCGCTCGCGGCAGCTGGGAGCTGCGGTTCTTCGACCGTGCGCCCGACGCGCTGTTCGGCGACGACGTCAAGCAGCGCGTGGCCGTCGCGATACGCGGCCCGGGCGCGGGAGGCGCCGTGCGGGTGACCGCGATTCGCCGGTGGTCGGCCGACCGTCGCTCGGGCGCGCTCGCATCTCGCGTCGGCGACGGCGTCGAGCTTCCCATCGCCGCTGGACCGGTGGCGAAAATCGGCTCAGCGTGCGAGCGAAGCGCGCTGTCCCACCTGCGAGCCTTGGGCGAGACGCTAGGCGACAGCGCCGTCGGACTGCGCTTGGCCGCAGCATCGGATCTAGCTTGCGACGCGCGAGCCATTGCGATCGCGCCCACCGCCTACAACTGGGTCGGCGCCTATCGCGACACCGCGACCGCGCGCACCGCGCGTCGACACGCAGCCAGCAAGCTCGTGGAGCTGACGTTCGACTCACGGCTCCTCGCGGACGCCGCGTACGGAGTGCTCGCCTCGCACGTCTTCCTGTGGTGGTGGCGCGCGATCGGCGACCTCTTTCACATGCCGCTGGCGACGCTCGCGCGATCTCCGTTCCCCCTGCACAGATGCTCCACCGAGCGGCTGAGTGAGCTCGCGCGCGCGGCCCGCGCATGCTGGCGGCACGCCCAGCGCGCGCCGATCGTCGCCGTCAACAAGAGCACGAGGACCGTGGCCTACAGCTCCGCGACGGATCCCGCGGCGCTCGCGGCGCTCGACCGCGCCGTCGGACGCGCCTTCGGCCTGCAGGCGGCGTTCGTGTCGCTCGCTCGCGACGAGGCCTCGCGGCTCGCGGCCGCCGGCAGGGAGCCGTGACCGATGGCGCCCACGGCCGAGCAGAAGGAGGCCAGCCGCCTCACCAAGGAGGAGTGGCGCGAGTACACGAAGACGATGTGGTCGATCGCTAATACCAGCGACTCCGACCACCCGGCGGTGTTTCCCGCGGAGATCCCCCACCGGCTGATCAAGATGTTCAGCTTCGTGGGCGATCTCGTCCTGGACCCATTCGCCGGCGTCGGCACCGCCGTGCACGAGGCCCTCGCGCTCGACCGACGCGCCGTCGCCGTCGAGCAGAACCCCGACTTCGTCGCGCGCATACGCGAGGGACACAGCCGCTTCATCGAGGACGGCGATCTCGACGTGTGTCTCGGAGATTGCCGCGCGATGGACTTCCTCGACGACGCCAGCGTTGGGCTGATCGTGACCTCGCCGCCGTACTGGAACAAGGCCGACTACGGAGGCAACGGGCACAACCTCGGCAACGTCGCCGGCTATCGCGCGTTCCTGCGCGAGACCATGCCCGCGCTTGCCGAGTGCGCGCGCGTCCTCGAGCCTGGTCGCAAGCTCGCGCTCGTGACCGCCAACGTCAACCAGTTCACCGATCACGGGCTGCTGACGTTCCCACTCGCGGCCGACATGCTCGGGCTGCTGCGCGAGGTGGGCCTGGTGATCGTCGGCGAGGTGATCTGGAGCAAGGACGGAACTGGTGGGCGCTGGGGCTCCTGGGGGAGCCAGCGCCCGATATTCGGCAGCTACCCGTTCCCGCCCAACTTCCTGTTCAAGACCGTCCACGAGCACATCCTCATCGCCGCCAAGCCGCCGGCACGGAAGGTCCGCAATCCGCGTGCGCTTCCCTACGAGGAGCTCATGCGCTAGCGGTCCGGCCGCTCAAAGCGGGCAGCCGGGCCAGACGGATGCCAGTTCCCCGCGGGTGACAATGACGCGTCGCGTTGCGGGGACGGACCGGCCGACCGGTGGGCTGCTCAGGTTGAGTGCCCCGACGGCGGCGTACTCGGGATCGCCCGGTAGCAGCACCGCATAGCGGAACGCCTGTGGCCGGCGGTCGACCACCACGAGCAGCGCCGGCCGGGGCGCCGGATCTGGGCGACCATCGGGCTCGGGGAACTCGAGTCTTCGATTCCTCCCCTTGCCGATCACCAGCCGTTTCCGAATTACACGGATCGCCCCTTGGCGAGTGACCGCCTCACGAGGGACCGTTCGCCCGGAAACGGTGACCCCGAAGAACCCGGCCAGAATATCGGTGTTCAGCTCCCACTGCGGCCACCGCCGCGAGCGGCCGAACGCGAGTCTCGCGATGAGCACGTTCAATCCCGGGGGCGAGCTGAGTGTGGGGGGATCGAGCGCCGGCGGTGGCCCGCCAGCAAGCGCGGGGAATGTCGGACGACGCCGCGCGCGCCGCGGGCGGCGTCGTTTATTCGACGCGCCCCGGCCGCCCGCCGCGGCGAAGCGCTTCACCGTCAACTCCTGCGCCAGTTCACCCGCGCGTGTCATACGCATCAGCCGCGCCGGCGTGGCCGTGCCGAGAATCGCGGGGTACTGCGCGCTGAGCCAGGGCGAGATCGCCTTGAGCAGTGAGAGCCAGGAAGCCGCGTCCGTCGCCTCGCCAAGCGACGGTCGCCACACGGTGCTCGCCTCGTCGTTGTCGTACAGCCCGCCGCCGGTCAGGTTGGAGGAGCCGACGATCACGAGCGCTCGCGACGCCTTTCGCAGCGCGCGTATGGCGCTTGGGTCGCCAGGTGTCGCGTCGGAGAAGACGTAGAGCTTGGGGTGGAAGGTCGCGCCTGGCTCGGCCGAAGCGAGCAGGACGCTCCCGCGTGGCGCCACCGCCTGCCGGAGGTACCAGAGCGCCTCGTAGGTCGTCCCAAGCATGTCGACGCCGATCGTCAGGTCCACACGCCCTCCCGATGCGACGAACTGGCCGAGCAGCGCCTCGATGTATCTGACGCCCGACATCCGCGCGAACGCGACGATCGCCGTCAGCCTGGTCCAGTTGCCCGCGCGCAGTTGGGCCACGATCTCGCCCCCCGCGCTGCTCGATCTCGGGGAGATCAAGTGATCGATACTCATCGCGTCCCTTGATTCGACCACCAGGCCGCCTGCCCTGCCGTCGCTGGCAGGCGACTCCCTCAGCCTGCCGGTGCTGGTCGCGTGCTCGGATAGCCTTGCTCCAATGAGACGACTGCCCGTCTCGATCGCCATGGTGCTCGCGCTGGGCGCAGCGCTCGTTCCTCTCGCGATCTCCTCGCTAGCGCGGCCCGTTCATGCACGGGCGGCAGCCGCCCCCAACGAATACGGCTGCCCGATCCTGCCCGCCGAAGACCCGCTCAACCAGGAAATCGCCAACGCCCCAGTCAACCCCAACTCGGCCAACTACATCGCCAGCATCGGCCTGGCCGCGCACCTGCATCCGGACTTCGGCACCAACCCCAGTTACGGTATCCCCTACACCGTCGTTGGCCCCGAACAACCCAAGGTTCCGATCAAGCTCACCAAATACCGCTCCGAATCCAACCCCGGCCCCTACCCCGTGCCGCCGAACGCGCCGATCGAGGGAGGCGGCAAGGACGGGCATGGCGACAGACACGTGCTGGTGCTCCAGGAAGGATCGTGCACGCTGTATGAGATGTACAAAGCCAAGCGCAAGGGCGCCGGCTGGAGCGCCGCCTCGGGCGCGGTCTTCAACCTGCGAAGCGCAGCGCTGCGACCCGAAGGCTGGACCTCCGCGGACGCCGCCGGGCTGCCGATCTTCCCGCTGCTCGTGCGCTACCCGGAGGTCGCCTCAGGGCAGATCGACCACGCGCTACGCGTGACCGTGCCCGAGACACAGCGCGGCTACATCCACCCCGCCACGCACTTCGCCTCCAGCAGCTCCAACCCCAACCTGCCGCCGATGGGCCTGCGCCTGCGACTGAAGGCCAACTACAGCCTCGCCGGCTTCCACGGCGAGTCGCTGATCATCCTGGAAGCGCTCGAGCGCTATGGGCTGATCGTCGCCGACAACGGCTCGCCGTGGTTCATCACCGGCGCGCCCAACCCCCACTGGAACGACGAAGACCTCGAACAGATCAAGCAGGTCCCCGGCTCGGCATTCGAAGTCGTCGAAAGCGGGCCGATTTTGCACGGCTAGGCCCGTTCGTGGACTCGGGCGCGGTCAGGCCTGGTGCGTCGGCTCGGGCTGTGCCTGTGCCGGCTGCTGCGCCTGGGGGTCGGGAGCTGGCTCGGGGGTCGGCGTGGCGACCGGCTGCGGGGGCGCCGGTGCAGGGGCCTGCGCGGCGACCGGTTGCACCGGCGCCTGCGGCTGCTGGGCGCTCTGGCTCAGCATGTGGCTGCTGTCGCCGCTGAGCGAGTCCTTGAACTCGCGCATGCCGGTGCCGAGCGAGCGACCGAGCTCCGGCAGTCGCTTGGCGCCGAACACGAGCAGCACGATGATCAGGATGAAGGCTATGTGAATTGGATTGTCCAGTCCCATGCGTTTCAGTCTACGCCTTTTCCCCGTGCGCGCCGGGTCTCTGCAACGCGCTGCCGGATATCCCCCAAGGTGGGTTGTGGCACATCGCCCAACGTGGCGCGCACGAGCTGGGCGGCCACCACCAGCAGCAGGCCCGCGAAGGCGTCGCGCAGGACCACGCCCGACAGGGCGTTGGCCAGCACCACCCCTGCGCTCGCGCCGGCCAGCGACAGCGCTCCCAGCAGCAGCGCGTCGCGCCGGCGCACGTTGCCATAGCGGTCCTGGCGCCAGCTGCCCACGATCGCGACCGGGACGATCGCCAGCAGCGACGTCGCCTCCGCATGATGCTGGTCGAGCCCCAGGAACAGCACGAGCCCCGGGACGAACAGCACCCCGCCACCCACGCCCAGCAGGCCCGCGATCACGCCGCCCGCCACGCCAATGGCGACGGCGCCGATCACCTGATCACCAGCTCCACCGCGCTCGCCACCAGCACCGCGGCGAACAGCAGCGCGATCGCGCGCCGCGGCAGCCGCTGCTGCAGCCACGTGCCCACCAGCACGCCGCCCACCGCTGGCACCCCGATCAGCAGCGCATCCAGCACGCGCACGTTGCCGTAGGTGCCCTGCACGGCAGCGGCGAAAGCTGCGATGAACACGATCGCCGCGAGCGAGGTAGCGGTCGCTGAGCGCTCCCCATAGCCGAGCCACAGCACCAGCAGCGGCACGATCACGCTGCCCCCACCGACGCCGAACAGGCCGCTGAAGACACCCGCCAGGGTGCCGATCGTCATCAGCTTCAGCGGGCGATGGCGCGCGCCCTCAGCGGCCACTTGCACGAGCGGACGGGCGGGCCACCATCATCGCCATACTAGACGTGTGTCCCCCGCTGCAACGCTCGTGGAGGCGCTCGAGCCGATCCGCTCCAACCCCTCCAGCTCGGCAGTGCTGCTCGACATCGACGGCACGCTCGCGCCGATAGTGCGCCACGCCGCCGACGCGCACGTGCCGGAGGCCACGCGCAGCCTGCTGATCGAGATCGCCCGCCGCTACCGCCTGGTGGGCTGCGTCAGCGGCCGCCGCGCCACCACCGCCCGCCAGATCGTCGCGATCGGAACGATCGCCTACGTCGGCAACCACGGCGGCGAGCTGCTGCGCCCGCGGGCGACCAGCCCCGAGGTGGACCCCGAGCTGGCCGCATGGACGGCGCGCGTGCGCGAGTTCGCCGCGCGCGTGTACACACCGGCGCACCAGCGCATCCGTGTGCGCAGCGAGGACAAGGACGCGATCGCCGCGTTTCACTGGCGCGGCGCTCCCGACGAGCGCGCGGCCGAGGAGGCCGTGCGCGAGATCGCACGTCGCGCGCAAGACGAGGGCCTCGAGGTGCACTGGGGACGGAAGGTGCTCGAGGTGCGTCCGCCGGTGATGCTCGACAAGGGCCTCGGCATCGCCACGCTGCTGCGCGGGTCACACGTGTCGGCGGCGATCTACGTCGGCGACGACACCACCGACCTCGACGCCTTTCGCGGCCTGCGCTCGCTCGTGGAGTCGGGCGCGCTGACGAGCACCGTGTGCGTCGCCGTCAGCTCCGACGAAGCGCCCCCGGGGCTAGCCGCCGAGTCAGACCTCACCGTCGACGGGCCCGGGGGCGTGCGGGAGCTGCTCGAGGCGCTGCTGTAGCGACGTGCGCTTCGTGGACTTCCTCAGGACCACCGTGCTGCTCAGCGCCGGCGCAGCGACCGCCCTGGCGGCCATCACCGTTGTCGCCGCGGGCTCCAAATCCGACGCCCAGCTCGCCGAGGTCGCCGTCGGCTGGTGGCTGATCGCCGGCGCCATCGGCATGCGCTTGGGCCAGCGCACGCAGACCAGTCCCGCGATCGGGCGCCTGCTCGCCGCCGCCAAGTTCACCACCACGCTGCCCGAGCACCATCCGAACGCGATTCTCCTGAACAGGCTGTGGCCGCTCGCGCTGTTCACGCTGCTGTCCGGCGGCCTTGCATTCCTGGCGCCGCAGATAGCGGGCATCGCCGCCGGCTTCGCCATCATCTGGGCGTTCGCCTGGCGCCGCCAGGACGCCGCCGTGGCCGCCATTGAGGAGCGCGACGGCGCGACCTTCTACGTGCGCCGCACCTCGCCCGTGCGCCCGATCGCGCTCGTGCGCACCCCCGGCTTCAAGGCCGCGCGCCCGCAGCAGGTCGACGGCGCCGTCACCTGACGTGGACGTGCTGATCGTCTCGCTCGGCTCCACCGAGGGGCTGCGCAGGGCCGACGAGGAGCTCCGCGGCTCGCTCGAGCGCGCGGGAGCGCGCGTGCGAATGGTGAGCGCGCTCGTCCCCCGCCGCCGACGGACGTTGATGCTCACCGACCTCGGCTGGGCGCTCGCCGCACGGGCTGCGGCGTCCGGCGCGCTAGCCGACACGCGAGCCTCGCCAGCGCCCGCGATCGTCTACTCGAGCACAACCGCCGCGCTGCTGTGGCCGCGGCCCGGCGCGATCCGCTTCGATGCGCCGTCCGCTGGCAATCGAGCCGGACGCCACGGGCTGTGGCAGCGCCCACTGGAGCGTCGCCGGCTGGAGCAGGCGCCGCTGCTGCTGCCGTGGAGCGAGGGCGCGCTGCGCGAGGCGCCGCTCGCCGCGACCCGTAGCGCCCGTGCGATCGTGCTGCCCGTGCCGGTCGAGTCCTCCGCGCCGGTCGCGCCCGTCGATGCCTCCGGCGCCGAGCAGTCCGCCTCGTTCACGCCCGTGCGCGACATCGCCGCGATCACCTACGCAGCCAACCCCGCCAAGAAGGGGCTCGACCACGTGCTGGCGGCATGGCGCGCTGTGCGAACGGCACGAGCCCCCGAGCCGGCCGTTGACCCAGCCGACGAGCTGGTGATCGCCGGGGCGACGGTGCAGGATCTCGAGCGGGCCGGCATCGACCCGAGCGCCGAGGAGGGCACGCGCGTCGTCGGAGCGCTCCCCGCGGGGGAGTATCGCGCCCTGTTGCGCCGGTCACGCGTGTTCGTGTGCGCGCCGCGCCGTGAGGACTACGGCATCGCCCAGCTGGAGGCGCTCGCCGACGGCTGCCTGCTCGTGACCACGCCCGCGCCCGGGCCCTACACCGCCCTGCCGATCGCGCGCGCGCTGGATCAGCGTCTGGTCAGCGAGGACCTGTCGGCAGCGTTGCGGACCGCGCTGCTCGATCCTCCGGCCGGGTATGCGCTACGCGCGCGAGAGGCGCTCGCTGCCTTCCGATTCGAGGTCGTCGACGGGCTGGTGGCCGACGCGGTGCTGCCATCGCTGGACGCCAGCCGGCACAGCTGAGATCGGAGACACCGACTCTGGAATCATGTCGTTAGGTGGACCTCGCTTGGTCCATGGGTTACGTTCGGGCGATGCCCGCGCCCGATTACGTCAACCCGTCGACCCCGCGCGCGCTGAGCGTCATCACCGACCTTCAAGATCCCGCGGAGGCGGAGGCCGGCGCCGGCAAGCACCGATCGCGCAGCGGCAGCGTCCTGAGCGCTCCCGCGTGGGGCGCGATCGGTGCCACGACGACGTTCATCGCGATCACCTGCTGGTGGTTGACGCAGGATCGCAGCATTCCCATCTACGACGCCGGCGAGCACCTGTGGCGGGCCTTCGAATATCACGACATGCTGCGGGCGGGAGATCTGCTCGGGCCGTTCAACGCGCCATCGATCTATCCGCCGCTCGTGCTGGTCCTCGGTGCACTCGCCTCGTTCGTCGGCGGCGTGAACGTCGCATCGCCGATCGTCGCCGAGAACCTCGTGTTCGTTCCGCTGCTGGCGCTCGGCTGCTACCAGATCGGGCGGCTTCTGTTCGGGTCCCTGGCCGGGCTGCTCGCCGTCGTCTTCCTACTCGGATCCCCGCTGCTGATCTCACTTTTTCATGTATTCATGCTCGACGCCCCGCTCACAGCGCTGGTCGCGGTGTCGGCTTGGTTGATCCTCGCGAGCGAGGACTTCAGCCGTCCGGGCCTGGCGGGCCTGGCTGGTTTGGCGGTCGGGCTCGGCCTCAACGTCAAGGCGCAGTTCCCACAACTGCTCGTCGGTCTCGTCGTGATCGTGCTGCTGCATGGCGGGTGGCGGAACCGGCGCGGGTTCGCGATCTTCGCTGCGGTCGCTCTGGCGGTGGGCAGTCCGTGGTATCTGGCTCATTTCTCAGACCTCGGGCATGTGCTCGACCTCGCCGGCACGAGCTCCGAAGTTTCGGCGAGCGTCGCTCCTCCCACGCTTTCGGCCGACAACCTCACCTGGTACCTATGGAGCACGCTGAACTCCCAGCTGTACCTGCCGCTGTTCGTGCTCGCGTCGGCTGGCTCGCTGTGGACGCTGCTCGACGTCGCCCGCCGTCGCGGCAGGCAGACGATGCGGCTCGAGCTGCTAGCCGGCGGTTTTGCCGCCTGGCTGGCGCTTACGCTCACACCACACCACGACATACGCTACGGCGTGCCGCTGCTCGCCTTCGTGGCGGTCATCGGCACGGGCTGGATCACCTGCCTGCCGCGCACAGCAGGTCTCGCGGCTGGCACGCTGCTGGTCCTCGCCGTCCTCGCCAACACGCTGGGCGTCACCTTTGGCGCCGGCGGCGGGGTGAGCGTTGCGCTGCCCGGAAAGCTGGCCGGCCTCGATCAGGTGGTCGTATACTCGACCGACGGCTTCCTGGCCGGGCCACCGAGCCGTGACGGGGACATCCCGGGCCTGCTCGCAGCGCTGCGGCGCGAAGGCGTGCGAACCGTCACGTGGAGCGTGGGGGA
>Ga0335078_10016958_pt1 | contig 10819 bp, 12 predicted proteins | sample Lox_Sample_32_FD_206711 | JGI IMG/M metagenome (GOLD analysis project Ga0335078, IMG submission 206711) | Soil microbial communities from Loxahatchee National Wildlife Refuge, Florida, United States - Lox_Sample_3.2 | ecosystem: Environmental > Terrestrial > Soil > Wetlands | place: USA... | reverse complement strand
AAGGTGGACCTGACACGCTATCACCCCAAGCCCTGTTTGCAATACCACATTCATCGCTGCCTGGGCCCCTGCGTGGAAGGCCTGACGACGGACGATGCGTACGGCCGCGCGGTGCGCGATGTGCGGCTGTTTCTGGAAGGCCGGCACGGCGACCTGGCGTCGGAATTGCGCGGCCGCATGGAAGCCGCCTCGGAGGCCATGCGCTTCGAAGAGGCGGGCTCGCTGCGGGACCTGCTGGCTACCGTGGAAGAACTCGATGAACGGCAGAAGATGGCCGCGGCCAAAGGCGACGATATCGATATCTTCGCCGCTTACGCGGAGCCGCCGCTGGTGGCGCTGAACGTCTTCCACCTGCGCAACGGCCAGATCGTGGATCGGCGCGAATACTTTTGGGAGGACCAGGAGGAGTTCGATGCGCCGCAATTCTTTTCGGCGCTGTTGAAGCAGATCTACCTCGACCAGCGGTACGTACCCGGGATCATCCATGTACCCGTCGATTTCGAAGATCGCGCCGCATTGGAAGAACTGCTCTCGGAGAAGCGCAACCGCAAGGTGGAGATCCACACGCCGCAGCGGGGCCAGAAGAAAGCGCTGCTGGACCTGGTCGAGACCAACGCGAAGCACAGCTTCGAAGCGCGTTTCCGGGTGCTGAAGCCGTCGTCGCGGGCGATCCAGGAGGCGCTGCAAGAGGCGTTGACGCTGCCGGAGCCGCCCAAGCGCATCGAGTGCTTCGACATTTCCCACATACAGGGAACGGATAAAGTGGCCAGCATGGTGGTGTGGGAAGACGGCCGCATGAAGAAATCCGATTACCGCAAGTTCATCATCCGGACGGTGATCGGCAACGACGATTTCGCCAGCATGCGGGAAGTGGTGACGCGGCGGTACGCGCGATTGCAGCAGGAAGGCCGGCCGATGCCGGGGCTGGTGTTGATCGACGGCGGCATAGGCCAGCTTCACGCCGCCGCGGATGCGCTGGAAGCCATCGGCATCATCAACCAGCCGCTCGCATCCATCGCCAAGCGCGAGGAGATCATCTATGTTTACGGGCAGGAGGACGAGCCTATCGTTCTCGACCGTTTCTCACCGATCCTGCACCTGGTGCAATCCATCCGCGACGAGGCGCATCGCTTTGCGGTGACCTTCCACCGCACGCGCCGCAACGCGCAGGCGCTGACTTCGGAGCTGGACCGGATCGAAGGCGTTGGCGAGCGGACGGTGCAGAAGCTGTTAAAGCATTTCGGCAGTTCGGAACTGGTGCGTGCGGCGGGTGAGGATCAGCTCGCGGCCGTGGTGGGGCGGGCGGCGGCGCGGCGGGTGTTGCGGTATTACGAAGAGGCGCCAGCAGGACGCAAGGGGTAGCCACGACGGAGCCGCCCGGCTCATTGAACCAGTGAGGACGAAGGTCGGGCTTTCCTTCTTCCCAAACTTCGAGGCAGTACCCATTGCGAAAGTTTCCTGTCACGGACGAACCGGTTCGGTCGTATACTTGGACCGATATGCGGCGACCGTGAAACGCCGGCGCCCAACTCGCGGCTTCAGGAAGGGGAGGCTGTCAATGAAAACACTGGTCTGTGTCGTCTTTTCGGTCGCGTCGGCGCTTGCGCAAGATTTAGCAATCCAACCGGAAAACAGCACGTCCGGCGGAAACTCCTCGATTGCGCAAGGAATCCTGGGATTTGGCATACCGTCAAGTTCCGGCGCTCCCGAGCCATGCGTAGGTATTGGTACGGCTGGATCCTGTTACGGCGTGCCGGCGGGTTTGTTGGTGGTGCCGACCAAGTTGCTGGTGCCACCCGGCACAACCGGTGTGTATTACCTGTCGATCGAGACGGCGGATTTCGCAGGGATCGCCGACACGACATTTGAGTTGTTCGAGTCCCGGAACCTGGTGCTGCAGCTCATGGTCAACGGCAGCGCCATCAACGCGAACACGAAGACCATCATCGCGCAGGCTGGGTCGATTCCGGCGGGCAGCTACGAGGGACAGGCGACCCTGACGGCAGCGACGACTGTGATGCCGCAGGGTGGAGGCACGCCCGTGACTTTGACGGCCAGCACCCAGCTCTTTATCCTTCCGCTTCCGAGCGCGGGGATTGACGAGGACCCTAGCATTACAGGAGGTGCCAAGCCCCGGATGGCCAGCCGCATCGCCACATTCGCTGAGGATTTCGGGGTTCCCGCCGGGACCTACGCCGGACCGGCGACCGTGATCGCGACTACGACCCTGACAACACACGATGGGGACTTGATTACGGTAAAGGGCGGCGTTACCCTGCAGATTATTCAGTAACTCGCACGACGTGGCTCGTTTCTTGGAGGGTTTCGCAAATGCGTAAGCTTATACTCGTCCTGGTTCTTCTGCGCCCCACGTTGGCCCAGACGACACCCGCGTCAAGCGTGACCTTCACCGCGCTGGGAACCGGGGCTCAAGCGACCGACCTGCAAACACGAGATCAGATTGTCGGGTACGCCTATCCGGATTTCTGCTCGACCGTCAACGGAGGACCCCCGCTTGGGGGGCAGGACAACACAACCGGTCTGGTAAATGCGCTCGCTGCGGTGGGGACCAGCTTCGGCGTGCTCGAGATTCCCGCGGTGGGGACGACCACGTCGAATAACTACTATTGCTCGTCGCTGGGCACCACGTGGGAGCAAGCTAAGCTTGCGCCACGGATCATCTCCCGACAGCCAGGCGGTCGGCGAGGATAGGCGGCAAACCGGCGCGGCGGATCTTGTCCTGGGCTTTTCTCACGTCGTAGGGCAGGCGGTAGAAGATGAGGAAGTGTTCGTCGGGATTGTACAAGACATAGGAGGCGCGCGGATCGCCATCGCGCGGCTGGCCGACGGAACCGGGATTGATCATGTAGGCGCACTCCGGATCGAGCTCGATGGTCTGGCGCTCCTCGGCGCGCGGAGTTTTTCCGATGGTTTCGATGCGCGCGTGGTTCCAGATGAAGCCGCCCTGCAAGTGGGTGTGGCCGAAAAACGTGAGCGGTGTTTCGAGATAGCAGAAGACCTGCCCGGCGTCTGCGGCAGCGAGCAGGTACTCGTCCTCGTCGAGGGGCGAGCCGTGCACGACTTGAAAGCCGTCGAACATGAGCGGTCCCTTGGGAAGGTTGCGGATGTAATCGATATGGTCCGGGGTCAAGGTCTGCTGGGTCCAGACGGCGGCGGCGCGCGCGACGGGATTGAACCACTCCAGATCGTCGAGCCCCACGGAAGCGCGGTCGTGATTGCCGCGAACGACGGCGGCGGCGTGTGCGCAGGCCCACTCGGCGACGGCGTTGGGATCGGCGCCGTATCCGATGAGGTCGCCGCAGCAAAGGGCCTGGTCATACTTGCCGGCGGCATGGGCGAGGACGGCCTCCAGGCCTTCCAGATTGCCGTGAATGTCGCTGAGGATCAGGTATCGCACGTTGGCGCTTACGCCTTTCTCAAGCGCAACAGCGCAATCTCGGGTGGGGCGCCGACGCGCGCGGGGATGCCGATGGTTCCGATGCCGCGCGTGACATATGCCGAAGCGTTGTCCTGCCGGTACCATCCGTACACGAAGGGCGTATAGAACCGCGCCGGATTCACATACTGATTCAGAATTTCGACCGTCACCTGCCCGCCGTGGGTGTGTCCCGAAACCGTCAAATCGTATCCCTTTTGTGCCGCTACCGGAAAGACGTCGGGGTTATGCGATAAGAGTACATTGCACGCGCCGGAAACGACCATGCGCTCCGCGCCGTGCAGGTAGCGGTCGCGGGAGCCGCTGCTCTGGTGATCCACGCCCGCCACGTTCAGCACGGCGCCGCCGAAGCGCAGCGGTTGCGCCCGCTGGCGCAGGAATCGGATGCCGAGCCGTGCGCCCTGCCGCTCGGTGTAGCCGGCCACCCGGGCGTAGCCCTCGTGATTGCCCATGCATCCCAGAATTCCCGCGTCCGCGCGCAGGCGGGCGAGTTGCCGCAGGCATGCGTCCAAGGGGTCGCCCACCGCGGTAATCAGATCGCCGGTGACCAGCGCGAGATGCGGGCGCAGTTCGTTGACGCTATCGATCACGCGGGCCAGATCCTTTTCACTCAGGAAGGCGCTCAGGTGGATGTCGCTCACCTGCGCCAGGCGGAGCCCGTCGAGATCGCCGGGCAGGCCGGGAATCGGAATATCCACTTCGCGCACGTGGAAATCCAGGCGCTCGACGAGCGCGCCGTAACCCACCATGGCAAAGGGCGCGGCGATCAAGGCGCTGGTGGTGGCGTTCAGCAGGCGGCGCCGCTCGGGCTGGAAGGCGCGCCGCACGATGCGATCCGACAGCAGGCGAAAGCCGCGGTAGAGCAAATAGCCGGCGGTCGAGCCGAAGAACCAGATCTGCCCCACGGCTCCGGCAACCTCGGTCGGGCCGGCCGGCAGCCTGAGCCGGTTCTCCAGAAAAGAGAAGCTGGCCGCGAAGGCCACGGTCATGAGCGCTTGAAAGGCCGCCACAGACCAGCGCGCCACGCGCATCGCTCCCGGCGTGAGACGGCGCGCCGCAAGAGCGAGAAACTGCCGGCTCATTTGCCGCTCGGTAAAAAAGATGATGATGATCGCGAGAAGATCGGCCAGAGTGCGCAAGAATAGTTGCCTACGATCATTTTAGCTGAGATGCCCACCACGCATGGACAAGCAGGGCGGCGGCGGCGATGGCGGCGGTTTCGGCGCGCAAGATAGAGGGTCCGAGCGAGACAGGTTGCCATCCGGCGGCGATGGCGTGGGCCCTCTCGGCGTCCGTCCAGCCGCCCTCCGGTCCGGTCAGCAGCGCGACGGAATCCGGACCGCGGCGCGCCGCAGGCGGCGGAATCGCGGAGAGCAGAGGAGGCGCGCCGGGCTGCTCGTCCAGCAGGTAGCGTGGGCCGGCGAGCGCGGCGAGGGCCGCGGCCAGCGGTTGCGCCGCGGCGATTTCGGGCGGGCCGATGCGGCGGGCCTGCTGGCTGCTTTCGTGCGCGATGCGCCGCCAGCGTTCGGCGCGCTTGCGGGCGGCCTCGAATAGACCTTTGTCGCTGCGCGCCGCCTCTACGGGAAAGATGGCGGCGACGCCCACTTCCGTGGCCTTTTCGACGAGCCACTCGAAGCGATCGAACTTGATGAGCGCGGCCACGAGGGTCAGGCGAATGGGCGCCGGCGGCGTGTCGAGGGCGGCGAGCGTTTGGAAGACCACGCGGTCCTTTTCGAGCGCCGAGATTTCCGCCAGGTAGACGGCGGAGCCGTCGGAGATTTCGTACTGCTGGCCCGGCGTGGCGCGCAGCACGCGGGCGAGATGGCGGGCATCCTCGCCGTGCAGTTCGGCGGTGTTGCCGTGAATCCGGTCGACCAGGAAGCGGCGGCGGGCCATGTGAAGATGTTCGCACGGCGGGAGAGCGGAGGCCACCAAGACGCGCCCGGCGCGGCCCATGCCGTCCGCGCTGATCCAACGTCACGCAGCGTGCGGGTACGATCGTACATCCGGCCCGCGCAGTCGAACGCGCAAGTAGGTTCCCGTCGCGGACCGGTACAATACAGGGGTATGATCGCTTTGCTGCGCGGAGTGCTGCTCGAAAAGCATCCGAACCAGGCGGTGGTGGATGTGGGCGGAGTGGGGTACGATGTGACGATCCCGGTATCGACGTATGCGCATCTGCCGGACGCCGGTTCCGAGGTGCGGCTCCGCATCCACACGCATGTGCGCGAAGACGCGTTGGCGCTGTACGGCTTCCTCACACAGGACGAGAAGGCCCTGTTCGAGAAGCTGATCGCGGTGAGCGGCATCGGTCCCAAGATGGCGATGGCGGTGCTCTCCGGCATCCCGGCGCTGGATCTGATCAACAGCGTGCGGCGCGGCGAAGTGGACCGGCTGACGCGCATCCCGGGAGTCGGCAAGAAGACCGCCGAGCGCATCGTGCTGGAGCTGCGCGACAAGATGCCCGCGCCATCCGGCGAGGAGGCCGCAGCCGCGCCTGGCGCGCCCGCCGGGGCGTTGACCGCTGTCGAGCAGGACGTGCTTTCCGCGCTCCTGAACCTGGGCTGCGCGCGTCCCGCCGCCGAGGCCGCCGTACGCAAGGCGCGTGTGGGCGGGGCGCCTCCCGCCGCCGACACCGGCTTCGAGCCGTTGTTCCGGCGCGCCCTGGAACTGGTACGTTAGGCTGAAACGAATGCCCGATCGGCAACTTGTCTCCGGCGCGCGCCAGCCCGAAGATGCGCAGTTCGAAGCGGGACTCCGCCCGCGCCGGCTCGCCGACTTCGCCGGCCAGGGCAAGTTGAAGGAGAACCTGGCCATCGCCATCGAGGCCGCCAAGCTGCGCGCCGAAGCCATGGACCACGTGCTGCTCTACGGTCCTCCGGGATTGGGCAAGACGACGTTGGCCTGCATCATCGCCGAAGAGTTGGAAGTGCAGATCACCACGACGTCCGGACCCGTGCTGCAGAAGAAGCTGGATCTCACCGGCATCCTGAGCAATATACACGCGCGGCAGGTCTTCTTCATCGACGAAATCCACCGCCTGATGCCGGACGTGGAAGAGATGCTGTACTCGGCGCTGGAGGATTTCCGGGTGGACATCCTGGTGGGGGCGGGACCGGGCGCGCGCACGCACTCGCTGCCCATGCCGCGTTTCACGGCCATCGGCGCCACCACGCGCCAGGGGCTGATCAGCGCGCCGCTGCGGGGCCGCTTCGGGCTGGTGCTGCGGCTCGATCCTTACGGGGTCGAAGACCTGAAGATCATCGTGGAGCGTTCGGCGCGGCTGCTCGGCGTGGAGATCGACGGCCGTGCCGCGGAGGAGATCGCGCGCCGCTGCCGGGGCACGCCGCGCATCGCCAACCGCCTGCTGCGCCGCGTGCGAGACTACGCGCAAGTTCGCGCCGACGGCCGCATCACGCAAGCCGTGGCGGAGACTGCCCTGAACCTGGCGGAAGTGGACCGTCACGGCCTCGATGAGATCGACCAGAAGATCATGCTGACGATCCTGGAAAAATACAAGGGCGGGCCGGTCGGACTGAATACGATCGCCGCATCCATTTCCGAGGAGGCCGACACCATCGAAGAGGTGTACGAGCCGTATCTGATCCAGCTTGGCTTTTTGAACCGCACGCCGCGCGGCCGGGTGGCCACGGAGCTGGCGTTTGAGTACTTCCATATCGAGCGGCGCTACCGCGGCGGCCATCCCGCGCTGTTTTGAAGAGCCATGAAGACGGTGTATCTGGGCCTGGGTTCGAACATGGGCGATCGCCGGGCGATGCTGCGCGAAGCGCTCGCCGCGCTCGAATCGCCGCAGCTTCACATCCGGCGGGCTTCGCCGGTATACGAAACCGAGCCCCTGTATTTGCAGGGCCAGCACTGGTTCCTGAACCTCGCCGCCGAAGCGGAAACGGACCTGTTCCCGCTGCAGTTGCTCCACCGGACCAGCCGGGTGGAAGCGCTGCTGGGCCGCCGCCGCCTGGCGCCGAATGGACCGCGCACGATCGACATCGACATCCTGCTGTTCGGCAATTCCGTGGTGCACACGGCGGCTCTCGAGATCCCCCATCCGCGATTTCGCGAGCGGCGCTTCGTGCTGGCCCCGCTGGCGGACCTGGTTCCCGAGCTGCGGGATCCGGTGACGCGAAAGTCAGTCCGGCAGTTGCTGGGCGAGGTGGCGGGCCAGGTCGTGCGGCGCATCGATTGAGTTACAATCAACCACTGTTATGGCGCGACGGTTGGGAGCAAAGCCGGTGAGCCGGATCAGCGACGACGCCGTGAAGGCCAAGACCGGCAAGACCTGGGAGCAGTGGTTCAAGATCCTGGACAAAGCCGGCGCGCGCATGATGGATCATTCCGAAGCCGCGCTGGCGCTTCGGGCACAACACGGCCTGACCGAATGGTGGAGCCGGATGGTGACGGCGGCGTACGAGCAGGAGCGCGGCATACGCCAGAAGCATCAGCGAGGCGCTGCCTACGCGGTGGATCGCAGCAGAACTTTGACGGCGCCGCTGCCGGTGGTTTGGGCGGCATGGCACGACCGCGTCACGCTCGACCGCTGGTTGCCCGGCGCGCGCTTCGAAGTTGGGAAATCGACGCCCCAGAAGACCCTGCACCTCCTTTGGGGGGACGGCACCAAGGTGGTGGTCGCGTTCTCCGAGAAAGACGGCAAGACCAAGGTGGCGGTGTCGCACGAGAAACTGGCCGAGATCGCCGAGGTCCCGCGCCTGCAAACCTACTGGTCCGAAGCCCTGGACCGTTTGCGGGATGCGGTGGAAGTCTGAACCGGGATACACTCGTCTGGTATGCGGAAAGCGATCCTCTGCCTGGCTGCGGCGCTGGCGGTCTTTGCCCAGCAGCGGGAGCAATTCAACGACGGCGACGCCCACGGCGACGCGCCGTATCTGATCGAGGAAGGCTGGACTCCTCTGCTCAACGGCCACGACCTGGCGGGGTGGCACGGGATCGGCAATGGGCGCAACGACTGGTTCACGACGCCCGGAATCATTTGGGACAGGTTGCTGGGGCCGACGCGGTTGTCCGCCGTCCCGGGGCCCGGCGACCGCATCCTGAACGGCCGCAACGGCAGGACCGCCAATCTGATCAGCGACCAAAAATTCGGCGATATCGAGCTGTACGCGGAGTTCCTGCTGGCCCAGGGATCCAACTCCGGCGTGTACCTGCACAGCCTGTACGAGGTGCAGATTTTCGATAGCTGGGGATCGAGTGAGCCGGTGACCTCGTCGGACGGGGGCGGCATCTATCATCGTTGGATCGACAATAAGGGCGTGGGCGGGTCTGCGCCCAGCCGCAACGCTTGCCGCAGGCCGGGCGAGTGGCAGTCGTATCACATCTGGTTTCGCGCGCCGCGTTTCGACGCTTCGGGGAAGAAGACGGAGAATGCGAAATTCATCCGCGTGGTATACAACGGCCTGTCGGTGCAGAACAACGTGGAGGTAGACGGTCCCACGCGCGCGGCCAACAACATTCCGGAGGCCGCCGAGAATCCGATTATGCTGCAAGGAGACCACGGGCCGGTGGCGTTCCGGAATATTTATTGGCGGCCGCTGCGGGAAATTATTGCGCGGTGAGGTTTGGCGCGAATCACGTTGGATGCCTTTGCCGTCTTTCAGCTAGATAGTTCTATGCGGAGGTATCTCAGGCGGCTTTCCAGGTCGTCGAAGGTTTCGGCGACGGAGTTACGGTAGTTGATCGAGAGGAATCCGCCGAGGTCCGAGGGTAGCTGGACGGAGTCATGCCTGAGTAAAATCAAGCGCTCGGCTCCCCTGCCTAAGCCCATAGCCATCCCGATTTCAAGCAGGACGTTTGACCGCGATCTCCACTCGTCCCCGCTCTCCATTTTCTCATCGGCGGTCATGATTGCTATGACCGCACCGCTCCGATTCATGTTGAGCAGGGCTCGCATAATGTTGGTCGTCGATCCGCCAGGATACAGCCGCTCCACCCTAACGCCCCAACCTCGCAGGTGGTCATTGACGACCTGTGCATCCGGGTTCGGGGCACTGCGCTGAATGAGGAAAACCTGGTTCCTCTCGGTGAGTACTCCCCGCTGCTTGAGGTCGTCTGAGATGAGCTTTGCGACGAATACCTCGTCGGTCTTGAACCGCACGGCGACATTCGGCGGAAGCGCATCGAGATGTCCTGGGCGGAGCCGGTCCACGTAGGCAGTGAGGAGGAAAATCGGCATCTCGCGAGGGAGCGCGTCGGCCATTCTCTGGCCATCGGGCGACGGCGGGTCGCGACTATCGTTAAAGAGATCCAGCACCACGAAATCGGGCGTCTGGGAGTGGTATGCGTTCCAAAACTCCCCAGTGTCCTTCTTGATTTCTAGATCAATTCCGTAGGGCTCCAGCCGCTTTCTGAGCGGTTCCATGTAGCGTTTCGGGTCATCGTCCCATGCGAGTCCACGTATCGAAGGCATTTGGCTCCCTCTCGGATCTCTCCTAAACGGAAGTGCGCGCCTGCCACAACGTCCACAATCTCTCCCTCGATATTAGCCGAAGAGCAATCTCGCATCCATCTCTGCCAAGTTCGACGAACAGCCCTCCACCATACTGCTCGATCTGTTGACGCTGACGCGCAAGTGTTGAATCCGCTGGGATTTGAAACGGCTGGACCGGAAGATTAATCCGGACCACAACGTGGTCGGCGTCGTCCGGGTCGGCGGATTCAGGCCTGGCCTCCTCCCTCAAAATGCGAAGATCGACCGAGAATTTCCCGCCCCTGGCTAGAGAATGCCTTACATTAGTGAAGAGATTCGAGATCAATTCTCTGATCTCAATCGGGTGGCCCAAAACTCGTATCGGTGCTGCAACAGTCCTCTCGACCAAGTTGGTCCAGCCTTGCGGTTTGCCTTCTTGTCGCAAACGATCATCTGCCCGTGGGGCAACCGCAAGCAGAACCTCTCGAACATCAACTAAATAATACACGAGAGCCTTGATCAGGGGGCTGTCAGTGCCCGTCAAATCTTGCCTCAGAACCCGCGTGAGGTCGTTAACATGTTGCCATTCTATCATTGAATGGGCGCGTCTGGACCTTACGTCTCTTAAGAGGCCATGGAGGTTGCTCACATCCTGAGCAAACTCGCTGTCGAGAGCGCCTCCGTAGAAGCGTTTTGCGTCATTGTCAGGTTCTGGGTGAAACTCGAAAAGTCTATTCGCGGCGTCAGCCACGCCCTCTAAAGCGGCCGTTGCTTGGATTCCGCTCTCGACCGCCCGCCTCAACTGGGTCATCGCGGCCTCATCGCCGAGCCACCTGTGCGGGCGCGTAGGGGGAGAATTTGGTTGATCCTGAAGAAATCGCCGCAATTCAGTCTCGGCCGTTTCAAGATCCTTGACAATCGGT
>Ga0335078_10016957_pt1 | contig 10820 bp, 9 predicted proteins | sample Lox_Sample_32_FD_206711 | JGI IMG/M metagenome (GOLD analysis project Ga0335078, IMG submission 206711) | Soil microbial communities from Loxahatchee National Wildlife Refuge, Florida, United States - Lox_Sample_3.2 | ecosystem: Environmental > Terrestrial > Soil > Wetlands | place: USA: Florida... | reverse complement strand
GGTGACGAAGATGACCGTCTTGTGCAGCCGGTCCTGCAGCCGCACGACCTCGTCCTGCATCTCGCGGCGGATGAGCGGGTCGAGTGCCGAGAAGGCCTCGTCGAAGATGAGCACCTCCGGGTCGACCGCGAGCGCTCGCGCAAGGCCGACGCGCTGCTGCATCCCGCCACTCAGCTGGTCCGGGTACGACGATTCGACCGCCGCCAGCCCGACGAGCTCGAGCAACTCGCGTCCGCGTTCATACCGCGTCTGCTTGTCGACGCCCTGAACCTCGAGACCGTACGCGACGTTGTCGATCACCGTACGGTGCGGGAAGAGGCCGAAGTGCTGGAACACCATCGCCACCTTCGTGCGACGCAGCTCGCGGAGGTGCTTGCCGTCCGCTGCGAGGACGTCCTGGCCGCAGATGCCGACGGCGCCGGAGGTCGGCTCCACGAGGCGGGTGACGCAGCGGACGAGGGTGGACTTGCCGCTGCCGGAGAGCCCCATCACGACGAAGACCTCGCCGCGCGCGACCTCGAACGAGACGTCCCTGCACGCGACCGTGCAGCCCGTCTTCGCCATGAGCTCGGCGCGCGGGAGGTCGACGTCGCCGCTGTCTATCGCTTTCGCGGCGTTCTCGCCGAAGACCTTCCAGAGGTCGCGGCAGGAGACCTGAGTCTCAGAAGAGACCGACAGTCTTCCCCTCTGCGTCGATGTCGACGTGGTGGGCGGCCGGCACCTTCCCGTATCCCGGCATCGTCTGCATGTCGCCGCAGAGGGCGACGAGCCAGCCGGCGCCCGTGTACGGGCGGATGTCGCGGACGGTGACCGTGAACCCGGTCGGCGCGTTCGTGAGGTTCGGGTCGTGGGAGAGCGAGAGGTGTGTCTTCGCCATGCAGATCGGCAGCTTGTGGAAGCCGACGCGCTCGAACTCCTCGATCTTCTTGCGCGCCGCCGGCTGCAGCAGGATCCCGTCCGCGCCGTAGACGCGCTTCGCGATCGCCTCGATCTTCGCCTCGATCGGCGCGTCGAGCTCGTAGACCGGCGCGTAGTTCGACGGCTGCTCCGTGGCCGCGACGACGGCCTCGGCGAGCGCAGCCGCGCCCTCGCCGCCCTTCTAGACCGCCTCGTTCGCCTCGGAGGCGAACGCGCCGTGCGCGAGCGCGATCTCGCGGATCTGCTCGAGCTCCTCGTCGGTGTCCTGCGGGAAGCGGTTCACGGCGACGACGGCGTTGAGCCCGAACTCGCGGACGATGCCGAGATGCCGGACGAGGTTCGCGGAGCCGGCCTCGATCGCCTCGGGGCCGCCGTCCGGGTTGCCGCCGTGGTGCTTCAGCGCCTTCACCGTTGCGACGAGGACGACGACGCTCGGCTCGAGCCCGCCGGCGCGGCAGACGATGTCCATGAACTTCTCCATGCCCATGTCGGAGCCGAAGCCCGACTCGGTGAGCACGATGTCGCCGAGCTTCAGGCCGACGCGGTCCGAGACGAGCGAGTTGTTGCCGTGCGCGATGTTCGCGAACGGCCCGCAGTGGACGGTGGCAGGCTGGCCCTCGAGCGTCTGCACGAGGTTCGGCTTGATCGTCTCCTTCAGGAGCACGGCCATCGCGCCGGCGGCCTTCAGCTGCTCGGCGGTGACGGGCTCGCCCTCGCGTGTGTAGCCGACGGTGATGCTGCCGAGCCGCTCCCGCAGGTCGAAGAGGTCGCGGGAGACCGCGACGATCGCCATCACCTCGGAGGCGGCGGTGATGTCCCAGCCGGTCTGGCGTGGATAGCCGTTCGCGCGGCCGCCGAGTCCGATGACGGTGTCGCGGAGCGCCCGGTCGTTGATGTCGACGCAGCGCCGCCACGAGATCGAGAGCGGGTCGATGCCGAGCTCGTTGCCGTGCAGGAGGTGGGCGTCGACCATCGCGGCGAGGAGGTTGTTCGCGGCGCCGATCGCATGGATGTCGCCCGTGAAGTGGAGGTTCATATCCTCCATCGGGACGACCTGCGCGTAGCCGGCGCCGGCCGCGCCGCCCTTGATCCCGAACACCGGCCCGAGCGAGGCCTCGCGCAGGCAGAGCACGGGCCTGCGGCCGATGTGACCGAGGCCCTGCGTGAGCGAGACCGCGGTGGTCGTCTTTCCTTCGCCGAACTTCGTCGGCGTGATCGCCGTGACGCACACGAGCTTGCTGTCGGGTTTGTCCGCCAGGCGGTCGAGCACCGAGAGGGAGATCTTCGCCTTGTAGCGGCCGTAGAGATCGATCTCGTCGGGGAGCAGGCCGGCCTCCTCCGCGATCTCGGTGATGGGCCGGAGCTTCGCCTCCTGGGCGATCTCGAGGGAAGAGGGCATCTTCGTCGCCACGGTGAAAGTCCTTTCTACAGCGTCAGACCGGTACGTGGTACCGGGATATGAGTAATATATCTAGTGTGGAGATCTCGGAGCAGGCGCCTCAATCTCTCGCCGAGCAGGCATATCTGGCGATCCGAGACCTCATCGTCACGCTGAAGCTAGCCCCCGGTGCGCTCATCGACGAGCGTAGATTGATCGGATCGCTGGGTATCGGGAGAACCCCGATACGCGAGGCGCTCCGCCGGCTCGCGCAGGAGCAGCTCGACGAGGTCTTCCCGCGCCGCGGCATGTTCGTGACGGGCGTGGACGTCCGCGACCTCTCGCGCATCGCCGAGGTGCGCGAGGCGCTCGAGCCGGAGGCCGCGCGCCTCGCCGCCGAGCGCGCGACCGCCGCCGAGCGGGAGGAGCTCCGCGCGCTGTACGCCCAGATCGGCGGCGGCTCCGACCTGATGAAGCTCGACGAGCGCGTCCACCGCGCTGTCTACCGCGCGGCGCACAACGAGTTCATGGAAGTGACGCTCAGCCGCTACTACGTGCTCGCGCTCCGCATCTGGATGATCGCGCTCGACCGCGCGCACGAGCTCGAAGAGGCCGTCGAGGCGCACCGCGACTTGCTCGAGGCGATCCTCGGCGGCGACGGCGAGCATGCCGCCACGGCGATGCGCGACCACGTGCGGAACTTCGAGCAGGCGATGCGCCGCGTCCTGGTTGCCACGTGACGACGGTCGTCATCGGCGGCGGGATCGTCGGCAATAGCGTCACGGGCTGGCTCGCCGAGCTCGGAGTCACCGATCTCGTGCAGCTCGACAAGGGCCCGTTCCCGAACCCGGGCGGCTCGACGGGGCACGCGTCGAACTTCATCTTCCCGGTCGACCACTCGAAGGAGATGACGCAGCTCACACTCGAGTCGATGCGCCAGTACCGCGAGACGGGGACGCTGCACGAGTGCGGCGGCATCGAGATCGCGCGCACCGAGGAGCGAATGGAGGAGCTGCGCCGGCGGATGGCGTCGGCGAAGTCGTGGGGCGTCGACGGCTGCCGGCTCGTGACCCCGGCCGAGATCAAGGAGCTCGTCCCGTACGTCGACGAGTCGATCCTCCTCGGCGGCTTCTACTGCCCGTCGGTTGCCGTCGTCGACTCGCTCCGCTTCGGGACGGTCATGCGCGAGCGAGCGCAGAGCCTGGGAGCGGTCGTCCACGCGAACACCGAGGTGACCGGCATCGACGTCGAGGACGGCCGCGTGCGACGCGTGCGCACGACGCGCGCCGACTTCGAGGCCGACACCGTCGTGATCGCGTGCGGCGTCTGGAGCCCGCGCATCGCGCGGATGGCGGGCGCGTCGATCGCGCTGACGCCGGCCGTCCACCAGATGATCGACGTGGGGCCCGTTCCTCGGTTCCTCACGTCGAAGACCGCGGTCGACTACCCGATCGTCCGCGACATGGACACGAACATGTACGAGCGCCAGGACGGGCAGGGGCTCGAGGTCGGCTCGTACGCGCACCGCCCGATCCTCCACGAGCCCGACGACATTCCCTCCATCGAGGAGGCCGCGCTCACGCCGACCGAGCTTCCCTTCACGCAGGAGGACTTCGAGCTGCAGCTCGAGCACGCGCTCCAGCTCGTGCCGGAGGTGCTCGGCGACGAGTCGGTCGGCATCAAGTACGCGATCAACGGCCTGCTGTCGCTCACGCCCGACGGCCTGCCGATCCTCGGAGAGACGCCGGAGGTGAAGGGGCTGTGGTCGGCCGCGGCCGTGTGGGTGAAGGAGGGGCCGGGCGTCGGCAAGTCGGTGGCCGAGTGGATGGTGCACGGCGAGCCGGAGATCGACCTGCAATCGTCCGACGTCGCGCGCTTCTACCCCGAGCAGCGCACGCCGGAACACGTGAAGAGCCGCGCTTCCGAGGGCTTCAACAAGACGTACGGCATCGTCCATCCGGCAGAGCAGTGGGAGTCGAACCGGCGCGTGCGCGTGTCGCCGTTCTACGAGCGCGAGCAGGCGCTCGGCGCCGTCTTCTACGAGGCGGCCGCGTGGGAGCGGCCGCACTGGTACGCCTCGAATGTCGGGCTCGTCGAGGAGTACGGCGTGAAGCCGCGCGAGCACGAGTGGGATGCGCGCTGGTGGTCGCCGATCATCAACGCCGAGCACCTCGCGATGCGCGAGCGGGCGGCGATGTTCGACCTCACCGCCTTCTGCGTATTCGACGTCGTCGGTCCGAACGCGCTCGATGCGGTACAGATGGTCGCGGCCCGGCAGATGGACGTGCCGACCGGCCGCGTCGTCTACACGCCCGTCCTCGCCCCGCGCGGCGGCTTCAAGTCCGACCTCACGATCATGCGGATGGACGACGACCGCTTCCGCGTCGTCACCGGCGGCGCGCACGGGATGGCAGACATGAAGTGGTTCCGCGACCACTGCCCCGACGGCACGCGTGTCGAGGACCACACCTCCACCGTCTGCACGGTCGGCCTGTGGGGGCTGCGAGCTCGTGACATCCTCGCCTCGATCACGGGCTCGGACGTCTCGAACGAGGCGTTCCCGTTCGCGACGTGGCAGGAGCTCGACAACGGCGTGATCGCCTCTCGCATCTCGTACGTCGGCGACCTGGGCTGGGAGCTGTACACGCCGATGGAGCGCGGGCTCGAGCTCTGGGATGCACTGTGGGAAGCCGGGCAGCCGTACGGCGTCGTCCCCGCCGGGATCGGCGTGTACGGGACCACGGGACGGCTCGAGAAGGCGTACCGCGCGTTCGGGTTCGAGCTCGACCAGGACTACGACGTCGTCGAGGCCGACATGGCGTGGTGGAAGGTGAAAGGCGAGGACTTCGTCGGCAAGGCCGCGCACGTCGCCGCGCGCGAACGCGAGCCGGCGGCGACGCTCTGCACGCTGACGCTGACCGGGAACACGCGCTTCCCGCTCGGTCGCGAGCCGATCGTGCGCGACGACGGCTCCCCGATCGCCGACGCGAAGGGCCGCCGCTCGTACGTCACGTCCGCCGGCATGGGGCCGTCGCTCGGCAAGTACGTGCTCATGGCGTACCTGCCGCCGGATGCGCGCGAGAATCTCTCTGTCCAGTACATGGAACAGCTGTATCCCGTCACGGTCGAAGTCGTCGGCTCCCGCGCGCCGTTCGACCCGGAGAACGAGCGCATCCGGTCGTGAAGATCCTCGTCTGCGTCAAGCGCGTCCCGATGACGGGTGGGAAGATGGTGCTCGCCGCCGACGCGCAGGCGCTCGAGACGCGCCACCTCGGCTTCACCATCTCCCCGCACGAGGAGTGCGCGGTCGAGGAGGCGGTCCGGATCGGCGGCGAGGTGGTCGTGCTCACGCTCGGGCCTGCGGAGGCGGAGGAGCAGCTGCGCGACTGCATGGCGATCGGCGCCGACCGCGGCATCCTCCTGAGAACGGACGGCGAGGAGTGGGACGCTCAGTCGACCGCAGCGGCGATCGCGGAGGCGATTCGCGACGAGGGCGGCTTCGACCTCGTCCTGTTCGGCAACGAGTCCGCTGACGCCGCGGGCTACCAGGTCGGGATCCGCGTCGCGCACGTGCTCGGGCTTCCCGTCGTCACCGGTCTGAAGAGAATCGAGGTGCTCGACGGGACGGTGCGGTGCGAGCGCGACGTCGGCGGCGCACGCGACGTGTACGAGGCGCCGCTTCCGGCCGTGCTCACCGTGCTCGAGGGGCTGAACCTGCCGCGCTATCCCTCGGTTCCCGGCCGGCTGCGGGCGAAGTCGAAGCCGCTCGCCGTGGTCGAGCCGGTGCGTCCGGCGCAGGGGCTCGAGAAGCTGCGGCTCGCGGTCCCGGAAGGGCAGGGCAAGCGGGCCGAGATCCTCGAGGATGCGGCCCAAGTGGTGGACGTCCTCCGCCGGCTGGGGGTGGCATGATCCTCGTCTTCGTCGACGCGGACGAGCTGTCGGCGCAGGCGGTCGGGTTCGCGCGCGGCCTCGGAGACGTGCGCGCGGTGACGTTCGAGGGCGCGTACCAGCCGCTCGCCTGGGCGAAGGCGCTGGCAGCGCAGGAGGCCGAGGCGATCGTCGCCGCCGGCTCCGACCGCGGCAACGAGCTGCTCGCGCACGTCGCCGCGCTGCTCGACGTCCCCTTCGCGGCGAACGTCACCGCGGTCGACGGCGACACGGTCACGCGGGTGCGCTGGGGCGGGAGCCTGCTCGAGGAGGCACGCCTGCACGGCGAGCCCAGGATCCTCACGGTCGCGCCCCACACGCACCCCGCGGCCGACATCGGCGACGTCGAGACCCTCCCCGCACCCGACGACGGCTCGCCGAAGGTGATCGCAAGCGTCGAGGAGTCGTCGGGCGGCGTCTCGCTGCGCGACGCGAAGGTCGTCGTCAGCGGCGGCCGCGGCGTCGGCTCGGCCGAGGGCTTCGCGATCATCGAGGAGCTCGCCGGCCTTTTGGGCGGCGCGGTCGGCTGCTCGCGCGTCGTCACGAGCGCGGGCTGGAGGCCGCACGCCGACCAGGTGGGGCAGACGGGAACGAAGATCTCCGCCGACCTGTACATCGCGTGCGGGATCAGCGGCGCGACGCAGCACATCGCGGGCGCGAAGGGCGCGAAGAAGATCCTCGCGATCAACACCGATCCGGAGGCGCCGATCCTCGCGAGCGCCGACTACGCGGTGATCGGCGACCTGCACGAGGTGGTGCCGGCGATCAGCGCCGAGCTCAAGCGGGTGCGGGGATAGCCGGAGCGATCGGGCTCGCGGGACTCGTCCTCGTCTGCGGCGGGGTGTTCGCGCGCCGGGCGGTGTTCCTCACGCGGCTCGTCCTCGAGGCGAAGCCGGCCGACCGGCCGGGCGCGACCTCGGCGCGCGTCGTCAACGAGGCGGAGATCGTCCTGGGGCAGCGCAAGCTCCTGCAACGGCTCGTGCCTGGGCTCATGCACGCGTTCATCTTCTGGGGGTTCCTCGTCCTGTTCCCGACGATCGTCCTCGCGGCGATCGACGTCGCGGGCGGCGGCGACCACACTCCTGCGTGGTACCGCGACCTGAGCGACGTCTTCGCGTGGCTCGTGCTCGTCGGCGTCGTCACGGCGTTCGTCATCCGCAAGATCGTGCGGCCCGCGCGGTTTGCAGGCTCGCATCTCGGCGAGGCCGACGTCATCCTCGCGCTCATTGCGGCGGTCGTCATCACGCTGCTGCTCTGGCATCACTTCGGCGACAGCGGCTTCGCCTGGGCGCATCTCGTCCTCATCGGCCTCTTCCTCGCGTACATCCCGTACTCGAAGCACCTGCACATCGCGACCGCGGCGGTGAACGTCTGGATGGCGCGCACGCGGCAGCGCGGCCGGCTCGAGCCGCTGCGATTCGACCTCCCGGACGATCAGCTCCGCTTCGGCGTGGCGACGGTCGCCGACCTCACGCGCAAGCAGGTCGTGGACGCGTTCTCGTGCACGGAGTGCGGGCGCTGCCAGGACGCGTGCCCCGCGTATGCGACAGGCAAGATCCTCTCGCCGAAGCTCGTGATCATGGGTGTCCGCGACCAGCTGTTCGCGCAGAGCGAGGAGCCGATCGTGGGCAACGGCGTCCCCGAGGAGATGATCTGGGACTGCGTCACGTGCGGCGCGTGCGTCGAGGCGTGCCCGGTGTCGATCGAGCACGTCGACCACATCCTCGACCTCCGCCGGTCGCGACTGATGGTCGACTCGAGCTTCCCCGCGGAGGCGGAGCCGATGCTGCGCGACGTCGAGCGGGCGTCGAACCCCTGGGGGAAGCCGCAGACCGAGCGCGCGGTGTGGGCCGAGGAGCTCGGCGTGCGCGTGCTCGAGCCGGGCGATGCCGCTCCCGAGTACCTGTACTGGGTCGGGTGCGCGGCGTCGTTCGACGAGCGAGCCCGTGCGTCGGCGGTCGCGACGGCGAAGCTCTTGAAGCGAGCCGGCGTCGACTTCGCGATCCTCGGGCCGCGGGAGGCGTGCACGGGCGACCCCGCGCGGAGGATGGGGAACGAGTACGTCTTCCAGGCGTACGCGGAGCAGAACGTCGCGACGCTGAACGAGCAGGGCGTGACGAAGATCGTCGCGAGCTGCCCGCACTGCTTCAACACGCTCGCGAACGAGTACGGCGACTTCGGCGGCCGGTACGAAGTGCTGCACCACAGCGAGCTCCTGGCGCAGCTCGTCGACGAGGGACGGCTCGCGCCCTCGGCGTCCTCCGCATCCGTCGCGTATCACGACAGCTGCTACCTCGCACGCCACAACGACGTGCGCGCGCAGCCGCGGAAGCTCCTGAAGGCCATCGGCCGGCCCGTGGAGATGGAGCGCTCGGGCAAGAAGACGTTCTGCTGCGGCGCCGGCGGTGCGCACATGTGGATGGAGGAGCACGGCACGCAGATCAACGTCGAGCGCGCGAAGGAGGCGGCGGCGACCGGCGCGGAGACGCTCGCGGTCGCATGCCCGTTCTGCACGGTCATGCTCGACGACGGCGTCCGTGAGGTCGGAGCGGACATGCGGGTGGCGGACGTCGCGACGCTGTTGGCCGAAGCGCTGGAATGAGTTCTCGCCTGCCGGCGTTCTTCCCCCCATGGATCGCTCCGCCGAGCTGCGCGTCGCCCTGACCGTTCCCGACTTCGAGGTCGCTGTCGCCTTCTACCGGGACGCGCTCGGGCTCGAGCAGCTCGCCGACTGGAGCGGCGAGGGCGGCCGTGTGATCCTGCTGGGCGCCGGCCGTGCGACGCTCGAGCTCCTCGACGAGGAGCAGTCGGCGGCGGTCGACGCGATCGAGGGCGGCTCCCGCCCGTCGGGCGCGGTCCGGCTCGCGGTCCAGGTGTCGGACACAGAGGGCACGGCCGCCCGGCTCGTGGCTGCAGGCGGGACGCACGCGGCACCTGCGGTCACGCCGCCGTGGGGCGGACGGAACCTGCGACTGCAGGCGCCCGACGGTCTGCAGCTCACGCTCTTCGATCCGCACGCAGAACGGATCCCGATGTAAGACATCGTACTAGGCAGGCGGTGCGAACCGGCATATGGTCGCTCCTTGACCACGTCAGGGGAGGTAGGTATGGCAGTTTCGACTGAAGGACTCGAGTCCGCAGTCAAGGGTCGCGTGGTCACGCGCGGCCACGGGGATTACGACGAAGCGCGCGCGTTGTACAACGCGATGATCGACAGGCGTCCGGCGGCGATCGCCTACTGCGTCGACGACGTGGACGTGGCGGCGGCCGTGCGGTTCGCGAACGAGCGCGGACTCACGATCGCGATTCGCTCCGGCGGTCACAACGGCGGCGGGCTCGGCAGCGTCGACGACGGGCTCGTCATCGACTTGTCGCAGATGAACGACGTCGTCGTCGAGGAGCGCGCCAAGCTTGCGCGCGTGGGCGGGGGCACGCTGCTGAAGGACCTCGTCGACTCAACGCACCAGTACGGCCTGACGGTCCCGGTCGGGATCATCGGCACCACCGGCGTGGGCGGACTGACGCTCGGCGGCGGCATCGGCCACCTCACGCGCGCGTTCGGCCTCACCATCGACAACATGGTCGCGGCGACGGTCGTGCTCGCGGACGGCTCGATCGTGCAGTGCGACGCCGAACGCGACGCGGGCCTCTTCTGGGCGCTTCGCGGCGGCGGCGGGAACTACGGCGTCGTCACACAGTTCTCGTTCCGCTTGCATCCGGCGTCGACCGTGCTCGCCGGCCCGGTGTTCTACGACCTCGACGACGCCGAGGCGGTCATGCGCTGGTACCGCGACTTCATCGCGGATGCGCCGGACGAGCTCGGCGGCTGGTTCGCGTTCGTGTCGGTCCCGCCGGGACCGCCTTTCCCGGAGGAGCTGCACCTGCGCAAGGTGTGCGGCGTCATCTGGACGCAGGTCGGCGAGGACGAGTCGCCCGCGCTGCGGGAGGCGCGGGCATTCGGGACGCCGGTGCTCGACGGCGTCGCACCGCTGCCGCTGCCGGCCTGGAACTCGGCGTTCGACGCGCTCTACCCGGCCGGCGAGCAGTGGTACTGGCGGGGCGACTTCGTCGGGAAGCTGACCGACGACGCGATCGCCCAGCACACGGCGTGGATGCCGAAGGCGCCGACGTGGAAGTCGACGATGCACATGTACCCCGTCAACGGTGCCGCGGCGCGGGTCGGTAACGAGGAGACCGCCTGGGGCTACCGCGATGCGGGTTGGTCGCAGGTCACCGCCGGCGTCGATCCCGATCCGGCGAACGCGGCCGCGATCACGGACTGGGCGCGGGGGTACTCCGACGCCATCCGGCCGTACGCGCTGCAGGGTGGGTACTCGAACTTCCAGATGGACGAGCCCGACCGGGTGCGCGGCATGTACGGCGCGAACTACGACAGGCTCGCGCGCGTGAAGGCGCAGTACGACCCGGAGAACGTCTTCCGCGTGAACCAGAACATCAAACCGCTCGACGGCTAGAACCGCACGACGACCGCCTCCACGTTCGGGCTCGCGCTCTCGACGCGGCGAGCGCGACGTGGAGGCGGCCACGGCCGTGCATGAAGTCAGCGCGGTAGGCTCGACCGGTGTTCGAGACGGGC
>Ga0335078_10016956_pt1 | contig 10821 bp, 13 predicted proteins | sample Lox_Sample_32_FD_206711 | JGI IMG/M metagenome (GOLD analysis project Ga0335078, IMG submission 206711) | Soil microbial communities from Loxahatchee National Wildlife Refuge, Florida, United States - Lox_Sample_3.2 | ecosystem: Environmental > Terrestrial > Soil > Wetlands | place: USA... | reverse complement strand
ACCGGCAGGTGACGAAAGCCGTGCAGCAGCATGATCTGCGCGGCCTCCTCCGCCGACATCTCCAGGCTCGCGGCCTGCGGGTCCGGCGACATCCAGGCCGAGACCAGCTCCGCCGACAGGTCCTCGCCGGACGCCGCGGCCCGCAGCACGTCCCGTTCCGTGAGGATGCCAGCCAGGAACGATCCCTGCAGCACGACCACCGATCCGACCCGGGCCCGCACCATCCCGGCAGCGGCCTCGGTCACGGTCGTATCCGGCGCGACCGTGACCACGCTGGTGTTCATCAGGTCCCTGAGTTGTGTCATGGCTCCTCGCGCACGTCGCCGGCGTCAGCCGCTTTCCCCGATCTCATCGAGTTCCGGGTCCAGGTGCGGGCTGGCCGGGCCCGACATCTCCTCCGAGAGCAGGCGCCACAGCGAACCCGCCCAGGCCGACACGTCGGGCCAGCGCTTCCAGAACACCTGCAGCGTGGTCGCGTCGAACTGCGCGTGCGCCTGCTGCGGGGAGAGGCTGCGCGTGACCTCTTCGAGGTCGTGCAGCAAGTCGAGGAGCCGATCGCCGACATCGTCCATAAGATCACCTCCCAGCGAGTGTAGGACGGGAGCGGCTCCGCGCGAAGACCCGCGCGGCCCCGGGTCGCGCCAGGCATTTGCCGGCAGTCCGCCCCGTTGTCGGCGGGCCCTCCTAGAGTGGTCGTTCATGGCAGGACGGCCGTTGCGGGAGATTGTCGACGAGGGCTGGGCGACAGCGCTGGAACCGGTCGCCGGGCGCATCGAGGCCATGGGCGACTTCCTGCGAGCGGAGGTCGCGGCGGGCCGCCGCTACCTGCCCGCGGGCGATCGGGTGCTGCGGGCGTTCCAGCAGCCGTTCACCGACGTCCGGGTGCTGATCGTGGGCCAGGACCCTTATCCCACCCCGGGGCATCCCGTGGGCCTGAGCTTCTCGGTCTCACCCGAGGTCCGCAGGCTGCCGGGAAGCCTGATCAACATCTTCCGCGAGTATCGCGACGACCTCGGCTACCCGGCGCCCGCCACCGGGGATCTCAGCCCGTGGAGCGAGCGCGGCGTCATGCTCCTGAACCGGGTGCTGACCGTGCAGCCCGGCCACCCGGGCTCGCACCGCGGCCGGGGCTGGGAGGAAGTGACGGAGCAGGCCATCCGGGCGCTAGCCGGACGGGACGCCCCGCTGGTGGCGATCCTGTGGGGCCGCGATGCCCGGAGCCTGGTTCCGCTACTGGCCGGGGTGCCCTGCGTGGAGTCGGCTCACCCGAGCCCGAACTCGGCCGACCGGGGGTTCTTCGGCTCGCGGCCGTTCAGCCGGGCCAACGCGCTGCTCGCCGAGCAGGGCGCGCCGCCCGTCGACTGGAAGCTGCCGTGACGGGCCGGCCGGGGCGGCGCCGGAACGCCGCGCGCGGCGCCGGGCGTGAAACCGCGCATGTCACGGGGCCGGGGCTTCAGCAGTTACGGATGCTTCACCTGGTAAATTCCCAGATTCCTTTGTTTTTCTGGTAACGGAAGCCGCTCGTCCATCGTTGGAATTCGCGCCGGGACAACCTGTGCGAGCCTGCAGGAGGAGGATCCATGGCGAACGGCCGCAGCCAGGCGCCCGCCGGGCGCGGCGCGGCTGATGCCATGGCCGCGGCCGGGCCAGCGGCCGAGGCCGGGCCAGCGGACGCCGCCGGGCCAGCGGACGCCGCCGGGCCAGCGGCCGAGGCCGGGCCAGCGGACGCCGTACGGGCCGCCGACGCCGTACGGGCCGCCGACGCCGCGCGGCCCGCTGACGCGGACACGGGCCGCGAGGATGACCTGATCCGGCTGAGCTGCCAGGTTGCGGACGGGCTGGCCACGGTGATCATCTGCGGGGACCTGGACCTGGCCACGGCCGACCGGACCGTCCGCTTCGTCAGCGACATCATCGACCGGCACGACGGGATGGTGAGCGCCGACCTGTCCGGGCTGGCCTTCTGCGATGCCTGCGGGCTGGGCGCGCTGATCCGGATCGCGGCGCACGCGGACCAGGCGGGCCGCCGGCTGGAGCTGACCAGGCCATCCCGCGCGGTCAGCCGCATCATGCGGATCACCGGCGTCGACGAACGGCTGCTTGCGCCCGCCCTGGCCGGGCTGGGCGCCGGGGCGCCGGGCCGCCCTGCGAGCCGCGGTTAACCTGGACCCGGTTGTCCCGTTTTCCGCCCCGCGCCGACGAAACGCCGGAGGGTGCCATGACGTACCGGATTCCCGTGGTCGACCTCGAGGCCGCGCTCGGCGAAAGCCCGCCGGCCGGGGTCCTGGACGACGTCCGGGCGGCCATCGAGCAGGCCGGGATCGTGCAGGTCACCAACCACGGCGTTGACCAGGGCCTGATCGACGAGTTCGGCGAGCGGACCGGGCGGCTGCTGGCCCGGCCCCGGCCAGAAAAGGCCAAGCTGGCCAGCCTCACGGGGCACCCTTACCGCGGCTGGCGGCAGTGGCCGGACGACTTCGGCCGGCTGGAACTCGAGCGTTACAACGTGGCCCAGTTCGACACCCCGCAGGACGCGAGGGCGGGCGGTGTTCCCGAGCAGTACCTGGCCCTGTTCGCCCACCCGAACGTGTGGCCGCCCGATGACCCGCGGCTGCGCACGGTCACGTTCGGCTACATCGGCGCCTGCCGTCGCCTGGCCGAGGCCGTGCTCAGCCTTTACGCCCGGGCGCTCGGCGTCCCGGCGGGGACGTTCCCGCTGGGCGCGGTGCCCCACCTGAGGCTGACCGTCAACGACTACCCGACCTGGCCCTACCCGGAGGACCCGGACGCGCCGGACGAGGCCAAGCTGCTGCTGCTCGAGCACGCCGACGACTCGGCGGTCACCGTGCTCGGCCAGGCGGGCGACTATGAGGGGCTGCAGGTGCAGGCGCCCGACGGCTCCTGGGTGCCGGTGCCGATCGTTCCCGGGGCGCTGCAGGTGCTGTCCGGGACCCTGCTGACCCGCTGGACCGGAGGGCGGCTGCGGCCGGGGCGGCACCGGGTGATCGCGGGCGGAGCGGATACCCGGCGATCGACCGCCGTGTTCTGCTACCCGAGCCTGGAGACGGTGGTCGCGCCGCTGCCTCCCTTCGCTGCCCCCGGCACCGACGAAGCCGGGGTCCTGGTCTGGGATCACGTCAGGCGGCGCGTGGAGGACTACCTCGACGAGTTCGGGCGGCCAGAACAGGTGGCGGCGTGGCGTGAGGGCAAGCCGTACGTAGCGACGCTGGCCGGGAACTCGGCCGACCGCGGCTAAGGAAGGGCCGGTGGGATCTCCGCGGAATCGGTCACGCGCAGCCGCCGCCGGGCCCGCTCGTAGAACGTGGTCCGGCCCAGCCGGACCACCCGCGCCGCGGCCGGCCGTGGCTGCAGTTCGATGCGGTCCATCGCCGCGACCTGGCCGGCCACCTGCCCGTCCACCTCGACCGCCAGCTGGCTGCTGTCCGGCAGGATGTCCAGGGCCAGGGTGTCCCTCACCGACAGCACCAGCCCGCGGTTGTAGGCGGAGTGCGGTGCGGCCGGTGTGACCAGCAGGGCCTCGACCGACGGGCTCACGATCGGCCCGCCCGCCGAGAAGCTGTACGCGGTGGAGCCGGTCGGGGTCGCGACCACCAGCGCATCGGCCGCATAGCTGACGAACGGGTGGTCATCGACCCGGATCGCGACCTGCGCGCTGCCCTGGCCGGGAAAGCGGACCACCGCGATGTCGTTGAACGCGGTCACGACCTGGCCGCCGAGGACCGCGTCGACCGCCAGCCGCGGCTCGATCGTGTACTCGTGGGCATCCACCGCCGACAGCGCCCCGGGCAGGTCGGGCACGTCGATCTCCGCCAGGAAGCCGAGCTTGCCGAGGTTGACCCCGAGCACCGGGGCGCGCTGGCGGTCGGCCAGCCGCATGGACCGCAGCATCGTGCCGTCCCCGCCCAGGCTGACGATCAGGTCCGAGCGCCGCCCGAGTTCCTCGGCCGATACCGCGATCGCGGCGCAGCGCAGCCTGGTGATCTCGGAGACGATGCCGAGGACCTCGATGGACCGGTTCTTGGCCCAGTCGAGGATCGCGTTCACCGCCTCGGCCGAATCTCGCTGCGGGTGCAGCACGACACCGACGCTACGCATGCCGGCCGTCCCGGGCCGGACGACAAGTGGTCATGCCGCGATGCTTTCGCATGGAGCACGCCGAGCGCCAGCCGTGCGCGCGGGGTCATGCGCCGGCGTCCGGGTTGGCGCGGATGTCTCACCGGACCGGGGCGCCGGCCAGGGCGGCGATGACGCCCAGCGCCGCCGCGCCGAGGATCGCCGCCACCACCCCGCGGCGCAGCCCCAGCAGCCAGACGGCCGCCAGCGCCAGCACCCCGGCCTGCCACAGGTGGTTCAGCGCGAGGCCCAGCGAGATGGTGGCGCCGCCGATCGCGCCGATGGCCGCGGGCCCGGCCCCGGTCAGAAAGGCCTGCACGCTGGCGTTGCGGCGGAGCGAGTCGAACCGGGACCCGCCGAGCAGCACGAACGCGAACGACGGCGTGAACGCCACGAACGAGGCGAGCAGCCCGCCGCCGACCCCGGCGGCGGCATAGCCGACGACGGCCACGGTCTGCACCACCGGCCCGGGGGTGACCTGGCCGAGCGCGACCGCGCTGAGGAACTGGGTGTTGGTCATCCAGTGATAGGTGTGCACGGCATCGTGCTGCATCAGCGGGATGATGACGAAGCCGCCGCCGTAGGACAGCGCACCGACCTTGAACGCCACCCACGCCACCGACAGCAGGCCGCTGGCGGCAACCGCCGGCCCGGCCAGCACCGGCAGCAGCAGTCCCGGGTGGCCGGGCCGGCGCCGGGGCGGGTGGCGGAGCATCATCTCGGCCAGGCCGCAGCCGACCAGGATGAGCACCAGGAACGGCCCGATCAGCGCGGCCGCCACACCGCCGGCCACCAGGTAGCAGGCCCACCTGGCCCGGGCCGGACGGGCTTCGCCGACCCGGTGAAAGCTGGCCGGGGCCAGGCTGATCGCCGCGCTGAGCGCCACGGCCGGCACCGCGGCGCCCGCCCCGTCCGCGGCCCCCCTGATCCACAGCGGCGGGCGCGCGGCCAGGAACAAGGCCGACAGGGCCAGGATCACGATCAGGCCGGGGACGATGAAGCAGGCCCCGCCGACCACCGCCCCCCGCGGCCCGCGCAGCCGCCACGCGCAGAAGATCGCGAGCTGGGTGGAAGCCGGCCCGGGCAGCAGATTCGTGGCCGCGATGCCGTCCTCGAACTCCTGCGCGGAGATCCAGCCGCGCCGGTCCACGCATAGTGCCCGCAGCAGCGCGATGTGCGCGGGTGGGCCGCCGAACCCGATACAGCCGATGCGACCCCACTCCCGGGCGATGGTCAGCAACGAGACGCGTGGCGGCGCCGGTGGCGAGGGCCGGACACCGCCCGGCGAGGGCGGAACAGCGCCCGGCGAGGGCCGGTCGGCGCCCGGCGGGAGCGGGGCGGCATCCGCCGGGGGCGAGGCGGCGCGGGGGACCGCCGACCCGGCCGTGGGCTGCCCGCGCTGCGGCTGCTCGCGCCCCGGCTCGCCCGGCCCAGCGGCTGGCATGACCGGCTGCCTCCGATCACCCAACTAGACAGCAACTATTCAATTGAGTTTGTCATAATGAGGTCATGGCCGTGGCGTCTTCCCCCCAGGTACTGGGCGTGCTCGCCCATGACCTGCGCTGGACGATCGTCGGCCTGCTCGTCCCTGGCGACCTGCGCACCAGCGAGCTCGTGGCCCGCACCGGGCAGGCCCCGAGCCTGGTCTCCTACCACCTGGCCCGGCTGCGCGATGCGGGCCTGGTCAGCGCCCGCCGCAGCGCCGCCGATGGCCGGGACAGCTACCACGCCCTCGACCTGGACGCGCTCGGCCAGGCCGTGGCCGGCGCGGCGGCCCGGATCCACCCCGGGCTGCTCGCGGGCCGGTCCGGCCCGGCCGGCGCGGCCGGCCCAGCCGGGCCAGCCGGACCGCCCGGCCCCCTCGGGACCGCCGCCAGGCTGCGGCGCACCGGGCAGGTCCTGTTCATCTGCAGCGGCAACAGCGCCCGGTCCCCGATGGCCGAAGGCTGGCTGAACCACCTGGGGGGCGGCCAGGTGACCGCGCGCAGTGCGGGCGTCACCCCGGGCGCGCTGCACCCGCTGGCCGTCGCCGCGATGGCCGAGCACGGCGTGGACATCAGCGGCCACCGCGCGACACGCCTGGACGCCTTCGCCGGGCACACGTTCACTCGGGTGATCACCCTCTGCGACCGCGCCCGGGAGAGCTGCGGCGAGCTGCCGGCCGCCGGCCAGACCGTCCACTGGAGCATCCCGAACCCGGTCCAGGCCCACCCGCCGGACCTGGACGCGTTCCGGGCCACGGCCAGGGAACTGCGGACCCGGATCCGCTACCTGCTGGCGGCGGCGGTGCGCGAGCTGCCCAGCTGATCAACCGGGCGGGCTTCCGTGGTGACGGGACCCGCGCCGGGTACTCGCAGGGCGCCGCGGGCCGTGACCGAGCCGCCGTAGGATGAGCCGCCGTAGGATGAGCCGCCGTAGGATGAATAGCGTGCGGATGAGATATGACTGCGGCTGGTGGCGCCCCTGACCGGGCGGCACTGCCTACGCGCGCACACCGAAACGCGGCTGCCCGGGCTGGGTGGCCGTTTTGCTTTGCCTGCACGCCGGCCGCGTGGCCCGGCCGCCGGGCCGAGGCAAAGGAACAAGGCTGATGTCCCGACGACTGACCGGCTTCACCCCATCCGGTGACCTGCACCTGGGCAACTACATCGGCGCGATCCGGCCGGTCGTGACCGGGCAGGCCACCGCCGACACCGTGGTGTTCGTCTCCGACCTGCACGCCCTGACGCTCGACCACGAGCCCGCGGACGTGCGGCGGCGGACGCTGGAGTTCGCCACCCTGCTGCTGGCCGCGGGTGCCGACCCTGGCGCGTGCCTGTTCATGGTGCAGTCGCACGTGCCCGAGCACGCCGAACTGCACTACCTGCTGGAGTGCGTGACGGGCTACGGCGAGGCCCAGCGCATGATCCAGTTCAAGGAGAAGGCCCGCCGCCAGGAACAGGTCCGGGTGTCGCTGCTGACCTACCCGGTCCTCATGGCCTCCGACATCCTGCTGTACGACACCGAGGAGGTGCCCGTCGGCGAAGACCAGAGCCAGCACGTGGAGCTGGCCCGGGACGTGGCGATCCGGTTCAATCACCGGTACGGCCCCACGTTCACGCTGCCGGAGGCGGTCAACCCGCCGGTCGCCGCGAGGATCATGGACCTGGCCAGGCCCACGGGCAAGATGAGCAAGTCGGCCTCGTCGGCTGCTGGTTCCCTGCGCCTGCTCGACGAGCCCGGCGTGCTGCGGCGCAAGGTAATGCGCGCGGTCACCGACACCGACGGCGAGGTGGCCTACGATCCTGAGCGCAAGCCCGGGGTCTCCAACCTGCTGGCCATCCTCGCGGCGTGCACCGATCAGGAACCAGACGCCCTGGCCCGCGAGTTCGGCCGGTACGGCGACCTCAAGCAGGCGGTGGCCGACGCCGTGGTGGCCACGCTGGCCCCGGTCCGCGACCGCTACCTGGAACTGTCGCGTGACCCCGAGCACATCCGCTCGGTCCTGCGGGCCGCTGCGGCGCAGGCCAGCGAGCGGGCCCGCGAGAAGGTGCGCCAGGCCAAGACGGCGATCGGCCTGCTTCCCGCCTGAACCGCGGGGCCGCCGGCGGCGGCAGGCGGCGGCACCAGTAGCCGAGCAGGCACACGGCGCACGAAGCGCTCAGCCGGAGGTAGCCACCACCTCGTGCCACAGGCCGCCGTTCAGGTTGATGTTGTTGCCGGTGGCCTGGCCGGGGGCGTTGTCGGCGATGTAGGTGTACAGCGGGTGCCCGTCGTAGGTGGCCTGGGTCGAGCCGTCCGTGCGCTTGATCGTGCCGGCCGTGCCGGGAACCCCCGGGGCGAGCCTCACCGAGCCGAACACTGGCGGCCAGTAGGACGCGCAGCTTCCGTAGCAAGCCGACTTCGCCGGGGTATCCGGCGCGAACCAGTACAGCGTGCGGCCGTTGGCGTTGGTCAGCACCGTGACGCCGTGGATGGTCGTGGTCTTCAGCACCTGGCCGGACCCGGCCTGGCCCGAGGAGGCGGGCGGAGCGGCCGGGCCGCCCGCCCCGGCGACCGCGACCGCCAGCAGCACCAGGGCCAGGGCCGACACCCCGCAGACCGCCGCGAGGGCGCCGGGCAGGCCGTCGCGCACCCGGGCCATCTTCGGGCCGCGCACCGCGTGCTGCGGAGCGGGCGCCAGGGCCAGCGCCGCCAGTACCGCGAACGCCGCGACCTCGATCACCCCGGCGACGATCCCGGCCGTGGTGCGGACCTCACGGAAGCCGAACAAGCCGATCCAGATGGACAACAGGTAGCCGCCCAGGGTGGACAACGCGAACAGGGCGCCCGCCGCGGCGGCGAGCCTGCTGCCGAGCACCAGCACCATCGCGCCGAGGCCGAAGGCCGCGATCACCTGCAGCAGGAACAGCCACCCGATCGTCGGCACCGTCCGGTACCCGGTCAGGTACAAGTCGAGGTGAATCGCCCCGGTGGCGAAAAGCAGCCCGGACCCGGCCAGCCGGAGCCCGATCAGCCGCCGGGACCGGGCCGGCCGGCGGGACCGGCTGGTGTCCATGCCCATGCTCACGTTCATGCCCTTTTTCACGCCCCTGACCGGTGCCCGGTTCAAACGCGAGACGGGCCGGGACTCAGCCGCTGGCGCTCACCGGGGCCCGGGCCGGCGCCGCGCCGGCCCGGCCGGAGCGGTCTGAGCGGTCTGAGCGCGGCCGGACCAGGGTGAACGTCTCGAACGGGGTGTAAGCGGGCGTGGGGGCGCCGGGCTCGCCGGTCGCCGGGTTGACCGGGTCGGCGCCGACCGCGTGGTACTGGGTGACCGTGATGCTGGTCATCCCGCCCGGCTTGCCGGGGTCGACGTCGAACACGGCGATCCCGTACCCGGTCGAGGTGTCGCGCCGAGCAGACCAGACGGCGTCCTCCACCGCGTCCGCGGCCGCCCGGGCGTAGACGCCCGCGGTCGCGGTCTGGATCGGCCGACCGGCCGCGGCCAGCAGCCCGCTGCCGCCCGCTCCGGCCAGTACCTGCCTGCGGGTGAGGGAGAGGGCAGTCATGCCCGACAGGCTGACGCCGCCGCGTGAACGCCGCGTGACCGCCAGACGATCGGCGCCGCGAGCGGCGGTGAATACCTGCCGGGCCGGTCAGCTCCCGTACTCGTCGTGGCGGCGCACCCAGAACTGGGGGTTATCGTGGCCGGCCTCGTCGCGGCCCTTCGGTACCAGGTCGATGTAGTTGTAGGCGCCGTTCAGCAGGTCAATGCCCCGCGCGTACGCCGAGTACGTGTGGAACACCCGGCCGCCCGGGTCGGCGTAGAAGACGCTGACGCCCTCGCGGTCCGAGAAACCGGGCTCGGTCGCGCCGTAGTTGTACACGGCGGTGCCGTCGGCCAGTTCCTCTTGCGTGAACGTGACGTGGTAGTCGTGGTTGAAGTCGATGCTGGGCGTCGAGTACCAGGGGAACGTCCAGCCCATCCGCTTCTGGTAGGCGGTCAGCTTGGTGATCGGGGCCCGGGACACGGCGGCCATGGTCACGTCGCGCGCGTGCAGGTGCTCCATGGTCCCGTTGAAGTTGTCGGCCCAGAACGAGCAGTGCGGGCAGCCCTCGTCCCACTCCGGCGGGAACATGAAGTGGTAGACGATCAGCTGGCTGCGCCCGTCGAACAGCTGCGGCAGGCTCCGGGTCCCGTCCGCGCCCTCGAAGAAGTACTCCTTGGTGACCGCCTCCCAGGGCAGCTCGCGCCGCTGGCGGGCCAGCTCGTCGCGCCGCCGCGTGAACTCCTTTTCCTTGGCCAGCAGCGCCTTGCGGGCGCTCACCCACTCCTGCGCCGACACCACCGCGTGCTCGTCCACCGCGCTGCCTTCCTGTTGCCGGGCATTACGTTCAACAGCTATGTTGAATATCACGCTCGCCCGAGAAGGTCAACAGGATGGTTGAAGATCAGGTGCTGGACCGGACGTACGCCGCGCTGGCCGATCCGACCCGGCGCGCCCTGCTGGTCGCGCTGCGCGACGGGGATGCCCGGATCAGCGACCTGGCCCGGCCGCTGCCGATGTCGTTCGCCGGCGTGTCGCGGCACGTCAGCGTGCTGGAGGCGGCCGGCCTGATCCGGCGCGAGGTGCGCGGCCGCGAGCACTGGCTGTCCGTGCGGCCCGACGGGCTGCGGCTGGCCGAGACCTGGATCGCCGAGCAGGCCTCGTTCTGGTCCGGGCGCGCCGATGCGCTCGCGGCCCGGCTGGAACGCAGGGACCGCGGCCGGTGAGCGACGAACCCGGGCCGGCCGCCGTGGTCCGGCGCGTGCTCCAGGCCCCGCCGGAGGTGGTCTACGACGAGTGGCTGGACGCCGACGGGCTCGCGGAGTGGATGTGCCCGCGCCCGGCCCGGCCCACGAAGATCGAGCTCGACGCGCGGGTGGGCGGACGCCTGCGCATCGACATCGACGACCAGGGCTTCCGGGTGCGGGTCACCGGGCATTACCTAGACCTGAGCCGGCCGCACCGGCTCAGCTTCACCTGGACGTGTGACGCCTGGGCCGCCCCCGCGCCGGACAGCGTCGTGACCGTGACCCTCGAGCCGCACGGACGCGATCAGACGCTGATGACCATCCGCCACGCGCTGCTCCCGCCCCCCGAGGCCGACGCCCACGCCCAGGGGTGGACCCGTGTCGCAGCCCAGCTGGATGACCGGCTGACCAACCATCCTTAGGGCCTGGCA
>Ga0335078_10016955_pt1 | contig 10821 bp, 2 predicted proteins | sample Lox_Sample_32_FD_206711 | JGI IMG/M metagenome (GOLD analysis project Ga0335078, IMG submission 206711) | Soil microbial communities from Loxahatchee National Wildlife Refuge, Florida, United States - Lox_Sample_3.2 | ecosystem: Environmental > Terrestrial > Soil > Wetlands | place: USA: Florida... | reverse complement strand
CGGCCGCGCCCGGCGCCGTCGCGGCCGCCGCCGCGGCCACGCCCGCGCCCATCCTTGCCGCGGCGCCCCCGCCGCCTGTGGCGCCCGCCGAGCGGCCGGCCCCGGTCGCCCCTCCTCCCCTGATCGCCCCTCAGCCGGCCGACGCCGCCCCACCGGCCGTGCGCCCGCGCCTCCCCGCCCTGCCCGCGATCAACTGGGAGCAGTTCATGGGGGCGAAGCTCTTCGCCTGGCTCGGGGGGCTCGCGCTCTTCCTCGGCGTGGCGTTCTTCGTCAAGTACTCCTTCGAGCACGAGCTCATCCCGCCCCAGGTGCGGGTGGCCCTGGGGTTCCTCCTCGGGGCCGGCCTGATCGTCGGCGGGCTCAGGGTCTCGCCCAGGAACTACCGGATCACCGCGCAGACGCTCGTGGCCTCGGGGGTCGTGTCGCTCTACACGGTCACGTTCGCGTGCGACTCGGTCTACCACTTCGCCTTCTTCGGGCCGGTCCCGACCTTCCTGCTGATGGCGCTGATCACGGCGGCGGCCTTCATCCTGGCCGTCCGCCTGGACGCCCAGGTCGTCGCCGTCCTCGGCATCCTCGGCGGCTTCCTCACGCCCGTGCTGATCAGCAGCGGCCACGACAACCCGGCCGGCCTCTTCGGCTACATCGGCCTGCTCGTGGCCGGCCTGGCGGCCGTCGCGCTGCACCGGGGCTGGCTCTACCTGGTCCCCCTCGGGGGCGCCGGCACGGTGCTCATGCTCGTCGCCTGGGCCGGCCGGTTCTACGCGCCGGAGAAGACCGGGACGGCGATGGTCGTCTGCCTCGGGTTCTGCGCGCTCTTCCTCGGCGTCGCCGAGGCGGCGCGCCGCCTCGGGCGGGACACGCCCCTTCTCGGCAGGACGGCGATCGCCCTGCCCGCGGCCGCGTTCGGCTTCGCCCTGTACCTCCTCGGCTACCCGGAGGTGGCCGCGCGGACGGGGCTCTTCTTCACGTTCGTGCTCCTGACGAGCGCCTTCGCCTTCGTCCTCGCGTGGCGCGAGAGCCTCGGCGGGCTGGTCGCGGGCGCGGCGGCCGTCTCCGCCCTCATCCTGGCGCGCTGGGCGGGCGGGGCGTTCACCGCCGAGCAGGCGCCGGTGGTGGTGGCCGTGTGCCTGGTCTTCGGCGCGGTCTACTTCGGCGTGTACGTCGCGGCCCGCCGGCTCGGGCGGGCGACGCCCCCGGTGCTCGGGTCGGCCGTCGGCATGCCGGCGGTGGCCCTGGCGTTCGCCTACCTCCTCATGGAGCACGCGTCGGCGGGCGCCCGCCCCGGGCTTCTGTTCACCTTCATCTTCGCGAGCGACGCCCTGCTGCTCGCGGTGGCCTGGCTGGATGAGCGGACGGCGCGCCTGCACCTCGGCGCCGGCCTCGCGGTCTTCGCGCTCCTGTCGATCTGGTCCGCGCGCAGCCTGACCGACGCGCTCCTGCCCTGGGGACTCGCGGCGAGCCTCCTCTTCGCGGCGCTGCACACCGCCTTTCCCCTGGTGCTCGAGCGGCGCCGCCCCGCCTGCGCGCCGACGTGGTGGAGCCAGCTGTTCCCCCCGCTGGCGCTGCTGCTCATGCTGCTCCCGATCTGGAGGTCCGCCGCGCCGCCCCTGCTCGTCTGGCCGGCGATACTCCTGGTCGACGCCGTCGCCGTCGGCGCCGCGGCGCTCTGCGCGTCGCTCGCGGCGGTGGCCGCGGTCCTCGTCCTCACGCTGCTCGCGACCGGCATGTTCCTCTTCCGGATCCCCGAGGAGATGGTCCTCGGGCCGTCGCTCCTCGTCGTCATCGGCGGCTTCGCGGTCTTCTTCTTCGCGGCCGGCCTGTGGCTCGCGCGCCGGATCGGCGACAGGCTGCCGGCCGTCGACCGGCGGTACGCGGGCCTCGTCGGCGGCCCCCAGGGGCAGGTCCCGGCGTTCGCCACGCTGCTGCCCTTCCTGCTCCTGATCATGGCGTGCGCCCGCCTGGGCGTCCCCGACCCCTCGGCGGTGTTCGGGCTCGGGCTGCTCCTGGTCGTCCTCGCGCTCGGGCTCGCGCGCCTGCTCGCCGCCGAGTGGCTGCCCGCGTGCGCGCTCGCCGGCATCGCCGCGCTCGAGCTCTCCTGGCACGCGCGCCACTTCAGCGCCGCGGCGCCGGCCATTCCGCTCGCCTGGTACGCGGGATTCTACGCCCTGTTCGCGGCGTACCCGTTCGCCTTCCGGCGCCGCTTCGCCGGCCTGACGGGTCCCTGGGCCGTCGCGGCCCTGGGCGGGGTCGCCCAGTTCTGGACAGTCTACCAGGCGATCAAGCTCGGGTGGCCCAACGGCCTCCTCGGCGCCGTGCCCGCCGTCTTCGCGCTGGCGCCGCTCGCCAGCCTCGCGGCGATCCTGCGGTCGGGGGGGCACGAGGGCCCGTCGCGGCTCAACCAGCTCGCGTGGTACGGAGGCGTGGCGCTCTTCTTCATCACCCTGATCTTCCCGATCCAGTTCGACCGGCAGTGGCTGACGGTCGCGTGGGCGCTCGAGGGCGCGGCCCTGCTCTGGCTCTTCCACCGGGTCCCCCACCCGGGTCTGCGGGCCACCGGCGCCGTGCTCCTCGTCGTCGCCTTCGCGCGCCTGGCGCTCAACCCCGCCGTCTTCGAGTACCATGCGCGAAGCGCGACGCCGCTCCTCAACTGGTACCTCTACGCCTACGGGCTGGCGACCGCCTCGCTCCTCTGGGGAGCCCGGCTCCTGGCCCCGCCGCGCGAGAACGTCCTCGGCGTGAACGCCCAAAGGATGCTCTGCGCCCTCGGCGTCATCCTCCTGTTCATCCTCCTGAACATCGAGATCGCGGACTACTTCACGCCGCCCGGCTCGCGCGCCCTCACGTTCCAGTTCTCGGGCAACTTCGCCCGCGACATGAGCTACACGATCGCCTGGGCCCTGTTCGCCCTCGGGCTGCTCGGCGCCGGCATCTGGGCGCAGCAGCGCGCGGTGCGCTACGCCGCGATCGCGCTCCTGAGCACGGCCCTGCTCAAGCTCTTCTTCCACGACCTGGCCAGGCTCGAGGCGCTCTACCGCATCGGCGCGCTCTTCGGGGTCGCCGTCATCGCCATCCTGGCGTCCTTCGCCTACCAGCGCTTCCTCCCCAACGATGAAAAGCCCGTCCCGCCGCAGCCTTAGCACGGCCGCCCTCCTGGCGCTCGCCTCCGCCGCGAGCTGCCCGGCCCTCACCCCGTCCGAGTGGCGGCACCGGCAGGCGCTCGCGGTCCCGGCGCCCGGCCTCGTGCGCGTGGACCTCGGAGCGCCCTCGTTCGACGCGGCGGGCCCGCAGCAGGAGGACCTGCGGGTCGTCGACCCGTCGGGGGCCGAGACCGCGGTCCTCGTCGACCGCCCGCCCGTGCCGGCGGCGCGCGTGGCCCGGCCGGGCGCCTTCGCGGCGAAGGTGGGCCCCGGGACGACCGAGATCCTGGTCACGACCGGCGCGACCGACAGGCTCAAGTCGATCTTCCTGGAGACGCCGAGCCCGTTCTTCCTGAGGGCCGCCACGGTCGAGGCCTCGGACAACGCCTCGGACTGGGTCACCCTGGAGCAGGCGGTCCCGATCTTCCGCGAATGGGGCGCCGAGAGGCTCGAGCTCCCCCTGGGCGGCCGCGCCGCGGCCTACGTCCGCGTCACCGTCGCCGACAACAAGGACGCGCCGCTTCCGTTCACGGGCGCCCGGCTCCTCCTGGAGGCCGGCCCGGCGCCGGCGGCCGTCCCCGTCGGCGCCCGCATCGCCGCGCGCGACGAGTTCGCGGGCGAAACCGTGCTCACGGTCGCCCTCGACGGGCGCCACGCGCCCCTGGCCGCCCTCGGCATCGACACGGCGGAGCCCCTCTTCATGCGCCGGGTGACGGTCGCGGTCCGCGACGAGCGCGACGCCATCCCGTCCGAGCGGACCATCGGCGCGGGGACCCTCTTCCGCGTGGCCCTGGACGGGGCGCCCGCCCACGAGCAGACGGAGCTGGCGCTCGCGTTCACCCCGGAGACGCGCGAGCTGCTCGTGCACATCCACAACGGCGACTCGCCGCCGCTGGCCGTGGGCGCGGTCCGGGTCAAGCGCTGGCCCGTCAGCCTGCTGTTCATGGCGCCGGTGGCGGGCAACTACACCCTGCTGTCGGGCAACCCGCAGGCGACGGCGCCGCGGTACGACCTGGCCGCGTTCGCCGGCGAGATGCGCTCGGCCGGCGCCGCCGTCGTCGTCCCGGGCCCCCTCGAGGAGACGCCCGGCTACCACGAGCGCGAGGCCCTCGCCTCGCCGCCCATGCCCGACGTGCCGCTCGCGGGCGCGCCGCTCGACGCCAGGGGCTGGGCCTTCCGCAGGGCTGTGCAGATGGACGAGCCCGGCGTCGAGGAGCTCGAGCTCGACATCGACGCCCTCGCGCACGCCCGGCCCGACTGCGGCGACCTGCGCCTGCTCCGGGAGGGCAACCAGATCCCCTATGTCCTCGAGCGGCCCGCCCTGGCCCGCTCGCTGAGCCTGGCGCCGGAGGAGGTCCGCGACGCCAAGCGGCCGTCGCTCAGCACGTGGAGGCTCCGCCTGCCCAGATCCGGCCTTCCGGTGCGCAGCGTCGTTCTCACGACGACGACCTCCCTCTTCCAGCGCCAGCTCCGCATCTTCGAGAAGCGGGTCTCCCAGGACGGGAGCGACTATGACGAGACGCTCGCCTACGGCGCGTGGAGCCGCACCCCGCAGCCGGGCGCGCCCGAGACCCGGGGCTTCGAGCTCCAGGGCCGGATGGCCACGGACACGCTCTGGGTGGAGACGGACAACGGCGACAACCCCGCGATCGCCCTCGGCACCGTGCAGGCGGTCTACCCGGTGGTGCGCCTCGTGTTCAAGGTGGCGCGCACCGACGGCCTCGAGCTCGCCTACGGCAACGAGGAGGCCGGCGCCCCTCGCTACGACCTGGGCCTCGTGGCCGGGCGCCTGCTCACGTCGAGCAGGACCGCCGCGCACCTGGGCGCCGGCGTCACCGCCGCCGGCGCCCGGAATCCCTTCGCCGGCATGAACGGCGGGGTTCTCTTCTGGGCGGCCCTGGCGCTGGTGGTGGTCGTGCTGCTGGTGGTGGTCGCCCGGCTCCTGCCCAAGGCCCCGGGCTGAGGCGGCCTACGCCCGCGGGGCGGACAGGACGAGCGTCCCGGTCCGCGGCGAGGCGGCGTGCTCCGTCGCGGCCCCCGAGGGCCAGCGCACGCGGACGAGGCGGGGAGGATTGCCGTCGCTCCAGCCGAAGAACCCGGCCGCCGTGGGCTGCGAATAGTAGCCCGAGCCCGCGTGCACCTCGACGGCCTGCGCGGAGCCGTCGCTCAGCTCGACCGCAATCCGCGCGCCGACGGCGCACGGGTTCCCGGGGGCGCCCCGGAGCTGGACGCGGAGCGAATGGCGGCCGGCCGCGCCGCCGTTGCGGAAGGCGAGCGTCGTGTCGTTGTTGCGCGAAACGAGGAAGTCGGGCCAGCCGTCCTGGTCGAGGTCGACGACGGCAAGGGCCTTGGCGTCGCCCGGCACGACCAGGCCGCCCTCGTCGGGCGGCACGGGGGCGAACCCGCCCCTGCCGTCGCCGCGCAGCAGCTGGCCGAGGCCCCCGTCGAAGCGCCCGACGCTCGGCACCGGCGAATAGGAGTTCTGGACCGCGCAGATGTCGGCATGGCCGTCGCCGTCGAAGTCCCCGGCGGCCAGCCCCTGGATCGGCGAGACCTGCGCGATGCGCGGCAGCGGCTCGAACCGGTAGGTGCCGTCGGCCTGGGACAGGAAGACGCCGCTCCGGAATTCCGTGGCCGCGAAGCGCTGCGCCGCCGCGAGCCGGTCCTCGCCCAGGATCTCCCCGAGCGTCGCCCGCGCGAAGTAGTCGTTCTTCGGGAAGCGCTTCAGGATCGCCGGGATCACGGCCCCGAGCTCCCGGCGGGTGCGCCGAGGGTAGATCCGGTCACCCTCGTAGTAGGCCTCGATCAGCTGGCGGTGGCCGCCGCCCCTGAAGTCCCCGTAGTAGAGGAGCGCCGGACGCTCCGGGGTCGCCCGGTACGGCGTGTTGAGGCCCACGTTGCCGACGACGTAGTCGGGCCTTCCGTCGCCGTTGAAGTCGGCCGCCGCGACCGAGGTCCACCAGCCGACGCCCGCGGCGGCGAAGCCCGCCCGCTCGCCCCAGTCCTCGAGGGCCCTCCCGCGGTCGTTGTGGAAGTACCTCACGCGGCCCCACTCGAGCGTCAGCACGAGGTCGGGCCAGCCGTCGCCGTCCACGTCGCTCCACAGGGCCCCGGTCACCATGCCGACCTCGCGCAGGCCGGGCGCCACCTGGTCGGTGACGTCCTCGAACCGGCCGCCTCGGTTCGCCCACAGGGCGCTGGCCGGCGGCTCGGGGTACTGGCCCGGCAGGACGCGGCCGCCCAGGAAGAGTCCCAGGCGCCCGCTGCGGTCGAAGTCGGCGGCCGCGACGGCGCCGGCGCTGACGGCGAGCGGGGGGAGCGCGTCGGCCGGCGCCGGCCGGAGGCCGCCGCGGCCGTCGTTCAGGAAGAGCCTGGGCTGGTAGTCGGGGGACCCGGCGGGAAGCGCGCTGCCGGCCTTCGTGACCAGCAGGTCGTTGATCCCGTCGCCGTCGGCGTCGAAGAGGAGGACGGGGCCGTCGCTGAGGGCCTCATCCGCGGGGAGCGCGCCGGCCGGCGCGAACGGGGCGAGCGGCGCGGCCCCCGCCACGAGGATACCCGCCCGGGCCGCGGGCGGGCCCCCCCCGACGACGTAGTCCCTCCCCTCGCCGTTGAGGTCGCCGACCGCGATCGCCGGCCCCCTCCTGTTCTGGCGCATCGGCAGGAGCGGCTCCTGGACGGCCTCGTCGACGAGGATCTCCCGGGAGGCGAGCGAGAAGCCGGCGGCCGCCCCCACCTCCGCGAACTGCCCCGCGGGCGGCTCGCCCGGCCGCTCGGGCGTGACGGGCGCCGACGGCTCGGTGATCGTGAACCGCCGGTCGGCGGCAAGGTCCGAGAAGGCCTGGCGGTGCCCGCTCGGCCACGAGACGACCAGGCGCCTGACCCTCGCGTCCTCCCCGAGGCCGAAGTGCAGGATCGGCTCGGAATTGGACACGACGCCGCGCGCGAGCACGAGGGTGCGGACCTGGACGCCCGACTCGGTCTCGATGCGCACGGTCGAGCCGACGCCGAACCGGTTCGAGCGCGTCCCGCGCAGCGCCACCACGATGCGGTGCCCGGAGTCCGAGTCGTTGCGCAGGAGCGTGACGCCCCCCTCGTAGTTCGCATGGACGATGTCGAGGTTGCCGTCGCCGTCGAGGTCGCCGAGGGCGGTCCCGAAGCTGACGCCCCTCTGGTTGAGCCCCCAGGCGGCGCTCACGTCCTCGAAGCGCAGGTCGCCCAGGTTGCGGAACGCGAGGTGCTGCTCGACCAGCATCGGGCTCGCCCGCTCGACCCGAACCTTCTCCCCGGGGCTGAGCACGAGCTCCTCGCGCACGCTGAGGTCGGCGTTGTGGAGCTCGCGGTTCATCCCGTTGGTCACGAAAAGGTCGAGCCGGCCGTCGTTGTCCAGGTCCTCGAGGCGAACCGACCAGGTCCAGTCCGTCGCGGCGAGGCCCGCGAGGCATGCGGCCTCCAGGCAGCGGCCCACGCCCGTGTTGATGTAGAGCGCGTTGCGCATGTACTGGGGCGCCGCCTTCGAATCCAGCGCAGGATCCATGAGCAGGCTCCGCCTCAGGGCCATCCCTCGCTGGTCCTTCTGGTGGGTGGTCGCCGCCATCTCGGAGACGAACAGGTCGATCCGCCCGTCGTTGTTCACGTCGCCCAGGTCGGAGCCCATCGACGAATAGGGCATGTGCGGCACCACCGAGTCGATCACGTCGGTGAAGGTGCCGTCCCTGTTGTTGTGGTAGAGCCTGTCGGGCATCTCGAAGTCGTTCGCGACGTAGAGGTCCGGCCAGCCGTCCCCGTCGTAGTCCCACCAGACCGAGGAGTGCCCCTGCGCCTCCCCGCTGATCCCGGCGCGCTCGGTGACGTCGGCGAACGTGCCGTCGCCGTTGTTGTGGAAGAGGTAGTCGCGCTGGCCGTTCGGGTGGCTGCTGTCCAGGAGGTTGGTCTGGATGAAGACGTCGAGGAACCCGTCGCGGTCGTAGTCGCAGAAGGCCGCCATCACGCTGGCGTCGTTGACCGCGAGGCCGCGGGCCCGGGCCTCCTCCTTGAACGTGCCGTCGCCCTGGTTGATGTAGAGCAGGTTGGGGGCCCCGAAGCGGCAGACGTAGATGTCCAGGAGGCCGTTGTTGTCCACGTCCGCGAAGGTGGCGCCCTGCTTCCATATCCCCGCCGCCTCCCCCCTGTCGCCCACCCCGGCCTTCTCCGTCACGTCCTCGAATCTCCAGCCGCCGAGGTTGCGGAAGAGCCGGCAGCTCCTCGTCTTGCTCACGACGAAGATGTCCGGCCGGCCGTCGCCGTCGTAGTCGCCGATCGCCACCCCCGTGCCGAGCGAGCCGTTCTCGCTCTGGTAGTAGAGGGCGCCCCACATCCTCGGGTCGTCGTAGGGGTTTTCCGTGACGACCCCGGTCTCCAAGGGGCTGAGCGCCTTGAACAGGGTGGCGCCGCGCCGCCCCGCGCGCGGGGCCAGGGGCTCCTCGGCGATGGCGCCGGCGGCGTCCGGCGCCCCCGCCCCCGCGGCGGGCCCGGGCGAGCCGGGCGCCGCGCCGGCGATGAGGGCCGCGGGCCGGCTCAACAGGACGGCTCCGCCGGTCGCCAGGGTCTTCAGGAACCTCTTGCGATTCACCGCGATTCAGCGTCGGCAGGCCGCTTCCCGCCTGCGCGCGCGAGCTCGACACAGCCCGAGTGACCCGTGTGGCGCCATCGACATCCGCGGATGGTGATTGTGACAGCCCGCGGCCTCAACATATTCCAGCGCCTCCCGCGGGGGGATGGGCGCCCGCCGGCCCGGAATCCGGCGCGCGCGGCAGGCCGCCGAGGCGACCCCCAGGGGGTGCGCCCGCGTGATTTGCCTTCCGGGCGGCCGCGCCTCTGCTAAGCGTTGGGCCGCCGCCGGGAGACCGTCCCGGCCCCCCCTTTGGCCCCGAGTCCCCCCAAGCCCGCCGCCGTGGCGCCCGCGCCCATGAGCGCCCTAGCGCGCCTGCTGCCGCGCGCCTGGCTGCTGGCCCCGGCCTGCGCGCTGGCGTTCGTCGCCTGGTCGGACGTCGTCCGCGTGCGCCACGTCGAGGCCGTCTCGAGGCTGTCGGCGGAGGACGCCCGGATCGACCCCCGCTCGCCGACCGGCTACGCCGACGCCAAGCGGTGGCTCATCGTGCCCGAGCACGACAACCCGACGTACCAGTGGATCGAGGAGACCCAGCTCATGCTGGCCCGGGGGGCCTGGCGCGTGCGCCGCGCCGACTACGAGAACGCCCCCTTCGGGCGCGACGTGTATTCGGCGTCGCCCTACCGATGGTGGCTCGCCGGGATCGCCCGGCTTGGCCACGCGGCCACCGGGCAGCCGGTCGGCCTCTGCGTGGAGCGGGCGGCCCTTCTCGCCGACCCCCTCCTGCACGTCGCCCTCCTGGTGGCGGCGACGGCCCTCGTCGCCTGGCGTTTCGGACCCTTCTGCGCCGCGCTGTTCTCCCTCGGGCTGGCCGCCCTGTTTCCGCTCGCGGGGGCGTTCCTTCCGGGCGTCGCGAACGACTTCGCCCTGGGGCAGGCCTGCGCGCTCTCGAGCGTGCTGCTGCTCGCGGCCGGGGCCACGGCCGGCCAGAGGGCCGGCCGCTGGTTCGCCATGGCCGGCGCCGTGGGAGGTTTCGGGCTGTGGCTGGGCGCCGCGGGGCAGGCGCCGCTCATAGCGGGAGTCGCCGCTGGGGGATTCCTCGCCGCGTGGGTGACGCGGGGCGGCCCGGCGGAGCCTCCGGCCGGGGCCTGCCCCCCGCCCCCCTGGCGGGCTTGGGCCCTCGCCGGAACGGCATCGAGCCTGCTCGCCTACCTGGTCGAGTTCTTCCCCGGGCACATGGAGGCGCAGCTGCGGGTGAACTATCCCCTCTACGGGCTGGCGTGGCTCGGCCTCGGCGAGCTCCTGTCGCGGTTTGCGCGGTGGACGCGGGGCGGGAGGACGCCCGGCACCGTGCGGGGCGCCCTTGTCTGCGTCCTCAGCGCGGCCGCCGTCGCCTCGCTTCCGGCGGCCATCTGGTGGAGGGAGGGTCGCGCGTTCTTTGCGGACGACCTGCTGTCCGCCCGGCTCACGAGCCTGCCCAACGGCGTCGTGGCGGACAGCACGGCAGCGTGGCTCGCGCGCGACGGACCGGCGGGGGCCTTTGCCGCGGCCTGCCTTCCGGTCCTTCTGGCGGGGCCTGCGGCGTGGCTTCTGTTTCGCAGGCTGACCGGCGCCGCCCTACGGACGGCGATTGCCATCGCCCTGGGGCCGGTCCTCGTCGCCCTGGCTTTCGCACTATGGAAGGTGCGCTGGTGGAACACCTTCGATGCCTCCCTGCTCGTGCTCGTCGTCGCCGCGGCGGCGGCCGCCTCCGCGTCGGCCCATGCCAGGGCCGTGCGCGGGCTGTGGTGCTCGGGCGTGGGCGCGGTCCTCGCGATGGGCCTCGTGCAGCTCGCGCCCGCCTCGGGCGCCCGCGGCTCCCGCGAACTCCGCCTCACGCGCGCCGAGCTCGAGGGCATCTACGAGCGCATGCTTGCCCACTGGATCGCGGACCACGCGGGGCCGGAGGGCGCGACCGTCCTCACGCCGCCGTTCCGCACGTCGAGCTTCTGCTTCTACGGCGGACTTCGGGGGCTCGCCACCCAGAACTGGGAGAACCGGGACGGCCTCCTGGCCGCGTTCCACATCGTGAGCACCCTCAAGCCGGACGAGGCG
>Ga0335078_10016954_pt1 | contig 10822 bp, 11 predicted proteins | sample Lox_Sample_32_FD_206711 | JGI IMG/M metagenome (GOLD analysis project Ga0335078, IMG submission 206711) | Soil microbial communities from Loxahatchee National Wildlife Refuge, Florida, United States - Lox_Sample_3.2 | ecosystem: Environmental > Terrestrial > Soil > Wetlands | place: USA... | reverse complement strand
CTGCGAAACGCGCACCACAGACCTCCGCTGCGCGTGGAAGGCAAGAATCTGCAACTCGATGGACAGGTCGACCTTACGCACGTCAACGCCGCTGGGCACATTGAGGACGACAGGCGCGAAATTAAGGATGCTGGTAACCCCGGTGGCCACCAGCCGGTCGCAGACCGCCTGCGCCGCGCCCGCGGGCGTGGCGATTACCCCGATGGACACCCCGTGCTCAGCCACCACCTGCTCCATCTGGGCCACATCCAGCACGCCGTGCCCGGCGATCTCGGTGCCCACCACGGCCGGGTCGCTGTCCAGCACCGCGGCGATGCGGAAGCCGCGGGAGACGAAGCCGCCGTAGTTGGCCAGCGCCCGGCCCAGGTTGCCGGCCCCGACGATGACGACCGGCCAGTCCTGGGTCAGCCCGAGTTCCCGCGACACCTGGTAGACGAGGTACTCCACGTCATAACCGACCCCGCGGGTGCCGTAAGAGCCCAGGTGGGACAGGTCCTTGCGGAGCTTGGCCGAGTTGACCCCGGCCGCGGCCGCGAGTTCCTCGCTGGACACGGTGGGGATGTCCTGCTCCGCGAACGCGTACAGGACGCGCAGGTACACCGGGAGGCGGGCGACGGTCGCCTCCGGGATGCCCTGACTGCCATTCACGGACACTGCACGGCGAGACATGCGCCGACGCTCCTGAGGGATCGACCTGTGGCCGTGCGGGCGGCCCAGAGCCCGCCGGTTTTCCGTCCTCAACCGTACGCTCTTGTGAACGCTTGCACAAAGTAAGGGCCGCCGGGCACCGCGCCAAGTGGCCTGCTCAGCGGGTCAAAGGAAGGTCAACTTAGCGGGTCAGCGCGGCGCGCAGGCGCCCCTCACTGACCTTCCAGAAATCGTGCTGCACCCCGTCGATCAGGGTGACCGGGATCTTGTCCCAGTATTCCCGGAGGTCGGCCGCGGACCGGGTGATGTCCCGCTCGGACCAGGGCACCCCCAGGTCGGCCGCGACCCGGGCGATCACCTCACGGGCGGCGTCGCACAGATGGCAGCCCGGCCGGGACAGCAGCGTGACCTGGTGCGCCGTGATCACGGGGCCTGTCCCGCCCGCCCGGGCGCGGCACCGGCGGGCCGCCCCGGGCCGGCCACGGCGGAACCACGCCCGGCCACCACGGGCCGCCCCGGCGGGCCGGCCAGCGCGGTCACCTTGGCCTGCCGGACGCCCAGTTCGATCACGTTGGTGGCCAGCACCAGCGGCCGCAGCCGGGCGTCGAAGTCGGCCATGTAGGGCTGCCGCAGGTGCTCGTCGTACGCGGCGCGGTCCCGGTAGACCTGGTAGAGGATGCGCTGCAGCGGCGCGGACGGCACGCCGTGCACCACGTACACCAGCGTGTCCGGCTCCCCCACGGCGACCTCGCCGAGCACGTGATCGGCCAGCCGGTCGAATTCCGCCGCCCCGGCGTCCAGCAGCGTGTAGATGGCGATCTGGCCGTAGAGCTGGCCGGTGTCCACTGGCGTGTCCGCGCTGGCGCCGCCGGCGGCGGCGCCGGGCACCGGGCCCGCCTGGGCCGCCTGTTCCAGCACCGCCTCTTCCAGCGCGGCCAGCTGCATGCCGGTCACCGGCTCGACACCCGATCCGGGCCTGTCGGCCGCGGCCGGGCCCGCGGTGGGACCGGGGCCGCGGGCGGCCGCGGCGTTCTCCCGGTAGAGCGCGTCAAACGCCCCGGTCACCGGTTCCGGCGCGGCGCCGCCGGGCGGCCCGCCATATTCACCAGCCGGGTAGCTGCTGAACTGGCCGGTGTGCGGGTACTGGTCCGCCCCGTAGCCGGCCGCCTGGCCGGGCTGGAAGTCACCGGTGGCCGGCCCGAGGCCGCCCTGGTCGGCGTAGCCGCCGCCGGGATACCCGGCGTGACCGCCGGTCACGTACCGGTCGTCCGCGAAGCCGCCGGTGTCGTCGTAGTGGCGATCGGCATACTGGCCGGGCGGCTCGTCCGCCGGGTATCCGGGCTGGCCGGGCTGCGGCCAGCCATGGTCATCCGGGTGGCCGCGGCCCCCGCGCAGCACGCCCAGCGGCAGCCGGCTGGCCCGTTCCCCGGCCAGCGCGGCCAGCACCACGATGACCACGGACAGGCCCGGGTACGCCGCATTGTCGGGCAGGCTGGCCTGCAGGCCCTGGACGGCCAGCACGGCCACCGCGGCCGGGGCGACCGCGGGCAGCGCCCGGCGCCAGCCGGCCTCACGGCGGGTCCGCAGCCCCACCGTGGCCAGCGCCAGCACCGCGGTCAGCACACTCACCACGGCGGTCAGCGCGAGCAGGCCGAGCGGCAGGTACTCGAAATGCAGCCGGGCGGTCGGCCACGCCTGGCTGAACGGCCGTGAGCTGAGCACGTCGGTGGCCAGGATCACGCTGGCCACCACGAACAGGCCGGCCAGGCAGAGCCGGGCCGCGAACCGGGCGGCCAGGCCCTTGGCCGCCAGCTCGGCCAGGCCCCAGGCCAGAGCGAGCGGGGTGATCAGGGCCATGCCGAGCTGCGCGGCCCGGAACGTGGCCGGGCTGAAGCCCCGCTGGTAGCCCACAGCCTGCGCGGCCAGCGCGATGACCAGCCCGGCCATGGCCACCACCCAGGCGATCATGTCCATCCTGGGTGTCCGCACACACAGCCAGGTAAGCAGGACCAGCCCGCCCAGGGCGGCCACGGTGCCGGCCAGCGCGGCAAGGAGCGAAATCGACATTGCCCCTATGGTGCCCGACGAGCCGGGATAATGCGGACCAGATGGCTGACCAGCCGGGCCCGCCCGCACCGCGGTTTGTAGACTCGCGCCCATGAGGCAGCTGCCAGCCCTGCGCAGCCCGAACCGCCTCCGCAGGGAGCGAGCCGCCCTCGCCGGGGCCGCATCCGCCGCGGTGGCCACCGTTACCCAGGCACCGCCCGAGCCAGACGCCACTGCCGGTGCCTTCTTTGACGTGGACAACACCCTGATGCGCGGCGCGTCGATCTACTACTTCGCCCGTGGCCTGGCCGCACGCAAGATGTTCGGCCCGCGCGACCTGGCCCGGATGGCCTGGGGCCAGGTGTACTTCCGGATCCGCGGGGCGGAGAACTCCGAGCACATCGACGCCGCCCGGCAGGCCGCGCTGGCCTTCGTGGCCGGCCACAAGGTGGCCGACATCGTCACCCTGTCCGAGGAGATCTTCGACGACAGCATGGCCGACCGCATCTGGGAGGGAACCCGGGAACTGGCCCAGGGCCACCTGCGGGCCGGCCAGCGGGTGTGGCTGGTCACCGCCACTCCGGTGGAACTGGCCACGATCATCTCCCAGCGGCTCGGGCTGACCGGCGCGCTGGGCACGGTGGCCGAGACGGTGGACGGCGTGTACACCGGCCGCCTGGTCGGCGGGCTGCTGCACGGCGAGGCCAAGGCCGCGGCGGTGGCCGCGCTGGCCGAGCGGGAGGGGCTGAACCTTTCCCGCTGCTCCGCCTACAGCGACTCCGCCAACGACCTGCCCATGCTGGCGCTGGTCGGGCACCCGCACGCGGTCAACCCGGACGCCGGGCTGCACGCCGAGGCCCGGCGTAACCACTGGCCGGTGCACGACTTCCGCGCGGGCCGCCGGGCTACGCTCATCGCGCTGCCCACTGCGGCCGCGGCCGGCGCCCTGGCCGGCGGCATCGCGGCCGGCATCGCCCTGCACCGCCGCCGGGCGGCTTAGCCAGCGGGCGGGCGGGCTCAGCCAGGACCGGGGGCCGCGGGTCAGCCGAACGCCGGGCCGCGGGCCGCCAGTGCGTCGTCCAGCTTCTGCTGGATCGTGCCGCGGACCGACGCGGTCAGCTCGGCGATCACCGCCGGGTCCTTCCACCCGCCCGCCGGGTACCCATCGGTGGGCACCGGCGGGCAGAACTCGATGACCCACTGCGAGGGCAGCGGCACGGCGCCGACCGGGCCGAGCCACGGGAACAGCGGCGTGACCGGGAAGTAGGGCAGCCTGAGCAGCCGGGCCAGCCGCTTGGCGTTGCCCACCATCGGGTAGATCTCCTCGGCGCCGACGATCGCGCACGGGACGATCGGCACCCGGGCCCGGAGGGCGGACACGACGAACCCGCCGCGGCCGAACCGGCGCAGCTGGTACCGGTCGGAGAACGGCTTGCCGATGCCCTTGAACCCCTCGGGGAACACGCCGACCAGCTCGCCGTCGGCCAGCAGCCGGTGCGCGTTGGCCGGGCAGGCCCGGATATGCCCGGCCCGGCGGGCCAGGTTGGCCAGCCCCGGCACCTCGTACACCAGGTCGGCGCCGAGCATCCGCAGGTTGCGGTGCGCCGGGTGCTCGTCGTGCACCCCGGCCTGCAGCATGATCGCGTCCAGCGGCAGCACCCCGGAATGGTTGGCTACCACCAGCGCGGGCCCGGCGGACGGCACGTACTCCAGCCCGTGCATCCGCACCCGGAACCACTGCCGGTACAGCACCCGGGCCACCGGGATAAGCACCCGCGTGTTGAACTCCGGGTCGAAGCCGAACTCGTCGACCTCGCCCTCGCCGGTCACCTGCCGCCGGGCGAAGTCCACCGCGTCTGCCAGCCGGCCTCGCCAGTCCCCGTCCGGGCTGGCCGCGCCGCCGGGCGGTCCGCCGTTGGCACTCACCAGACCAGCATGACCCGACCAGGCGCGCGACGCTGGGCCCGCCCCCTGCCCACTGCCCCGGCCCAGGGCGATGTCCGGACGGAACCGCGCCCCGGGCGGGGTCGCGAGCCGGGGCAGGTTTGCGTTAGGCCGGTTATCTCCCACCCGTGCTGCCGCTCCCCCCTGCGGTCGCTGTGGCTACTTCTTGTTGCGCCGCTGCACACGGGTCTTGCGCAGCAGCTTGCGGTGCTTCTTCTTGGCCATCCGCTTCCGGCGCTTCTTGATGACGGAGCCCACGAAACCACCCTCACTCGGCTATCAGGCAACCAGGCATGCGACGTATTCGCCCGATGCCAGCCGGCTGGGCACACGCCAACCACACAGGGTACCTGCCCGGCCGCCTCCCCGGTGCGGCCCCCTCGGGCTGGCCCCATCAGCTGGCGGCTACGAAAGAGCCCTTCAGGTACCGGTTGACCGCCTGCTCGGGGACGCGGAAAGAACGGCCAACCCGGATTGCCTCCAGCTCGCCTGAGTGCACCAGCCGGTAGACGGTCATCTTCGACACGCGCATGATCGAGGCCACCTCGGCCACGGTCAGGAACTTGACGTCGCTGAGCGGACTCTCGCCTGCAGCCATCTGTTCTTCCTTCTTCCCCGCGGAGCCGAGTGCGCCTGGCCGGATTCAGCGCATCAGTCACCTCCGTCCCCAGCGTAAGTCTTGTGCAGAAAAGGGCAAGCCTGCCCTGCTGTCCCAATCGTGTGCCAAACCACAACAACGGCGGGCCGCCCGGGCCGCCGCCGCCCGGCCGAATGCCTGGTCAAAGGATGCGGCCAGCTCCGGCGCGCGGCACGGCCGCGCAGGTCACAGGCCTGGCAGCAGACCGTGGCTGGGGAAGACCGCGGTCTGGGTGGCCAGTACCGTCCGGTCCACCGCATCGTGCGGGTCATACCCGGCCTCGAACGGGGTGAAAGTGGCTGGTGCGCCGTCGGTCATCTGCTGCGGCGCGGGCAGCCCGGTCCGTTCCCTGGTGAACTCCTGCCACGACGCGGGGGTCATGCTGGCCGGGTCGACTGGCCGCCCGGACGCCTCGGCCAGCAGGTGTGTCCAGGTCCGCGGCACTACCTCGACCAGCGCGTAGCCACCGCCCCCGGTAAGCAGCCAGCGGCCGCCCGCGGTCTCGTGGGCCAGCTGGTGCAGCCGCTGGTGCGCGGTGCGCTGGCCGTCCACGGTCAGCTCCAGGTGGGCCAGCGGGTCGAGCCGGTGGCTGTCGCAACCGTGCTGGCTGACCAGGATCTGCGGGCGGAACGCGCGCAGCAGCGGCGGCACCACCGCCTCGAACGCGCGCAGCCAGCCGCTGTCGCCGGTGCCCGCGGGCAGCGCCACGTTGACCGCCATGCCCTCGGCGTGCGGGCCGCCCGTCTCCCGGGGCAGGCCGGTGCCGGGGAACAGGGTCATCGGGTGCTCGTGCAGGCTGATCGTGAGCACCCGCGGGTCGTCGTAGAACGCGGCCTGCACCCCGTCACCGTGATGCACGTCAATGTCCACGTATGCGATGCGCTGCGCGCCCTGGGCCAGCAGCCAGCTGATCGCGATGGCCGGGTCGTTGTACACGCAGAACCCGCTGGCCGACCGGCGCATGGCGTGGTGCAGCCCGCCGGCCACGTTGGCCCCGTGATCGGCCTGCCCGGCCCACACCGCGCCCACGGCGGCCAGGGTGGCCCCGGCGACCAGCGCCGACGCGTCGTGCATGCCGGGGAAGACCGGGTTGTCCGGGGTGCCCAGGCCGAACTCCGGGTTGGCCGCGCCCACCCGGACCGCGGCCAGGTAGGCCGGGTCGTGCACCAGCTCGAGCTGCTGCGTGCTGGCGGGCTTGGGCACGGCCGTGCTCAGCCCGGGGGCATCCAGCACGCCCAGCGCGCGGGCCAGTGCCATGGTGAGTTCCACCCGGACCGGTGCCAGCGGGTGCCCGGGGCCGAAGTCGTAGCTGGTCAGCCTGTCATCCCAGGCCACGTGCAAGGTACAGGTCATCCGCTGCCCCGCCTCATCTGCCAAGCGGCCGTTTGCTGCTGGGTGCTCATCCGGCGCCGAGTTCCTGGCCCCGGTCCCGCGCCGCCTCGATCGCGGCCAGGAACGCGGCCCGCACCCCGTGCCGTTCCAGCTCCCGGATGGCGGCGATCGTGGTGCCGCCCGGTGAGGTGACCGCCTCGCGCAGGATGACCGGGTGCTCGCCGCTCTCCCGGAGCATGGTGGCCGCACCGTACACCGCCTGGGTGACCATCTCCAGCGCCGTGGCGCGCGGCATGCCCAGCAGGATCCCGGCATCCACCATCGCCTCGACCAGGAAGTACAGGTAGGCAGGCCCGCTGCCGGACAGCGCGGTCGCCGCGTCCTGCTGCGACTCCGGGATGCGCAGCACCTTGCCGACCGGGCGGAGCAGTTCCTCGGCCCGCTCCAGGTGCTCCCGGCGGGCGAACGCGCCCGGCGAGATCACGCTCATCGCCTCGTCCACCAGGACCGGCGTGTTGGACATGACCCGGACCACCGGCACGTCCACCCCGATCCGGCGCTCGATCACCCCGGTCGGGATGCCCGCCGCCACCGAGATGACCAGCTTGCCCGCGGGCACGTGCGGCGCGATCTCGTCCAGCATGGCCAGCATGTCCTGCGGCTTCACCGCGATGATCAGCGTGTCCACGTTCTTGGCCGCCTCGGCGGCGGGCAGCACCGCGATGCCGTAGCCGGTGCGCAGCTCGTCGGCCCGGTCGGCCCGGCGCACCACGGCGATCACCCCAGAAGGCGCGTACCCGGCGCGCAGCAGTCCCGAGATGAGCGCCTCGCCCATTTTCCCGGCCCCGAAGATCCCGATCACGTTGCCGCCCCTAAGCTCCCGATCACGCTGTGGAGCCTACGCGGTGCCGGGCCGGTGTCACCGGGTGGAGGCCAGGGACCGGGCGAAGAAAGCCAGGTTGGCCGGGCGCTCGGCTAGCCGCCGGACCAGGTAGGCGTACCAGTCGCGGCCGAACGGCACGTACACCCGGACCTGCGCCCCGGTGCTGGCCAGCCGCTGCTGCTCGGCCGGGCGGATCCCGTAGAGCATCTGGAACTCGAAGCTGCCCGGGTCCCGGGCGGCCAGCGCGGCCTGCGCGGCAGCGATCCGGATCAGCCGCGGGTCGTGGGTGGCGATCATCGGGTAGCCGGGTCCGTCCATCAGCGCCCGCAGCGACCGCGCGTAGCTGCGGTCCACCTCAGCCCGGGAGGTGAACGCGACCGATTCCGGCGCGTCGTAGGCGCCCTTGCACAGCCGGACCCGCTGGCCCGGCCGGGCCTGCGCGGCGCACTCGGCCGCCGCCCCGCGCAGGTAGGACTGGATCACGCAGCCCAGGTCGGGGAAGTCGGCCCGCAGCTCGGCCACGATCGCCAGCGTGGCGTCCACCGTGGTGTGATCCTCCATGTCCACGGTGACCGTGGTGCCGGCGTTACGGGCCGCCACGCAGATCCGCCGGATGTTCTCAGCCGCGGTCTTGGCCCCGTGCTCGGGCAGCTCCAGGCCGACCGCGGTGGGCTTGACCGAGACCTCGGCCTGGCCGCCCTGGGCCAGCCCGGCCGTGGCCAGCTGGCCGAGCAGCGCGCAGTACCCGGCCGTCCGCGCGGCCGCCTGGTCCGGGTCCACGGTGTCCTCGCCGAGCTGGTCCAGGGTGACCAGCAGGCCACTGTTCAGTAGTCCCTGGGTCACCTGGAGGGCCTGCTCGGCGGTGTCCCCGGCCACGTACCGGGCCACGATGCCCCGGGTGACCGGGGCCGAGGTGATCAGCTGGCGCGTCCGGTCACTGTCCGACGCGGCCAGCAGCATCCGCCGTAGCACAGCCGACCTCCACAGGTGTTTACCGGCGGGCACCGCGCCCGCCGGGCAGCGTTCTAGCGGACCAGCCCGGGCCGCCGCTTGAGGGTGACCTTGACGTTGCCCCCGGTGTCCGGCGGCACCACGACCTCCTGCGCGGCCGGCACCCCGCCGGCCAGCAGTGTCGCGCCGGTCGGCGTGGTCCGCTTGACCAGGGCCAGCGCGATCGGGCCCAGCTCGTAATGCCGCGCGGCCGAGCCGACGAACCCGATCACTGCCCCATCCAGCTCGACCGGGTCGCCGTGGCTGGGCAGCCGGTCCTCGCTGCCGTCCAGGTGCAGCAGCACCAGCCGCCGCGGCGGGTGACCGAGGTTGTGCACCCGGGCCACCGTCTCCTGGCCCCGGTAGCAGCCCTTGTCCAGGTGCACCGCCGCGGGGATCCAGCCCACCTCGTGCGGGATCGTCCGGTGATCGGTGTCCAGCCCGAACCGGGGCCGGTGCGCGGCGATCCGCAGCGCCTCGTAGGCCTGCAGGCCGGCCAGCACCACGCCGCGCTCCCGCAGGCTGTCCGCTGCGGCTTGCAGCCCGTCCCGCCGGACGAACCCATCCAGCCCCAACGGCCCGTTCGCCGCGACGGCCACCGCGCCGGGCAGCTCGCCGCCCGCGGCCGGCCCCATCAGCGTGAGCACCGCGTACTCCCCGGTGACGTCGGCGGTCTCGACCCGGAGCATGAACCGCATCGACTCCAGGAACGCCACCAGCGCGGGCGCGGTGCCCGGTTCCACTCCGATCCACACCGACGTGCCGTCGTCGGTCAGCATCAGGTGGTGCTCGATGTGCCCGTTCGGGCTGAGGATGAGCGCCTCGGCCGAGTCACCCGGCGGCAGCTGCTCCAGGTGCTGGGTGGTCAGGCTGTGCAGCCAGGACAGCCGGTCCGGGCCGGTGACCCGGACCACGCCGCGGTTCGACCGGTCCACCAGGCCAGCCGACTGGGCCAGGGCGCGCTGCTCGGCGTAGGGATTCCCGTAGTGCGCGGCCACTCCTGTGTCGGTGCCCTCGGCAGGCACCGCTCCCGGCGCCGTCAGCAGCGGACTCTCCATGCCAGCCAGGCTATCCGGCCGCCCGGCCACGGCAGTCCGCACACCGGCCGTACACGGTCAGGTGGCCCACGTCGGTCTCGAAGCCGTGGTTGCCGTCCAGCGCGGTGACCAGCGGGCTGATCTCCTCCGGGCCGATCTGGGTGATCCGGCCGCACTGCGAGCAGACCAGGTGCACGTGCTCGGCCTCGGCCGCCAGGTGGTAGCGCGGGGCCCCGTGCCCGAGATGGGTGTGCGTGACCAGGCCGAGCTCTTCGAGCAGTTCCAGTGCCCGGTAGATGGTGGAGATGTTCACCCCGCGGGCGGTCTGCTGGACGTCGGCGCAGATCTCCTCAGGGGTGGCGTGCTCCAGCTTGGTCACCGCCTCCAGCACCAGCTGGCGCTGCGGGGTGACCCGGTAGCCGCGCGCCCGCAGTTCCTCATCCCACGCCTGGACCACGCACGAAGACTAACCCGTCCGCGTCCCCCGTTCCGCCTCCCGGCCATCACCCCGCACCCCCACCCCCTCCACTCCGGCGTCCCACTCCCCGCCCCATGGCCGCCCGCCGCCGGCCCGCCAGACCCGCCCAGCCCGCCCGGCCCCGCCAGACCTGCCCGGCCCGCCAGACCTGCCCCAGCCTGCCCGGCCCCGCCCGGCCCGCCAGACCTGCCCAGCCTGCCCGGCCCCGCCAGACCTGCCCAGCCTGCCCAGGCCGCCCAGCCCGGCCGGCCATGATCGTGGGCAATCCTGGTTCACCGCCGACCAAGAACGACCACGATCATGGAACCGGCGCGGATCCCCAACGGCTGGGCGGCCCGGCCTGGCCGGGGATCCTCGCCTTGTCCGGGAAATTGCTTGGGCTGCCGTGGGCGGTGCTGCCGGTGCTGTTGTTCGCCGGCCGGGCCCCACGTGCGCCGGGCCGCCCCGGCCGCCATTGGCTGGCGAGCACGGTGGGCGGCCGCCCACAGTCCTGGAAGCGGTGGTCATCCTCGGCACCGGCTACCGCATGCCGTCGCTGGCCAGCCCGCGGTGAGCACGCCGGTAACCCATTTGCCTGCCCCCGGCGGACTGACATAGCCTTTCGGCAACGCGGGAAAGGAGGTGGTCCAACAGCATGCATAGCAGTAGGACTCGCGAGGTGGCTGTCCGCTAGCCGCCGTCCCGCCGACGCACTTGGAGCAGTTGCCCTCCGGGGCTGATGCTCGTGGTGTGGTCACCGGCCGTGCGCAGGAGCCCGCACCTGAGGTGCCAGCGCCCTGCGTGCCGCAGTAGGCGGCGGCCGGCGAATACTCGGCAGACACCGGACC
>Ga0335078_10016952_pt1 | contig 10823 bp, 7 predicted proteins | sample Lox_Sample_32_FD_206711 | JGI IMG/M metagenome (GOLD analysis project Ga0335078, IMG submission 206711) | Soil microbial communities from Loxahatchee National Wildlife Refuge, Florida, United States - Lox_Sample_3.2 | ecosystem: Environmental > Terrestrial > Soil > Wetlands | place: USA: Florida... | reverse complement strand
TTCCTCGCGCCACATCCACAGATATTGCATCGCGTCCCGGTTGATCAGATCCACTGCCCGAAACACACCATAAATCGCCAACAGCGGCGCAATCACCCGGCTGACATCGCTCAGGATGTTCATGTCCACCCGAGCATTCAGCGAACGCACGCAGAGGTAAATGGCCATAATGGTTACCGCTAATCCTGCAGGGATCGCCGACAGATAAAACATGGTAGTGAGATAAGGGGAGTACCAGAGAGGGTATAGCCTGCCCTTGGTGATTAAGTAGAGCCCGCCCAAAAACGACTGGTGCATCGACGAGAGCAGCGTGCCGGCCAGTACCAGGGCGATCAGGATGCTATGGTGCCAGCGCAAATAGAGCTCGCGTGCCCTGGCCCAGGGGATCTTTTCCACCAGTGCCGGAGAAAACTCCAGCGCCAGCACCGTGGTGTAGAGAATCACGCACCACGACACCTCGAACAATACCGAGTGCCGGTTCCACATCACGATGGGGTGCCAGATTCTCCAGGGAAGCCCTAGTTCGTACATCATCCCTACGCACACTGTGCAATACCCCAGAAACGAGATCAGCACCGAGGTGCGCAGGATGGGCCGGTAGCGCTCCAAGCCCAAAATGTAGACGGACGCTGCGATGGCGAAGCCGCCGGCTGATAGACCAACGCCGCACAGCGTTCCCAACCCGACCCATAGGCCCCAGGGTTGGGGATCGGTAAGGTTGGTGGCGGCTTCGAATCCGAGCACGAACCGGGTATACATCGAATAAAGACCAGCGGCAAGAATCAACGCCACCACGGTGCGCCAGAAACTGATCTTCGGAAATGCTTTGGCAGCCATAGCTCAACCCCTTTCCTTGGTAGATTTTTCGCGGGCTTCGGCGAGAGCGACCTCGGCCCGGCGTTGCCTGATCCAATAAAGGCCAGAGAGCACAGCGCCACCGACCAGGATCACCGTTGGCCCGTCTCCCAACGCGCTTGCCGTCAACGTGGGCAGCGGCTGTTTGGGTGCGGCGGCAAAGCCAAGCTTTTCGAAAGGCACATCGGAGATGAAGAACACCGACGTCCCGCCTGCCTCCTCACTGCCGTAAATGTGCTTCACGTATTTCGAATCACTGAGGATGCGGCGCTCGGCCTCTTCCAGGATTTCTTCGCGGTTGCCCGCGATGGAAGCCTGTACTGGACAAGCCTCCACGCAGGCGGGCGGCAGGCCTTTCGCCAGGCGCCCGGCGCACAGATCGCATTTCTTGACGAAGGGCACAAGCTTCTTCCACTCGTAACGGGGCACGCTGAACGGGCATGCTACCAGGCAGTAGCGGCAACCGATGCATTTTGCCGCGTCATAGGTGACCGGGCCGGCCGCGGTCTTCTGGAGTGCGCCCACCAGGCACGCCGAGGCACAGGCCGGATCCTGGCAATGCATGCACATGCGTCGTACAAAGCGATCGCCGCGCTCTTCCACTACAGTGAGTGCAGTCGGCGAGAGCTTGGTCTCGGAGTCGGGCGGAAATCCGTGGATCTGTTTGCAGGCCTGCTCACAGCTTCGGCATCCGATGCATTTGGTGATGTCGACCAGGATTGCTTCCGTGGTTGCCATGATTGTTCTCCTTTCCTTAATCGAGTTCTGTCATGACAGGAAGAACTCTTTCTCCACTTTTTGGCGCAACTCCGGAGTAAGCCGGGGAAGCAAACCACGGATCGGGCCCCCGCCATCCTGGGCCAGCGCAGGGGTGGTCGATAACATCGCATTCAGCCGGCTTAGATTGTTTTGCATCCAGGGCGCCACCATCGAACCCTGGATCAGATTTCTCCGATTGATTTTGAAATCGGGAGATTTTACGATCGCAATCCAGCCGTTCTGGTAGGGATCGTCGGCAACCAGGCTGGGTTCTCGCAAGGCATCGTGGTTGATGGCCGTCACCAGGCCTTCGACCGGGGACAGCAGGTCGAGGCTGGCGCCTCCGCCGCTTAGCGTGATGAGCTTCTGCCCCTGGCGTACCCAGCGGTCCGCCCCGCGCAAGTCAATGTGATCGATCTTCCCCATCAGGTTGGTGACGAACCTGTCCACCCCAACCCGTGCGTCATCGGTACCTTCCTTCATGGCCCACATGTGTCCAAGATGAAAGCAATAACCCTGCGGGATCTCGAAGCCATATTCGCGTCGCACCAGCGGGGGTTGGGGGCTGGACACGAGTTCAAGTTCTGGCGTGGGTTGAGGTTTCGGCTCGAGGAAAGATCTGATGCTGATGACCAGCAGGAACATCAGTAGAACAAACAGGATTGACATAGACCCTCCATATTCGCGTTCGAGCCCGTCGCTCGGCCATTCCGGGCCTGTTCCGTCCCGGCTTGCGTATTGAATCAGTGCACGTGATGGGCAACCCTCGCCCGTGACGTGATTTGTTGCAGAAAATGGACTTACAAGGAGGCACTTAGGGAGGAAGGGCTACAAAACCAATGCATTTTGCAGCCCGACGGAGCATTTTGCAGGTGCGCACACGCGGGCGCCGAATGCGGAGCCCCTTGGGGCTCCAAACCGTTCGTCACCCGAGGATGATGATTGATGATTCAAGAAGAGCTGGGAGACCTGGCCTTACCCCTTGGCGTGCTGCCTGGCCTTCTCGATGAACTCCTGGACCTGTTGCTTCTGCGGATAGTTGGGATTGCGCCGGAGCAGTTCCTCCCAGGCCTGCACTGCCCCCCGCGGATCCATCTTGCCTTGCCACCGGACTACACCCAGGTTGAACAGCGTCCCCGGATGATCTGGCTGATACTTCAGGGCCTGCTGAAATTCGGCGATGGCTCCATCGGCATCGCCCATATACCAGAGCGATGTGCCAAGGTCAGTGAGCACGTCCGCGTTTTCCGGCTGACTCTTTGCGGCAAGCCGATAATATTGGACCGCCTCCGGATATTGCTGCCCATCGTAGTACAGGTTCGCCACCTTGATCATGGTGTCGAAATCGTCGGGATTGGCTTTCAAGGTCGCGAGCAGGGGCGCGACCGCGTGATCCACCATCGCTTTCTGTTGTTCGGGACTCACCTGCGCCTGGGTCGGCTGGCTCTGAGCCGCGCTCCCATCGGAAGAAGGGGATGCGGCGCTTGCCTCGGGCGAGGCAGAACCGCGGAACAGATATCCCAGAGTGACTCCCAGCAACAGGCAGAAGACCGCCAACGCGTAAGCTTGGCTATCGCTCCAGTTTTCGCTGCTCCGGGTTGCCGATTGCACTTTCGTTCCCGCCTTATCCATGATTCCTGCTCCTTCAGGATCTGGTGCCGGCAAGCCCCGGTTCCGGAGTTTGCAGATGGAACAGCCTTTGCACCGCAGCCGTCATTTGTTCTTGTTCCATCCTCTCTGGAAGTTCCTTCAGCTCACGAGCCAGGGACCCCGCGATTCTTTGCGTCATGCGGGACATCATGGCGGTTAACATCTCGTCCTGGTCTTTGGAAAACGGTCCGTTTTCCTGTCGGAAGGAATCCATCTCTTGCCGGCATATCTCGTCCAGCCGCTGGCGAAGGGCCACGATCGTCGGTACCACCCGCTCCGCCAACAGCTTTCGGCGGAAGCCTTTTGCCTCGGCTTCCAGAATCTTTTCTGCAGCAGCGGCAGCGGTCTCGCGCTCGGCCGCATTGTGGTCGATCACATTCTCCAGGTCGTCCAGGTCATAAAGGAAAATGCCCTTGACCTCGCCTACGCTGGCGTCAATATCACGAGGCATGGCAATATCCACGATGACCATCGGCCGATCATGCCGATCACGCACCATGGCCTCAGCTTCCTCGTGGCTGAGAATGGTGTGCGGACAGGAGGTCGAGCTGATGATGATATCCGCTTCCCCCATGTGCTGCCAGCGTTCCTCGAATGGCACCGTAGTGCCGTTCAGCTTCGCGGCCAGTTCGGCAGCATGCTCGAGGGTGCGGTTCACCACACAGACCGAACTCGCGCCGTGGTTAAGCAACCCGCGAGCGGACAGCTCGCTCATCTTGCCCGCTCCCAGCAGAAGAACCTTCTTGTTTTCCAATGTTCCAAAAATCTGTCGCGCGAGTTCGACCGCAGCGTAGGGAATCGAAACCGCTGCGTTCCCGATCGCGGTCTCACTCCGTACCCGCTTGGAGACGGTGAGAGCCTTTTGCAGGACGGCATCCAGAAACCGGCCGGTTGCCCCCAGTTTCTGTGCTAACTGCCATGCTTGTTTCACCTGCCCGACGACCTGAGGTTCCCCTACCACCATGGAGTCGAGACTGGAGGCCACCCGGAAAATGTGAGACAGCGCCGCTTCATCCAGCAGCCGGTAGAAGTATTTCCACTCCCCCAACTTGAGTCCGTATTCGGCCCCGAGCAGCCGCATCACGGAATTCGCCGCCAGGGTGACATCGTTGGCCCAAAGCCAAAACTCGGTGCGATTGCAGGTTGCCATGACAATGACTTCCTCGATGCCTTCCGCTCGCGCCAGTTGCACCAGGGCTTCATAGCGCCGGTTCTCGCTGATCCAGAAGCGTTCCCGTACTTCCACCGAGGCGGTGCGATAATTCAATCCAACCACCATAAGAGTCGGTTCCACTGGCATCATCTCCTGCGGACTACACTGTTGCAGAAGCATCCTTCCTGCCAAATCCCGATCCCGGCGAACGGGGACAGCAACGTTTGTTTTCATAAACTTAAGTCGCTTGTAGGGGGCAAAGGAGAGTCCCAGCCAAAATCCGATTGTGGGATAACCCACTAGGCAGGGTCTTTTCGCACCGTAGAGGGCTCGCAAAGCAGCGGCTATGTTCCTGAGTGCTTCCGGGCGCTCAAGGCACGAGTACGGCTGGTTCGGTACGTTTCTCAGAGTGCTTCAAGCTGGGCGTACGCGGCTGGTAGACGCAGAACGGCTCCTCATCAAGGTAGTCGCCGGTTGCCGCATACGCGCGGGCGCGGCAACCCATGCAGACATTGCGAAATTCGCAGCAACCGCATTTCCCCTTCAGGTTGTTGGTGTCGCGCAGTTGGTGGAACACTTCCGAGTTCTCCCAGATCTCGGCGAACGACTGCTTCTTCAGGTCCCCGGCTAAGGCTGGCAGATATCCGCAGGGAAACACCTCTCCCTGATGAGAAATGAAACACACAGCGGTTCCGGCCAGGCATCCCTTCGTCATCGCGTTCATGTCCGACGGATGGGTTCCGGGATGTCCCACCGCATGTCCGACTCCGTGAGGCTTCAGCTCAATTCCCGTCGAACCGGGCATGGTCATCTCCGTTGGCCCGATCGCGGGTGAAGCCTGCGGAGCCTCAATAGAGGACCGTGCAGCTTGTGCGGCGGCAGCCGCCGACCGATTTTCCGCAACCCGCCGTTGACGAACTACCCGAAAGTAATGGGGCGCGCAAGTCGCTTTCAGCTCAATGCCACCTTCGATTGAGCGATCATAGAACCAGTTAAGCATTTTCTCGTACTCTTCCGGTGGAACCATCTGCTCCGAAGCGATATCCACCCCGCAACCAACCGGAACCAACAAGAAGGTGTGCAGCGCATCCGCCCCCAGCGACCTGGCCAGGTCAAGCACGTGCGGTAGCTGGTGAGCATTGTGGCGCGCGATGGTGGTGTTGATCTGCACCGACATACCCAGATTCTTCAGATTACGGAAGCCGGCAATTGCAGCCTCGAACGCGCCCGGAATGCCGCGGAACGTATCGTGGGTTGCGGCATCGGCGCCGTCCAGGCTGATGGCAACGCGGCGCACGCCGCTGTCGACGATCATGCGCGCCACATGCTTAGTGACCAGAGTTCCGTTGGTCGCCAGGGCTACCCGCAACCCCTTGTCCGTGCCATAGCGGGCCAATTGGAAGATATCCGAGCGGTAGAGTGGTTCGCCGCCGCTCAGCACCAGGATCGGTGTGGAAACCTCGGCAATCTGATCGATGATATTGAACGCCGCCTGCGTCGGGAGATCCATAGGGGAACTCAGCTCGGTCGCGCTGGCCCGGCAATGGATGCAGCGCAGGTTACAGCCTTTGGTCAATTCCCAGAAAATCAGCCGTGGCTTGTTTTGGTTTGCCTGGCCTGGATGCCCCTCACCAGTTCGCGGAGCCATTGGCAGCCTCCCTCACCCTCGGCGCAAGGATAAAAGGGCCGTGGTTCCCCGGGCGGTGACTATCATCACCCGAAATTGTGATGCTGATCACAAGATCGAAGTCTGCAACGCCGGGGGGCAAATCCGCAGAGATCGAGCCGCAACCGAGGATAGGAGTGCGTCTCTAGTTGGGATTTGCCAGTTCGCGCAGTGCGCTTATGTTGCGGATCACCAGAGTCGAACCCTTGGACTGCACGATCTGGCGCCGCTTCATCTCGGCAAATAGGCGGGTCACTGTCTCTCGCGAGGTGCCGATCATCTGCGCAATCTCTTCGTGGGTCAGGCGAAGCTTCAACCGGGGTTCAGTTCTTGTTGCTTCCCCGTTCTTGGAACTCCATTCCAGAAGCAGCTTCGCCAGCTTCTCAGCGGCAGAGTGCGACAGGCCCAGCGAACGTACTTCTTCGCAGGCATTGTGATACTTTTCGCCCAGCTGCTCTGCAACTTTGAAGCAGGCTTCCACGTCGCCTTTCAAGAACTGGAGAAAGTCGTTTCGCTTGACGAAATTAACCTGGCAGGGATCGAGCGTCTCGGCGGTCACTTCGTAAGGCTTGCCGGAAATGGCGGCGCTCAACCCGAGCACTTCTCCGGGTTCTGCAAGCCTCACGATCATAGTTCTCCCGCTGGGCGAGTTAATAGAGAGTTTCACGCTGCCCTTGCAGAGTACAAAGATGCCGCGAGGCAGTTGCCCTTCGACGAATAACACCGCCCCCTGCGGGTATGCGGTCGCATACTTGATGTTTTCAAAAGCCTGCAAGGCGCTGGAAGGAAGGTCACAAAAAATGCGTTCGGCGCGCAGCTTGCATGTAAGACAACTCTCTACAATCTCCAGTCCATATGGTGAGAGCATGTCCCCCTCCTGTACCAGCCTGGTTTGCGACACCCCCCGTTCTGGCTCGCTTGCTGGTCGTATCGTCGATCGAGCACAGATCACTGAGGGGCCTCGTTCTGACTGAGTGTCCGCCCGCAGCGAACTTCTGGCTGTGTGTCCAGGCACATAGCATTGTGATCCAGCTCACACTTGCCACAGTGACGCAGATCACACGCTTCTGTGACCTACTTTGCTGCGCCTCGGGCGAGGTGTCCTCCATGCTGATGCAGACAGTGTGGGAAAGAAACAAGGTAAAACAATGAGCAAACGTAAGTTCAAAACCATGGATGCCAACGAGGCGGTTGCCTACGTCGCCTACCGGGTCAACGAAGTCATTGCCATTTATCCCATTACTCCTTCTTCGAACATGGGCGAGTGGGCCGATGAGTGGTCGTCGCAGGGGATCCAGAACCTTTGGGGCACAGTGCCCCACGTAATCGAGATGCAGAGCGAAGGCGGCGCCGCCGGGGCCGTCCATGGTGCCCTGCAGACCGGCTCGCTCTCCACCACTTTTACCGCCTCTCAGGGGCTGCTGCTCATGATCCCGAACATGAACAAGATTGCCGGTGAGCTGACGCCGACGGCTTTCCATGTTTCGGCGCGAACCCTGGCAACCCATGCGCTCTCCATATTCGGCGACCACTCCGATGTGATGTCCTGCCGCACAACCGGCTTCGCCATGCTTTGCTCCAACTCCGTGCAGGAGGCCATGGACTTTGCCCTCATCGCTCACGCGGCTGCGCTCGAATCGCGCATCCCGTTCCTGCATTTCTTTGACGGCTTCCGCACCTCTCATGAAGTCAACAAGATCGAAGTGCTCACGGAAGACGACATGCGCGCGCTCATTAGTATGGACCGGATAGTCGAGCACCGGGCGCGAGCGCTTTCGCCGGATCACCCGGTTCTGCGCGGTACGGCGCAAAATCCCGATGTTTTCTTCCAGATCCGCGAGCGGGCAAACTCGTACTACCAGGCCTGTCCGCAAACTGTGCAGTCCGTGATGAACAAGCTCTCCGAGGTGGTGGGGCGCTCCTATCACCTGGTCGACTACGTCGGCGCGCCCGATGCGGAGCGAGCGATCGTGATCATGGGCTCCGGAGCCGAAGTGGCGCACGAAACCGTGGACCATCTCAACCGCCAGGGCGAAAAGCTGGGCTTGCTGAAGGTCCGCTTGTACAGGCCGTTTCCCGTGCAGGCGTTCCTGGAAGCGCTGCCCGCCACGGTGCGTAAGATCGCCGTTCTTGATCGCACCAAGGAATCAGGAGCCATTGGCGAGCCGCTCTACCTCGACGTCGTGAATACCCTTCACGAAGGATCGAAATCCGGTTCGAGCCCTAGAAAAGCTCCGCCGACGGTGGTGGGCGGACGCTACGGGCTCTCCTCCAAGGAATTTACTCCCGCCATGGTCAAAGCCGTGTACGACAACCTGAAAGGGGATCAGCCCAAAGATCACTTTACTATCGGCATCCAGGACGACGTCAGTCACACCAGCCTGGCCTACGACTCCGAATTCTCCACTGAGCCGCAGAATGTCGTTCGGGCAATGTTCTACGGACTGGGAGCGGACGGGACGGTAGGCGCCAACAAAAATTCGATCAAAATCATCGGTGAAAACACCGACAACTACGCCCAGGGGTATTTCGTCTACGACTCCAAGAAGTCAGGTGCCGCAACTATTTCCCACCTTCGCTTCGGGCCTCGCCCCATTCGATCCAGCTATCTGGTTTCCAGCGCCAGTTTCGTCGCCTGCCACCAATGGATCTTCTTGGAGCGCTACGACATGTTGAGCGCCCTGGTTCCGGGCGGCACGTTCCTGTTGAACAGCCCTTTTGGTCCGGAGGAAGTTTGGGACCATCTCCCCCGGGCCGTGCAGGAACAGCTGACTGCCAAGCGAGCGAAGTTTTATGTGATCGACGCCTATCAGGTGGCTCGCGACGCCGGCATGGGCAGCCGCATGAACACGATTCTTCAGGTATGTTTCTTTGCCATCTCCGCAGTTCTGCCAGCCGAGCAAGCGATCGAGGCAATTCGCAAGTCGATACGTGATACCTACGGTCGCAAAGGCGAAGAAATCGTGCAGAAGAACATGAAAGCGGTCGACGAGACTCTGGCCCACTTATTTGAAGTGAAGGTCCCTGAGGAAATCACCAGCACGATTGAAATGCCCCCGCCGTTCTCGCCCTCGGCTCCGCAATTCGAGCGTGAGGTTCTGGGCACAATCTACGCCGGGCGCGGCGATCAGCTGCCGGTCAGCGCATTTCCCGCGGACGGGACCTTTCCCACCGGAACCGCCAAGTGGGAGAAGCGCAATCTGGCGCTGGAAATCCCCGCTTGGGATCCGAAGATCTGCATTCAGTGCGGAAAATGTGCGATGGTCTGCCCGCATTCGGTCATCCGCATCAAGGTGTACGACTCCAAGGAACTGCAGGGCGCTCCCGCGACCTTCAAGTCGACCGCGACCCGTGACAAAGAATGGCAAGGCTTGCAATACACCATTCAAGTCGCACCCGAGGACTGCACCGGTTGCGGCATCTGCGTCGAAGTTTGTCCGGCCAAGAACAAGGCCGAGACTCGCCTCAAAGCCATCAACATGGTCCCGCAACCGCCGTTGCGCGTGCCCGAGCGCGAAAACTGGGACTTCTTCCTCAACATTCCGGAGATGGATCGCCGCAACATTAAAGTCAGCGCCATCCGCCAGCAGCAGATTCAGGAGCCGCTGTTTGAATTTTCCGGCGCTTGCTCGGGTTGTGGGGAAACTCCTTATCTGAAGCTCATGTCGCAATTGTTCGGCGACCGCGCCATCATCGCCAACGCAACCGGATGCTCGTCGATCTACGGCGGCAACTTGCCGACCACTCCCTGGACAAAGAACGCCGCCGGCCGCGGGCCTGCCTGGTCAAACTCTCTGTTTGAAGATAACGCCGAGTTTGGTTTGGGCTTCCGTCTTTCCATCGATAAGCAGGCCGAATTCGCCCGGGAGTTGGTGCGGAAAGCAGCAGGAGTGATCGGCGATGAACTTGCCACTGCGATCCTCGATGCTCCGCAAAAAGACGAGGCCGATATCTTCGAACAGCGCCAACGTGTCGATCTGCTGAAGGAAAAACTGCAGGGCCAGACTTCGACCGAGGCTAGACAACTGCTCGCCATTGCAGATCTGCTGGTCCGGAAAAGCATTTGGATCGTCGGGGGCGACGGTTGGGCTTACGACATCGGGTACGGCGGCCTGGATCATGTCTTGGCCAGCGGACGCAACGTAAATGTGTTAGTGCTCGATACCGAGGTTTACTCCAACACCGGAGGCCAGTCCTCCAAGTCTACGCCGCGGGCCGCGGTGGCTAAATTTGCCGCCGGAGGCAAGCCCGGGCCCAAGAAAGACCTGGGGCTCATCGCCATGAGTTACGGCAACATCTATGTGGCCAGCGTGGCTATGGGCGCCAAGGACGAGCACACCCTGAAGGCCTTCCTGGAAGCTGAGGCTTACAACGGGCCCAGCCTCATTATTGCGTATTCGCACTGCATTGCTCACGGCATCAACATGACCACGGCGATGTCGAATCAGAAGGCCGCCGTGGATTCCGGCCAGTGGCTGCTCTATCGCTTCAACCCGGAACGGGCTGCCCAGGGTGAGAATCCACTGATTCTCGATTCCCGGACTCCAAGCCGCAAGGTGCAGGATTTTATGCAGATGGAAACCCGCTTCAAGATGCTCACGAAGAGCAATCCGGAAGCTGCTAAAGAACTCTGGCGCGAAGCGCAGCACGATGCAGTTACGCGCTTCCGGCTTTATGAATATCTGGCACAAAGAAAGCCTGACGCAGAACCGGCCAAGGCCGAGTGAGGAACAACATGAT
>Ga0335078_10016951_pt1 | contig 10823 bp, 8 predicted proteins | sample Lox_Sample_32_FD_206711 | JGI IMG/M metagenome (GOLD analysis project Ga0335078, IMG submission 206711) | Soil microbial communities from Loxahatchee National Wildlife Refuge, Florida, United States - Lox_Sample_3.2 | ecosystem: Environmental > Terrestrial > Soil > Wetlands | place: USA: Florida... | reverse complement strand
AGCGCCTGCGCGTTCACGCGCTGGTGATCGTCCGCCGCGCGGGGAAACGGCACAAAGATCGCGGGTTTGCCCGCGGCCGTAATCTCGGCGACCGTGCTTGCCCCCGAGCGGCACAGCACCAGATCGGAGCGCGCGAAAAACGCCGGCATATCCGAGATGAAAGGAAAAATCTCCGCCCCGGATCCCAGGCGCTGATACGCGGCCTGCACCTCATTGTAGTCACGTTCGCCGGTCTGATGGATGATATGCGTCCCGGGTGCCTGCCGGAGCAGTTCAGGCAGGCAGCTAACCATGGCCTGATTGATGGCGTGCGCGCCCTGGCTTCCGCCGAACACCAGCAGTGTGGGCCGCCCACTGCCCGGGTTTCGCGGCGCAATGGCAAAAAATGCCGGACGCACCGGCACGCCCGTGACCTCCGCGTGACGAAAATATTTCGCGGTTTCGTCGAAATGCACCGCCGCCGCTGAAACCCAGCGCGCCACCACGCGATTGGCAAATCCGGGAATTACGTTCGGCTCGAAGGCCAGGGTGGGAATGCCTTTCATCACTGCCGCCAGCATGGCCGGTCCCGAAGCGTAGCCGCCCACTCCGATGACGACATCCGGCTGAAACTCCGCCAGCATGCGCCGCGCCTCCCACACCGCCGCGGGAAGCCGCGCGAAGGTTTTCAGCCGCGTCGCCAGGCTTACGCGATTCAGCGCGCCCACTTCAATCAGCCGTAGCGGAAACCCGGCCGCCGGCACGAGCTTGTTCTCCAGTCCTCGCGCGGTGCCGATGAACAGCAGTTCTGCCTGGAATTGTTTTTGTAGTTCCTGAGCGATGGCGAGCGCGGGAATCACGTGCCCGCCCGTCCCTCCGCCCGCCAGAATGGCCCGCATGAGGTGACTATAAACCCTCTCTCTTTGTCAACTCTGCACTGAGTTTCGCGACGATAACCCCTCTCGTCATGACATTCTGAGCGGAGTTTGCCTGTCCCGAACAATGACAACCGTCACGAATCACTCAGCCTGCTTGCTGACATTCAGCAGCACTCCCACGCAGGCGAGCGTAATGAACAGCGACGAACCGCCATAGGAAATGAAGGGCAGAGGAATGCCTTTGGTCGGCATCAGCCCGAGCACGACGCTGATGTTGATAAATGCCTGCACCACGATCATGCTGGTGATGCCGACGGCAAGAAGCCGCCCGAACATATCTTGCGTGTGCAGCGCGGTGCGCACCCCGCGCCACAGGAAGACCGCGAACAGCGCAACCAGTATCAGTGATCCGAGCAGGCCGAGCTCTTCCGCCGTCACCGCAAAAATGAAATCGGTATGCGGCTCCGGCAGATAAAAAAGTTTCTGCTTGCCTTCCATCAGGCCTACGCCGGTGATCCCGCCGGTGCTCACCGCGATCAGCGACTGAATAATGTGAAAGCCGCGTCCCTGCGGGTCGGCATAGGGGTCGAGAAACGCGAGAATGCGCGCCCGCCGGTAGGCCACGTGAAAAATCAGGAAATAGAGCGGCACAACGGACGCCGCTACGGCATAACCCATGATGCGAAAATCAACGCCGGCCACAATCAGGATGCAGATGGCAATGGCGGCGCACGCCAGCGCCGTGCCCAGGTCCGGCTGCATCACGATCAGTCCCAGAAAAACCAGCGTCGGAATGGCCGCCGGCAGAAGCGTGGTTCGCCAGTCGTGCAGCAGTCTGGTGCGGCTTTCCAGGAAAAATGAGAGAAACAGAATCAGCGCCGGCTTGGCCATTTCCGAAGGCTGAAAGGAAAAACCGGCCCAGTGGATCCAGCGGTGCGTGTTGTGCGACCGGTCGAGAAAAAAAACCGAGATCAACAGCAGGGTCGTAATGCCCAGGAACGAGAAAACCACGCCGGGATGCTTGTAGCGGCGATAGTCGAACCGCATCGCGATCAGCATGACCACAATGCCCGCCAGCGCCCACATGAGTTGCCGGACAAGAAAATATGATGCGGTGCCGTAACGCTCCTTGGCCATCACCGCCGAGGCGCTGAAAACCATCACCAGGCCGGCAAACACCAGCAACAACGTTACCGTGAAAAGCCAGCCGTCCACGCTGACACGCTTTGCCATGGGAAGAGATTCATTTCACCACGGAGCGGCGGCCGCCACACTCAGCGCACGCTGATTTTTTCCTCAGGTTTGTTGATTGATCTGGTTCGCAAGGCAGGTGTCACTTCTCAGTGGCCGCCTCTCAGTTCGCAGCGCAACTTAGGATTTCGAAGTCTTTGCCAACTCGCCGACCACTTCTTTGAACACTTTGCCGCGATGCTCGTAATTGCGGAACTGATCGAAGCTTGCGCAGGCCGGCGCCAGCAGCACGACATCTCCCGGCTGCGCCACGGCAGCGGCTTTCTTGACCGCCGCTTCCAGTGTTCCCGCGTTGACAATTTCCGTAGCGCCCTTGATTTGCGACTCGATCTTCCCCGCCGCCGCGCCAATCGTGTACACGCGTTTTACCCGCCGCCGCAGCAGGTCATTCATCAGCGAATAATCGCTGTCCTTGTCTTTGCCGCCGAGAATCAGGTGAATGTTGGCCGGGAAGGACTCGAGCGCCTTGATCGTGGCGTCCACGTTGGTCGCTTTTGAATCGTTGTAGTACTCCACATTGCGAACGGTGGCGACATACTCAAGCCGATGCTCTACCGCCTTGAAGTTGACGACCGCCTGGCGAATTCTCTCCGGCGTGACGCCCAGCAGCGCGCCCACGCACACCGCAGCCAAAACGTTCTCAACGTTGTGCGCGCCCTTAAGCGGGATCTCTGCGCTCAGCATGATCTCGCTCCTCCCGCCCGGGCCGAGAAACACAATTCGCCCGTCGCTCACGTAGGCGCCCTGCTTCACCTCCGCTTTGCGGCTGAACCAGTAAACCTTGGCGCGAGTGCGGCGGGCCATCTCCACGCAAGTGGGATCATCGGCATTCAGCACCGCAAAATCGTCGCCGCGCTGATTTTCGAAAATTCGCGCCTTGGCGTCCACGTAAGCGGCAAAGGTGTGATGGCGGTCCAGGTGATCGGCGGTAACGTTGAGCACCACGGCAATCCTGGCACGGAAGCTCTGAATCGTCTCGAGCTGAAAGCTGGAGACTTCGAGGACGTCAATCGTCTCCGCCGTGGCGCGCTCCACCAGCGAGATCGCCGGCGTGCCGATATTGCCGCCGACTAGCGTAGGCATTCCCCCCGCGGCCGCGATTTCTCCCGCCAGCGTGGTGGTTGTGGTTTTTCCGTTCGAGCCGGTAATGGCGACGACGGAACCGGGCAGAAACTGCGCCGCCAGTTCGATCTCGCCAATGATTGCTTCGCCCAGCCTTCGTGCCTGCACCAGCGCGGGCGCGTCCACCGGAACTCCCGGGCTGACCACGATCAAATCCTGTCCCTGAAACGTTCGCTCGCCGTGTCCTCCGGTCTCGACTGCAATTCCGTGGTCCAGAAGGACGGGAATCTCCTGGCTCAGTTGCTCCGGGGTTTTGCTGTCGGAAACAGTCACGCGCGCCCCGCGCGACTTGGCAAACAGCGCCGATGCAACCCCGGACTTGCCGAGGCCGACCACCAGCACGCGTTTGCCGCTCAGTTCCACAGGTTGACCTGTATAGCTATCAGCTATCAGTTGTCAGCTTCTGGCTTCTGGCTTTTAGCTACTGACTACTAGCTATTACCTTAACTTCAGTGTGGTCAGGGCGAACAAGGCAAACACCAGCGACGCGATCCAGAAGCGCACAATGATCTTCGACTCCGACCAGCCCAGCAGCTCAAAATGATGATGCAGCGGCGCCATCTTGAAAATCCGCTTCTTGCGCAGTTTGTAGGACGCCACTTGCAGAATCACTGACACCGCTTCAATCACAAATACGCCGCCGATGAACGGCAGCAACAACTCCTGCTTGATGATGACAGCCACGGTACCGATGGCGCCGCCCAGCGCCAGCGATCCCACATCGCCCATGAAGACTTCGGCGGGGTGGGCGTTGTACCAAAGAAAGCCGATCGCCGAACCCATCATCGCCCCGCAAAAAATTGTCAGTTCGCCGACCTGCGGCATGCGCTGCAGGTCGAGGTAGGCGGCGAAAGTCGCATGCCCGCTGACATAAGTAAGAATGGTGAGTGCGCCCGCCGCGATCACCGTACAGCCAATCGCCAGGCCATCCAGACCGTCTGTCAGATTTACCGCGTTGCTGGCGCCCACAATCACCAATCCGACGAAAGCGATGAACGGGAAAAAGGCCAGAAACCACAAATGCGGATGGTGCTCCAGCGTTACGATGACCAGGTCGGGACGGAACTGCTTGAAGAACGGCACGACCAGACGAGTGGAATAAAGTCCGCGGGTCTGAATCGCGATCAGCGCCACCGCCACCAGAATGCTGACCGCAATCTGCAATCCCAGTTTCGCCTTGCCGGTCAGGCCGAGATTTCTGCGGTGCACAACTTTGGTGTAGTCATCGGAAAATCCAATGGCGGCGAATGCTGTGGTGGAAAGCACCGCGATCCATACGAACCGGTTGCTCAAGTCGGCCCACAGCAGCGTGGGCACCACGATGGATATAGCTATAAGCAAACCTCCCATCGTGGGCGTTCCGGCTTTTTTCTGGTGGGCCTTCGGCCCTTCTTCGCGGATGTACTGGCCGATTTGAAATTCTCGCAGGCGCCCGATCACCAGCGGGCCGATGACCAGCCCCGTGAACAAGGCGGTAAGGCTGGCAAACGCCGTGCGGAAGGTCAAATAGCGAAAAATGCGGAAAGGCGGGAAGTAATGAAACAGCTTTAGATACAGTAACCAATAAAGCAATCCGCCTCCGTGAGACTTTGCGTCCCTGCTTTAATTCCGTTCCGCGCTCTTCGAGCGCAGCGCCTTCCAGGTCTCGAGCGCCTGCTCCAGTTTGACGCCGCGCGAAGCTTTCAGCAGCACCACGTCACCCGCGCGCGCCTGCCGCGTCAGCCATTGGCCGGCCTCTTCGGCCGTCGGCACAAACTCGGCGTGGATTCCCGCATTGCGCGCGGCTTCCACCATTGCCCCGGCCAGGCCGCGCACGCCCAGCAGCAGGTCCACCTTTCTCTCGGCAATATGCCGTCCGGCTTCGTGGTGCAGTTCTTCCCCGGCCACGCCCAGCTCCAGCATTTCACCGGCAACCACAATGCGCCGGGAAGCCGGCATGGCAGCCAGCGCGTCCACCATCGCGCGCAGCGCTTTTGGATTGGAATTGTAGCAATCGTTGATCACCGTAATGTTATCCAGCTTGACGACCTGCCCGCGCTTGTCCGCCGCCGCCAGCGTCGCCAGCGCCCCCGCCGCTTGTGACGGGCTCAGCCCGCGCTCCATCCCCACCGCCGCAGCCGCCAGCGCGTTGTAGATGTTGTGCGCTCCAACTAGCGGCAGCAAAACACGCTCGCGGTGTCCCTCCACCGTCAGGTCAAAGGCCGAGCCGTCCGGCCCGCGCGACTCGATGTTTTCCGCCCGCACGTCAGCCGCGGCGCTCAGCCCGTAGGTCACGACCTTGCCGTGAAACTCGCGGCCAAATTGCGAAACGTATTCGTCATCCGCGTTCAGCACCGCGGTTCCGCCAGGGTGCAGGGACTCGACCAGCTCATACTTCGCCCGCGCAATCGCGGCGACCGAATCAAAAAATTCCAGGTGCACCGGCGCAACATTAGTCACCACGCCAATATCCGGCTGCGCGATCTTCGCCAGCGCCCGAATCTCCCCGGCATGCGACATGCCCATCTCAATCACCGCCACGTCGTGCTCCGGTTCGAGCTTCAGGAGCATGAGCGGCAAACCGAAATGATTGTTGAAATTTCCCTCTGACTTCGCGACGCGAAAGGCCGCGCGCAGCACATGCGCAATCGCTTCCTTCGTGGTGGTCTTGCCGGTTGATCCCGTCACCCCCACCAGGGGCTTCGCCCACAGCCGTCGTACCGCTGTGGCCAGGGTCTGCAAAGCCGCCAACGTCTCATCCACTGCGAGCAGCCGCGTTTTCACTGGATAGCGCGCCAGCTGGTCCTTCCGCACCACGGCCGCTACCGCGTCTTTTTCCAGCGCCTGCTCGACGTAATCGTGCCCGTCAAGGCGCTCGCCCTTTACCGCGAAAAACAACTCTCCGGGCCTGATCGTACGCGAGTCAATCGAGTACGCCTGGGCCACGGACTTGTGATCAAATTCGCCCGTCGCGGAAATGAATTCGGCAATTCGCCCGAGCGGCAGCTTCATGCATTCACACCGATGTGTTCGCGGCTTGAATCACAATCATATCCTGCGGCGCGCAAAGTCTCTCGCGCCACCGCAACATCGTCGAAGGGGGTCGGCCCATCGCGCTTGATCTGCACTTTCTCGTGCCCCTTGCCGGCAATCAGCACAATGTCGCCCGGCTTGGCCTCGCCCACCGCCATGGCGATCGCCGCTTTGCGGTCCGGCTCCATTTTGTATTTCGCGCCGGAGCGCTGCAGGCCCACCAGCGCGTCATTGATGATGGCAATGGGATCCTCGCTGCGCGGATTGTCCGAGCTCAGCACTACGAAGTCACTGCCCCGCCCCGCCGCCTCACCCATGAGCGGCCGCTTCATGCGGTCGCGGTCGCCGCCGCAACCAAAGAGTGTGATCACCCGTCCCTGCTGCCCTGCGCGCTGCACGAATTCGCGCGCCAGCATGGTGAGATTGCGCAGCGCGTCGTCGGTGTGCGCATAATCCACCACTACCGTGAACGGCTGCCCGCAATCCACCCGCTCAAAGCGGCCCGGCACATGCGTGAGCGCTTCCACTCCCCGTGCGATCGCTTCGCTGCCGCAACCGCGAGCGTAAGCCGCTCCGCCGGCTGCCAGAATGTTGTACACATTCACCCGGCCAATCAGCGGCGAAAACAACGGAATCGTTTCCTTCGGCGTAACCAGGTCTAACCGTGTTCCCCGGGCGCCGATTTCAACCTTCGCCGCGTGAAAGTCGGCTTTGCTCAGCCCAAAGCTGATCGCCTCGGAACTGCGCTTCCGGCTCAGCTTCAGCAGCGTCTGCCCATATGGATCATCGCTGTTGATCACCGCCGCCCGCGGCGGCTCCGTGCCGCAACCCTCGAACAGAACCCGCTTGGCGGCAAAATATTCATCCATAGTGCGGTGATAGTCGAGATGATCGCGCGTCAGATTGGTGAACACGGCCACATCAAAGGGAATCGCAAAAATGCGCTGCTGCGCCAGCGCATGCGAGGAAACCTCCATCACCGCTTCCGTCGCGCCATCGCCGAGCGCCTGGGCGAGAATGCGGTTCAATTCGAGCGCCTCCGGCGTGGTGTGCGGCGCCGGCAAAATCTTCCCCGTAACGTGATACTCAATCGTGCCGATCAGCGCGCTGTTGCGCCTGGCCGCGCCCAGAATGGATTCCACCAGAAACGCAGTCGTGCTCTTCCCGTTCGTCCCCGTAATTCCCGTGACCGCCAGCCGTTCCGCCGGGCGCTTATAGAAATTCGCGCTGAGCCGCGCCAGCGCCCGCCGCCCGTGCGGCACGCGCGCCCAGCCTACGCCAAGTGGCGGCTTCTCAACCGCCGAATCGCTCACAATGGCGGCCGCGCCAGCCGCGATCGCCTTGTCAATGAATTGATTTCCGTCGCTCGCTTCGCCGCGCATGGCGACAAAAACGTCGCCCGGCTTCACCCGCCGTGAATCGTATTCCACGCCGTGAATACTGGGATTACCGTTCTGCTCGAGAACTTCCGCCCCGCGCAGCACATCGAGAAACATCATTTGGTTGGAATTATAGGGGACGCATCTTGGCGTCCTCGTTGTCCTCAGTAGTTACGGAAGTTTCATGCGGCAAACGCGACGCTATCGTCCAAACTTCACCGTCACCGTCGCCCCCGCCGAAACGTGCGAACCCGGTGCAGGCGATTGCTGTTGCCCCAGGCCGCTGCCGATGGCATTGATTTCCAGGCCGCTCTGCTCCGCCATCTCAATCGCCCCGCGCACGCTCTTGCCGAGAAATGACGGCACTTCAATTCCGCCCTGTTCCACCTCCAGCACCACCGTGCCCGTGGCCGGCAGATTCCCCGGCGCGCTCACCGCAGAAACATTGCCCGCCTGCTGGGTTCCAGTCTCGGGCCTGCCGCTCGACGAATCATCGCGGCTTTCGGCCGGAGCAACGTCAGCCTCGCGTAGCGCAGCCGGCACAACCCCCGCTCCGCTCTCAGGCGCCGGCTTTTCCGCTGCTGCCGGAGCCTCCGCGATGCCCTCATTATTTTCATCCAGGCTTTCGCCCAGGCGATCCGGCGATCCCTCGCCCAGGTCCTGCGTCTGAACCCGGCGCTCGGCCAAGAGCAGCTGCCGGTTCTGCGGCAGCTCCACATCGTGCGGCGCGTGCAGGTACTCCAGCGTTTCCTGCGCGATCCGCTGAAAAACCGGCGCGCCCACCTCCCCGCCATGATGCCCGTTCACCGGCGAATCCAGCACCACCACTACCGCGATCGCAGGATTATTCACCGGCGCAAATCCCGCAAACGACGCAATGTATTTCGTTCGCGAATACGTTCCCGTCGCCGGATCCACCTTCTGCGCCGTGCCCGTCTTGCCCGCTGCGCTGTAGCCTTCCAGAATCGCCTTGCGCCCGGTGCCGCGCAGCACCACGCCCAGCATCATCTGTTTCATTTGCGCCGCGGTCAGCGGAGCGATCACCCGCCGCCCAATCGCCGGATGAAATGCAATAGCCTGCAAGGACGCATGGGGCTCAGCCAAACCGGTGACGATTCGCGGCTCAACCAGCACACCATCGTTGGCGATGGTCGAAACCATCGCACCCAATTGCAGCGGGGAAATCCCGATCTCCTGGCCCATCGAAATCGCCCCAATCGAAACCTTCGACCACCGGCTCACCGGCTTGGCCAGGCCCCGCGTCTCCGCCGGCAATTCGATCCCGGTCTGCTGCCCGAATCCAAAGCCGCGAATGTATTTGTAGAGCCGCTCATCTCCCAGGCGCAACGCAATCTTGATCGCCCCCACGTCGCTCGAGTGCGCCAGGATGTCCGAAACCGAAAGCACGCCGTAGGGCTTCCAATCGTGGATGCGCCGGCCATTCACCACGATGGACCCCATCTGGCAGTCGAACAGCTCATCCGGCCGCGTGAGTTTTTCTTCCAGTGCCGCCGAAATCGTCACCAGCTTGAAGGTCGAGCCAGGCTCGTAGATGTCGCTCACGGCGTGGTCTTTCAGCTTCGGCGGCGTAATTTCCCGGGAAAGATTCGGATTGAAAGTCGGCCGGTTGGCCAGCGCCAGGATTTCCCCGGTGTGCGGGTTCTCCACGATCACCGTGCCCGATTCGGCCTTCGTCTGCTCCATCGCCACCTGCAACTCCCGCTCGGCAATGTACTGCACCTCCTGGTCAATGGTCAGAACAATGCTTTGTCCCGGTTCCGGTTCTTTCTCCACGCTGCTGAACCAGCGCTTGCGGGCATCCACGGAAACCGACATCCGCCCCGGGCGACCGCGAAGCTGCTCGTCATATTCGCGCTCAATGCCGCTCAAGCCGCCGTCGTCGGTCCCCACGTATCCCACCACCTGCGCCGCCAGATCGCCCTTCGGATAGTAGCGTTTCGGCTCCTTCTGAAAATGAATGCCGCGCAGATTGAGCGCGCGGATGCGCGCCGCCAGCTCGCTGTCCGCTTTGCGTGCAATCCAGCAGAACGTTCTTCCCGACTGGCAGCGCGCCAGCATTTCGCGCGGGTCGTCCCGGGTGATGCGGGCGAGAAGTGAGACAGTCGCGGCCAGATCGTGAATTTCACTCGGCACGGCGAAAACCGAATCCACCGCGACCGACATGGCCAGCTCGCGGCCGGCGCGGTCATAAATGATTCCCCGCCTGGCCGCAACGTCGGCAGTGCGCTGCTGCTGCCGCTGCGCCCGCTGCTCGAAATCCCCGTAGCGGAAAATTTGCAGATAAACCAGGCGGATGCAGATGGCGCATCCCCATAGCGCCAGACAGGCGCCGAGCAAGTACAGCCGCCGATTTGTGCTGTTCGCGCTCACCGCCCGGCCGTCTCGAATAGAAGGTCAGCCTTCATGCGCTCGAAGACCTCGCAGACAAATACGGCGGCCCGTGAGCCGCCGTTGTCCTATGTAGATTTCGCCGCGCTCACCGCATCGGGATCATGCTGGCCAGCACCGGCCCCACCTCTGGCCCTGCCATCTCCATGCGAAGCACTTGCCCCGCCTGGGGTGACTGCAGACCGATCTTGCGGGCGAGCTCATCAATTCTTTCCGGGTCGCGCAATGACGCCTGCTCCAGCCGCAGCGCCCGGTTCATCTCCAGCAGCTGCTCCCGTTGCGCGCGTATGGATTCGATCTTGTAGCCATACTCGATGGCGCGGTAGTGCTGCCACGCGAACGTCATCACACAAAGAAAGAGGAAGCAGAGCGCCGCGGTGAATTGCTTCATTTCCCGGCTGCGGCGCGGGTCTTCCACTTTCACCAGCCGCGAGTTGTCAATCGGTTTCGCAAAGTAAATCTCCGGGGTGCCCGTCCAGCACGGCTTGCGTCCTGCCGTCCCTCCCGTTTGCGAAACCTCGAATAAGACCGCTGAGGAAGCCACCGACGCGGCTCCCATCAGGCTGCCCCAGGCAAACTGTGCTCGACCGGTTGCTCGCAGGCTGCGAGCAGGCAAATGTCGCCAAGCTCGCTCGCCGCCTCTGGGTGTGTTCCTTCGTCCGCCTGTTCCACCGCCGCGATCAATTCATCAATCAATGTGCCCGTGTACATCCCCGACCTCCGTGTTCGCTCCGTTATTCTCTTCCTACCTCAAAAACTTTCCCGGGACGGCATCGAAATGAGGTAGTTGCTG
>Ga0335078_10016950_pt1 | contig 10823 bp, 11 predicted proteins | sample Lox_Sample_32_FD_206711 | JGI IMG/M metagenome (GOLD analysis project Ga0335078, IMG submission 206711) | Soil microbial communities from Loxahatchee National Wildlife Refuge, Florida, United States - Lox_Sample_3.2 | ecosystem: Environmental > Terrestrial > Soil > Wetlands | place: USA... | reverse complement strand
CTGTGGATCCGGCTGATCATCGAGTTCGTCGGCACCGTCGTGCTGGTGACGGTGGCAGCCGGATCCGGGGTGATCAATCAGTACGTTGGCGGCGGCCCGATCAGCCGGACCGCCGCGGTGATCGCGCCCGGCGCCGTGGTGATGGCCATGATCTACGCCTGGGGCCCGCTGTCGGGGCTGCACATCAACCCGGCGGTGACCGCTGCCTTCGCCAGCCGCCGGGTGTTCCCGGCCCGGTGGGTGGTGCCGTACTGGGTGGCCCAGTTCGCCGGGGCCATCGCCGCCGCGCTGTTCTTGCAGGCCATATTCGGTGACGTGAGCGCGGGCGGAAACTACCCGATCAACAAGCCGGGCGGGGACTGGCGGTCGCTGGTGATGGAGACCGTGCTGACCGCCATCTTGGTCTCCATCATCCTCAACACCGCCACCGGCGGCCGCAGCATCGGCCATAACGCCGCCCTCGCGGTCGGCTCCACCGTGGCGCTGCTCGGCCTGTTCGCCAGCCCGATCAGCGGCGCCTCGATGAACCCGGCCCGCACCCTGGGCCCGGACATCGTCGGCAACGACTACACCGGCTGGTGGATCTATATTCTCGGGCCGGTGATCGGCGCCATCATCGCCGTGGCCATCATCGCCGCCGTCCGGGGCCTGCCCGACAAGGAGGAGCGAGAGGCCGCCCAGGGCGGTGCCCTGCCGATTAGCGGCGCTCCCGCTCCGGATGGCCTGCCAGAAGGCAGGCAAGCTCCGGCTGGGTGAGGTGCCGCATGCGGCAGCAGTGCCCCGGGCTGGCCGTCGGCCAGGGTCAGGAGCATGTGACGATGACGGCTGAACCGCCTGAGAACCCGGTCACGAAAGCAGCCCGCAGCCTGGAGGTGCGCTGGATCTTCCCGGGCCGGCTGGAGGCTGCGGTGACCGGATGGTTCGCGCGCTTCCCGGCCCGGACGGAATCACGCGAGGACACCTACCTGCTGGATCCGCAGTTGCGCGGGCTGTCGGTGAAGGTCCGCGGGGGCGGGGCACTGGAGGTGAAGATGTACTGCGGCAGCCCGGGGGTCCTGGAGGTCGCGGGCCGTGCCCGCGGCCGCATGGAGTCCTGGCAGAAGTGGTCCTTCCCGTTCAGCCCGGTCGGCCCCGGCAGCGGCGACCCGGCCGGCTGGAGGCCGGTACGCAAGCGCCGGCGCATCAGCCGGTTCTCACTCGCCAGCGGACAGCTTGAAGCGCGCGGCCCGGGGCTGGACGAGCAGCCGCGGTGCGAGGTGGAACTCACCGAGGTCCACACACGTGGCCAGGACTGGTGGACCCTGGGATTCGAAGCCACCGGCCCCGCTGACCTGCTCCCCAGCGAACTCCAGGCCACCGCCGCGCTCATCTTCGCCCAGGCCCTGCCCGGTGACATGAAACCCGGCCCGCAGGCCTCCCGATCCTACGCGGAATGGCTAGGCCAGCGGCCGGGCACCGATAGTTACGCCGACACGTGAAGAGTCTTCTGTCTGCCGAGCCGCGTACTTGATGACGTGCACACGGCCGAGGTAGAGGCCTGCCGGGGATCGCACGGAACTGAGCTCCAGAGGTCGGATTTCATGCCGATGGCGCGATGCACAGCCCCGACCGGGTGGCGTTTGTGGTTATGAGGGGAGGCGCCTTCCATACCGGCCCGGGAATGGCGGCCCGGCCGGTATGCCAAACAGGTACAGCCAATGGCCCTCGACTGTCACGTCGCTGGCCAGAGGAGAAGGGACAAGGGGGAGGTATCGATGGCGACCCATGGCACCAGCCAGGTGGCGACCTGCGCCAGACGGTCCGCAGTGTCCGCCGACGATCCAGTCCCGGCAGCGAAGATCACGGCGCCGGGTGTGCCCGAGTGGGCCGTGCAGCGCGCCCGCATCACCAAAGCTCATCGCCGAGGACGCGCGGTGGTGCCAGCTGACTGTCGTCACTGGCCCTCCGGGCGCGGGCAAGACGACGGCCCTGGCGCTGTGGGCGGTGGCCGAACCCGGGATTGTTGCCTGGGTCTGCCTGGATGAGTTCGACAACCGGTCAGGGGTCTTCTGGCCTTACGTCGTGGCGGCGCTGCGTGAGCCGGCGTTACCCTGCCGAGGGCGTTGGCGGCCGCCATGCGGGGGCGGGTCGGCGACCATGTGTTCTTGTTGCAGCTTGCGGCGGCGCTGGCTGTCCACGACCCGCCGGTGACGCTGGTCCTGGATGACGTGCATCTGCTTACCGCCCCCAAGGTGCTCGACGGGCTCGACTACGTGCTGCGGAATGTCGGGCCTGGGCTGCACCTGGTTGCTTCCTCGCGGATGGATCCGCTGCTACCGGTGCACCGCTACCGGCTTGCTGGGGAGCTGGCCGAGATCCGGGCCAGCGACCTGGCGTTCAGCACCGCCGAAGCCGGCTTGCTACTGGCCCGGCATGGCAGCACGCTGACGGCATGCCAGCTGGAATGCTTGATCCGGCGGACAGAGGACCGGGCGGCTGGGCTCCGTCTGGCCGCGGTCTCCTTGGACGCTCATCCGGACCCGGACCAGTTCCTCAAGGAGCTTGCCACGGAGGGCAGCGCGCTGACCGGTTAGCTGGTGTAAGCGCTGCTCAGCACCGGGCCGCCGCAGGCCCGCGACGTTCTGCTGGACAGGCGATGCCGGCCATGAGCTGAAAGGCATGGCCTAGCAGCCAGTCCTGGGAGCGCCTGAGCAGCACCGTGGTGCCCTCCGGCCGCAGTTCCAGGAACGCGAACGGGATGATGATCAGCAAGAACTCGATGACGACGAAGACAACAACGGCGATGACCTGGGTCACGGTGGAGTACTCCCCGGCGACCAGGTGGCGCAGCGCGGTCAGGTAGCTGGCGCCCGGCAGGCCGACCACTGCGCCGACCAGCATCGCCAGCCCGAGCCGTGGCTCGGCCAGCACGCGCGCCGCCCAGCTCTGCTTCTTCCCCGGCTGCTCCGGCGGCATGTTGCCTGCCGGGACTGGTGACCGCTTCCGGCTGTGCAGGCGGCTGGTCGCCAGCAGGCCGCCGACGGTCAGCAGTAGCAGGCCCACGGCCAGATCGACTCCGGCGCTCGCCTTTCCCTGAGATTTGATCGCGTCGGCGTGGACGGTGAGCACGTCCAGCAAGCCGATCGTCAAGGCTACGACCATGCCGCCCAGCAGGACGCACAGGAACATCGCCCGTGGCCGCCGGTTCTCAATCAGCAGCAAGTCAAGGGCGAGGAGCTTGGGGTTCAGCGCAGCGGTGAAAGCCAGCACGAAGAATCCGGCGTTCACCGCCGGTCAGCCACATCTGTCAGATCACCGGTCGCCATGCCTGCCCCTGCCTTCTTTGCGGGTCGCTGCACTGCACTGCACTGCACTGCACTGCACTCGCTTGCCTGCCGCTGGGGGCAATTCATCCCCAGCGGGTGGGATTGCTCATCCGCCGGTCCGCCGGCACGTCGACGTGACCAGCTGCCGAGCATCAGTGACCGTCTGGCTCCTCCAGCGCGGCCGTGATGTCATATCCCAGCGCAGTCGCCACATCGGGCGCCGCGGCGACGACCCGGCCAAGCCCGGCAACCTGGGCGATCGCCAGCAGCGCGTTGGCGATCTCTTCCTCGGCCGCGCCCGCCGCCAGCGCCCGCCCGGTACTCCATTCCAGGCACACCCCTGGCGACCAGATGGCCACGCACGCCCCTGCCCGCAGCAGCGCTGCGGTCCTGGGATCCAGAGCCGACGGCCCGGCTGGATCAAGCCCGAACCCGGCCTGGTCTTCGACGAAGCCTTCGTCGCTCATCGCCAGCCTGCAGAATCTCCTGGAATCTCACCGTCTGACCCAGATGACTCACCCACCGTCACAGCACCATGACATCTCATGCCGGAGCGGATTCCATCCCCCTGATGGGACGAAAGACCGGGAATCATCCCTCCAGGAGGCCGAGCTCACGGGACCGGGCGACGGCCTGGCTGCGGGAGGGGGTGCCCAGCTTGCGGTAGATCGACATCACTTGCGACTTGATCGTGTGGCGGGACAGGGACATCTCCTCGGCGATCTGCGGGAACGACAGGTGGGTGGAAAGCAGCGGGAGCAGGCGCAGCTCAGCAGCGGTCAGCGCCGACGCGCCGGGGACGCCCGACCCGCGGTCCTTGGAGAGCTGGGCCCGGAGTGTCCTGGCCTCCTCGACGAGGGTCCCGAGGCCGGGCCGGCGCCTGAGCAGGTCATCGACCTCGCGCATGAGCGTCCTGGCTCCGGCCGGGTCGGCGAGCGCCAGGTGGACGCGGGCCAGCTCGAGCCGGGCCTGGACGGCAAAGTGGGGAAGGGCGTAGGTCAGCAAATGCCGTAGCCGCTGAGCACTGGCGAGCTCCTGATGTACTGCGTGCAGGTCTGCCCGGTGCATGGCCGTACGGGCTCGCGCCGCGCTGACCAGGGGCGTCGCGTAGCTTTCCTCGATCCCGGCACGGTGCAAAACGGAACGTGCCTGGTCAGCAAGGACTTCGGCCCGGTCCCATTGACTGCCTGAGATCGCCACCAGCGACCGCTCGCACAGCCCGACCGCGACATGCTCGGGCGAGCCGATTTGCTCCCCCACCCTGACCGCACCCTCAAGGCACGTGTCGCCGCCATCGAGGTCACCGCACAGGATGGGCGCGATCCCTTGCTGGAGCGCGGGTGTCGGTGTCACGAAGCTCTCCGCCGCGAACCTGCGTACCGCCTCGTCGGCGTCGGCGCGCATCTGCTCGACCCCATGCCGGCACAGCAGCGCCCGCATCAGCGCGGCCCACGCCTCGACCGAAGGGTTATCGGGCCGGGCCGGATCCCCGTACTGCCAGCGGTCGACCGCATCGGCCCACCGCTCGGCCTCGTCCGGCCTGCCCATCGGCGCGGAAAACAACGAGGCCACCACCGCGATCATCGGGTGTCTCCCGATCCCGCCCCGCTCCTCCAGCCAGCCGAACCACCGCTGGATGGTGGTGACCCGGCCCTTCCGGTAGGCCGGCACCGTGAGCTGTCCCATCATGCGGGCGGCCCCATCGACGTCCCCGGCTGCCATGCAGTACTCCAGCGCCTCCTCAGGCAGGCCGTTGTCCAGGCACCAGCTGGCGGCGCGGCGCCGCAGCACCGGCATCAGGCCGGGTTCCCGGCGCCCCAGCTCCGCTAGCAGCAGGTCGCGGAACAGGTGGTGGTAGCGGTACCACTCCCCGCGCTGGTCCAGCGGCACCAGCAGCACGTTCGACCGGGCCAGATCCGCCAGGACCGCAGCCGACCTGGGCAGATCCAGCACCGCATCGCACAGCGGCCCGCACATGCGCTCCAGCACCGCGGTCCGGGTCAGGAACACCCGCTGCCGGAGGGAGACCCGTGACAGGAACTCCGCCTTCATGTACTCACTCACCAGCCGGTCGTCCCCGCCGAAGGAAACCGCCGCCCCGGCAAACGAGCCACCCTCCCGCAGATACAAGGCCGCCAGATACAGCCCAGCAGGCCACCCCTCGGTCCGCTGGTGCAGCTCGGCCACCTCATCGTCGCCGAGAGCGACGTCAGCCTCACGCAGCAGCGACGACGCCTCCTCGCAGGCAAAGGCCAGGTCGTTCGGGCCGATCTCCAGGATCTTGCCCTCGGCCCGTAGCCGCGCGACCCGCAGCGGCGGCCCGGCGCGGCCCGCCACCGCCAGCCGCGAGCCCTCCGGTGCGGGGTCCGCCAGCACCGACAGCGCGGCCCGGCATTCGGAATTGCGCAGCAGGTGCACGTCATCTAGGACCAGCACGATGGGCGAGATCATAGACGAGAAGGCGGATGCGAGCCGGGGGACGACCGAGCCGGGCACCGAGCTCGCCGCGGCGGCCAGCGCGTCGAACACCCGCTCACCGATCGGCTCGATCGCATTGAGAGCCTCCGCGATATAACTGAGCAGGACCTTCGGATCGTTGTCTGCTTCATCGACCGACACCCATGCGAAGGCCTGGTCATTACTCTCGGCCCACTGCGACAACAGCGTTGTCTTGCCGTAGCCCGCCGGCGCGGCCACCGACACGATCGGACACCGGTCGCCCCGAGCCAGACGCGCGATCAGCCGCGAACGGCGCACCGTCCCGGGCCGGATCGGCGGACCACGGAGCTTTGACACAACCAGGTCGACCACCGGCCCGCCCGCCTGGCGCGGGCGGCCGATCCGCTCACGAACGTCGCTATCGCCCATAACCGACGGTGCTTCCCACCCATGATCTGCTGCCACCAAACCCCGGCCCGGCCACCACGGCGAGTACCTCCGCCAGCGGGCTGGCGGCCGTGGCCGCTTCCAGGGACGGGTAGATGGGGACCAGATGGTCCAGGCCGCTGGGGCGGAGCACGCGTGAAACATGCTCGGCGATGACCACCAGCCGCAACTTGGTGCCGCTGATGACGGCACGCTGGAAGGCGCGTACTACGGCATCCGCGCCAGCGTCATCACACGAGGTCGTCGTGGTCATGTCTGCGATCAGCGCCGTTGCGCCGCTGTCGATGACCGACAGCAACTCCTCGCGGACCTGCCCGGCGTTGGAGGCGTCCATAAGTACCGGAAGGGCCACCACCGCCTGCTGGCCGACCCATTGCAGCGGGTCGATGTCCTCACGCATGCAGCGTCCACGGCAGGCCTGGCAAGCCACGGGTGAGCTAGTTACCGCGGTCGCGCGGCCCGCGGCTTCTGGCTGGCGCATCGCTGGAACCCTGATCCGATCCGGCCATGACTGGCCATGCCGCCAGGGTCTAGAGCGGCGCGGTCCTGCATTCTCGCCTAGGGCCCGATGCAGGAAATGCGTGCAGACAGTCGTCTTCCCGGATCGTACGTCGTCGCCAGGTAAACGGGAGGTAAAACTACCGTCGGTATGATGGTGAATACCGCTTCTGGTATGACCTGGGAGGCACTGGAGAAGGCAGGCGCCGACTTGCTGCGCACGCGCGGCCCGGCCTCCTGTCAAGCCGTGGTCGAGTACGCTATGGAAGGCAGGCCCCGGGAGGCGATCCTGCGGGCCGCGCCGTATTCGGCGCCCTTGCTCGACGCGCTCGCCGACGTCGATCGCTCCGCGGGCCTGGCCTATCTGACCGGCCTGGCGGCCGGATACGCGCAGCGCGCGGCCAAGGTGTCCGTCGAGACCGTGTGGAGCGGACCTGGATCGCATCACGTTCCGGTCCGGGCCACCGCGGCAGTCCTCGCCGACGTCATCCGCGAAGCCCACCACGAACTGCTCTTGATGACGTACTCGGCCAGGCAGTACGAGCTGCTGACCGCAGCCCTGCAGGCAGCGGTGACCGCGGCGTCCGGGTGAGCGTCGTCGTGGAAACGCTGCAGGGCGCGGGCAGCGCACTAGCCGGAGACGAGCCCTACCAGGCGTTCACCGGCATCGACTTGTGGCACTGGCCTTCAGCGAAGCACACCGGAGCCGGCGCGAAGATGCATGGCAAGCTGGCGGTCGCCGACCGGTGCGTCCTGTTCGTCACCAGCGCCAACCTCACCCAGTCCGGCGTCGGCAAGAACATGGAGGCAGGCCTACTCGTCCGGGTCGGTACCGCGCCACTGCGCGCCGCCGAACACGTCGACGCCCTCCGCGCCGCCGGCGCCCTTTCCCGCCTCAGCTGACAAGTACCGTCGACTGCATTCCGGATCGTCCGCCCTCATACCAGGCGGTCAGGACCTGCCGATCTGGTCGTCGCCGTCAAGCGATATGCCGTTAGCTTCGCCGTCCAGGAACGCTTGCGCAGAACTCCTGGCGCACCGAGCCCACCATGGTCAGATCCCGGTCAGCGCACTCCAGTGTACCGCCACACCAAGATCATAATTCACTTTAGTCACTTTCGTTAATGATCTTGATCGCCTGTTTTGTCACCCTGTGGTCATGATCAATCTAAGCGTCACACCCATGCATCATCCCGATGAGCATGGTCAGTTCTGCGCGCCCCCGTCCGGGAGATTGGAGGCTGGCTGGCCGTTGTCGCGACCCTGAGTAAGGGCTATGACCTGGACTACATCTGGACGCAGGTGGACCGCGGCCCGGCGAAGGACGCGGCCAGCTACTACATCCAGGCCAGCGAGAGCGGCGGGGAGCCGCCGGGCCGCTGGTGGGGCCCGGGCGCCAAGGCCCTCGGCCTCGGGCAAGGCCGGCGGATTGAGCGCCAGCCTTATGATCTTCTGTTCGGCAGGCGGCAGGCCCCCGACGGCACCCCGCTGGGCCGGGCGCCCGCCAGCGGCCGCAAGGCCGCCGAGGTCTACAAGGCGCTGCTCGCTGCCGAGCCGCACGCCACCGCCGAGCGCAAGCGCGAGCTCCGCACCCAGGCCACCCGGCAGGCCCGCCAGGGTCCCCTGTTCTTCGACCTGACCCTGTCGTTGTCCAAGAGCATCTCGATCTTCCACGCCTCGCTGGGGGAGAACGCCCGCCTGGCCCGCCAGGCCGGCGACCACGACGGCGATGCGTGCTGGTCCGGCCTGGTCGCCGAGGTCGATGACATGATCTGGGCCGCGGTGCACGCGGGGTTCGGCTATTTCCAGCGGGAGGCCGGGTACACCCGCACCGGCCGTCACGGCAGGCGGGTGCATGGCCTGGAGACCGGCCAGTGGCGCGAGGCGGACCTGGCGGTGGCGCACTGGCTGCAGCACACTTCCCGGGACGGCGACATGCAGCTGCACGTCCACTCCCAGATCGCCCACACCGCCCGGACGGCCACCGACGGCAAGTGGCGGGCGCCGGATTCCCTGGGCTACAACGAGCACATCGGCGCGGTCGCCGCGATCGTGTCCCAGCACCTGGAGGAGGCGCTGACCGCCCGGTTCGGCCTGGAGTGGACCGCGCGCGATGACGGGCACGGGTTCGAGATCGCGGGCATCTCCGGGGAGATGATGCGCGTGTTCTCCTCCCGCCGCGCGTCGATCACCGCGGACCTGCGCGGCCGCGCCGCGCGGTTCGAGGAGCAGTACGGACGCAAGCCGTCCCAGCGCGAGCTGGCGCATCTCGCGCAGGCGTCGAACTTCAAGACGCGCAACGCCAAGCATGGCGCGCTGGATCTCGCCGGGCTGCACGCGGGCTGGGCGGACAAGCTCGCGCGCACCCTCGGCGTGAGCCTGGCGTCGGTCGCGCCGTCGGTGTGGCACGGCGCCCGCAGCACAGGCGCGCACGCGCGCACGCGCAGCCCGGTGCCCGGCCAGCTCGAGCTCAGCCAGGCGGCGCAGAAAGCGGTCGCGCTGGCCCAGCAGGACAAGAGCACCTGGACCCGCGCCGACCTGATCAAGTACCTGGGCCGGGTCCTGCCCCGCACCGGCCGGGACCCGGCCGCGGCCGCCGCGCTGCTCGAAGACCTCGCCGACCGCGCGCTGCGCTCGGAGTTCGAGCTGGTGGCCTGCCTGGAAGCCCCCGAGCCCGCCGAAGTCCCGGCCAGCTTGCTGCGCGCCGACGGGCGCAGCATCTACCAAAGGCACGGCGGCACCCGGTACGCCACGCACTCGCAACTCACGATGGAAGAGCGCATGCTCGCGCTCGCGCGCGCCAGCGGCGCGCCGCGCATGGACCGCGCGCACGCCGCGCACGCGCGCGGCGCCGACCTCGCGCAACTCGAGGCCGCGCTGGCCGGCCGCGCGCCCGCCGCGCCAGACGCGCGCAGCGCCCACGACGCGCAAGGCGCGCGCGGCGCGCGCACGCGCACCGGGCTGCGCGAAGATCAGGCCGCCGCCGCGCTATCGGTCCTGACCGACGGCCGGCGCGTCTCGGTGATCAACGCCCCCGCCGGATCCTTCTCTGAACTTAGGGGCCGGGATGCTGGCGCCCAGCCTGGGCGGCGGGGTGAGGATGCGCTGTTGTCTGCTTTGCCTGAGCTGGAGGTGATCATGGGCTGTTGCCCGGCGGGGTGGGCGGCGGTCCGCGGTGGGTGCGGCTGCGCGACGGCCGTGCCGTTCATCGTGTCCTGCCGGGGCGCCGGAACTGGGGCAGGATGCGGTCGATGCTGATGCCTTCCGCTTCCAGCGCGCCGCCGAGCTGGCTGGCCAGGTTGCTGATGCTGCCGATCAGCCATTCGGTAGCGGGCAGCTGATCAGCTCCCTGGGCGTCCAGGAACCGGCTGATGGCGGCGAGGACCGGCGGTTCGGCGTCGATCAGCTTGCCGATCAGGGCGAGCACCTCGGCGGCATAGCCGGCCGTCCCGGCGCTGACCGTGATCTCGGGTTCGCAGTCCTCGTACCAGTGCTGGTCTTTGCTGCCGGTGGTGTCCTGGTCGTTGTCACGGTAGCTGTCGAGGATCTCGTCGTCCCATCCGACGGTGCCGCAGACAAGGTGTGTGACCAGGCCGGCTTCCCAGGATCCCGGCCTTCCGGCGACCAGCGAGTAGCTGGAGCCGTGTCGTGCGGCGACGGCGGCCAGGACATCGGCCAGCCAGCTGGCGAAGTCATGTTCGTGCTGGACGGCGGTGGTGAGAGCCGCGATGGCGGCGGACCGGATGGCCGTCTGGTCATAGTTCACGGTTGCCTCACCGGCACGGGCGGCTGGCCGGGGGAATGCGTGGTGCTGGCCGGGAAGCCGGGCATGCCCAGATCGGTGGTGCCGCTGCGCCGGCTCTGGAGCAGGTCGAGATGGGCGATTTTGTCGTTGGCGGCCGCGAGGCTGACCTTGAGGCCTTCGACTTCGCCGAGCCAGCCATGCTCGCGGACTTCGTCGATCCTGGCCAGGAGACTGTCGCGGATTTCGGCCAGCCGGCCGCGCCGGGCCGGGTCCACGCGTAGCAGGGCGCAGCGGATGCCCCGTTAACTGAACTAATTACGATGTTTCAGCAGTTCACGGCGAGGTTTCGGTCACTGGCGCTAACTTGTCCGCGTGATCGAATCGGATGA
>Ga0335078_10016948_pt1 | contig 10824 bp, 7 predicted proteins | sample Lox_Sample_32_FD_206711 | JGI IMG/M metagenome (GOLD analysis project Ga0335078, IMG submission 206711) | Soil microbial communities from Loxahatchee National Wildlife Refuge, Florida, United States - Lox_Sample_3.2 | ecosystem: Environmental > Terrestrial > Soil > Wetlands | place: USA: Florida... | reverse complement strand
AAAGCTGTTGGTCAGGGAAACCATGGCGTTGTTGGAGACCGTTGCTTCCGTCATTCCCACTTGCTGCGCTTTCACGCGGTCCACGTCGATGTTCAGTTGCGGCTGATCGTAGGCTTGCTGAATGTGCACGTCGGCCGCTCCTGGAATCATTTTCAGCCGCGGCAGAAATTCGCGGGCCAGCCGAAAATTCTCCTGCACATCCATTCCTGAGAGTTGCACGTCTATGGGCGCCGGCATTCCGAAGTTGAGCACCTGGCTGACAATGTCCGCAGGCTGAAAATAAAACTCTGTGCCCGGAAACTCCCTCGGCAAGGTGCGGCGCATTTGGCGGATGTAATCCGCGGGTTTGGTGCGGTGCTCGGGGTTGAGCGCGATCAGAATCTCGCCGTCCGATGTGCCGATCACGCCGCTGTTGCTGAGCGTAAGGTTGATGCCGCTGGGCGGGAACCCGATGTTATCGACGATCCCGTCCAAGTCCCCGTTGGAGATCTGCCTGCGAATCGACGTCTCGATGCGATCGCAGAGGGCCGCCGTCTCCTCGATGCGCGTTCCAATCGGCGCGCGCACGTGCAGCCGGATTTGCCCCGCATCGACGCTCGGAAAAAGGTCCGAGCCCAGAATCGGTATCAGCAGCATGCTGGCCCCGCAGAATCCCAGAAAACCAAGCGTAAACGCCAGCCGGTGCTCCAGGCACCATTCCAGCGCCTTCACGTAGCGCTCCCGCACTCCCTCGAAACCTTCCTCGAAAGCAAGATGGAATCGCCGGAAGAAGCCGGCCTGTTCTTCTCCTTTGCCTTGCGCCGCTTCTCGCTTGCGCCTTTCCGAACGGAACGTGTACATCACCAAAGTCGGCACCAGCGTTCGCGAAAGGAAATACGACGCCAGCATGGCGAAAACCACCGCCTCCGCCAGCGGACGGAACAGAAAGCCCGGCACGCCCTTCAGGAAAAAGATGGGAACGAACACGATGCAGATGCTCAGCGTGGCCACGAACGCGGGCACCGCGATCTGCTGCGCGCCGGTGAGAATCGTATCGCGCAGCGGCATGCCTTCCGGCAGCAAGCGGTTGATGTTCTCGATTTCCACCGTGGCGTCGTCCACTAGGATGCCCACCGCCAGCGCCAATCCTCCCAGCGTCATGATGTTGAGCGTTTGGCCGAGCAAGCTCAGCACCACCAGCGAGGTCAATATCGAGAGTGGAATCGAAACCGCGACCACCAGAGTGCTGCGCCAGCTTCCCAGAAACAGCAGGATCAATGCCGCCGTCAACAACGCCGCGATCACCGCTTCCCGCAGCACGCCGGTAATCGCCGCGCGCACGAAGATCGATTGATCCCCGGTCAGCGAAATATTCACGTCCGGCGGCAGCGTGGCGGCGATTTTGGGGAGCGCGGCGCGCACTTCGCGGACCACGTCCAGCGTCGAAGCCGCCCCGTGCTTCAGCACCACCTGCAGCACGCCCCGTTGCCCGTCGCGCCGCGAGATGTTGATTTGAAAGCCGGCGCCGTCGTGCACGTAAGCGACGTCGCGCAAATAAACCATCGCGCCGTTCACCACTTTGACGGGAACGTCGTTCAATTCATCCACCGTTTTGGCCGCGCCGTTCAACTCGATGTCGTATTCGCGGTCGCCGATCTTCGCCGTGCCCTGCGGCTGAACCACATTTTGCGCATTTACCGCAGTGACCACGTCGGCCCCGGAAATACTCCGCTGCAACAGTTTCTGGGGGTCCAGGTCCACGGTGACCATGCGTTGCCTGCCCCCATAGGGCCCGGGAAGCTCGATGCCGGGGATGGTCGTCAGCCGCGGCCGCAAAAAGTTCTGGGCCACGTCGGTCAATTGCTGTTCGGAAAGGCTCTTGCTGCTCAGTCCGATCTGCAAAATGGGAACGTCTGCCGCATCGTAAGGAAGCAGGAAAGGCGGGGTGGTGCCCGCAGGCATGCCGCGAATGGCCGAGGTCGATACCGAGCTTACTTCGGCGATATCGCCATAGAGGTTCGCCTTAGGCTGAAGGAAGACCTTGACCACCGAGATGCCATGATAGGACTGCGATTCATAATGATCCACGTCCTCGACCGTGTTCGTCATGTTCCTCTGCATCACGCTCGCGAGGCGGTCCTGCATGTCTTGCGGGGAAAGTCCCGTGTAGCTCAAGACGATGCCGATTACGGGAATATCGATGGAGGGAAAAATGTCCACCGGGGTCTGCACGATGGCCACCCCGCTCAGAATCAGGATCAAAACGGACACTACGATGAAGGTATACGGTCGATTAAGAGCGACCCTTACAATCCACATAGATTAAGCTTCTCTAGAACCGCACTGGCCCAGTGTTATCGCGGACGCCGGACGCGCCCCAATTGCGCCGGGGCATGTCGCGTGCTTTTTAGACGTACCAAGCAGCACCGCGGTTATATTTAACCTTCTGAGGTTGCGCAACCGCCTGGCGGTGTTTCGGGGCGCGTGCAATCAACCAAACTATTGTAACATATCGACATGAATAGAAGGAACTTGAGTCGAATTCGGTCACAAGAGCCTGACGGCCAATTCGAGGGACGCTGGGGCCCGCTCCGACGCTCTCTGAGAACCCGGACAAGGCCAGCTTTGGCAACTTTGCGATGCGTCACTTTGCGATAGTGGGAGAGGACCTATGCCCGGTTACACCGACAAGCACGCCAAGGCGGGCGTCGACGCGCGCCTGCCCAATCTTGAGACCTGGCCGAATCAGTTTCCCGGCTACACGATTCGGACCCGGTTCCCGGAATATACCTCCGTCTGTCCCAAGACCGGCTTGCCCGACTACGGTACGATCGTCATTGAATACCAGCCTCGCCTCAAATGCCTCGAGCTAAAGGCATTGAAGCATTACCTGCTCGCCTATCGCAATCTGGGAATCTTCTACGAGAACGCCGTCAACCGCATCCTGCGCGACGTCGTGGCCGCCACCAAGCCGGTTTGGTGCTCGGTTCGAGGCGAATTCACTCCTCGCGGCGGATTGACCACAACGATCGAAGCCCGGTGGCCTCGCCGCAAGCGATAGAAACTGCATCAAAGAGACGACGCTTGGGGTCTCGGATGGCATTGCTTTGAGCCCGGCATGGACGTGGACAACCTTTAGCGTCTCGGCCATAATCAATGTGAGTGGATTTTTTAGCTGAAGAGCTTGGCGTTGTTCAACTGTGCTTGTTAACTGGGCTTGGCCCGATTTCAGGGCGAGATTTTCCCAGCACCGGCTTCTTGGGTTCGAACTTTAGGAGAGCGAAGGAGAGAAGGTAATGAGCATCACGCCGAATGTTCCGCCGAGCGTCCCCCCCTCGAATGAGGGCTATCTCTATGAGCCGCCCCCGACGCCGATGTGGATCCCTCTGGTCATCGTTGTGTTGTTCCTGGGTATTGGAGTGATCGTCTATGAGGGCTATAGCTCTCGCGCGCAGCTCCAGAGTGCCTTGGCTCAGAGCGATTCGCACTCCGACGTGCTGAGCAAGGAACTCGAACAGACCAACTCCCGCGTCGCTTTGCTGCGCGCCCAGCTCGACGTCACCTCCCAAAAACTTGGCCTCACCCAGGCCGAATTGGCGCGCGCACGCACCATGGCCCAGCAGATCCAGCAGGATCAGCAGGACAGCGACGCCAAACTGGTGGCCCAGATCGGCCAAGTGCAGCAGGAGAGCGCGAACAAAATCGGACAAGTTTCTACCGATCTAAGCGGAGCCAAGACCGATATAGCCGCCACCAGGAAGGATTTGGACGATACCAAGAAGAGCCTCACCAGCGCGGTCGGCGATTTGAATAACCAGGGCGTCTTGATTGCACGCAATGGCGAAGAGCTCGAAGTCCTCAAGCACATGGGCGACCGCAATGTCTATGATTTCAAGCTGAGCAAGGGCAAGAATCCCCAGCACGTAGGGCCGGTGCAAATCGTGCTCCACAGCACGGACCCCAAGCACTACAAATTCACCATGACCGTCATCGCCGACGATAAGTCCATCGACAAGAAAGACCGCAACGTCGATGAACCCATGCAGTTCTACGTCCGCGGTGTTCGCGCTCCCTATGAGCTGGTGGTCATGGACGTCAGCAAGAACGGTGTGAATGGCTATCTCACCACGCCGAAGGAAACGGGCGGACCCGGGCCTTCGGGCGCCGCCGCGCCAGCAGGCAATCCATCCGCCGCGGCTGCTCCCGCCAGCACTCCGGCCGCAGCAAACGCTCCGGCGGCTCCTCCTCATTTGCAATAGCGCCGTTTTAGCGTTCTGAATCGTCGAACGAGCCGCTGAGCGCCAAAGGCCGTCCGGCGCTTGCCCTATTTCGCTTCATTAAGCGGAAGCGTCACGTGCCGTAATCGCCCGCGCGCACCGCCTCGGCGCCAGATTCTGACCTCCGCACCGTAAACGGCTGATTGCGGCTACGCCTCGGGTCGCGCTGGCGTTCGGGAAGTCGCGCTAAAACGCACCTCGAAGGGTTTTCAATCCGCTGGAATCTCCTCGATTCATGGATCTCCGCCAAGTCCCCTCATCTCCGGGCCGGTCAATCCTAACCACTGACGATGCTCAACCATGCTCAACGATGTTTCGCTAAATCTTTTCACGACCAATGGAATCACTGGTACCTGTGGACTATTGCCGCTCCCCACCGAATAAAGAATCATAGGGACCATGGTACTGAGACTCATCCGCGGCAATGGCTGGCGTGCCCTTGGCCTCAGGGACACGAGAGCCTATGTTGGGAAGAAACGTTACCTCCAATCTGAGGGGCCCTTCTGCCGCGTCCTCGAAGCCCTTGTTAAGTCTAGCAATGTGAGTCAATTAGACCTGACGACAGATTGGCAATGCGAATGCGTTCTTTAAACGGAATCCTTAGCCTTTCTTAGAAATCGAAAGGGATTCCGTAGGAAAAAGCGATGAGCCCTGCCCTATCTCGAGATTTGTGCGCGTCAAAAGCAAACGGCTTGGCCGTGGCCGCTTCTCGGCTTGCGAAAGGCTATCTGCCTTCGGTGGTCGTCGCTCGGGAGGCGGATAACAAGCGTAGGCAACGGGGCTTCTCAACGCTGGAGCTGACGTTTGTGATCGTGATGAGCCTTGCCGTCATGGCCATGTCTGTCATCCAGATGCAGCCGTTCTTACAACAGACCCAAGCAAACTCGGCCCAGCAGCAACTGAAGGAGAGCCTGCGTCAGGCGCGCGAGGAGGCCATCTCCCAGCGCCGCACCATCGTGGTGCAGTTCTCCGGCACCAAGACGATATCGCTCTATCAGGTGGCGGAGCCCAGCAACGTCGTGTCCAGCACCGCATACCTGAGCTTGGTGTTGCCGGGCGCGGCCCAATTCATGACCCTCACTGGCGAAATCGATACCCCGGATAATTTCGGGAAACCGGCGTCGGGAGGAATCGAGTTCGCCGGAGCTTCCGGGACTCCCACTTCGGGAGTGGAGTTTCAGAGCGACGGCACGTTTACCGACGGCAACGGCAATCCGATCAACGGCACGATCTTCCTTGGTCTTCCGAACGTTCTAACTTCCGCCCGGGCCATCACCATCCTGGGAAATACCGGAAGAATTAAAGTTTATCGCTACACGGGAACCGCATGGGTGCAGTGATGCGGAGGAGAACGGTAATGAATGCTCGCATGCGTCGCCGGAATCAAGCCGGCTTTACGCTGATCGAAACGATGATCGCCACTTTGGTCTTGTCGATCGGGCTCCTGGGACTGGCCGGCATATTGGCCCAAGGATTGGCCTATATGAATGTCTCGCAATACGAATATATTGCCCAGCAGAAAGCCGCCGAGACGGTTGAATCCATATTTACCGCTCGGGACCAGGGACAACTCACTTGGACCACCATTTGCAACGTGGGCTCGAGCGTTTGCAGCGGCGGCATTTTTCTCACCGGCGCTCTTCCCCTCTGCGATCCGAATACGGACGGAATTCTGGGCACACAGGACGATTACGTCAGCGGCGCTTGTCCGGATGCGGCGCACACCGACTCGATCCTTCTTCCCAACAGTACCGGCGTCTTTGGCACATCGCCTGCGCGCATCCCGCTGACCAATTTCGGCTTTAAGCGCACGATCACCATCTCTTCCGTCACCGGTATATCCAACCTGCGCACCATTCAGGTGACGATCACGTATCGCTCCGGACGGTGGCCGTCGATGTCCTATACGCTCACGTCCGCAATTTCGAACTTTTCCTAAGGAAGGGTGCGCATGAAACGCCAATCTGGATTTACCCTGCTCGAAACTCTAGTGGCCACAACGATCATGCTGGTCACTGTAGGCGCCGTCATGGCTGCCCTTACCGACGCCACCCATGCCACCGAGGCGGTCTCGTTAATGGCCGATACGCAGGAAAACCTGCGCGCGGGAATGAACTACATGGTTTACGACCTGAAGCAAGCCGGCAACGGCATTCCGCAGTCCGGAATCACCATTCCCAATACCGGAGGCGCCAGCCCCACCTCCGCTGTGGTCAGGCCCGGTCCCTATACCTCGCCAGCAACCAGTTTCGGCAATTTCCCAAGTTCGTGGACAGTTTTGCCGGCCATCACGGCCGGGTACCAGGCCGGACCTACCACGACCACTTCTGGCGTGCCCACGGACATGGTCACCGTCCTTTATGCGGACACTTCCCTGATAGATGCCAACGGCCATTGGTTGAATGAATATCCCATCGCCGGCTCGAGCGGGACGAACGGATGCGCCTCCGGCAACGCTAACCCGAAGCCACAGGGTTCGATCACCTCCACGGGGAGCGGGACCAGCGCTGTCTACACCATTCACTTCGATTCGACCTGCATGATCATAAATAACGGGAATACGGGTCTCGAGCCCGGGGACCTGATCATGCTGCAAAACAACAATACGACCGGCAGTGACTCGATGACCTCGAGCGATGCCGACGTGGATAACACCACGGCCGGAAATGTCTGCATCATGACCGTTTCCAGTGTAAGTCAAGCGGCCAACACGGTCACCTTCTCTCCCAATGATGCCTTCGGGCTGAACGCCTCGGGGAAGGGATATGGCACGATCCTAAACATACAATCTCCCGCGGCATCGGGAACCTATCCGGTGACGACGGCAACGCGGGTGTGGATGGTCACCTATTACATCGATAATTCCAACCCGTCGCGGCCGCAATTGATGCGCCAGTTGAACCTCAATGCGGCTAAGGCCGTCGGCGATGAGATGGAACATATGCAGATCTTTTACGACGTCCTGAACGCCGGGTCGTCGCCCGTGACGGTGACTGCGGAGGTGGAGAGCCCTTCACTCGCGCAGCTTCCCTATATCCGCGATGCCTACATCTTGTTGTATGCCCGCTCCGACGATCCCTACACCCTGACCCACGCCTACGTGCGGAACAATTTGGAGACGGTGGTCAGCATCCGCGGGCTGGATTTCTATAACGAGTTCACCTCGTCCGAGAGTAATTGATTTCATAAGGCTCGATTGCTGGGCGATTCGATGACGATAAGGAGATATCCCGTGAAGCACCGAAGCGAAGGCGGCATGGCTCTGGCCACCACAATGCTGGTTCTGTTGCTGCTCTCTACGATGATCGCCGGCTTTGCCTGGATGGTAATGGGCGATCGCACCCTGGGCGGCAACTATGCGGACCGGCAACTGGCCTTTTATGGAGCCGAGGCGGGAATGGAGACCCTCACGGCCTCGCTCGAGAATCTGTTCAATGGGAACTACGCGCCTACCGCCGCGATGATCACCGGAACGACGAGCGGCATTGTAGCCACCTCGCCCAAGAACTTGGTTCCCGGCGTAAGTTACCTGAATCCGGATGGTACCAGCGGTTTCGTCATCAAGTTCCCGACGCAAAGCAACGGAAATCCCCAAGCTAGCGCCGCCAATATCCCCAACGGGACTTATGCAGGCATGCAAGGCTTGATGACGCCGTATACCATTCAAGTCACCGCACGCACCAATGGCGGATCCGAAGTGCGCCTGCAAAGGGACGTGCAAACCGTGGCCATTCCCGTTTTTCAGTTTGGCGTTTTTTCCGTGAACGACCTCGACTATTTCGCGGAACCTCCCTTCAATTTTGGCGGACGAGTGCACTCCAACGGCAACATCTGGCTGGCTGAACTTTCGGGCAACACCCTGACACTGGGTGGCGCGGTCACCGCCGGAGGCGAGATCATCACATCGAACCTCGAGAATGGATACTCTACCAGCTCAGTTTTTGCAGGACCGATACAGATCACTACCGGTGGCTCCGGTTATGCCAATTTGCTGTCACAGAGTCCCACACAAAGCGTCACCGGCACTTCCAACCACATCGGAAGCATAAGCGCTTATAAGAGCACCTTTGCCAATATGGCCGCGACCGTTTATGGAAAGAGTAACCTGGCGGTGGCGGAGACCGGCGGCAAGGTTCTCAAAATCAGCATCGCCACGCCCCAGATTGGCGGCCAGGAGATCGATATGATTCGCCGGCCGGTGCACGGCGAAGACACGAGCAATGCGCCCAAACTTTCCGAGCGTTACTGGACCCAGGTGGGCATGCGAATTTTGCTGTCGGACTATGGCCCGTCCGGCACGTGCTCGGACAGCGACATCAGCAGCAGCAGCTCAACGGCGCTGCCCGGCATTTCCACGAACCTCACGGCCACAGCAACTCGGCCCGCAACGCCGGTGGATCTGGCGACGCTGGCCTGGGACGCGGGCGACTCCTCGGGTAACACCAACAACGGTTCGAATGCGCCGCCCTATAAAACTGGGCCGACGTGGATGACCGGCCAGACTCCTAACCCGATTGGAACATACGTCTGGCCCTTACCCACCTCGGGAGCGGGCGCATCGTACAGCTCAACCGATGGATACTGGGTGAAGCAGTATTACCCCATTGCCAGCGGCTGTCTCAAAATCGATTACCAGAATTCGAGTGCCGGTTGGACAGATGTGACCGACCAGATTCTCGACTTGGGATTCACCGGGAAGGATATCCACCCGCTGGGAACGTCGTGGATTGCGCCTCCCACACTTCCAGCGGCAATCTCGTCAGGAACCCAGATAGCGGCTCAGGGACCAACTATCAAGACGGGAATCACGACGGTCGCTTGCACCGATCCCAGCACCAATGCTGTGATCCGCTTAGCGCGCGTGCGGGATAATCCCTCGGCTAATCCCACGGGTGGCGGCTTCGGCGCGGCAGCCACAAGTGGGGGTTCCTGCGGCACAGCGCCAAGCTCCGCTTCAGCTATGCACGGTTCGGACTTCTGGCCGAACGCACTCTTCGACAGCCGCGAGGGCACGTTGGTGGATCTCAACGGATGTTCGGGCACGTGCGCGAATCCCACACTGGGCGGCACGATGTACTACGTCGAGCTGGACATAGGTAATTTGGCCAAGTGCATGACGGGCACGGCCACTCCGTTCAGCACCTATTGTTCTTGGGCGACCAACCTCACCAACGCGAATGGAGAAGGATACTCGATCTACTTCTCCGACCGGCGAAGCGAGCAAACCGACCCGAATCCTCCGGCATCGGTGAGCACCTCCGCGGCGTTGACCGGCGGCTACGGCTACGACGACGTGGTGAACTCCGGCGACAGCAACGGATGCCCAGTCAACGTCGGAACTACTCCCACTCTCCAGACGGGCGAGGATCTCGAAGGCGACTACACGAATGGCGTCGATCCGAGCCCACTCACTGTTCCTCGGACCTACGGCAACTATCTATATCCGCCGTCTCCGCGTACGCAGCCAACGTATCTGTGGCCGCTGTGCCAGGGCGGATGCACGACAACTCCCACGGCGTGGAATATGTCTCTGGGAACCAATTGGGCCACGATATTAGCCAACAACTCCAGTTGTTCGGGTCCGGGTACGAGATGGCCCTTTGCCGTGCCTCTGGCAGCCAAAGGCGAGTGGGAACTGCGCGAGAACCCGGCGATATTCTTCCGCCGGGCACTGAAGATCACCGATGGGTCCAGCATCAGCATTGGAACAGCCGCCGCCTGCAACGGAGTCAACTGCGGACTGACTGTCGTGTCCGAGAATCCGGTTTACGTGATGGGCGACTTCAACAACAACCCCAACACCGACGCAACCTTCGCGACGCCGAGTACCGACACGCATGTGGCCACTTCGATCATTGCCGACGCGATTACAGCCCTCTCCAATAGCTGGAACGACGTAAATTCGTTCATCTCTCCATACAATTGGGGCGGGCGCACGGCGACACAAACCACGTATCGATTCGCGATGATGTCGGGCGCAGGAGTACCGTTCCAATTGCCTTCTCGCTCCATTGACGCTGGTGAAGGCACCGACGGCGGTGTGCACAACCTGCTGCGGTACGTGGAAAATTGGAACACCAACACCAGCACCAGCTTCACCGCCAACTCCAGCACGGCTGTAAATTCGTATTACCTGGGCTCGATGGTGAGCGCGTACTACGATCATCAGGCGGTGGGAATCTGGAAATGCTGCAACGGCTCGGTGTATCAGCCGCCGAAACGTAACTACACGTTCGATTCGGATTTCACGACGCCGTCCAAGCTGCCGCCACTGACGCCGATGCTGCGCGATCTCAACACCATCGGCTACACGCAGCTGATGCTTCCCACGCAGTAAAAAGGACCACGCGACGAGAGTTGGCAAAGGCCGCGGAGGCAACGAGGGTTGCTATCCGCGGCCTTCGCTTTTGACGCGCAAGTGGTTCAGCGAATTCCGAGCTTGTCGATCAAGCGCCGCAGATCTTCCGGGGAAACGTCATAAAGCGGGCGTTCGTCTTCTTCTTCCAATCGTTCTTTCAGATATTCGGCGGCCAGGTAGCTGGCCTCGCGATCGGTGAGGTCGCGGCCG
>Ga0335078_10016947_pt1 | contig 10825 bp, 10 predicted proteins | sample Lox_Sample_32_FD_206711 | JGI IMG/M metagenome (GOLD analysis project Ga0335078, IMG submission 206711) | Soil microbial communities from Loxahatchee National Wildlife Refuge, Florida, United States - Lox_Sample_3.2 | ecosystem: Environmental > Terrestrial > Soil > Wetlands | place: USA... | reverse complement strand
CTCGCCAACGCCAATTCCAAGGGTAAGCTCGATATTTCCGCCGAGCAGGAACGCGCCGCCGGTCTGGTCAGCGAAAGCCGCCTCTACCGCCAGACCGCCGCTCATATCGGCGATACCGCCCTATCGAGCGTTCTCGACGACCTGGACCGCGTGCTCCTCGATATTTCTCACGCGCCTTCCGAGCTTCCCGCCCAGGATCTCGAAAAGCTGCGCGCCCGCCTCGCCGCCGAAGGCATTTTGTTCAAAATCCGGGTACTGGACTCGAACGTCCGCAACCGCCAAAGTTTATGAAAAGGTCAAGACCATGAAGACTCGAATTCGCACACTATTCCGCTATGGGGCAGTCGCCGCCCCGCTGCTCCTCGCAGCCGCCCTGGTGCAGGCGCAGGTTCCCGTGCCCATGCCCGCCCCGGCCCCCGCCGTCGCGCCCGTCCCACCCACGCCGCCGGTGCCGCCGGAGCCTCAAGTCGCTCCCCTGCCGCCCCTTCCACCGCTTCCACCCGAACCGCCCGCCGACGCCTGGGTCGGACTCTCGGCAGACCAGGAAGACAAGATCGCCGAAGCCGCCGAAAAGGCCCAGGAGGCCATGGAACGCGCCCAGGAGAAAATGGCCCTCATCAAGCCCTTCGATTTCAACTTCGATTTCAACGTCCCGCTTACCGCCCAGATGCGCAACGTGCACGTCCGCCTGGGCCGCGATGCCGGTGGCGACGCCCTCTATGAGCAGGGTCGCCGCGAGCTCGATCAGCACAACTGGGACCAGGCCGCCGCTACCTTCACCGAAGTCGTCGCGCGCGGCGGTTCCCGTGCCGATGGCGCCCTCTATTGGAAGGCCTACGCCCTCAACAAGCTCGGCCGCCGTGACGACGCTGTCGCCGCCATCGCCGAACTGCGCAAGTCCTTCGCTTCCAGCCACTGGCTCGACGACGCCAAGGCTCTCGAAGTCGAAGTCCGCCAGGCCGCCGGCGGCACCGTCGCCCCCGAAAACCAGAACGACGACGAAATCAAGCTGCTCGCCCTCAACGGCCTCATGCAGTCCGATCCCGACCGCGCCTTTCCCCTGCTCGAACACCTGCTCAAATCCGCCAACTCCCCACGCCTCAAAGACCAGGCCGTGTTCGTGCTCGCGCAAAGCAGTTCGCCTAAAGCGCAGCAGTTGCTCGCCCAGATGGCCCGCGGCGCTGGCAACCCCGACCTCCAGTTGACCGCCATCCGCTACATGAGCGCCGTCAATCGCCGCCAGGGCAACAACAACCAGGTGCTCTTCGAAATCTACAGTTCTTCGAGCGACACCGCCGTCAAGCGCGAAATCCTCAATTCCCTCGCCGGCGCTCGCGATAAAGACCACCTGCTGCAAATCGCGCGCGGCGATAAATCGGAGGACCTCCGCCTCTACGCCATTCGCATGTTAGGGTCCACCGGATCCCAGGCCGAGATCTGGCAGCTCTACCAGTCCGAAACCTCTCCCGAGGTCAAGCAGCGCATCCTCGAGAGCATGTCCGGCAGCAGCGAGCGCCTCATCGAACTCGCCCGCACCGAAAAGGATCCCAAGCTCCGCCGCACCGCCATTCAACTCCTCGGTTCCGTCAAATCGCAGAACTCCGCCGACGCGCTCGTCGCCATATACGGCCCCGAGCAGGATCGCGACGTGAAACGCTCCATCATCAACGCCCTCGCCGGCCAACGCAACGCCAAAGCCCTCGTCGAGATCGGCCGCCAGGAAAAAGACCTCGACCTCAAAAAGGAAATCGTCCGCCGCCTTACTGACATGAAATCCCCCGACGCGCAGGCCTTCCTCGAGGAGATTCTGAAGTGACCCGCGCTCTCTGCCTGGCCGCGCTGGCGTTGCCTCTCGCCGCCCAGCCCAAGCTGCTCACCAACGCCAAGCTCGATACCCGCTCCGCCGCCTCCGGTCTGGAGCCGGCCTTCCACGCGCTGCTCGCCGCCGAGCCGCAGCCCGCCTGGATCGGCTATACCGTTCCCTCCGTCCGCTCCTATGGCCTGGGATGCGAATACGTCAGCCACGATGGCGACGCCTCCTTCGGCCCGGGCGCGGGCGTCGTCCACCTGGAGCCGCCCGACCACGCCATCATCCTCTTTCGCGTGGTCGCCAATGCGGTCGAGCGCATCCGCGCCCTCTCGCCCGATTGTGAAATCGATGCCGGCAACGTTCCCGTCCACTGGCTCAACGACGTCGAGCCCGCTCAAAGCGTCGCCCTGCTGGCCGCTTTCGTCGAGCAGAAGCCGGCCAATCCTCTCAACAGCGCTATTCACGCCATCGCCATGCATGACGATCCCGCCGCCGATCGCGCGCTCGATCGTTTCCTCGCCCCTGCCTCGCCCCTGCCCATCCGCCGCCGCGCCGTCAGCGCCCTCGGGTCCCTACCCGGCGGCCAGGGCGTCCCGCGCCTCATCGATCTGGTCAAAACCACCCAGAGCCCCGAACTCCGCAAGCAGGCCATGTCCGCGCTCGAAAGCACCCACGACCCACGCGCCCTCGCCTTCTTCGAACAAATCCTGAAGTAGAGACAAAGATAGAGTAGGCCAAGTGGGGCAGGCGCTTTCGCCTGCCAACCCCACGATTTGAAATACCTCACCCCGTCATGCTACAGTCCCCCCTATGCGGAAATCGCTGGTCGGGATTGTAGCTGCATTAGGCGTTTGCCTATGGATGGAAGCCGAGGCGCAGGAGCGCCGTGAGAGTGTCAACCTCGCCGTCGCTCATCGCATTCGCGATGAAGCCTTCGGCAAGAATTCGAAGGTGATGGACATCGCCTTCCAACTTACCGACGTGCACGGCCCGCGTCTGAGCTTCTCGCCCGGTGCCCGCCGCGCCGGCGAATGGGCCGTCAGCCAATTGAAGGACTGGGGCCTGTCCAATGTTCGTCTCGACCCCTGGGGACCCAACGCCCGCGGTTGGAGTTGTTCGCGTTTTGTAGCCATGATGAAGACTCCCGAGTTTCAACCGATCATCGGATTTTCGCAGCCCTGGTCGCCCGGCACCAACGGCGATATCACCGGCGAAGCCGTGCTCGCCGTCCTCTCCACGCCTGCGGATTTTGAGAAGTGGACGGGCAAGCTCAAGGGCAAGATTGTCCTCACCGCCGAACCGCGCCCCACGGAAATGATCACCGAACCGCTCTCCTTCCGCCTCACCGATGACGAATTGAAAGCTGCCGCCGACGCCCCCGAGCCCACTTCCGGCAATCCCGCCATGCTTCCCCTCGGATTCATGCGCGGCCGTCCTCCAGCCGCGGCAGGCGGCCGCGGCGGTCGCGGTGCTGCATTCGCGTTCCGCTCGCAGCTCAACAAATTCCTCAAAGACGAAGGCGTGCTCGTAGTCCTCACTCCCGGCGGCGGTCCCGGCGGCGGCACCGTCATGGGACAGGGAGCCTTCCCGCGCGATCCCATGCAGGAACTTCCGCCGCCTTCGGTGGTCACGACCCCGGAGCATTACAATCGCATCGCCCGCCTCCTCGAGAAAAACGTTCCCGTCACCCTCGAATTCGATATCCACAACGAATTCACCGAACCGGCCGAGTCCTTCAACGTGCTTGCCGACATTCCAGGCACCGCGCCCGATGCCGGCCTCGTCATGTTGGGCGGCCATTTCGATTCCTGGACCGGCGGTACCGGTGCCACCGACAACGCCGCGGGCGCCTCGGTGGCCATGGAGGCGGTCCGCATTTTGAAAACGCTCGATCTCAAAATGCCGCGCACCGTCCGCCTTGCCTTGTGGACCGGAGAAGAAGAAGGTGAAATGGGTTCCCGCGCTTATGTCAAAGAGCACCTCGCCGATCCCGCCGAAATGAAGCCCAAACCGGAGTACGCCAAACTCTCCGCCTACTACAACCTCGATAACGGCAGCGGCAAAATTCGCGGCGTCTATATGCAGGACAACGATCAGGTGCGGCCGATCTTTCGAGCCTGGCTCGAGCCGTTCCGCGACCTCGGTGCCGCCACCCTCACCATCCGCAATACCGGCAGTACCGATCACATGGCGTTTGACGCCGTCGGCCTGCCCGGCTTCCAGTTCATCCAGGACCCGCTCGAATACGGCTCGCGCACCCACCACTCCAACATGGATGTCTACGACGAACTGCAGGCCAACGACCTCGAACAGTCGTCGGCCATCATGGCCTGGTTCGTCTACAACACGGCGGTGCGCCCGGATATGATTCCGCGCAAGCCCATGCCCAAACCCGGCGCCGGCCGCGGAGCCGAATGACAGTGGGGCAGGCGCTTCCGCCTGCCAACCCATGAAATCTCAGCCGCGCTACCCCAGCGATTGCAGCAGCCCGCGAATGTAGCCGTAGCAGAATGCGAACGACTGCAGACCGCCGGGGTCGCCCGGTGCCACCGGCACGTGGTCGGGCATCAGCAGGTACGGATAGCCGATTTCGCGGTAGACGCGAATCGCCTTGACGAAGTCCACGTCGCCTTCGTCCGGATACACTTCCACGAAGTCGTTGCGGTGGCCGCGGATGTTGCGGAAGTGGACGTTGAAGATTTTGTTGCGCGAGCCGAAATAGCGGATCACGTCGTAGATCTCGCGGCCCGGGTCGGCCAGCATTTCGGAAACCGTGCCCTGGCAGAAGTTGAGCCCGTGGTAAGGGCTCTCCTTGATCGAGATGAATTTCTTGAGGCCGTCCACCGTGCCCAGCACCCGCGTCACTCCCTGGTAGCCTTCGGGCGGCACGCCGGGGTCGTGCGGATGGCACGCCATCCGGACCTTGTATTCCTCGGCTACCGGGATCACGTGCTCCAGGAAGTAGGTGATGCGTTCCCATGCCATGTCGGCCGTCACGTGGCCGGCGCGCGTCAGCGCCGGATCGGGATGCGCGTCCTTCAGCCGCCACGTGCTGTACATGGCGTCGCCGCGGCCCGGTGTGCGCGTCGGCAGGCGCAGCACGCCCAGGATGCTCATGTTGTACTTGATGCTGGGAATGCCCGCCGCCGCGCAGTTGCGGATGAACGTTTGCAGTTGCTCGATATCCCGGTCCCGCTCCGGACTCTGCGCCAACATCACCGCCGGATGCTTTTCCCGGTCGATGTGGCTCGATTCGAGGAACGGCGGCGCGGTGCATTCCACCGTGATGCCGTTCTTCTCCGCCAGGTCGCGCATCGCCTTCAGCTCGTCCACCGTGGCGTAGAGGCGGCCGTCGGCAATCTGCGGATAGCCGCAGATGTAGCGCACGCTGTAACGCGCCAGGTATTTCAGGTGCGTCTCGTTGGTGGGCGCCGATTGGCAGCCCAACTTCATGAGCACGGGCTTGGCGGCCGTGCCGTCCGATTGCGCGGCGGAGCCTGCGCGGGTAGTCAGGCCGGCGGCGGCCGCGCCGGCTGTCGCGACAAAATGGCGGCGGTTCATTGCGTCTCCTATCTTTGTGGATTCTATCCCAATTGCGCCGCCGAAGTGGGTTGCCCGGCATCCGCCGCGTGCCAAGATGTTTTAGGAGGAATTATGGGTAAGATGCGTGCCGTCCAAGTGCCTCGCCCCCAGGGCGATTTCGAAGTCGTCGAGCGGGAAATCCCGGAGCCGGCTCCGGGACATGTGCGAATCCGGGTGCAGGCCTGCGGCGTCTGCCACAGCGACGTGATCGTAAAAGAAAACCTGTTCCCCGGCATCCAATACCCGCGCGTTCCCGGCCACGAGGTCGTCGGCATCGTCGACGCCGTGGGACCGAATGCGGCCCCATGGAAGGCCGGCGCGCGCGTCGGCGTCGGCTGGCACGGCGGCAACTGCGGCTACTGCGATAACTGCCGGCGCGGCGCCTTCTTCGCTTGCCAGACCTACACCAAGGTCACCGGTATCACCAGCGACGGCGGCTATGCCGATTACATGATCGCTCCCGCCGAAGCGCTGGCGCGGGTCCCGGACGATCTCTCGGCCGTGGAAGCGGCGCCTCTGATGTGCGCCGGCGTCACCACTTTCAATTGTCTCCGCCATGCCGGCGCCATGCCCGGCGAACTGGTGGCCATTCACGGCATCGGCGGCCTCGGCCACCTGGCCGTGCAATTCGCCGCCAAAATGGGCTTTCGCACCGTGGCCATCGCGCGCGGCCAGGACAAGGAACCGCTGGCCCGCAGCCTCGGCGCCTGGCACTACATCGACAGCCAGTCATCCGATCCGGCCGCGGAGTTGCAGAAACTCGGCGGAGCCAAAGTCATTCTCGCCACCGTCACCAATGGCGACGCCATGAAAGCGGTCGTCGGCGGGCTGGCCATCAACGGAACCATGATGCTCATCGGCGCCGTGCCAACGCTCGAAGTCTCGCCGCTCTTCCTCCTGCTGGGATCGCGCGCGGTCAAGGGCTGGTATTCCGGCACCTCCATCGACTCGCAGGATACGCTCGATTTCAGCGTGCTCTCGGGCGTCCGCTCCAGCAACGAGGTCTATCCGCTCGAAAAAGCGACCGAGGCTTACGAGCGCATGATCAGCGGCAAAGCGCGCTTCCGCGTCGTCCTGACCATGGAGAAGTAACCGTTCGACGCCTATCGCACCATCGAAGGCCGCTTGGAATCGAATTTCCAGCCGGGAATCAGGTACTGCATCGCCGTCGCGTCGTCGCGCGCGCCCGAGGGCAGCTTCTTATAGAGAGCGTGCGCCTCTTCCACGCGCTCCATGTCGAGCGCGATGCCCAGTCCCGGTCCCTCGGGCACGGGGAGCAGGCCGCCGGCGATTTCGAGCGGCTCGCGCGTCAGGCGTTGGCCCTCCTGCCAGATCCAGTGCGTATCCACGGCGGTGATGTCGCCGGGCGCTGCGGCGGCCGTGTGGGCCAGCATGGCCAGCGAAATATCGAAATGGTTGTTGGAGTGCGCTCCCCACGTCAGTCCCCAGTCGCGGCACATTTGCGCCACTCTCACCGCGCCGCGCATCGTCCAGAAGTGCGGATCGGCCAGCGGGATATCCACCGAGTGCAACTGGATCGCGTGGCCCATCTGCCGCCAGTCGGTGGCGATCATGTTGGTGGCCGTGGGAATGCCCGTGGCGCGGCGGAATTCGGCCATCGTTTCGCGTCCCGAGTAGCCGCCCTCCGCGCCGCAGGGATCTTCGGCGTAGGCCAGCACGCCGCCTCGGCCGCGGCACAACCCGATAGCTTCGGCCAGGCTCCAGGCGCCATTGGGATCGAGCGTAATTCGCGCCTGCGGAAAACGCTCGGCCAGCGCGGTCACGGCTTCCATCTCCGCCGCGCCCGAAAACACGCCGCCCTTGAGCTTGAAATCCTCAAAGCCGTAGCGAGCCTGCGCCGCTTCGGCCAGCCGCACCACGGCTGCGGGCGTGAGCGCCGCTTCACGCCGCAGGCGGTGCCAGTCGTTACCGGCATCCGGCTCGGCGAGATAAGGCAGATCGGTCTTGGTCCGGTCGCCGACATAGAAAAGGTAGCCGAGCGCCCGCACTTTCTTTCGCTGCTGCCCTTCGCCGAGCAGCGCCGCCACCGGCACGCCCAGCAGTTGCCCGGCCAGGTCGAGCAGCGCCGCCTCGATGGCCGTGGCGGCGTGAACCGCCGTCCGCAGATCGTAGGTCTGCAACCCGCGCCCGCCCGCATCGCGCTCCGCGAACCGGCCGAGCACCGCGGTCACGATATTCTGGAATTCGGCGACGGGGCGGCCCACCACCAGCGGGCGCGCGTCGTCGATGGTTTGGCGGATGCGTTCGCCGCCGGGCACTTCGCCGATGCCGGTGTGGCCGGCGCTGTCTGTCAGGATGGCGATGTTGCGCGTGAAAAATGGGCCGTGCGCGCCGCTCAGGTTAAGCAGCATGCTGTCGTATCCCGCAACCGGGATGACGTGCAGTTCCGTGACGCTGATCATGGTGGAGTGCTCAGCATAGCATTGTGAAGCAATAATGAAACTCATGAAACTCCTCTTATTGGCAGTCGCCGTTCCGCTCTTCGCCGCCGACCCGGCGGGATTCCAGGTGTGGACCGCGTCCGAGTTGCAGAGCCGCGCCAACGCGCTCCCGCTCAATCAATACAAGCAGGGCGTGGACCGCATGCAAAACTGGGGAAATCACTCCGTGATCCTCGAGCGCCTGGAAGGCGCAACCGCGTCGGAAATCCACGAGGTGATGGCCGACCTGTTCGTGATCGTCTCCGGTGAAACCACGCTGACCGTGGGCGGCGAAATCGTGGATGGGGCGACTTCCGCTCCGGGCGAGATTCGCGGCAAATCCATCCGCGGAGGCGTGGCCAGGAAGCTGGGGCCCGGCGATGTCGCTCACGTCCCGGCAAAGATGCCGCATCAGTTCAGCGTCGAAGGCGGCAAGCCGTGCACCTATCTTGTCTTCAAGGTCCGCATGGAGTAAGCGCTCGGCTATAGACTGTAAGGAAGATTCCATCTGGAGAAAATTGAAACTATGTCCGGCCATTCGATTCGCCTTCTCTTATTAGCGGGACTCGCGGCCGCCGCGCCGCAGACGATTCTCGCGCAATTGTCCGCGCCAGCCACGTGGGCCACGCACGCCGCCAACGAATACCAGACCTTTGCCAACATCACGTATCTCACCGCCAACAACTACGAAGCCAAGCTCGATGTCTACAAGCGGCACGATACCACCGGCCCGCAACCCACGCTGATCTGGATTCACGGCGGCGGCTGGGTCGGCGGCACCAAGGAATCCAGCTTGATGTCGCTCATGCCGTGGTTTGAAATGGGCTGGAACGTGGTCAACGTGGAATACCGCCTGGCACGCGTTTCGCTGGCGCCGGCGGCCGTGGAGGATTGCCTGTGCGCGCTGCGCTGGGTGGCGGCGCAGGCCAAGACATACGATTTCGATACCAGCCGCCTGGTGGTGAGCGGCGATTCGGCCGGCGGGCACCTGTCATTGACCACCGGCATGATTCCCGAAAGCGCCGGCCTGGACCGCGAGTGCCCCGGAGTGCCGCTGCCCAAAGTGGCCGCCATCATCGACTGGTACGGCATCACGGATGTGAACGACCTGCTGGACGGCGCCAACCGCAAGTCGTACGCCGTGGCCTGGCTGGGAAGCATGCCCAACCGCGAGGAAATCGCCAAGCGCGTCTCGCCGCTTACTTATGTGCGGCCCGGCCTGCCGCCGATTCTGAGCATCCAGGGCGATGCCGATCCCACCGTGCCTTACAGCCATAGCGTGCGGCTGCAGGAAGCGCTGGCCAAGGTGGATGTGCCGCACGAACTGTTGACCATCCCCGGCGGCAAGCACGGCGGTTTCACACCCGAGGAGCGCACCAGGATCTACATAGGCATCCGCGAGTTTCTCGCCAAAAACGGAATTATCTCGAAGTGACCTTTTCCAATAATGGACTGCATTGCAGCGTTAAAAACGCGGAGAAGTGTCCGCGCCTATACGGGCGAACCCATTCCGCGAGAGGTGCTCACTGACCTCATCGATTGCGGCCGGCTGGCCGCAAGTGCCATCAACATCCAGCCTTGGGAATTCGTGGTGGTGACCGAGCCGTCGATGCTCGCCTCCATTGCCGCCGCCACCGATTACGGCAAATTCATCCCGCAGGCCGCCGCCTGCATCGTGGTGCTGTGCCACGACACGAAATACTATCTGGAAGACGGCTGCAATGCCAGCCAGAATATTCTGGTGGCGGCGCACGCGCACGGCCTCGGCGGCTGCTGGATCGCCGGCGATAAGAAACCGTATGCCGATACCGTCCGGCGCATGGTGGGCGCGCCGGAAGGCTACAAGCTCATCAGCCTGCTCGCTATCGGTCATGCCGCCGAGAAGCCGGAAAAAGCCAAACGGCCCCTGGCGGAAGTGCTGCACTGGGAGAAGTTTTGAAGAACGTTGCAGAGAATAGCCGGCCGGTGGTGCTTCCGGGCCTTGGTGTGCCCTGCGCCTTCCGGCCGGAGTTTCTGGATTTCCAGCGTGGCATCCACGTCGGCAACCTGACGGACCATGAACGCATCACGCGCATATTAAAGTTGTCGCTTGAAGCGCGCTACGGCCAGCCCTTCGTGACCGAGCGGTGGGGGCGCGGCGTCTACTGGCAGTGGATCGGCTACCTGCCCAAAGCCAACCGGCTGGCCAAACCATACTCGTCGGACGTCAGCTTCGGGTGTTCCAAGTTCTTCCTCGAAGTGGATACCGGGGAGGGCGCCGCCAAGTTCGGCCTGCAGGTGGAACGCGGCTACGAGAAAGCGCCGCGCGACGCCCGACAGTTCGAATTGCGGCCGGACTGGGATTGGCATCGCCTGCTGGCCGCGCTGAAACCGCGCAGCGGCATGGCGCGCGAACTCGAGCGGCTGGTTTGCCGCGAAGGCTTCCTGCTGCACGCCGGCGGTTGGGCCGGCGAGCCGTCGCTGTTTTCCAAGGCCAATTATCCCGGCGCCGCAAAGCTCCGCCAGGCGCTCGAAGCCGCGCCCAAAAACGGCTGGGCCGGGTTCCAGCTTTACTACCGCATGAGCGAAAGCGAAGTGCAAAGCGCCACGGGAGTGGACCTGGTGGAATCCATGCTGGCGGTCTACCGCGAAGTTGTTCCTTCGATGAATCTCTGCATGCAGATCCAATTGGCGGACCGGCGCGAAGCCCGGCCGTAATCGTGCCGCAAGTTACAATGAGCGTTCCATCAGGGGAGAACCAATGCTCTATAGGAAAGCGCCGAAGACCGGAGATGAGTTGTCGATTCTGGGATTCGGCTGCATGCGGTTGGCGCAGAAGGATGGGAAGATCGACGAAGAAAGGGCGACCCTCCAGATCCGCTCCGCGATCGATCGCGGAGTGAACTATATCGATACGGCATGGCCCTACCATGGGGGCGAAAGCGAGCCTTTCGTGGGCCGTGTCCTGGCCGGCGGGTACCGCGACCGGGTAAAACTTGCCACCAAGATGCCG
>Ga0335078_10016946_pt1 | contig 10825 bp, 10 predicted proteins | sample Lox_Sample_32_FD_206711 | JGI IMG/M metagenome (GOLD analysis project Ga0335078, IMG submission 206711) | Soil microbial communities from Loxahatchee National Wildlife Refuge, Florida, United States - Lox_Sample_3.2 | ecosystem: Environmental > Terrestrial > Soil > Wetlands | place: USA... | reverse complement strand
GAATGATTCTTCTCTCCTCCCTCTCAGGCAAGGCAGGGCCGGCGCCGTCTGGGACACGGAGCTTTCTGCAACCGGAGACATTCATGCGCCTCGGCACCGCGGTCATTGCCCCTGCCGCCGTGTCGGGTGACAGGCTCGGCGGTGTGCTGTTCTACGACGCAGCTGCCCCGCAGGAGCATCTCACCGTGTACCCGGCTGGCAGCGCGTCCACGGGAGAAGGCGGCCTCTCGGTAGCCCTCTTTGGGCAGACGCAGCGGGAGGTCTCCGGTGAGCCCCTGGCGGCACGCTCATCCCTGTTCGCCCCGGACGCCCTCTCCGCCCCGCTCCTTCGCGACGTCAGGACCCTCACGGAAGACTTCCAGCAGCTCATGCAGAGAGGGCTCCCGGACTTTTTTGCCGCTTGTTTTGCGCTGGTATTCCTCTGCGCGGCCTCGCTGGCCATCCTGAGGGTGACCCGCTGGCCGCTTGCCAACATCATGCTCCTCATGCTGGCGGTCCGGGGATATTTTCTTCTCTACCACCTCCTGGCCACCCGTTTTGCGGCCGCGGTAGCGGGCGCCGTCACCGACCCGCTCCTGGCCCGACTCTTCCCGTCTGCGTCCTTCATTGTCCTTGGCGTCCTTCTCCTCCTGGTCGACATTCTCTTCATCCCCGCCGACAGGTGGTCACGGATAGAGCCGGCATGAACAGGTCACTCCTCGGAAGGATCAGCACATTCCTTTTCGCTTTCTACGGTCTTTCCTTCGGGGTCTTCTACCTCGTGTCGGCCCTTCGCTTCACCGCGGGGCTTGTCCTGCCCTCCCTTCGATGGACGTATGCCCTTGACCAGGCGTTCATCCTGTTCATCGACTACCTCCTTCCCGTGCATGCGGCTGCCATCGCGGTTGCGGCATCCCTGTCACAGCGCGCCGTGCCGGCGTCGCAGGCGCAGCCATTCAACAGGATCGTCGCCTCCAGCCTCGTGACATTCCTCCTTCTCAGTGCCGCCTACACGCTGGCCTTCGAGATCACCTACCCGGCGGCGCGGCATCGGCTGACGGACCTCCAGCATACGAGCAGCCTCGCGCGCCAGGTCAGGATGGAGTCAGAGCAGGCGGAGCAGAGCAGGGACTACAGGACGAGCCTCGGGCTGGTCAATCGTTATCTCACCCTGGACCCGGGCAACCGGCAGATGGAAGACCGCAGGGTCGCGCTGGAGAGCCTTGCGGCACATCAGGCGGCGCCGCCCCCGCCTCCCAAGCCCGCGGGGGAGGAGGCAGGCTCGATGGCGGGCGCCCAGGCGCTGATGGAGAAGGCGCAAGCATATTTCGCCGGCAAGGACTGGTTCTCCGCGCACTACTATGCGCAGAAGGCGAACCTCCTGGATCCGCGCCGCACGGATGCGCTGCGTCTTGCCGCCGAGGCATCCCAGATGCTCGCCGAGGCGGCCACGCCGGGCCGCGGAAAAGATGCCGCGAACGCCGCGCTGTACCAGCAGAAAAGAGAAGCCTACCTGCTCCTGAGCGGAGGGAACTCGCTGGAGGCCTATTACAGCTTCACGAAGCTCGCGGCCCTCCATCCGCAGGACAGGGACATTGCCACCTACCTGGGGATAGCCAGCGAAGAGGTGAGCAGGAAGTCCTTCTTCCTGGACGAGGCGCGGAGGGTGGAAGCGCTGCCCGGCGTGGAGCGGATCCTCTTCTACAACAGGGTGGGCGCGGATGGAATGGAAGCGGTTGCCATCGGACGGATGGTGCAGGTCAGGGAAGGAACCTATTTCCTCGACGTCGAGGCGGTGAAATACGATGCGGCGGGGAACGTGGCCTGGCATTTCCGTGCACCCTATGGAAAGCTCCAGGACAGCACCATCCTTCTGCGCTGCGTGGACAGGAACAACGCCGCCGTCCAGTTCGTGCCCCTGTATCTGCAGGGAACTCGGCCCGCCCAGGAAAGGGCGTTCCTTCGCATGGCCCCCGCGCAGGATGAGCTGCAGTTCCTGTCCACTCAGAAGGACACCCTGGCGGACGCCGGCCCCGTTGAGCTGTGGCGCCTGCGCGACTCCCTGGGATCCTTCGGGTTGTCCCGGGTCGCCCTCACCGTGCAGCTCGTGATGAAGCTCGTCATGCCCTTCGCTTTCCTCATCCTGTCCCTGCTCGCCCTGCCTTTCGGCTGGGCGTTTCGGGCGCGCTCCGGCGCGGCGCCGTCCGGTTTTGCCGTCCTGCTGGTTCCCCTCGTGCCCATCGTTCTCTCCGTCCTGACCATGCTGTACCTTTACGCCCACCGTATCCTCCTGGGATTCGTCGTGCTTGCGTTCGGCTTCACCGCCGCGCTGGTCGTCGGCGCCATCCTCCAGTTCGTGCTGCTTGCGACGGCGCTCGTCGTTCTGGCGGGGCAATCGAGCGCCTGATGGCAATCGCCGGCAAGCTCATTGGGGCCCTGATCGGCTCCATCGCCGGGCCGTTCGGTGCGATCTTTGGAGGGCTCATCGGGCACCTGTTCGATCGGGCCGTGGAGGACCGCCAGCTGCCTGGCTCGCGAAGAGGCCCGCGCCTCGGAAGCGACCCCTGGGCGCAGGGACCCGTCGACGCGGTCTCCCAGGCGCAGGTCAATTTTCTCACCTGCCTGACAGGCCTTTCTCTCGCCGTGGCGGAGACCGACGGCGCCGTGAGGGTATCTCACCTCACGGCAATGAAGGACTTCTTCCGCCGCAACTTCTCCTTTCCTTCGGTTGACCAGGAGCTTCTCCAGAGGTTGATCGACGAGATGTACGCAAACAGGCACCGCATCGACGTCCCGGGGTTGTGCGCCTATTACGTCGGTGTCTCCACCTCGGAAGGCCGGGTCCTCCTGCTGCGCCTTCTCTTCCAGATTGCATTGTCGGACCCGCTGGGGGTCAGCAGCGGCGAAGAGGAACGCATCCGCCGCATCTCACTCCTTCTCGGGATGGAAGACGGGGTCTTTCGGCGCGTGCGCGCGGAGTTCGTGGGCAACGGGCAGGCCGCGTGGGAAGTGCTGGGCGTGTCACCGGAATCCGACGTAGAGGAGATCAAGGCCGCCTACCGGCAGATGGCACTCCAGAACCACCCCGACAGGGTAGCCAACCTCGGCCCCGAGTTCGTGAGGATTGCGGAGGAGAAGTTCAAGGCCGTCCAGGAGGCCTACGAGGAGATACGGAGGCAGAGAGGCTTCTGAGAGGAGACGGCCTCCGCGGCTCGGCTCATTTCACGAGAAAGACGAAACGGGCGCTGATGTAGAGAACGTCCACGAAGTTCTGCGAAAAAGTCGAGTTGGCCGGCATGATGAGATAGACGCCTCCTCCCAGCCGGAACCACGGGGCAAGCTCGACGCTCGCGTTGATGTCGGAGAGCACCAGGGACTGGGCCGTGAGGCTTGCAACGCCAAGTCCGAAAGCGCCAAAAACGAAGCCACCGGCGGTTGCTTCCAGCACGACCGGGCTCAGATGCAGCTCTATGAAAGCCTCGGGATAGATGAGGCTGATGATGAAGAGCGTCGGGACGCGGACCCCGATCCCGCCCCGCAACAGCCCTTCCTCACCGAACTGGTAGTAGGCGCGAAAGTCCGGAACGAGGAAGTAGTACTTCGAGATGTCCAGGCTGGTTCCCCCGAAAAGGGTGGACGAGCTGTTGATTCCAATACTGAGAGGCCAGGCGAGGTTCCCTTCCAACCGCGCCTGGGCGGCGGCGCTCGTCGTCCCCCCGAGCACGAGGAGCACGACAAGCATGGACAGCACAGTGGCTTTTTTCATGACTTTCCTCCTCACACTGTTTTCAAAAGCCTTCTTATGCACCGTTCTTTCGGATCCGGGCGCCGAGGCTCTGGAGCCTCTGTGTCAGGTTCTCGTACCCCCTTTCGATCTGGTAGACGTTCTGGATGGTGCTGCGCCCCTGGGCGCACATGGCCGCAATGAGCATTGCCATGCCGGCCCGGACATCGGGAGAGACCAGCTCTGATCCCGCCAGGCGGGACGGGCCCGACACCACTGCTCGGTGCGGGTCGCAGAGGATGATCTTTGCCCCCATCCCGATCAGCTTGTCGACAAAGAACATGCGGGATTCGAACATCTTCTCGTGAATGAGGACCGTCCCCTCCGCCTGCGTTGCCGCCACCAGGGCAATGCTGATGATATCAGCGGGGAACCCCGGCCATGGCGCATCGTCTATCTTGGGGATCTGGCCGCCCATGGTCGGCACCACCTTGAGGCCCTGGGATGCCGGGACGTGAATCGTGTCCCCCGAGGTCTCCCAGGCGATCCCGAGCTTTGCCAGGGCCAACCTCGTCATGCGCATGTTCTGCGGGGCGGCGTCCTCGATCTCCAGCTCGCCGCGAGTTGCCGCGGCCAGACCGATCAGGGAGCCGACCTCCATGTAGTCGCTGCCGATGCGGAACTCCGTCCCGGAGAGCCGCGTGACCCCCTGGATGGAAAGGATATTGGAGCCGATTCCGTTGACGCGGGCGCCCATGGAGACGAGCATCCGGCACAGGTCCTGGATGTGCGGCTCGGACGCCGCGTTCTCGATGGTGGTGGTGCCCTCCGCCAGCACCGCGGCCATGAGCGCGTTCTCCGTGGCGGTGACGGAAGCTTCATCCAGGAAAATAGGGGCGCCCTTGAGCTTGTTGGCGAGCAGCGTGAAGTAGCTTCCCAGCTCCACGCGGGTCCCCAGCTCCATCAGCGCGAGGAAGTGCGTATCCAGCGGTCTCCTGCCAATCCCGTCCCCGCCGGGAGGCGGCAGCAGCACCCGGCCCTTTCGCGCCAGGAGCGGGCCGGCGAACAGGATGGATGCGCGGATCTTCTGGGAGAGATGGGGAGGTATCTCCTCCCGCTTTATGTCCAGGCACTGGAAACGCCAGCGGTTGTGGTCCAGCTTTTCCGCCGAACAGCCGAGGACCTTGAGGATCTCTATCATCACGTGAACGTCTTCGATCTCCGGCAGGTTCGACAGGATGACGGGCTGGTCGGTAAGGAGGGTCGCCGCGAGGCAGGGCAGGGCGGAGTTCTTGTTCCCGCTCGCCTTGATCCGGCCCTTGAGGGGGAAGCCACCCTCGATCTCGTAGTGGCACATGGAACCCATTATAGCATTTTCTTCCCTTGTGTCCCCGGTTTCTATACCTTTGATTCGAGCACGCACATATCCAATTGCGTCCGCAAAAGTCTACAGGAGAGGAGAGTCACCATGCCTGAATTGAAGGATCTGTTCCAGTCAGCGGATTGGAAAAAGGAAAAGCACGCGCCGGTCATCGAGACCTCGGACACAGTGAGAAAAGGGGAAGCGGTCGCGGTGAACGTCAGCGTCGGCAAGGAGATCCCGCATCCCAACACCACTCCCCACCACATCCGGTGGATCGAGGTCTTCTTCCACCCGGATGGCGCGAAGTTCCCTTCCCAGGTTGCGCGCGTGGAGTTCACCGCCCACGGCGAGTCGGCGGATGGGCCTGACACGAGCAGCATCTACACCAACCCCGCGCTTGCCTGCTCCTTCAAGACCGAGAAGCCGGGGACAATCCTTGCCTCCTCGTACTGCAACATCCACGGCCTCTGGCAGAGCGAAAAGAAGATCGGGATCGCGTAGGAGGGATTCATGGACGCGCAACTGGAGAAGCTCCTTCAGGACCAGGTCAGGAACGAATGGTACTCCGCATACCTGTACCTCTCCATGGCGGTGTGGGCGGAGATGATGAACCTGGAAGGTTTCGCCCACTGGATGAAAAAGCAGGCCGGCGAAGAACAAGTGCACGGGCAGAAGATCTTCGACTTCCTGATAGACCGCGGAGTGAAGGTGGTCCTGCAGGCAATCCCCCAGCCGCCTTCGGATTTCGCGTCGCCGCTGGATCTGTTCCAGAAGTCGCTGGAACACGAGAAGAAGGTGACGGCCATGATCCACGCCATCGCGGACATGGCGGAAAAGGTGAATGATCACCCGACGAAGGTCTTCATCCAGTGGTTCGTGACCGAGCAGATCGAAGAAGAGAAGAACGCCTCGCACTACACGGAGCTTCTGAAACGGGTTCCCGCTGACTCGGGAGGCGTCTTCCAGATAGATCACCAGCTGTCGAAGCGGGATTAGCCCAGGGGCATGGCCATGCGGCGAAACGCGAACGCATGGCCTGCCACGACCAGGGGAGGGGTTTCGCTCACCACGGCGAAGCCCAGCCTGCGGTAAAGCCGTTCGGCGTCCGGGTTGTCGGTCTCGACGTCCAGAACCACGCGGGCCGCCCCCGCCCGTCCTGCCTCATCACGGGCCCGGCCGACCAGCAGCGCGCCGATCCCCCTGCCGCGATGCTCGGGATAGACTGCAACGTTGCTGATGTAATACTCGTCCCTGCGCATCCGTCCGACGGCAGACTGCGACCTCAGCAGGGCAGGGAGACGGCGGACCATGTCTGACTTGAGAAGGAGGAGGAGCGCCAGTCCAGTGCGCAGGTCCTGTGCTCCTTTTGCCTGCCCCGCGTACCCAAGGAGCATCCCCCGGACGCCTCCGTCCTCTTCCGCGATCAAGGCGTGCTCATGGCCAAAAAGCGTCCCCTGACCCGCTGCAAGCCCTTCGAGGGCCCGCGCCATGCCCGGACCGAAGACCGCGGGGAGAAAGTGCGGCGCGGAAAGGAGCACGAGACGCGCGATGTCAGCTGCATCACCCGCGCCCGCGCCGCGAATCACCATTTCCTGTGCACGCTGGGTCACCACGCACGCTCACTGTTCTTGACAACCGGACCGGTCGCCCCGTATTGTACCATGACCATATGAGAAAGGAGAGAGTATGAGAAGACTCATCACGCTACTAGCGGTTCTTGCCCTGCTGGGTGCTGCTGTCGTCACATGGGCGCAGGCCAACGACACCCTCGTGTACGGGACCACGGACAAGGTCACCGACATGGACCCGGCAAGCGCTTACGATTTCCATACGTGGGAAATCTTCCAGAACGTCAGCTCGGGTCTCCTTGCATATACCCCGGGCACCACCAAGATCGTGCCGGGGCTGGCCACGGGCTACACGGTCAGCGAGGGAGGTGACGAATACACCTTCAGCTTGAGAAAGGGAGTCACGTTCTCCAACGGCAACCCTTTCAACGCGGAGGCGGTCAAGTGGAGCATCGACAGGGTGGCCAAGCTCAATGGGGACCCGGCCGCGCTCGTGACCCAGTACGTCAAGTCCGTGGAGGTCGTGGATGACGCCACGGTGAAGTTCATCCTCAAGCAGCCCGTCGGGTATTTCCCCGCGCTCGTTGCCACCCCCACCTACTTCCCCATGGACCCCAGCGTCTACCCGGAGGACAAGATCGTGAAGGACGTGGGTGAGCTGAACGGCGGGGAGATTGCCGCCCTCGGGCCGTACAAGCTGACTTCCTTCAAGAGGGATGAAGAGGCGGTGTTCGAGAACAACCCGAACTATTGGGGCAAACAGCCGCCCATCAAGAAGATCATCATCCGCTACTTCGCTGACGCAACCACCATGAGGCTGGCCCTCGAGAAGGGGGAGATCGACCTGGCATTCAAGTCAATGAACCCCTCCGACATCGCTGACCTGCTCAAGAACACGAAGTACAACTCGTGGAAGATCCCGGGGCCGCAGATCCGCTACCTGTGCTTCGAGACCTCGGAGAGCGTGTTCAAAGAGAAGAAGGCCCGCCAGGCGGTGGCCGCGCTGATCAACAGGCCGCAGATCAACAGCAAGGTCTACCTCGGAGAGAATGCGCCGCTGTACTCCATGATCCCCATGGGCATGAGCTATCATACCGACTACTTCAAGTCCTCCTGGGGAGACGGGAACGTGGCGGCCGCGGACAAGCTGCTGAAGAGCCTCGGCTACTCGAAGGCGAAGCCCTTCGAGTTCGACCTGTGGTACACCCCGAGCCATTACGGTGACCCCGAGGTGAACATGGCAGAGGTCCTCAAGGCCCAGATGGAGAAGAGCGCCCTCGTGAAGGTGAACATCAAGTCGGCGGAGTGGGCGACCTACAAGCAGCAGTGGGACCAGAAGCAGATGCCCGCGTTCCTCCTGGGCTGGTATCCCGACTACATCGATCCGGACGACTACACCTCTCCCTTCGCGCAGACCGAAGGCTCGAAGGGCATGGGGATTTTCTTCACCAACGCGGACTGGGACAAGCTCTTCCTCAAGGAGCAGTCAGCAAGCGATGACGCTGTGCGGGACGCCACCTTCGCGAAGATCCAGAAGATGTGGACGGACGAGTGCATGACCGTTCCCATCTTCCAGGGCAACCTGTACGTCTTCACGAAGAAGAACCTGACCGGCGTCAAGATCGGACCGACTCTGATCTTCAACTACGACCAGCTGAAGTTCGTGAAATAGAGCAGGCAACCGTGGTCGGGTCCCCGCGGGGGGACCCGACACCTTTTCCTTCCCATGAGACACCTTCTCAGCTACGTCATCACCAGGCTCGTTCTGGCCGTCCCCATGGTCTTCATCATGCTGACCCTCGTGTTCGTCGTCCTGCGGGTCATGCCGGGAGACCCGGTGGGCGCCATGCTGGGAGGTCACGCCCCTCAGAAGGTGATCGATGAGAAGAAAGAGGAGCTGGGACTCAACAAGCCGATCACCGTGCAGTACGTGGAGTACCTTGGCCGACTCCTCCGCCTGGACCTCGGTGAGTCCATGATCTTCAAGCAGAAAGTCAGCCAGCCCATCGTGGAGAAGCTCCCCGCCACCATCGAACTGACCCTCGCCGGGCTTCTCGTGAGCCTTGGCATCGGCGTGCCGCTGGGCGCGTACGCGGCGCAGCGCAGGCGGACAGGACGCGACTACGCGGCCCGACTGTACGCGAATATCGCCTACTGCATACCGGTGTTCTGGATGGGACTCATGCTCCAGCTGATCTTCGGGGTGTGGCTGGGGTGGTTCCCCATTGCCGGGAGAACCGGGGCGCGCGTGGATGTCTCCGTGTTCAGCAGGACCGGCTTCTACCTCTTCGACACGCTGCGCGCGGGCAACATCGGCGCATTCGTGGATGTCCTGTGGCACCTTGTCCTTCCCGCCGTGACTCTCGGGGTGGTGCTGTCCGGCATCTTCGTCCGTCTCACACGGGCGAACATGCTGGACGTCCTGAAGAGCGACTACATCCTGGCAGCCCGGGCGCGGGGGATTCCCGAGCGGAGGGTGGTGTACAGCCATGGCCTGCGCAACGCGCTCATCCCCGTGGTCACAATGCTCGGGCTCCAGTTCAGCCTCCTCCTGGCGGGGGCGATCCTCACGGAGAGCACCTTCTCCTGGCCCGGCATGGGCCGCCTGCTCCTGGAGCGGATCTACCTGCGGGACTACCCGGTAATCCAGGGGGTGATCATCGTGTACACGCTTTTCGTGAGCGTCGTTTCCCTCCTGGTGGACCTCCTGTACGCGGCCATTGACCCGCGGGTGAAATACTGATGGGCAATCATCAGCCAGCCCTCCGGCGCTTTTCCCCGGCGGCAGGGATCGCGTCACTGATCAGGAAATACGGCGGAGAGTGGTGGATCCTCACGGCAGGCGCCCTCATCATCGTGTTTATCCTTTTCATGACGGCCTTCCCCCGGGTTTTCACGCGCTACAGCCCGCTGGACCAGGAGGCGGGCGGGCAGATGACGGCCCCCAGCAGGGCGCACATCATGGGGACGGACAACCTGAGCCGTGACGTGTGGGCGCGCGTGGTCTATGGAGCACAGACCATCCTGGGGGTCGCCCTGGCCGCGGCCCTTGTGTCCGCGTTGATCGGCATTCCCCTTGGCCTGCTTTCCGGCTTTGCGGGCGGCATCTTCGATCGGATCCTTTCCCTGATCATGGACTCCGTGTATTCGTTCCCGGGGCTGATCCTCGCGATCGCCTTTGCCGCGATGCTGGGTCCCGGGGTCATCAACATCACCCTCGCGGTGGCCGTGGTCTATATTCCCACATACTTCCGCCTGGTGCGGGGCCAGACCCTTTCCATCAAGGAAGAGGTCTACGTGGAAGCGGCTCGCGCCATCGGCGCGCGACGCCCGACCATTCTCAGCCGCTACGTGTTCCCCAACGTGATCGCCACCGTGGTCGTGATATTCTCCCTGAACATCGCGGATGCCATCATGACCGAGGCGGCGCTTTCCTACATCGGGCTGGGGCTCCCCGCGGGAATTCCGGACTGGGGGATGGATCTTTCCATGGGGAAGAAGTTCCTTCCCTCCGGCATGTGGTGGATGATCACCTTCCCGGGGCTCATGATCATGCTCCTCGCCCTCGGCTTCACGATGCTCGGCGAAGGTCTGGCCGAGGTGCTCAATCCCCGGCTCCTGGAGAAATAAGTGCAAAGCACCTCGGAGACCATCCTCAGGGTGAACGACCTCACCATCCACTACCCGATTTCCATCGGGATCGTTCGCGCCGTGGAAGGGGTGTCATTCACCCTGGCGGACGGGGAAGCGCTGGGGCTGGTCGGCGAGTCGGGTTGCGGCAAGTCCACCCTGGGGCTGTCCCTCCTCAAGCTCCTCCGCCCGCCCGGTCGGGTCACCGGCGGCAGCATCCTGTATCGCGGGACGGACATCCTGGGCCTGGACGCGCGCTCCCTGCTTGCGATGCGGGGGCGCAGCATCTCCATGATCTTCCAGAATCCCTTGACGTCGTTGAACCCCCTTTTCACGGTGGAGCGCCACTTCCTGGAGACCATCCACTATCACGACCCGTCCCTGTCGCGCGGCAAGGCCCTTGCGGCAACGGGGAAAATGCTGGCAACACTCGGCATCGAGGAGAAGCGGCTTCGGGAATACCCGCACCAGCTCTCCGGCGGGATGCGCCAGAGGATCATGATAGGGCTGGCCCTGATCATGAACCCCGACATCCTGATTGCGGATGAGCCCACGACCTCC
>Ga0335078_10016945_pt1 | contig 10825 bp, 8 predicted proteins | sample Lox_Sample_32_FD_206711 | JGI IMG/M metagenome (GOLD analysis project Ga0335078, IMG submission 206711) | Soil microbial communities from Loxahatchee National Wildlife Refuge, Florida, United States - Lox_Sample_3.2 | ecosystem: Environmental > Terrestrial > Soil > Wetlands | place: USA: Florida... | reverse complement strand
CGTTCTTCACCTCCCCGCCGCTGCGCAGCACCGACGGCGGTCGGACCTGGAAGCCGGTGACCAGGACGAGCGGGTCGGCCGCGGTGCCAAGCGAAGCCACCAACGGCGTGGCGCTGACCGACGGCGGCCGCATCGCCTACGTCACGGCCGCGGGCACTGGCCCGCACTGCTCGGGCGCGGTCTGGCGGTCCACCGATGCCGGGCTGACCTGGTCCCTGCCGCGGAGCTCCTGCGCGCCCTACCCGCTCCAGGTTGTCCAGTTCATCAGCGCCAGGCAAGGTTACGCGGCCGGTGGCCTGACGCCGAAATACGGCGGTGGTCAGGTGGTGGAGTCCACCAGCGACGGCGGGCTGACCTGGCACACCATCTGGCTGACCAGGTCGGCCAGCTTCAGCCAGGCAAGCACCGGCTTCGCCAGGCTCGACATGGTGAGCGCGCGCGACGGCTGGGCGATCGCCGGAGGGTGCACCGGCGGCCAGAACGGGCCGTGCGGCGGACTGGTCTACGCCACGGCGGACGGCGGCCGCCAGTGGCACCGCACCAGCCAGTCGGCGACCAGCCTGGCCGGCCTTGACCCGAGCGGCACCAGCGCGGTCACCGGCGACGTGCACAGCGCGACCACGGCGGTCACCGCGGACCGCGGCCTGACCTGGCGCGAGGAGACCAGGCCAGAGTGGATCGGGACGACCGGACTCGCCGGGATCGAGGGCTCGCTGGTCTGGACCACGAGCCTCGGCGACTACCTGAGTGCCAATGCCGGCGCCCGCTGGGCGCGGGCCGACCAGCTGCTGGCGCCGCGGTTCGACTACGAGACATGGCTGGCCGCGCCGCCCGACCGGCTGCTCGGAATCTCCGGCTCGGCCGGCCTCACCGTGGCCGCGAGCGCCGACGGCGGCCGGACCTGGGTCTTTGCCCGGCTGCCCGACCATCACGGCGGCGACATGACGCTGACCGCCGCGCTCGGAACCGGCGGCACGGCGATCGCGGTCACCGGGGCGGGCGCCCAGTGCGTCAGTGCCGCGCAGGTGAAGCGCATCAAGCACAAGAAGCCGGGCCACGCGTTGCCGTCGGCCGCGTCCACGCTGTTCTCCAGCGCGGACGGCGGTGCCCGGTGGGGCCAGACCGGGCTGCGCCTCCCGTTTGGCGTAGAAATTGAGGCACCGGCCGCGGCCGACGGCTCCGATCTGGCCATCGTGGACGCGTGCAACCGCCTTCAGATCAGCACGGCCGGCGGCCGGCGGTGGCACGCGCAGGCGATGGCCAGGAGCGTGTTCTGCTCGCTGGCGACGCTGGCGCGGCCTGGGCAGGCAGCCGAGCTGTGGCTGGGCTGCGCGGCCGGGGGCGGGTTCTGGCTGCTGCACTCGGCGGACGGCGGGCGCGCCTGGACCGCGTTCCGGCTGCCGAAGGCCATGGTCACCCAGGGCAGGTACGCGGGCAGCCCGGTCGGCGCACCCGTGCTGGAGATCGCTGGCCTGGCCGCGAGCGGGCCGGGCGGGGCGGTGATGCCGGCCGGCGGGTCGATCTGGCGCACCGCGGACGGCGGCCGGTCGTGGGTGCAGTCGTGGCCGGCCCTGGCGGCCTCGGGAGCAACGGGCTAGAGCGGGCCGGCGAGCGACCTGGCGCGCTGCGGTCCGTGGCCCTGACCTGGCTGGCGGGCCGTCGGGCGCCGTGGGAGCCGGGTGCGGTTTGCGACGTTATCTACGAATCGGTACTGAGGTCCTGAGCAGCGGTCCTGAACGGCCCTATCAGGCCCGCGCCTGCTCATGCAGCCTGCTGTCAACGCAAGGCAGGTGAGCGCGATGACCGAACACGCCAGGCAGGACCCGGTGCCGATCCCCGCCGGCTCCGTCGACAGCATGCTGGCGATGGCGGCACGCGCGCCGTCCATATTCAACACCCAGCCATGGCTGTTCCGCGTCACCAGGTTCAAGATCGAGCTGTATCCGGACCCCGGCCGCAGGCTGCGCAGTGACCTGGGCGGACGGGAGATGGTGATCAGCTGCGGCGCCGCGCTGTTCGGGCTGCGCCTCGCGGTCAGGTCGCTCGGCTACCAGCCCGTGGTCCGGCTGCTGCCCGATCCCGACCAGCCCAGGCTGCTGGCCCAGGTCAGGCTCGGTGAGCAGGCGCCGATCACCGAGGCAGAGAAGGCGATGATCGACGCGCTCCCGCACCGTCACACGCACCGCGGGCCGTTCTCTCCCGGTCCGCTGCCGCGCGGCATGCTGATCAGGCTGCAGCACGACGCGGTCGCCGAGCACGCTGCGCTTGCCCTGATCGACACCCAGGTCGACTACTCCCGGCTGTCCGCCATCGTGGCACAGGCGGCCCGCGCGGCGAGCGCGGACGAGCGGGCACGCGCCGATGTCAGGCGGTGGGTCAGGCTGCCTGGCAACACCGAGCGAGACGGCGTCCCGGCCAGCGCGGTCGGCGCGCAGCACGGCGCCGCGGAGCCTGGCAGGCTCGCGCAGCGCGACCTCGACCTCGGGCGCGGCATAGCCGGAGTGACCGCGGACGGCCCGCCGCCGGCCGCCACGGCCGTGCTGATCACCTCGGCCGACACGCCCCTGGACTGGCTCAGGGCCGGCCAGGCGCTGCACCGGATGCTCGCGCACGCGGCGAGCCAGTGGGTGTTCGCCAACCTGCACTCCCAGCCGCTCGAAGTGCCGACCTCGCGCGCGCTGATCAGGTCCAGGCTCGGGCTTCCAGGCGCGCCCCAGCTGATCCTGCAGCTCGGGGTCGCGCACACGGCCATGTCGACGGCCCGCAGGCCACCCGCCGAGCTCGTCCAGTCGGCCCTGCACCACTGATGCCGGCCGGTCGAAGAGCCGCGTTCGCGCCGTGGCCGGGCGGTGGCGGATAATGACTAGGCCACCAGGTGATCACCCGCGGCGAAGCGACAGGAGTGGGCCATGAACGTGTTCTGGGCGCCATCCGGTGAGCTGCCCAAGGAGGCAAGCTCGCCGGAGGAGATCTCCCGCTTTGTCGTGGAGGCCGCCGTGCACGCGCCGTCGGTCAACAACACCCAGCCGTGGTGGTTCAGCTCGGGCGAGCGGGAAGTCAGCGTGCACGCCGACGTCGAGCGCAGGCTCAAGGTGGCCGACCCCGACGGCAGGGAGATGATGATCAGCTGCGGCGCGGCGGTCTTCACGGCCAGGGTCGCGCTGCGCTACCTGGGCTTCGTGCCGAAGGTCCGGGTGCTTCCCGATCCCGACCTGCCCAACCTGGTCGCCAGGATCGGCTACAGCCAGGACCAGACGCCGCCGGTCGACTACGAGCGCCAGCTGTTCGCCGAGATACCGCGCCGGCGTACCCACCGGGGCGGCTTCGACGAGGATCCGCTTCCCTCCGGGCTGCTCCCCGCGCTCCGTGACGAGGCCACCAGGGAGAACGCCACGCTGCGGGTCATGGGCGAGGAGGGCCAGCGGCACGCGCTGGCCTCTGTCGTGGAGGCGGCCGACTGGGCGCTGCGGCTGGACGCCGCCAGGGTCCGCGAGGGGTCCAGGTGGGCGCCACCGCCGGGCAGCCCGCGCCGCGACGGCGTGCCGGCCACCGCTTACCCGGCGCGGCCCGAGCGCACCGAGCCGTCGTTCCCCAGCCGTGACTTCGCGCACGGGCATGGCTGGGGGCTCCCGCCCGCTGGCCAGGGCGCGGTGCCGCGGTCGGCCGGGCTGGTCACCGTGCTCACCACGTCGGCGGACCGGGCCGCCGACTGGGTGCACGCCGGGCAGGCGCTGCAACGGGTGCTGCTGCTCGCCAGCAGCTGCGGGGTGAGCGCGGCCCTGCACAGCCAGCCGCTCGAGGTCACCCAGCTGCGCGACTTCATCGCGGTCACGCTCTGCGATGGCGCGTACCCGCAGATGGTGGCGCGGTTCGGCACAACCGGGCAGGCGTCGGTCAGCGTCCGGCGCAGGGTCGACGAGGTCCTGCTCTGACGTACTCTTCGCTCGTGTCGCACTCAGTTACGCAAGGCAGGCTGGAAGGCGCTCAGGCATATGGACGATAAGGCCAAGGACGGTACGGCCAAGGACGGTACGGCCGCGGAGAACAGCCAGATCCGGGTGTTTCTGCTCGACGATCACGAGATCGTCAGGCGCGGTGTCCGCGAGTTGCTGGAGGCAGAGCCTGACATCGTCGTGGTCGGCGAGGCCGGGACGGCCTCGTCGGCGCTGGCCAGGATCCCGGCCCTGCGCCCGAATGTCGCCGTGCTCGACGTGCGGCTGCCGGACGGCGACGGGGTCAGCGTGTGCCGCGACATCAGGTCGCGGATGCCGGAGGTGGCCTGCCTGATGCTGACCTCGTTCGGCGACGACGAGGCGCTCTTCGACGCGATCATGGCCGGCGCGGCGGGCTACGTGCTCAAGCAGATCCGCGGCACCGACCTGGTCGGTGCGGTGCGGACCGTCGCTTCGGGCCGCTCGCTGCTCGACCCCGAGGCCGCGGCGCGGGTGATGGCGCGGATGCGCGACCAGTCGCGCCGGTCCGACCCGCTGGCCGCGCTGACCGGCCAGGAGCGCAAGATCCTCGAGCTGATCGGTGAGGGCCTCACCAACAGGCAGATCGGCGAGCGGCTCTTCCTGGCCGAGAAGACCGTGAAGAACTACGTCTCCGCCCTGTTCGCCAAGCTCGGGATGGAACGCCGTACCCAGGCGGCCGCCTACGCGGCCCGGCTGTTCGACGAGCAGGGCCACGAGATCCAGGCGAACTAACTCCGGCAGGGGCTAGCGCGAATGGCTGGCTGACCGGCCCTTGCCCGAGGACGGCTGCTGGCCGAGCGGCACGCGCCAGGTGAGCTCGGTGCCGCCGCCCTCCGCCGCGTCGATGGTCAGCGACCCGCCGAGCCCGGTCGCCCTGGCATCCAGGTTGCGCAGCCCGCTGCGTCGGCCGCCCGGCTTGAAGCCCACCCCGTTGTCCCGCACCCGCAGCATCACGTCGTCGGCCGCGCTGACCGTCACCTCCACCCTGGTGGCGCCCGAGTGCCGGGCCGCGTTGGAGAGCGACTCGCGCAACGCGGTCAGCAGGTGCTCGGCGATCTGCTCGGGCACCAGCGCGTCGATCGCGCCGTCGAGCTGCAGCGACGGTGCGAACCCCAGCGCCGGCGCCATCTCCTGCGCGACGTACAGGATGCGGGCGCGCACGCCAGCCGGCTTGGCTTCGGGATGAGTCTGCAGCGCGAAGATCGCCGACCTGATCTCCCTGATCGTGTCGTCGAGCGCATCCACCGAGCGGCTGATCCGGTCGGCGACCTCGGGGTTGACGATCAGCGAGGTGGCACCCTGGAGCGACATGCCGGTCGCGTACAGCCGCTGAATCACCAGGTCATGCAGGTCCTTGGCGATCCTGTCCCGGTCCTCGAAGACAGCCATCTGCTCGGCCTGCCTGCGGTGCTCGGCCAGCTCGAGCGCGATGGCGGCCTGGGCGGCGAAGGTCGCGAGCATGTCGGCGGCCGCGGTCGGCAGCGGCATGGCGCCGGGCCTGCGGCCCGCCGAGAGCACGCCGCGCACCTGGCCGGGAGCGCCGAGCGGCACCACCACCATCGGCCCGACGTTCAGCCGCTTCCGCGCGAGCGCGCTGACCCGCGTCTCCGCGCTGTAGTCGGGAATCGACAGCCTCTCGCCGGTGCCGATCACCTGCTCGGTGACCGAGTCGTGCATCGGCACCACGAGCCCGAGAGCCTCCTCGGCGCCGGCCCCCGCGGCGTGCTCCACCCGGACCTGGCTGCCATCGGAGATCGGCAGCGAGACCATCACGACGTCCGCCCCGGTGATCTCCAGCGCCTTCTCGGTGATCATCGCCAGCGCGTCGGCCGGATCGGCGCCGGACAGCAGGTGCCTGATCACCTCGGCGGTGGCGCTCAGCCACCGCTGCTGCCTGCGTGCCTCCTCGTACAGCCTGGCGTTCTCGATCGCGACGCCTGCCGCGGCAGCCAGCGCGACGAGCACGGCCTCGTCCTCGGTGTCAAACTGGCCGCCGCCCTGTTTCTCGGTCAGGTACAGGTTGCCGTAGACCTCGCCCCTGATCCTGATCGGTGCGCCGAGGAACGTCTTCATCGGCGGATGGCCGTCGGGGAAACCGAACGACGCCTCATGGTCCTTGATGTCGGCCAGCCGCAGGGTCCTGGGGTCGGAGACGAGCAGGCCGAGCAGGCCCTTGCCCTCGGGCCAGTGGTGGATCTCCGCGATCTCCTCGTCGGTCAGGCCCACCGGGATGAACTCGGCGAGCCGGCCGTCCTCGCCGATCACGCCCATCGCGCCGTACCTGGCGTCGACCAGCGACACCGCTGTCTCCACGATGCTGCGCAGCAGGACCTCGAGGTCCAGGCTGGATCCCACGGCGACGACGGCCTCAAGCAGGGAGTAGACCCGGTCCCTGGTGGACAGCACGGCCTGCAGCCTGACCTGAAGCTCGTCGAGCAGCTCGTCCAGCCTGAGGCTGGGAAGCAGCGGCTGCGGACCTGCCGTGTCCACCAAGGTCCCCCTAACTTCTGCCGCCATCCGACGTTGCGATAGTACGTCCAGCTTCCTGCGGTCGGTAGTCACCCCCGACTGGTGACTGAGGTCCTTCGCAGCGACGACCACCGGCCCTGAATGGCGCCTGCTCACCTGACAGATGCTGTGGGCAGCTGAACAAAGTGGTTTTCCCCGGGTCGCCGCAATGGCCTGGGGGTGATGCGAGGAGGCATCGAGATGCGCAGGAGGACGTTTGACGTGCTGGCGGTGTTCGCGGGGCTGGCGCTGGCGGCGGTGCTGCTGGTGGCCGGGATCCTGCTGACCTGGGGGCATAACTTCGTGGATAGCGAGGTGCATTCCCAGCTGGCGGCGCAGAAGATCTATTTCCCGGCGGTGAGCAACCCTGAGTTCAAGGCGCTGCCGGCGGCGGACGCGGCGGCGATGCGGCCGTTTGCGGGGCAGCTGATGGTGAACGGGGCGCAGGCGCATGCCTACGCCGATCATTTCATCGCGTTCCACCTGATCGGGATCGGCGGCGGCAAGACGTACAGCCAGCTGTCGGCGGAGGCGATGGCCAAGCCGGCCGACGCGGCGCTGGCGGCTCAGGTGCAGCTGATGTTCCGGGGCACGACGCTGCGGAGCATGCTGCTCGAGGCGTACGGGTTCTGGCAGATGGGGCAGATCGCGTGGATCGCGGCGATCTGCGCGTACGTCGCGGCCGGGATCATGCTGGTGCTGTCGGGGCTGGGGCTGGTGCACCTGCGCCGGGTGCCCGAGGGCGCCGAGGTGCTGGCGAAGGTGTCCCACCGCGTGCGGGCCCAGACGGCCTGACCTGCGCACAGGCCCTCTCGAAGGGCTCGGCACGAAGGAGTCCCCGCCGGCCATGGCCGGCGGGGACTCCTTTCTTCCCTGGATTCCACCATTGACTAGTCCATATCCGGCTATCACCGTAGTTCTTGGGACCAAGGTCCCTGCCGCACGTGACCGAAATCCCTGCAATCCATTGCCGCGCGCGGCCACAGTTGAGGAAACCTGGCGCGCCCAGGCCGGCCACATCCGAACTTCCAGGAGCTAGAGATGGACCCCATCGCCCTCAGCCACGCGGGACCACTGGCTTTCAACCTGAATCAGCCCACGAGTCCGCTGCAGTGGTCGTTCATCGACATCACCAAGGCGAACCTGATCGTCATCATCGTGATGATCGTCATCTTCGGCGCAGCCCTGATGCTCCGCTTCCCGCACAAGGCCTCGGCGGACCTCCCGCCCGCCGAGGACAGCGACGCGGCCGAGGATCCGGCGGTCGCCGCGGCGGCTCCTGAGCCCGGCGACGCCGGCATGTGGACCGCGCGGGTGCGGACCAGGGCCGCGAGGCTGCTGCCGCCGAAGAAGCTGCTCCCCGACCGCCAGCCCGCCTACGTCGCCTCGTGGATCTACACCTTCGGGGTCGCCAGCCTGGTCGCGCTCGCGATCGTGATCGTCTCGGGCATCGGGCTGGCGCTCGGCGGCTCGGACTGGTGGCACTACAACGCCGTCGGCCACTTCTTCAACAGCGTCCACCTGTGGTCGGTAGAGCTGTTCATGGCCTTCCTGGTCATCCACCTGTGGGGCAAGTTCTGGATGGCTGCGTGGCGCGGCCGGCGCGCCATGACCTGGATCACCGGCGTGATCGCCTTCATGGCCTCGATCGTGACGTGCTTCACCGGCTACCTGTCCCAGCAGAACTTCGACTCCCAGTGGATCGCCACCAACGGCAAGGACGCGTTCAACGCCGTGGGCGTCGGCGCCATCTGGAACGCGATGAACTTCGGCCAGATGTTCATGTGGCACATCGTGCTCATGCCGATCGTCCTGGTCGCGATCATCGGCTGGCACGTCGTGCTGGTGCGGATCCGCGGCGTCAGCCACCCGCTGCCCGAGCAGGCGGCCAGGGGCCGGCAGGCACGCAAGGCGGCGGCAGCCGCCGACGCCGGGCCGTGGCGCGGTCCGAACCGTCGCTACGACATCATCAAGGAGGGCACGATCGCCACGGTGATCGTCGGCGCGATCACGCTCATCATGGCCGGGGTGCTCTCCTCGCCCGACGTGCCGCCGCTGACGATCCAGACCTGGGCCAGGATCGACCCGCACGGCTTCGTCAACACCGCGTCGACCGAGCTCGACGGCACTGCGGAGTCCGCCGACTACGGCCAGCCCTACAACCACGGGACCGGGCAGCTCCAGCAGGTCGGCCCCGTCAGCTGGCAGAAGCTGGCGGGGATCACCCAGCCGATCAACTCGGGCAAGGACTTCGTGGTGACCCCGCTCACCTCGCTGGCCAAGACCACGCCGGCCCTGGCGGCCGCGCTGAACACCTACGCCAGCGCGTCGGCCGCGCAGCAGGTCACGTGGGCGGCGGCCTACGACAAGGCCACCGCGCCTGGGGCGAAGAAGATCCCGTTCAACAACGGCAAGCTGGCGCTCCCGGCCGCCGGCCCGGTTCCGGTGATGATGTACTGGGAGCTCGCCATGGCCAAGAGCGGCGCCCTCGACGCCGACCTGCTCGCGCAGCGCCAGTTCTACGGGACCGACTTCACCAAGCCGCTGCTGTTCATCGCCGACGGCGGCTATTACAACAGGCAGGCCGACCATGCGCATCTCACCGGTGACCAGTGGGGCGTCATGAACGAGACCGGCAGCTACCCGGGCCAGCCGTGGCTGTGGCTGTACCAGTTGTGGTACCACGTCGGGCCGTTCCAGTCCTCGGCCAGCGTGGACGTCTGGGCGGTGTACCTGACCGGGATCGGCACCCTGCTGCTGCTGTTCGTGCCGTTCATCCCCGGGCTGCGCGACATCCCGCGGGTGATCCCGGTGTACCGGCTGGTCTGGCGGTCCTGGTACCGCTCGCAGAAGCCGCCCGAGCCGGGACCCGGCCCGGCGGCCGGTGTGGCGAAGGACACCCGCCAGACGGCATAACCAGTCCGAGCGCGTTCATCCCGGTGCGCAGGGCCAGTCAGGGCGGACGGCCTCTCCCCTGGCTGGCCCTGCCATGTGCGCAGGCTCCGCCGCCGCGGATCGCCGCGCGGCCCGGCTCCGCCGCCGGTAGGGTCCGATGCGTGCCGTCCGTCCCGCTGAGCCGCTGAGCGCCGCCCGCCGTGCTCTCGGTCAGCTGGGACACCGTCCGGCTGTTCCTGCACGTGCTGGCGGCGACGGTCTGGGTGGGCGGCCAGATCACGCTCGCCGCGCTGGTCCCCGCGCTGCGCCGCCAGGGGCCCGACGCCCCGCGGGTCGCGGCCCGCAGGTTCAACCTGGTGGCCTGGCCCGCCTACGGCGTGCTGATCATCACCGGGATCTGGAACATCGCCGCGATCGGCCCGATGACGCCTGCCTACCGGACCACGCTGATCGTCAAGCTCGCGGTGGTGGCCGCGTCCGGGATCAGCGCGGCGCTGCATGCCAGGTCCAAGACCACGGCCGGCCTGGCGATCTGGGGCGCGCTCACCGGGCTGACCGCGCTGTCCGCCCTGTTCCTCGGCATCCTGCTGGCCGGCTAGCGGCCTTGCGGCTGGCGGCTGGGTCAGCCGGCGTGCTTGCGCCCGTGCACGACCACGACCGGGCACTTGGCATGGTGCACGCAGCGGGCGCTGACCGATCCGATCAGCGCGTCGGTGAACCCGCCATGGCCGCGGTTGCCGACGACAAGCAGGTCCGCGTCCTTCGCCGCGTCCAGTATCACCTGCGCGGCGTTGCCGTCCTCGACGACCTGGTTGACGATAACGCCGGGCGGCGGGCCGACTTGCTCGACCGCGGCGCTGAGCGCCTTGGCGGCCAGCTCGGCGTAGTCGGTATCGTCCAGGCCGGAGGTCGGCGCCCAGCCGAGGCCGCCGGCGGCCATCGGGAACTCCCAGGCGATGACGGCATCCACGACCCCGTTGCACAGCTCAGCCTGGTGCACGGCCCAGCGCAGTGCCTCGACCGACGGACCTGATCCGTCCACCGCGACCACTATCCGGGGGGGTGCGCTCTCGCGCGTTCCAGACATCACGACCTCCTAGGGCGATAACGGCGGAGAATTGCAGATCCCGCCGATACCTTCAGCTTCGGTCACCGCCGCGCCGGCCGCTCAGAGGCATTGCGCCCGGTCGGAGGGGACCTTCGGCCGTGTCCGGACGAGCCGGTGCCCGCACGGGCCCGCGCACCTGCCCTGGAGGCTAGCGGAGCCGGCGCAGGAACGGGTCGGCGGGCTCGGCGGGCACGACCCTGATCCGAGCGTCCACCGGGAAGGCGCCGTCGCGTTTGGCGATCACCGGATCCAGGTCGAGCTCGGCGATCTCGGGTACCTCGTCGGCCAGCCGCGACACTCGCAGCAGCACCTCGGCGAGCGCGGCGACGCTGACCGGGGT
>Ga0335078_10016944_pt1 | contig 10825 bp, 8 predicted proteins | sample Lox_Sample_32_FD_206711 | JGI IMG/M metagenome (GOLD analysis project Ga0335078, IMG submission 206711) | Soil microbial communities from Loxahatchee National Wildlife Refuge, Florida, United States - Lox_Sample_3.2 | ecosystem: Environmental > Terrestrial > Soil > Wetlands | place: USA: Florida... | reverse complement strand
GAGCCGCTCGAACGGATTCAGCGCAGGCAGCGCCACATTCCACCACAGCACGGCCGACAAAACAAAAAACAGCGCGATCGCAGCCGTCACGAATCCTGCGAGATAGAGAATGATTGCGACGCACACCAGCGGAAAGACGATGCGCGGCTGAAAATATAGTCCCGTGAAATGCATATCGCAGGTCGCCGAAGGCTCTTCGGCAAATCCCTGCTGCTTCATGAAATTTCGAATCGTTGGCGAAGCCATGAAACTTTCCTCAGTGAAATCCCGCTCCACTCATCTTAGATGCGGCGCGCCTGAAAATGAAGCGCCCGCCCCGGCGGTTGGCCATCGGGGCGGGCACCCTGCGGAGACGGACTCTTGCACGCCAGCGGCCGCGCGATGCCGCGGCTGCGTTATGCGATCGGCGTGCACACCGACTTTACTTCCGTGTACAGCTCGAGCACTTCGTGCCCCATCTCGCGGCCCCAGCCCGACTGCTTGAAGCCGCCGAACGGCAGCGTCGCGTCAAACACGTTGTAGCAATTGATCCAGACCGTGCCCGCACGCAACTGCGACGCCACGCGATGCGCCTTGGCAATGTCCCTGGTCCAGACGCCCGCCGCCAGGCCGTACTCGGTATCATTCGCCTTCGCGATCAGATCATCAATATCCCTGAACGGCGTCGCGGTGACCACCGGCCCAAAGATTTCCTCGCGCACCACTTTCATCTTTTCGTTGGTGTTGACGAGCACTGTCGGCTCGACGAAATAGCCCTTCGTGCCGTGACGCTTGCCGCCCACCGTTGCCTTCGCGCCCTCCGAATAACCCGATTCGAGATAGCCGCAGACGCGGTTCATCTGCTCTTCGGAAACGAGCGGACCCATGTCCGTGCCGGGCTCGAGCCCGTTGCCCACGCGAATCTTGGACGCAAGCTGCGACACGCCGTCGACAACTTTGTCGAATTGCTTGTTCTCGACGTAGAGCCGCGATCCGGCGCAGCAACACTGGCCGTGATTGAAGAAGATCGCCATCGCCGCGCCCGGAATCGTCGCGTCGATATCCGCGTCGTCGAACACAAGGTTCGGCGATTTCCCGCCGAGCTCGAGCGACACTTTCTTCAAATTGCCCGTCGCGGCTTTCACGATCAACTTGCCTACTTCGGTCGATCCGGTGAACGCCACCTTGTCGACCTGCGGATGCCCCGCGAGCGCCGCGCCCGCCGTCTCGCCGTAGCCCGGGACGATGTTCACCACCCCGTCCGGAATCCCGGCCTCTTGCACCAAGTGGCCGAGCAGCAGCGCCGTCAGCGGCGTCTGCTCCGCGGGCTTCAGCACCACGCAACATCCCGTGGCGAGCGCCGGAGCCAATTTCCATGCCGCCATCAGCAGCGGGAAATTCCATGGAATGATTTGCGCCACCACGCCCACCGGCTCGCGCAGCGTGTAGGCCAGGAATTTTCCGCCCGGCTGCCCGGAGAGGGGAATCGTGTTGCCTTCGATTTTGTTCGTCCAGCCGGCCATGTAACGGAACATGTCGACCGTGCCAGGCACGTCCGCCACGCGCGCGATCGTGAGCGGCTTGCCGTTGTCGAGCGATTCAAGCTGCGCGAATTCTTCGCCGTGCTTTTCGATCAAGTCCGCCAGGCGCCAGATCATGCGTCCTCGTTCCGACGGGCTCAGCTTGCGCCACGGACCGTTATCGAACGCCGCGCGCGCTGCCGCCACCGCGCGATTGACGTCTTCGTTGTCGCCTTCGACCACATTGGCGAGGACTTCGCCCGTCGCCGGGTTATAGGTTGGAAATGTTTTGCCGCTGGCGGCGTCCACCCATTTGCCGTTGATCAACATCTGCCGCTTTTGCGTGACGAACTTCGTTACATTCTGGTCGAGCGTCACTGCCTGTGTTGCTGTGGCCATCTCTTTTCCTCCTTCACCTTCCGAACGATTCGCCGATCGTCTTGTCGTGTGATGTATGGAAGCTGTTCGCCGATGCCTTTCCGAGGAGCCGCGAAACTGGCGGCTGAGCGGGCGGGTATCATAGTCCCGCGCACGGCTGATTGGCAATATGACCCGACCGTTAGAAACTGGGAGCGCGAAGAGTGCCGGAGATTTGACGATTAGAAAGATGGATGTTCGTGTTTTTGCGTGGGGTTGTGAGCATCTCGAAGCAGCACGATTGTCGATGTGAAAAGCATGCGCACTACCCCTGGTTTCGTCCGTCGTTTTCGCCCAAATGCGGCGGGCCCGTTCGAGCTAATCACGAGGCTAGTGCGATGAGTATTGTCCGTGAGTACAGGATCGGGCGAGGACCAGAACTGACTGTTCGCGGGATCAGCCTTCGCCCGCATATGCCGAGTTAGATACGGACACACTATTGTAACAGTGTGTCCCACGTGGCATAGTACGCGCGTGATTCCTTTCCGAGTGCGATTCCGGCAGGGTGAACCGATATACGAACAGGTGATTTACTCCGCCAAGAAAGCCATTGTCTTCGGGAATCTCCGCCCGGGTGATTCCTTTCCGTCTGTTCGAATGCTTAGCAGGGAGTTGAAGATCAATCCACACACGGCCCACAAGATCGTTGCGAGCTTGATCGAGTCGGGACTTCTTGAAACAAAGCCGGGCGTCGGAACCGTGGTCGCTTCAGGGGAAGAGTCGAGCCCTATCCAGCGGGCCGAACTGATGGGCAGAGAAATCGAAGAACTCGTTGTAGAGGCCAAACGCCTGGGGCTCGAACTCGATGACATGATCACGTCGCTATCCGAGCAGTGGAAGCGGCTCGAGAGGGGCAAGAAACGATGAGCGCTCCGATTCGCACCGAGCGACTGACGAAGACTTTTCGGCGGGTCGGCGCCCTGAACGGTCTCGATCTGGAAGTGCCCGAAGGCTCTATCTACGCGCTCGTTGGTCCAAACGGGGCCGGCAAGACGACGGCAATCAAGATACTGATGAACATCTTCCAGCCAACGAGCGGACGAGCGGAAGTGCTCGGGACGGCGTCCCGGAGAGTTCATGGCAAGGTGTTCCGCTCAATCGGCTACGTTTCAGAAAATCAGAAGCTTCCCGATTGGATGCGAGTCGATGCGTTTCTCCGCTACATGCGTCCCTTCTACCCGACATGGGATCGCGATCTGGAAAACGACCTCGTCACCCGGCTCGAACTGCCAAGAGACCGCAAGGTAAAGCAATTGTCGCGTGGCATGAAGATGAAGGTCGCCTTGGCGAGCGCGCTGGCATTTCGGCCCAAGCTCATCGTTTTGGACGAGCCTCTGGGCGGCCTCGACCCGCTCGTACGGGACGAACTGATCGAAGGACTGCTCGATCGCGCGGCGGAAGCGACCATCTTCATCTCGTCACATGATTTGGCGGAAATCGAAAGCTTTGCAAGTCATGTGGGATATCTCGAACAGGGACGGCTCGTATTTTCTGAGCAAATGGGATCGCTGACCGCGCGTTTTCGAGAAGTAGAATTGACGTTCGACACGAGCCCCGAATTGGTCGGGACGTATCCGGACAACTGGATGCACGTGAATGCATCGGCAGCCGTCGTTCGATTCATCGAGAGCCAATTCGAAGAGGCGAAAACGTCCTCGGAAATAGCGCGGGTATTCGGCGCGGCGAGGAACACGGAGTTTAGGCCGATGTCCTTACGTTCGATCTTTCTGGCCATGGCTAAGGCACGTCGGAGTATTTCGTGAAAGCGGGGAGAGGATGAGTCAGATCCTCCACATATTTCGGAAGGACGTGCGGCATTTCTGGATCGAGATTCTTTGTTCGATTCTTGTATTGTCCGCTTACATCTGGAGGGTGTTGCACCAGTGGGCAAATCCGATGGCAGTGTCGGATTGGCGCGTCCCGATTTTTTTGCAAGGCTTGCTGATGGCTCTCACGCCGATCTCGTGGTGTCTGCTGGTGGTTCGCGCGGTGCAGGACGAGAGCTTGGTGGGCGATCGCCAATTCTGGGTCACTCGCCCGTATGAGTGGAAGAAACTGCTTGCCGCGAAAGCGCTGTTCATTTTCTTGTTCGTGAACGTGCCACTTTTTGCGGCGAACGTAATTTTCCTGAGAAGTTCTGGTTTCGCCCCAACCCGATACCTCGTAGGACTGGCTTGGATTCAACTGTCGGTCGTCTTGATTCTGATTTTGCCCGCAGCGTGCGTGAGTGTAGTCACTTCGACGTTCGTGCAGGTGATCCTGTGGACGCTGGGACTCGGCGGGTATATCGCTCTGGTTGCGTCGCTCTCGTCGCTGGTTCCTGATTCGCATATCCAGACTTCGGTCTCGGACATTTCTGACTGGATAGCCCCGGCGATATTCGGCGTGGGGTTCCTCGGAATCATATTGTGGCAGTACACCCGGCGCCGAGCGTGGATCCCACGCACGATTATCGGTGTCATGGCTCTCATCGCGGCCGCCGGTGGGCTTATGCCGACCACCGAGTCTCAAGTTACCGGAGCGTATCCGCCGTTACCCGCAGGGGAGCATTTGCCATTCCACGTGACGGCGATTGCGCCAAAGGCCGCGACAGAAGAGCAAGAACAAAGGCAGGCGAGCGGGAAGAAGGTCGGCCTGACGATCAGGATGCGGTTGACCGACATACCTGCCGGCACGCTGATCACGATTGCGGCGACCCGAGTGACAGCGCGGACGCGCAATGGCGAAGAGTTGACTACCGAATGGTTGGGTGACGGAACGGACATTTGGCCGGGAGAGGCAACAACGAATGTAAGTTTCGAAGTCGATAGCAATTTTTTCGAAAGAGCCCGATTCGTTCCTACGGATTTGCGAGTCAGGCTCGCGTATCGCGAGTATCACGAAACGAATACACGACAGATTGTGATGCAGCCCGGAGAGTTTCTGGTGGATGGCCTTGGTATTTGTTGGGTGGATTCACCAGAATTCAACGTTCGGTTCGGGTACTCCATCGGGTGCCGGTCGGCGGTGAAGTCTCCTTCAGTTTTGGCGCATTATGAAACAGCGCAAAGCACTTGTCCCCACGTGCGAAACAAAACGGAGGCTGCACCGTCGACACGTTATGCTTCGCTGTTGAATGAAGACTCTGTGGAGCCGGCCATGATTCCGGTACGTTCATTCAATCTCACTTTTGGGCGAATCATTTATGATCCCAACAGCGAAATCGTGGTTCCCGGTGTTTGCGCTGGAACGCCCGTTACGCTAAGCACGCCCACGACGCCGCGATTTGCGAGTGCAGAGATCAAGATTGACGGCGCGGACCTAAGAGACTACCTGCCTCCGCCGCCAAGAGTTCGCCTCGGCGACGTAAGCGTAGAATGACGCCTGCGCAGCGTTCCCCTCAGCGGCTGATGCCGGCTAAAGAACCCCGCCGCTACGTTTGAACCTCAGCCGAACCCCAAGAATCCGCAAGTCACATTCCATTAACAATGGGCGCCGCGGGCTGCGTGCTAAGATGCACGCCGAAACCGCCAAAGGACCGGAATGGACCGCAAGCACTTCCTCTTCGTCTCTCTCACCGGACTCATCAGCGACATCGCCTGGCAAGTTTCCAAGGAAGGCCATGACGTCCGCTATTTCATCGGCGACAAGAAGGAGCGCGACATCGCCGACGGATTCGTCCCCAAATCGAAGGATTGGGAACGGGACGTGGATTGGGCGGACATCATCGTCTTTGACGACACGCTCGGCCAGGGCGAAAAGGCCAAGGCGCTGCGCGAGCAGGGGAAAAAGGTGATCGGCGGCACTCCGTACACGGATCGGCTCGAGGACGATCGCTCGTTCGGGCAGGAGGAGCTCAAAAAGGCAGGCGTGAGCATCATTCCGTACGCCGATTTCACGTCGTTTGACGACGCGATCGATCATGTAACACAAAATCCCGGCCGTTACGTGATCAAGCCGAGCGGCGAAGCGCAAAACGTGAAACGGCGGCTTTTCGTCGGCGAGGAAGACGACGGGCAGGATGTGATTCGCATGCTCGAGGCGTACAAAAAAGCGCTCTCGGAGGAGATCAAAGTTTTTCAGCTGCAGCGGCGCGTGACCGGAGTGGAAGTGGCCGTCGGCGCGTTTTTCAACGGCAAGAATTTCATCTACCCGCTCAACGTAAATTTCGAGCACAAGAAACTTTTCCCGGGCGATATCGGTCCGCCGACCGGCGAAATGGGTACGTCGATGTTCTGGAGCGACGCGAATCAGCTCTTCAAGGAAACGCTGCTGAAAATGGAGCCGGTGCTGGCGACGGAGGGCTACGTCGGCTACATCGACTTGAATTGCATCGTGAACAATCACGGAATTTATCCGCTCGAATTCACGTCGCGCTTTGGATATCCGACGATCAGCATCCAGCAGGCCGGCATGATCACGCCGATCGGGCAGCTTTTCTGGGATCTCGCGGACGGCGCCGATCCGAAGTTGAAGACGCGCAGCGGATTTCAGATCGGCGTGCGCATCGTGGTGCCGCCGTTTCCGTTTGACGATGATGAGACGTTCGATTCTTTCTCGAAAAACTCGGTGATCGTTTTCAAGAAGCCACCGCAGGATGAAATTCACATCGAGGACGTGAAACAAGTGAACGGGCAATGGCTTGTGGCCGGAACTTCCGGAGTGATCCTGATCGTGATCGGCACCGGGCCGACGATGAAGCAGGCGCAAGGGCAGGTTTATTCGCGCATCAAGAACGTGCTGATCCCCAACATGTATTACCGCACCGACATCGGCGATCGCTGGACGGAAGATAGCGACCGCCTCCACAACTGGGGCTACCTCCGCCAGTAACGATCCGCCCAGGATCGCCATCCGGAGCAAGCAAAGCGAGGCAAAGGGTCTCCCATCGGTCGTTCATGATTCGCGTTTCGTGCCGGCAGCGCGCGGCGGTTGCGTCGTGATACGTTAGAACCGAAACCGGAGGTGTCCGGCATGGCTCGCCGCAGTGAACCGAAACGCCTGAGACCATCGACAAAAGTTCTCACCGAGGGATTCGATCCGACGCTCTCGCTCGGCTCGGCGCGACCGGCGGTATTTCGCAGCTCAACATACGTTTTCTCGAGTCCCGAAGCGGCCGAGCACGCATTCGACATCAGCTCCGGCCGGATGAGGCTTCAGGAGGGCGAAGGTGCCGACCTGATTTATTCGCGCTTCAATCATCCGAACGCGGAAATGCTCGAGGATCAAATCGTGAACCTCGAGAAGGATGCAACGTGCGCGCTGGCGTTCAACTGCGGGATGGCCGCGATCGTGACCGCGCTGTTTACGTTTCTGCGACCAGGGCAATCTCTGATCTACACGATTCCGATTTACGGCGGTACGCAGCACTTCATTCAGGATTTTTTTTCGCAGTGGGGCATCACGGGAATTCCGGTCGATGCGGGGCGCGCGGATCGGATCGATAGCGCGATCGGGTCCGCGAAAAATCTCGGCATGGTGATGCTGGAGACGCCGGCAAATCCCAATCTGATGATGACGGATATTCAGGGCGTCTGCGAAACGGTAGCGAAGCTGAAGGTGCCCAAGGGGGGCGCGCGGCCGCTGGTGATGGTCGATAACACGATGCTAGGGCCCGCGTTTCAGCATCCACTATCGCTCGGCGCGGATCTCGTTGTGTATTCGGGAACGAAATATCTTTCGGGCTTCAGCGACATGCTCGCGGGAATTGTGCTGGCCAAGGATCGCGAGCTGGTCCGCAAAATTCGCGGACCGCGCGGCCTTTTCGGCACGATCCTGCAGCCGGACGAGTGCTGGATGCTCGCTGGCCGCCTGCCCACGGTGCGGCTGCGTATGGACAAATCCAGCATCGATGCGCAGCGCATCGCCGAGCGCCTTTCAGAGCACCCGAAAATCAAGCGCGTGCTCTACCCGACGCTGTTCCTCGATCCGGAGCAGAAGCGGATTTATGCGACGCAATGCGATTATCCCGGCGGGATGCTTTCGATTGAATTGCGCGGAGGCAAGGCGGCGGCGTTCAACTTTTTGCGCAGTTTAAAAATCGCGCGCAATGCGGTGTCGCTCGGCGGAGTGGAAACGCTCGCGTGCCATCCGAAAACGACGACACACTCGGGCTTCACCGAAAAAGAGTTCGCGCAGGCGGGGATCACCGACGGGCTCGTGCGAATTTCCGTCGGCATCGAACATTGGCGCGATCTGCTGGCAGATTTCGAGCAGGCTCTCGCGGCAATCTAGGCCCGGTCTATGGGCCCTGTTCCCGCGTGCGAACTACTTCGACCGAGCACGGCGCGTAGCGTGCGACCCCTTCGGAAACGCTTCCCATGAGCGCGCGTTCAAAGCGCCTTCGCCCGTGGGAGCCGACCACGATCAAGTCGGCTTTCCACTGCTCGGCTTCTTCGATAATTCGCGCAGTGGGATTGCCTTCGGCGACGCCGACGCTGGCCTTAAAACCGGCATGGCGTAGGAGCTGGGCTGCTCTCTCTACGAGTTCAGCGGCGATATGCAGGCGCGCAAGCCGCAACTCGTTCAGCTTGGGGCTGTTTTTCGAATCGAGCTGTTCCTCTGGAAAATGATCCAGCAGATCGACGACCGTAAAAACGTGCACCTCGGCATCCTGCGCCTTTATTCGATGCACGATCGCTTGCGTGGCAGCTTCCGAACATTTGGACGCATCGATAGCAAGCAGGATTTTTGTCTGCCTTTCAGGCGGCTTGGCTTCGCCCTTGCGCAATTTGCCGTTCCTCACCAGCCGAGGAACGACGGAGCCCGAGATGCTCACTCCTCAGCCATCCCAAAAAGCTTAACGCAGATTTCATGCGAGCCCAAGGGCACAGAGCCATGCTGCGTCGCTTGGGGGGCAGGGTTTACCGGACTGCTTGCTTTCGCGCGAAGCGCGTAAAATCTGAATGGTGCCCGAGCTTTCGGCGCACCTGGAGGCCGTTCAGGAGGATGAATTGGTACGCGAGAGTGAACCCAGGCTGCTCGCCGAGGCGCTAGGCTTCGGGGTCGTGGGGGCGCTTGCGGCTCAGGCGTTTGCGTGGTCTCTGCATCTGTGTGCCCGAGTTTTTCTCGTGGGCATCGCCGGATACACGCCGCCGGGCCTTCCCGCAGAAGGCGGCGTGCTTCGCCAGTCCGTCGGCCCGCACGGTTTGTGGCTGATTCCTGTCGCAACGACTCTTGGCGGGTTGCTCTCGGGCCTGCTCGTTTACAGCTTCGCGCCGGAAGCCGAAGGACACGGGACCGACACCGTCGTGAAGGCCTATCATCGCGCCGGCGGATTCATCCGCGCACGCGTTGCGCCGCTGAAGCTCGTCGCCTCGGCGATCACGATCGGATCCGGCGGATCGGCAGGCCGGGAAGGTCCGACAGCCCTAATCGGCGCCGGAATCGGTTCAATCTATGCGACGCTGGGCCACCGAAATGATGAGCAGAGAAGCTTGCTGGTTCTCATGGGCATGGCGGCGGGTCTCTCCGCGATATTTCGCTCTCCGGTGGGGGCCGCTTTCTTCGCGATTGAGGTCCTTTACGGAAACATGGAGTTCGAATCCGAAGCGCTGCTGTACACGATGCTCGCTTCTGTTGTGGCCTATGGGTTGAACGGCCTATTCGTGGGCTGGAAGCCACTCTTCTATTTTCCCGAGGGACAGAGGCATCCGAGCGCATTCGGATACGCCTGGTTCGGTGTTCTCGGTATCGCTGGCGGGCTGATCGCGACACTTCTCCCCGTCGTTTTCTACCGCCTGCGCGATCTCTTTCGTTCCCTCCCGGTTCCGGCAGCGATCAATCCCGCCATCGGAGGATTCGGTGTTGGTCTGTTGGCGCTGGCATTTCCCCAGATTCTTGGAGGGGGCTATGGCTCCATACAACAGGCGATCAATGGCGAGATGGCAGCGAAGTTATTGCTGGCCCTCCTATTCCTGAAGATTCTGGCGTTTGCCCTAACGGTTTCTTCCGGCGGTTCCGGTGGGGTGTTTGCCCCGACGCTGTACGTAGGCGCAATGCTCGGCAGTTTGCTGGCTTCAGTCGTTCATCTTCCATCCGGCGCCTTCGCGGTTGTCGGGATGCTCGCTGTCTTCGGCGCGGCGGCCCGCGTGCCAATCGCCTCTCTTGTGATGGTCACCGAAATGACCGGAGGCTACCAGCTCCTGCCTGCCGCCGCGTTCGCGGTGCTTTTGAGCTATCTGGTTCAAACGAGGCTTTCGGCGAATCTGAAGTATCAGAGCTTGTATGAAGCTCAAGTTCCCGGACGCGCTCAGTCGCCGGCGCGATACGTTGAGAATGTAGAACTGGCCTTGCGGCTTTTGGGAACTCGAGCCCTTCCTCGGACTGCCAAGGTCGGTCATCTCGATCTCGTGACTCTTCTGGATTCCGGTGTGCCGATCGAAATCCGTGGGCGCAAGCGTCTCGATGTGGGTGTGCTTCGGCCGGAAAGCTCTCTGGTCGGAAAAACGATTCAGGACTGTTACAAGACAGCTGGCGAAGGCACGCTTGAAATCATCGGAATCGTACGAGAGGGCGACATCGTCCTCCCGACGCCAGGAACCGTTCTACAGGAGCATGATCGCTTGATGATCATTGGATCCCGACAAGCCGAAGCTCGCATCGCCGAGCATATCTCTCCGCTTGAGTCAACGCACAAGCCAGCCAGCATGTAAGGACCTTCTGTCCTGTTTTGCCAGAACTGCACTACAATCGCGCATCGAGGAACAACCGATGGCAGGTGGTCGAAGACGAAGGAAGCCACGCACGCCTCTCCCCGCTGCGCTTTGCGGGCTGCTGCTCGCGTTTGTATTGTCGCGCGCGCGTGCTCAGCAACAATCTGCTCAGCCTGCGAGCGAGCAAGCCGCGGCGCAGCCAGCGCAAGAAGCATTCCCCGGCGCGGGGCAAGGCGGACCACTCGTTGGTCCACCGGCACGAGTGGTGGGCCAGGC
>Ga0335078_10016943_pt1 | contig 10826 bp, 10 predicted proteins | sample Lox_Sample_32_FD_206711 | JGI IMG/M metagenome (GOLD analysis project Ga0335078, IMG submission 206711) | Soil microbial communities from Loxahatchee National Wildlife Refuge, Florida, United States - Lox_Sample_3.2 | ecosystem: Environmental > Terrestrial > Soil > Wetlands | place: USA... | reverse complement strand
CTTCAGCAAACTCAAGTGTTTTCGAAGATTCGCCACGCGATACGAAAAATCAAAAGCATGCTTCAGTGCTCTCGTTGCCCTCGCTTGCACATGGATTCACCTGCAACTATATGTCGATACGGCCTAGTCGATCGGCAGGCCGGCGCGTGCGCGAGAAGCAGATTCCACCCGCGCATTGCGGGGGCTTCGGAGACCCCGCACCAGCCGGTCAGGAGAACGGCGCTACAGTCTAGCGGATGCCTGCTGTCACTGTTTGCCGAAGCGATAGACGATTCCGGCGGTAAATCCGCGGCTGGCCTGCGTCGTCGATCCAAAACCTGTGAAGAAGTACTCTGGCGCGAGCTTGAAGGCGACGCTCGGGGTCAGGTTGTACTCGCCGATGACGCTGGCGCTCCCGGCATAGGTGAATGCATCGGGATAGAGGCCCACGTCAGCGGGAGTGCCGACGCTGATGTCGCCGGAGAAATTGCCATAGGCCCCGCCGCCCATGACGCGGCCGGAGATGGAGTACTTGGGTTGAAGATAAAAGCGATAGATAGGGCCGAAGAGCAGATCGTACTGACTGATGGCGGGGCGGGTGAACTGCCCTTGGCTAGAGGGGTTCACGCCAACGTAGGCGGTGCCGTAATAGCCGCGGCCGTCGAGCGTATAGCCTAGCCGCTCGCTGGAGAAGCGAGTCAGGCCGGTCTCCCAGGCGTAAAAGGTGAGGCGCTGCAGCGACGGACCGGGCTGGAAGCGCAAATAGCCCGTGTCCATGTAGGATTCCCACTTGTGATCGTAGGCATCATGGATGGCCGTGGCGCGGCGCTGCTCGCGGCGTTGGCGGATGCGCGCCTGGACGGTCGCTTGTCCCTGAGCTTCGGCGGCGGGCGCCTGGCCTGGGCTTGTTTGATCTCCGGATTGGCTCGTGGAACTCGACGAGCTTTGTGCGAATGCGGCCGGCATGGCCACGAATGCGAACGCCAGCAAAAGAGCAAGACGGCGAAAAGATTGCATCGGTATCGGGATTCCTCCACGGGAGTACGAGAGCACGCCCAAACGTCCAGACCCCCAAGAAGCGCCTCGTGCTTCTTGAGGTGGAAACGGCCGGCACGCTCCCCCCATTTGGTATTAAACCATCTTGGGGGGAGCCTTGTGCCGCAGTCTGTTGTTGAATTGGACGCGCGGAGGAACGCGAAGGCATTGCGGCGCTACACAATGGCATTCAAGTCAGCCAGGAGCTGGGTCTGATCGAAACCGCCCGGCGAGCCTTTAGCCGAAAGCCAGTCCTGACTGAGCAGGGCGTGTGCCTCGTCGCAGTATTCGTTCCAGAAGGCCATCGTCATGATCTTCGGCTGTCCCCAGGTGATGCAAGTGAAGCTGTTCTGGTCGTACTTGGGCACGAATACTGCATGCCCGCCCCAACTACCGGGCTTGGCATTGGCGCCGCCGTTGGGGACTACGTCCCAAACGTCCTGCTTTTGGCAGGTGATGGGCAATGCGAGACCGATGTACACGCCGCCGAAGAGCGCGATCGATTGGCGCACCTCGGTGAGGTTGGCCGGCTTGGGATCGGCGAATGCCAGAAGCTTGTTTTTGGCGAAGCCCTGCTTCTTCCAGTCGTTGAGCACGTCGAGCTCGACGCCGCCGTTATCGGTGCTGGGGTCGCTGGGCTTGTAGCCGTCCCACTTCTCGTAATACTTCTTGATCGTCGCGTCGGGGACGGTGACCATACTGCCAACGTTGGCTGTCCACACTTGCACAGCGTGGCCGCACCCGGCGATGGTACAGTCTCCCAGGGTATCGTTCAACATCATGCCCCAAGAGGTAATACCCTTGGTCCAGTCTGCCGAGGGCGGTGGCGCCGGCAGACTGGCGGTCAGGTAGCGGCCCAGCATTAGCGTACGACTGTCGGTCTTGATGGCCTTTCGGCCCAGTTTCATCTTGGAATGATCTGCCATAGGAGAGGTCCTTTCTTGCGCACGGAGTTGCCTGGGATTGGGCAGTGATGTGTGAATAGGGACGCGATGCGCGACCCCAGTCTAACGCAGATTCCGGATGAGCCGCTGTTATTGTCGCGTAAACTGCCGAAATAATCTGCAAGACCCCGGGGAGGCACGGGCCGAGGGGCGTCGGCGCAGTTTGTGGAAGTAGTAGGCCTCCGCCCCCACCAGATTGTCGACCGAGTGCATCCGTGGAAGACCGGAAATCCCGCGGGGAAGCGAAAGGTAGAATCGAGCCACGAGGAGGCGACAACCCATGGGACGCATCGTTTTTGGAGCGATTTTGGGGCTCATTCTGGCGCCATTTGCGCTTTTGGCATGGTCAAAATGGGGACGCCCACCGGTAGCAGTGGACGATCCGCCGTTGCTCATGGAGCCCCAGCTCACCCAGGCGCCGCTCAAGGCGCGGATTGCCCGGGAGACGCCGGGAAAGCCGCCGATCCAGGCCGATGAAGACAATCTTGTGGCGGGGGCGGAAGTCTACCGCGATCAGTGCGCTTCCTGCCATGGATTTCATGGCAAGCCCGTCAACTTTGCCGCGCACATGTATCCAACGGCTCCGGCGCTGTGGGAAAAGCACCAGAACAGCAATGCGGTGGGCGTAAGCGACGACCAACCGGGCGAGATCTATTGGAAAGTCGCGAATGGCATCCGGCTAACCGGCATGCCGGCCTTCAAGGACACGCTCACGGAGACGCGAATGTGGCAAGTGAGTCTGCTGCTGGCCAATGCCGACAAGCCTTTGCCGCCGAAGGCGCGCGCGATTGTGCGCGGCATCGAGCCGACAACGCCTGCTGACGAAACACAATGATCCTTCCGGCAGCCATGCGGTGCCGATGAGAACAAAGGACAAGTTGAGCGATGAGTTTTTTGGATGTGCTGAAGAAGGGTTTCGGGTACTTCCTGCTCAGTATGGGAGTTTCGCGGCCCGCGCCGAAGCCTAAGCCGGACTCCAAACCAGCGCCAAAGACTGGATCCGGCGAATAGGCCGCGCCTGGCGGCTTGGTCGCAGCGGGCCGCACTCCCCTTACAATGAAAGAGGAAGCTCACCTACCCGGCTGATGGCGGCAGAAGAGAACAACAAAACCAAAGGGGCTCCTAAGCACGCGGCAAAACCCGCCTTGGGCGAGCCCCGCGGCGAAACCCGTCGCAAGCACGATGAAGATCCAGTCGGCAAGGTCTATGACTCCCGCCTGATGCGGCGCTTGGGACGCTATGTACGCCCCTACTGGCTGCAGGCCGGAATCGCCTCGCTCGCGGTTACGCTCAAATCGCTCTGTGACGTTTCCGGGCCCATTTTGGTCATGGTGGCCGTCGACCGCTATCTTGCGCCCGACAAGGCCGCGCAGGATCCCTCGAATGCGGTTGCGCACTGGGTAGCGAATGCCAGCCCCCTCGCCCGGCTGCTTCCTTCCTCAGCCGTCGAGGGTGTCACCCGGCTCGCCGCCATCTACCTCGCGATGCTGGTTGCGGCCTATGTATTCCAGTTCATCCAGGTCTACTTAATGCAGTGGACCGGCCAGAGGATCATGTTCGACTTGCGCCGCGACATTTTCCGCCACATGCAGCGCATGCACGTGGGCTTCTTCGATTTGAACCCAGTGGGCCGGCTGGTCACGCGCCTCACCTCCGACGTGGACGCCATCAACGACATGTTCACTGACGGCGTTCTCGCTATCGTCAACGACTTCTTCATGCTCACGATCATGGCTGCGGTCATGATCGCTATTTGCTGGTGGCTGGCGCTGCTGGCCTTCGCGGTGCTGCCTCTCATTCTCATCGTGACGCGCATCTTCCGCGACCACGTGCGCGAGAGCTACCGCAGGGTGCGCACAGCCATCGCGCGCATCAATAGTTTCACTCAAGAACACATTTCGGGCATGAGCGTGGTGCAGCTCTTCAACCGCGAAGAGCGCGCCTACAAAGACTTCGAAGCCGTGAACCGGCAGCACATGATTGCGTTCAAGGACACAATCTTCGCCTACGCGCTCTACTATCCAGCTGTTGACTTTCTCTCATCCGTGGCCATTGCGCTGGTGGTTTGGCGCGGCGGTTTCGGAGTGCTGCGCCTGCCGCCGGCAGTGACCATCGGCGTGCTCATCATGTTTACGCAGTTCTCGCTGCGCTTCTGGCGGCCCATTCAGGACCTGAGCGATAAGTACAACATCCTGCAAGCCGCAATGGCGGCCTGCGAGCGCATCTTCAAGCTCATGGATTCGCAGCCGGAGATCGTCAGTCCCGAGCATCCCATGGCGGGCGATGGATCGAACCGCATCGAATTCCAGCACGTCTGGTTCACGTACCAAAAGCTGACCGATGCGCAGAAGGACGCGGTCACCGCCGCGCAATCTGCATCCGAAATGCACGAAGTGTCAGGGCACGACTTTAGCCGTGCCAATCAAGCGTCCAGATCGGAGGGGGCTTTAGCCCCTGAAGGAACACCCGACGCAGCGAAACTCTCTGCTCTCGAAGGCATCGAGTGGATTTTGAGGGATGTTTCTTTCACCATCGAACCTGGCCAGACGGTTGCCATTGTCGGTCACACCGGCGCGGGCAAAACCACGCTTACCAGTCTGATGATGCGTTTCTACGACGTAACTGCGGGCCGCATCCTGATCGACGGCGTTGACCTGCGCGAACACGATCTGAAGGAACTGCGGCAGCACTTCGCGGTGGTGCTGCAGGACCCTTTCCTCTTTTCGGGAACGATCGGCGAAAACATTCGTCTCGGCAATGAAGAAATCTCCGAAACCGCGATGCGCCGGGCGGCGAGGGACGTGAATGTGCTCGATTTCATCGATACTCTGCCGCATGGCTTCGACGAGCCGGTACGCGAGCGCGGCAACTCGCTTTCCACGGGCCAGAAGCAGCTCATCAATTTTGCCCGCGCGTTGGCCTACAATCCGCGCATTCTTATCCTCGACGAGGCCACGTCGAGCGTCGACACAGACACGGAATTGCGTATACGATCGGCGCTGGAGCGCATGGTGGCAGGACGCACCAGTGTGCTCATCGCGCACCGGCTGTCGACGGTGCAGCGCGCCGAAACGATTCTGGTGATGCACAAAGGCCAGTTGCGCGAAATGGGCTCGCACCAGGAACTGCTCGCGCAGCGCGGCCTTTATTGGAAGCTCTACCAGTTGCAGTACAAGGACCAGGAGGTGGGCGCCTTTGGGCCGCCTTCGCGGGAGCCTTCGGCAGCGCCGGCGGTGTGAGAAAAGCAGGCCGAGCCACGACACTTTGCCTGAGGAACGTTTACATTTTCAAGAACCGGCTGCACTTGCCAGCGCAACGCGAAGCATGACAACCTACTAAGAACTGCGCAGTTTCCGCAGATCAAGGAGCACACTCGTTTCCATGCCCATCCAAACCACTGAGAAGATCTGGCACAACGGCAACATGATTCCTTGGGAGCAAGCCACGATTCACGTGATGAGCCACGTAATTCACTATGGCTCCAGCGTGTTCGAGGGTATCCGCTGCTATGGCCAACCGCACGGCTCGGCGGTCTTTCGTTTGCCGGAACACATGCAACGGCTGCTCGATTCAGCCAAGATCTATCGCATGGAGATTCCGTTCACGCTTGAGGAGCTGTGCGCGGGCGTAGTGGACTTAATTGAAGCCAACGGCGTAGCGCCGTGCTACATCCGGCCTATCGCGCTGCGCGGCTACGGCGAGATCGGCGTGAGCCCGAAAGGCTCGCCGGTTGAGGTGTATATCGCGAACTTTCCGTGGGGTAAATACATTTCCGCCCATGGTGGCGCGGACGTTTGCATTTCCAGTTGGAACCGGCTGGCTCCGAACACCATGCCGGCGCTGGCCAAGGCGGGCGCAAATTACATGGGCTCGCAACTGATCCGCATGGAAGCCGAAGTAAATGGCTACCAGGAGGGGATTGCGCTGGACGTGAATGGGCTGGTGAGCGAGGGATCGGGCGAGAACATCTTCATTGTGCGCAATGGAGTGCTGTTCACGCCGCCACTGGCCAATTCGGCGCTATCGGGGATCACGCGCGACAGCGTGCTGACCATTGCACGGCACCTGGGCCTGACGGTGACCGAGCAGCCGATTCCGCGCGAGTTGTTGTATATCGCCGACGAAGTTTTCTTTACAGGCACGGCCGCGGAAGTGCAGCCCATCCGCTCCATCGATCGCGTGACGATTGGCGATGGCAAACCTGGCGAGATCGCGAAGAAGATCGGCGACGAGTTTCTCGGGATTGCCAATGGTCTGAAGCCGGATCGGTTTGGCTGGCTGACGCCGGTGAAGGTGGATGCGAGCGAGGCAGTGACGGCGTGAGAGCAGGGAATAGGGAGTAAGCAACAGGGATTAGGTAAGAACATTGGCCCTTCGGCGCGAGCCGAAGGGCCTTTTGCATTTCAGATCTGCGGTATACTTTGCTCATCCCAAACAACGACAGATACGCAGCGGGAAAGGTGCTGCCTTGACGGAGAAAGAGATTGGAGTTCAAAAGCAGTTGAGCCGAATCGTTGTCCCCGTGGAAGTAGCGTCGCTGGCACTGTTGGTGGTGGTCTTGCTGGCGAAGCCTCCAGGCACCATGGGGAAGGCGTTGCTTTTTCTTCTGCCCGTAGCATTCGGCCTGCACGTGACGGAGGAGTTCATTTGGCCGGGCGGATTCATTGCGTGGGATAACATCTACCGGCCGCAATATACCGACTCCGCTGGTTCGTATTACGTGAGAGTTAATGCGATTCCGGCAGTAAGCTTGTTTCTGCTTGGATTGCTTGCTTTGAGCAAACCCGCTGAATATATCGGATCTGTCGTTCCAACGTGGCTCACAATTGCGGCGTTTATGAGCTGGAATGCGCTTTTTCATCTGCGCGGCGCGATCCGCACGCGCCGCTACTCGCCGGGAATGATGACGGGGCTCACGTTGCTATTGCCGCTTACTATTGCGGGCTTTGTTCACTTTCTGCATGCGGGGCTCCCGCCTTGGATTGCGGCGGTATCGGGCGCAATGGCGTTTACGTTGCAGCCGGTCCTCAATCTCATCAAGCGAATCGGATTGAAGATGGCGGCATGAGAGGGTGCGGTCCTTGCACGCCCTCATTGACTGAACCGCGCTGAATCCTAAACACGAAGGCCGGGCTGGGAGCGCGCCAATTATGATGGACCCTGGGCCTGCGTATAAGTGGGACGCGCAATACTCGCGGGTCCGATGAAGGGATGATGAACCCCAAGTGAATCCCGACATGCGAGTGACTGTAGCCGGAATGGAGCTGGTGAATCCGGTGATTGCCGCCAGCGGCACTTTTGGCTACGGCATTGAATTCGAAGAGATTGTTTCACTGGAGCGGCTGGGCGCGATCGTCACCAAGGGTATCTCGCTGGAACCGATGGCAGGCCACTCGTCGCCGCGCCTTGTGCAAACGGCGGCGGGCATGTTGAATGCCGTGGGGCTGCAGAACGTGGGAGTCGAGGAGTTCATTGCGCGCAAGCTGCCGCCCATGAAGCGTCACCCGAAATGCAAGGTTATCGTGAATATTTTCGGGTACACGGCGAGCGAATACGTCGAAGTGATCGAGAGGCTCAACGGGGCGGAAGGGATTGCCGCGTACGAGTTGAACGTTTCGTGTCCCAATGTCCACGCCGGCGGCATGGCATTTGGGGCGGATGCAGGGTCGCTGGAATACCTGGTGAGCCGCGCCAAAGCGACCGCAGCACGGCCACTGATTGTGAAGTTGACGCCGAATGTGACTTCGATTGCACACATTGCTCGGGTAGCTGCCGATACCGGCGCCGATGCTCTCAGCGTTACCAATACTTTTCTGGGCATGGCGATCGATGCCGAAGTGCGCAAGCCGCGCCTGAGCAATGTGACTGGAGGGCTGTCGGGGCCGGCAATCAAACCCATCGCGTTGCGCATGGTTTGGGAGGTGGCTCGAACCGTGAAGATTCCAGTGCTGGGGATAGGCGGAATTGTGACGGCTGAAGATGCGGTTGAGTTCATGCTGGCTGGGGCGACGGCCGTGCAAATGGGAACTGCCAGCTTTGCCGATCCGCGCGCCACAGAGCGGGTGGCGAAGGGGCTCGAGTCGTGGTGCATTAGCCACGAGGTGGCAAAGGTGAGCAGCTTGACGGGAGCGTTGGAAGTGCAGGGAGCGGGGAGTAAGAGAGTCGGAGACTGAGGGACAAACTCGCCGAGCAATCACGCTCGCTCAAAACGACAAGTTCTTTGAATTGGAGGTCCGAAGTTATAGCCGCTTGATGAACGCCAAGGCTTCGGCGAGCTGAGGGAAGCGCGCCTCCTCGGCCTTGAACTCGCGCGGATGGACACAGCGGCGCAGGCCTCGCGTGCGCACAGGAAACTTGAGGTGGAGCATCTCATGATAGAGCAGGTACTCGAGCGCGTAGCGCGGGCTGGAAGGGCGGTCGAAGACGCGACTGACGACGATGGTGTTGTGCGCTGCGTCGTAGTGACCCAGCGAGCGCTTGGCGTGGTGCTCGCTCCATGTCAGGTCGGGGCGGCCGAGCAGGCCACCAAAGAAGCGTAGGTTAAGTGCGTCGAAGATTTCATCGAGATGAAAATAGCGGCCTTCGGGGCCAAAGTAGCGCTTAGCGCCGCGCGCGGTGCGGATCAGTTCGACTTGTCGCGTGACGGCGGCGCTCGAGGCGAAACGTTTGTAGCGCACGTTCTGTGTCCGGTCAATGGGTTTGCGGTAGAGCTTGGCGAGCAGGATATGCGCGATGGCGTGAAGGACAGATTCCGGCGCGCCTTCGAGCAGGTCGGAGAGACTAACGAAGATCTCGCCCTGGCGCAGCCGGATGGTGGTATTGAGTGACGTAAAGCGCCGGAAACGCACGTGAATCGGCGGCATGGGCGCGCGCGGATGGAGCGCGCGGTACTGTTCCTGAAAGATGGGAACGACGTCGGGAGGCACCGAAAAAAGAATAGCAGGGAGTAGGGAGTAGCCAGTACCACGCGATGCAAACGCTCGCGGCCGGGACGAACCATGGCCCGGCGTAGCTTATGCAGCATGGTCCACGCTGTCTTGTGCTGCCCAGACCCCGGCGAGCGCGCGCCGCGGACAACTCCAGCCGTCGGGCCAGCGCGATGCAGCCAGATACTGGATGCACGCTTGGCGCCAGAAAGACCGCTTCTCCAACTGCAGCAGAGTTTTGAGATAATCCTCTTCCATGCCCCCCAAACACCATAGCTTGGGGTTGGTGACGTCAAGTGAATAGCGGATTCAATATGGTGACCCCGGGCTGATTCGAACAGCCGACACGCAGTTTAGGAAACTGCTGCTCTATCCACCTGAGCTACGGGGCCACTGTAGAATGAACAAGTTGCAGACTTGACCGTCATGACGCACTCACTATAACTCACCGAAGGTTCAATAGGCGCAGGGCTGGACACCCGCGCCATTGCGCCGAAGGGAGTTGATGGAAGTGAGAACGAAACGAGCACGATACCAACAGGGTAGCATTCGCAAGGTTCCCAGAACCACGGGCTTTGTCTGGGAAGTCCGCTTCTCCGAGTGGAGTGGCGGCAAGCGTCATCAGCGAACTCTGATCTTCGATCCGGCCGAGTATCCCCACGAAAAAGATGTGCGCCGGGCGCTGGAACAAACCGTCTCGCAGTTCAACGCGGGGTCCGGCGCAGCCAAAGCGGACGCGAAGTTCATGGCGATCTGCAATCTCTACCGGCAAGAGCATTTGCCAACGCTTGAACATTCCACGCGAGAGCACAACGCTTATCTGATGGACGACTACATCGAAGCACACTTCGGACACATGCCCATCCGGGAAGTGAAGCCGTTAGAGATTGACCGTTGGCTCAAGAGTCTCAAGCTGGCAGCAACCACGAAGGCGTCCATTCGGTCGATTATGAGTGTGTGTTTCAACCTCGCCGCGCTTCACGAATTCGTCCCGCCGATGCAGCGGAATCCCATGTCGTTGATCAAGCTGAAGGGCGTCGGCAAACGCCAGAAGAAAGTTCCGGAGATCACCGTGGACAAGTTCAAGGCAATCTTTGCGCGATTGCCCGAGCCGCTCAACGTAATGGTTCTGTTGGTAGGCGCATACGGTCTCCGTATATCGGAGCTGTTGGCCCCGAAGTGGGAAGACATTGACGAAGAAAAGAAAGCCATCTCCATCGTTCGCAAGTTCACGCAAGGAAAACTCAGGAGCACGAAGACGGCGGCGTCTGAAGCGCCGTTGCCCATGTCAGACGCGATTCTCAAAACGCTCACGGCGTACAAGCCGAAGACAGAGGATAGCGAGTGGTCGTTCTCGTCCCCGCGTACAGGCGGCCCGCGTAGCGCGTCCATGCTGCTACAGAAAAGATTGAAACCTGTCCTCAAGTCGTTCGGCCTGGGGAATGCGGGTTCCACTCTCTGAGACATGCTTGCCGGTCCTGGCTCAGTTCCGGCGGCGCGGACCTTGACACTCAAAAGGATCTCTTGCGTCACGCGGACATCTCCACCACTGCGAACATTTACGGTCACGCTCACGGAAGACATGCGGAAGGCACACGAGCAATTAGTGGGTAAGCTGCTCCCCTAGCATCCACTCTTGGAGCCTCTGACGCGAGAATCGCCACAGGCTCCCGACTTTCTTAGCGGGGAGATCCCCGCGAATCGCCATCTTTTGCAGTGTGCGCGGACGACAGCGCAAAAACGCGGCGGCCTCTTTGATTGTGAGAACGTCTGAGCCGTCCATCATTGCGCCTCCGTTGCAGGGAAATTCAGCCATCCTTTTCCTCATAGTACTACTGTGTTATGAAGGTATGCGAAGACAACAAGGACACCTGGGCAGAGATCGAGCGAGGTGGGTAGCGATCAGACAGCGCAGGGTGGCGATGGAGTGTGGATTATGCCG
>Ga0335078_10016942_pt1 | contig 10826 bp, 9 predicted proteins | sample Lox_Sample_32_FD_206711 | JGI IMG/M metagenome (GOLD analysis project Ga0335078, IMG submission 206711) | Soil microbial communities from Loxahatchee National Wildlife Refuge, Florida, United States - Lox_Sample_3.2 | ecosystem: Environmental > Terrestrial > Soil > Wetlands | place: USA: Florida... | reverse complement strand
GGGCGGCAGTACCGCCGACCACGGGCGGCAGCAGCGCGAGCACCAGCCCGAGGCACGCGACGCCGGACGCCATGGTAAGCCAGGAAGCGACAAGGAAGGGCGCGCGGAAGCACGCGATCCCGGTGACAAGCGGGACGATGAGGATGGCCAGGATGACGCCGTGCACCGCCGCCCCCTATCCGCGCAGCCGGGTCAGGTCGGCGGTGGACAGCGACTCCGCCCGCGCGTGGTGCGCCCGGATCAGCATCGCGAATACCACCACCGCGAGCAGCAGGTCGAACAGGAACGCGGTCTCGAGCAGCAGCGGCAGCTCGCCAGCCAGCACGAGCGCGGCAAGCGAGACCGCGTTCTCCAGCGAGAAGAACCCGATGGCCTGCGAGGCGACGTCGCGGCGGACGATCATCAGCCCGAACGCGACGAACACCATCGCCCCGGCCAGCGACAACGCGAGCGCGGGCGCCTGCGCACTGCGGATGCCGAGCGAACCGAAGGAAAAGAAGCCGAACGCCGCTCCCGCGATGCACGTGAGCACGGCGCTTGCCGGGTTCAGCGTGTGGCTGCCCGCCACCCCTGGTGTCTCCTCGACGGCCGGCGCGCCGAGCAGGCGGCGCAGCACCAGCGGCACCGCGCCCACCTTGAGCGCCGCGGAAAGCGCGGCGAGCGCGTACAGCTCGGGCAGGTCCCTGTCGGCGGCGATGACGACGGCGAGTACCGAGATCAGCGCGGACTGCGCCGCGTACAGCCGCACCTGGTCGCGCACCAGGGCCTGGCGCAGCATGCCGAACTCGAGCAGCAGCATCAGCGCGGCGATCACGTTGGCGGCGCCGGCGTAGATGCCAGGCGGAGCGTTCATCAGCCTCCCCCGAGGTAGAGCGTGAAGACGCCGAGCACCGCGAGCAGGAACGCGGCCGACGCGTACTCGGTGATCTTGAACAGCCGCAGCTTGGCGAACGAGTCGTCGATCACCGCGACGGCGACGCCGATCGCGGCCGCCTTCGCGAGCAGCGCCACGATCGCGAGCAGCACGTCGCCGAGCCGCTGGGTGGACGCCAGGCCCCACGGGGCGACGAACACGTCCGCCAGGATGGTGAACAAGATCAGCTGCTTGAGCATCGAGCCCCACTTGAGCAGGGCGAAGTAGGGACCCGAGTGCTCGAAGGAGCGGGCCTCCTCGATCATCCCGAACTCGTTGGTGCCGGTATGCGTCTCCACCGGGATCCGCCCGGTCTCGTGCAGGATCACCATGAACAGCGCCGCGGACGCCAGCAGGTGCGCCGGGCGGATCACCTGCCCGGCGCTCGACCGCACCGTCGCGGCGAGCGCGTAGGGCAGGTCGGTGCCGGTCAGCAGCGCCACGGTGAACACCACGAACAGCACGACCGGCTCGGTGATCGCGGAGAACGTCTTCGCCCGGCTCGACCCGAGCTGCGCGTACGGGCTGCCCGTTTCCAGCGCGGCGGCCGCCACCACGAAGCTGGCGAGCGACAGCAGGAACCCGCCGCCCAGGATGTCGCCCATGTAACCCAGGGGCAGCCCGTAGGTGGTCAGCACCGGGATCAGCAGCGGGACCGTCAGGTACGCCGCCACCGCCACCGGCGGCGCCGCGAGGAAGAACCAGCTCGCGCCGGACGGGGCGAGCGACTCCTTGCGGCACAGCTTCGCGAGGTCGTAGTACGGCTGCAGCACGCGCGTTCCCCGGCGTCCCTGCAGCCGCGATTCCACCTTCGCGATCAGGCCCATCACACCGGGCGCGCCGAGCGCGACGGTGAGTACCTGCAGCAGCTGGATGACGGGGATCGGGACGGCCGCGCTCATCGCGCGGCCCCGGTATCATTGCCAGGCGGTTCCAGCGGCTCGTCGGACATAATGCCTCCTACCCATGTCAGCCCTGAGTTCCAGGGGGGGCAGAGGCCATCAGCCCGGCTGGCACCGGGCGGTTATGGCGAGCCTCATCGCCAGGGCTCCATCATGTCTCACGCCCCGCCCGCCCCGCAACCCACGGCTCAGCGGTGGAATCCCGGCACGCTGCCCAGGACATGTCCCCGCCGCGGCCGACTCAGCCCTGGACCTACAAGTCAAGGAACGCGCGGAGTATCCGCCGCACGGCGGCCAGTTCCGCCGGGGTAACGGCGCCGATGCGGCGGTCCAGGCGCTCGTACGCGACCGCCCGGGTGTCCTCGAGGCGGGTAAACGACGGTCGCTTGCTGAGCCCCGACGCCTGTGACGTGATGGCGATCTGGTGGCGCAGGCCCCGGTCCCGGCTCGGTCGACGACAGGAATGGCTGCCGATCCCGGCGGCCGCGGGAATGGTGGAATGGTGATGTTGCCGGGAATCGTCGGAGGTAGCCGCTAGCGTTATCTGCGGGGCCTGCTCCTCGAGGTGAAGCGGGAGGTGGAGGTGCGTGCCATCCCGCACACCTACCACTACGGAACCCACCAAGCGGCCGCGCGCCGATCCGTCGATGAGTACATCTTTATCGCGCGGTAGCCGTGCGGGTCCCTCCTTACGATGAATACGTCGCGTCGCTCAGCCGTCTCACCGAGCACGCCGACCCCCTGGCCAGGACGGTCTTGCGCCGGGGTGACGATGGCCGTGTGCGCGTCCGCCTCCATGGCATGAGAATGGGCCATTCACGTATCAGCCGAATCATCCCGGGGGAAGGTCGTGCTGCCGTAGAGGTTTCTGTGATTGCTGTTGTTGGCGATAAAAATGTGGGAATACCTACGGTCAGACCTCCCATTCCCGTGGCGGTCGCGCTGCGGTTCAGGGACGCAGGCGCGATCATCTTGTCCTCTGGTTCAAATGCCCTCGGCGCGCTCCGGCAGGAACAAGGTCAGGGCGGTGATGAGGGCGAGGATCTTGGACAGCGCGTTCAGCGTGATCGGTCCCGGAGCGGACGGATAACTGAAGCCGAACAGTCCCCAGACGGCGAAGACCGCCAGCATTCCCGCGAGGCACCAGAGCGTTGCCCTTCGCAACCTGACGGCCGGCGGCAGCGACAGCAATGCCAGCGTCGTGATGCCGGTCAGGATTAGCGGTCCGAAGAGCAACAGACGGAACAAGGCAGGATCGACGACGGGATAGGTCCTGGACATTATGATGAGGTCGAACGGGAGCTCGAAGATCATCGGCCCCGCCGCGGTGCCTATCACGGCGCTGCAGAGAGCGGCACGCGGGCCTTTCTTTTTTTGCGTAAAGGCGATGACGAGGAAGAGGACGCCCGCACCTGTCAGCGTGATGGGCGTGATGGGCGTCACACGCGGCGCCGTCGGGACACCCTCCCGATGAGCCTGCGCTAGGTACGCCGCTGAGCACGCCAGGAGCGCCGCGATGGCGAACGCCCAGATCCCAAGCATCATGATCGCTGATGCCCGGCCGGGCCTGGGTAGGCGCGCGGGCAGCGGCAGCCTGATCCCGGCGTAGGCAACCGCCGCTGCGATCGCTGCCAAGACGGCGGCCAGCACGATCTCGGCGGTGCCGCTGTAGCTAACCCAGGTGCCATGGACGGTCAATGGCGGCCTCGCGATCTCACCCGGATCCGGCCGAATTAATGTATACCTCAGCCGGCCCGGTTGATCGCGTCGATGGCATGCCCGGCGGCGGGGTAACCGGCCGTCATGGACAGCGTGCCGCGAACACCTGACCAGCGGACCCGCAACGCCCTCACCCGGCGGATCATCGCCCACGTCACACGCGGCTGGCCCCGCCTTGACGACACATTCATCCGCTGCGCCGGCCCAGGAACTGCCCGGTATGGAAGTGCGCGGCGGGAGCGCGGCGGCAGCCCTGTGCGGGCGCACGTGGCAACTGGCAACTGGTACCGGCCCGGGGAGGTAACGGAGTGCGGCTGCAACCGCGACGAGGGTCATCAGACCGAGCCGAGCAGGTAGGCGAGCAGGATCACCACGAACACGTACAGCAGGTAGAGGTTCACGTCGCCGGACTGCACCGGCCGCACCAGGTCGGCGAGCCATTCGAGCGCGCGGACCAGCGGCCGGTACAGGTACCGCTTGAAGACCGGGGTGACAGGCGCCGCGTAGTGCACCGGGCCCGACCGGCCGGCCGGGTCGTCGTCGGCCGGCCGGCTGACCGAGACCGATGGCCGGTACAGCGCGTCGAAGGTGACCCGGGTCGGCGCGGAGAACGTCATCGCCGAGTACTGCATGCGGGGCTTGAACGACACGATGCCCCCGTCCCACACCGGCACCCGGACCGAGCGGGCGCGCGGCCGCCCGGCCAGGTAGATCAGCAGCGGGACGGCGAGCGCGCAGACCAGGAAGACCGAAAGGTACGTCGGTGAGAACGCGGCGAAGTCGGTGTGCGCCGGGATGACCGTGAGGTTGCCCGGCAGCAGCAGCGGGCCGAGCGTCACCCCGGTGACCGTGCGGGCCATCTTGGACAGCGCGAACAGCACGACGGGCGCGCCGACGGAGAGCGCGACGCACAAAACGGCGAGCAGCGCGGGCCCGAGCACCGGCTGGCCCCGCTCGGACGCCTGCGCCGCCTGGCGGGTGCGCGGCATGCCCAGGTACGGGATGCCGAAGCCGCGCACGAACGCGTACACCGCGAGCCCGCCGGTGAGCCCGAGCGTGCCGGCCGCGAGCACGATGAGGATGCCGGTCAGGTGGCTGCCGGTGCGGAACCCCTGGAACAGGCCCTGGAAGATCAGCCACTCGCTGACGAACCCGTTGAGCGGCGGCAGCGCGGCGATGCCGAGCGTACCCGCGAAGGCGATCACCGCCGAGCGCGGCAGCCGGCGGACGAGCCCGCCGAGCCGGTCCATGTCCCTGGTGCCCGCGGCGTGCTCGGTCACGCCCGCCTCGAGGAACAGCAGGGTCTTGTAGCAGCCGTGGTTCGCCACGTGGTAGATCCCGGCGATCAGCAGCAGCGCGTACAGCGCCTGCTGGCCGCTGGCACGGAAGATCATCGCGGCGCCGAGCGCGGTCACGATGATGCCCGCGTTCTCGATGGTGGAGTAGGCGAGGAAGCGCTTGATGTCCCGCTCGGCCATCGCGTACAGGATGCCGACCGCCGCGGTCACCGCGCCGCCGCCCATGACGACAAGCCCCGGCCAGGCGCCGGCCGGCGGGGCGAGCCGGAAGGCGAACAGCGCGATGCCGTACACGCCGAGCTTGACGACCACGCCGGACAGGAACGCCGACCCGTCGGCCGGCGCGACCGGGTGCGCTTCCGGCAGCCAGGCGTGCAGCGGCACCAGCCCGGCCTTGAACCCGAAGCCGGCCAGCGCGAGCAGGAACGCCGCCGCCCGCCACCCGCCGGGCACCGCGGCGGCGTGCGCGGCGATGCCGGACAGGGTGGTGGACCCGGTCTTGGCGGACAGGATCACGAACGCGGCAACGACGAGCAGGAACCCCGCCTCGGACAGCGCGAGGAACCAGAACGCGCCGCGTGCCACGGCAGGGTCCCGCGGGTGCCGGAGGATGAGCAGGTAGCAGGCCAGGCTCATGGTTTCCCACGCCACAAGGAAGGTGACCATGCCGCCCGCGGCGAGCACCGCGAGGCAGCCGAGCAGCGCCACGTGGTAGGCACCCAGGTACAGCGCGGTGCCCGGCGACGGCTGGTGGTAGCGGGGCGCGTAGCAGGCGATCGCCACCGCGACGACGCCGAGCAGCGCGGCGAACACCCCGGCCAGGCTGGTCGCCTGCAGCTGAACAGGCCCGCCGGTGACGGTCGCCGCGCCGAGTGACATCACCGGGGTGTCGCCGTGCAGCAGCGACCAGCCGCCGCCGGCCGCCGCGGCGGCGCCGCCGAGCGCGGACAGCGCGCAGCACGCCCGCAGCCCGCCGGCCGCCCGTACCGCGATAAGGCCGGCCAGGGCGGCGACGGCCCAGGCGACGGCCGCGATGTAGTAGCAGTCGAGCGGTGTCATGGCGCAGCACGCTCCCGTTCGGGATCATCGTCGGCGGTGAACGGGAGGTCGCGCACCTTTTCCGCGAGGCGGCCGACGGCGACCCCGAGGCCGTGCAGCAGGGCGAGCGGGCTCGGCGGGCAGCCGGGTATCCACACGTCGACCGGCAGCACCGCGTCCACCGTGCCGTGGGTGAACGGGTCGGCCGGGTACACGCCGCCGAGCGCGCAGGCGCCCGTCGCGACGACGACCTTGGGGCCAGGCATGGCGTCGTAGGTCTTGCGTGCGGCGACCTCGAACGCGCGGATCATCGGCCCGGTGACCAGCAGCAGGTCGGCGTGCCTCGGCGCGGGGGTGAAGAAGAAGCCGAGCCGGTGCAGGTCGTAGTGCGGCGCGGCGAGCAGCCTGATCTCCTGCTCGCAGACCGCGCACGACCCGGTGTCCAGGGTGCGGATGTGCAGGCTGCGGCCGAACTGCCGCGCGATCGCCGCGCGCAGCTCCTCCGGTGTCATCGCGCCGCCCGCGGCGGGATCTCGTGTCATCGCGCCTCCCCCCGCAGCGGGATCTCTTTGATAAGGACGGAACGGGTGCTTGCTGCGAGTTCCCACGCACCGCTGCGCGTCACGGCGTCCGGGGCCGCGGCGGCGCACCGGCCGCACGCGGTGCACCGGCCGACGTCGAAGAGCAGCGCGGCGTTCCTGGCTAGCTGCAGCGCGCCGCCCGGGCAGGCCTGGACCAGCCGGCGGGCGGTGTCCTCCGTCAGCGCGCGCGGCCGGAAGGCGGGCGGTGACGGCAGGAGCGCGGCCGACTCGTCGGGCCGTGCCGGGTAGCGGGTGGTGACCACGCCGCGGCGCAGGCCGCGGACGAACCACAGCGTCATCGGTGCTCCTCCTCTCAGCGGGCCAGCGGGCCAGCGGGCCAGCGGGCCTGCGGGTCAGCGGGCCATGCCCGCGGCGGTCAGCCAGAAGCTGGCCTCGATGATCGGGACGTCGGTGAACACGTTGCCTGACCGGCAGGCGTCGTCGAAGCCGCGCCAGTTCCGCGCCGACGCCGGGCGAAGCCGGGCCCTGCTGATCCGGCCGTCGCCGTCGAGCGCGACCCAGGCGAGCGCCTCGCCGCGCGGCGACTCCGCCCAGCCGAGCCCGGTGCCGCCGGCGGTTTGCCGCAGTTCGGCGATGCCCGCCGCGGTGCGCGCGTCGAAGAAGGGGCCCGCGTCGAGGAACTGGCCGATCAGCCGGACCGACTCGGCGGCCTCTGCGAGCATGACGGTGAACCGGGCGAGCGCGTCGCCTGCGGTCGCGGTGGCGACCCGGATGCCGGCCCCGGGGCCGCCGGCATCCGGGTCGTACGGGCCGCCGGGAACCAGCCGCGCGTCGCCGGCCAGCCCGGTGGCGCGCGCCACCGGGCCGACCATGCCGAGCGCGGCGGCCTGAGCGGAGGTCAGCGTGCCGGTCGCCTCCAGGCGGTCGACGAAGGAGTTGGTGGCGAGCAGCGCGTCGGCGGCGCGCCGGAACTCGCCGTAGGCGCCTGGCAGCTCGCCGCGGATCGCGCCGGAGTCGGGGGCGCGGCAGGCGCCGCCGGGCGCGACCACGCCGAACAGGTACCGGTGGCCGAGCGCGCGTGCGTTCAGCCGCAGCAGCCGCTCCAGGGCGATCTCTGCGGCGGACTGGCCCACGGACAGCCCGGTCGACTGGCACAGCGCCGCCATCGCGGCGGCGTGGTTGTACAGCCGCTCGAGTTCCAGCGCGACGGCGCGGGTCCGCTGCGCCGCCTCCGGCGGCGTCGTCCCGGTGGCCGACTCGACGGCGGCGGCCAGGGCCCAGCCGACGGCGACCGCGCTGAGCCCTTCGGCGCGCTCGGCGAGGAACAGTGCCTGCTCCGGGGTCTTGCCCGCCAGCCGCCATTCAAGGCCGCGGTGCTTGTGCCAGGTGAACAGGTAGACGTCGACGATCTCCTCGCCGCTGGTGACAAGGCCGTAGTACAGCGACTCGACGCCGGCCTGGCGGACCGGGCCGAACGGGAACTCGAACGCCTCGCCCGCCACGGCGTGCGGCGCGCGGACCTCGTCCGGCTCGCGGGCCGGCTTGCGGCCCAGCGTCGGCAGGTCAGTGTGCGGCGGGAGCATGACCCTGTTCAGCGGCTTGCCGGTGGCGGGCCGGATGCCGAACTGCTCGTAGATCTCGCATTCCTCGACGAACGCGGCGGGCGCGACGTCGGAAAGCGCCGGGTACTCGGTGCCGTCGATCTGCGTCTCCGTGATGACGTAACCGGACTGCCCCTCGCCCGCGTCGTTGGCCCACACCAGGCGCAGGGTGGGGGCGTCGCCGTCGGTTGCGGCTCCGCCAGCCCGGGGGGACGACCCACCGGATCCCCCCGCAAACATGTCCGCCAGGCGCAGCCCGTGCAGGTCGCGGACCACGGCCTCGAGGTCCGGGGAAGCGACCTGGAACGTGGTGACCGCGCCGGGGACGACGCGCGGCGCGCCCGTGGCGGTCAGTTCCGTGGTCATCCGATCACCGCCGCCGCCTGCCTGAGCACCGTGTCGAGGCCGGCCGGGATCCACAGCCCGAGTACGAGCAGCGCGGCCAGGCCGAGGAGCAGCGGGACGGCGGTCGCCGCGACGGCCGTCCTGTCCCGGTAGGGGCTGGCCAGCGCGGCCGGCGGGGCGACGGCCACCGCCGGTGCTGCCGCGGGCACCGCCGCCTGGCCGTCGGGCGCCGCCGTGTGGCCGACGAGCACCGGCTCGGGTACCGGGCTTGGCGGCGCAGGCGGCGGACCGGTCACCATCGCGCTGACCGTGCGGGCGAAGCCGAAGAACGCGACGCCGAGCAGGGCGAGCAGCAGCAGCGGGAAGGCCGGGCTGCCGTGGGCGAACCCGGCGCGCACGATCGTCAGCTCGGACAGGAACACGCCGAACGGCGGGGAGCCGAGCACCGCGAACGCGCCGAGCAGCAGCACTCCCCCGGTCAGCGGCACCGCGGCGAGCAGGCCGGTGACGCCCGCCGCCTCCCTGGTCTTGTAGCGCAGCGACACGTCGCCGCTATTGAGGAACAGCACGGTCTTGGCCAGCGCGTGGTTCAGCACCTGGAGCAGCGCGCCGTACAGGCCGAGGAGGCCGCCGAAGCCGAGTGCGACCGCGATGATCCCCATGTGCTCGACGGACGAGTACGCGAATAGCCGCTTGAAGTTGCCCTTGCGCACCATGAACAGCGCGCCGATGAGGATCGACGCGAAGCCGAACGACAGCAGCACCGCCCGCGGGTAGGTGGTGCCGAGCCGCGCGTTCGCCAGGGCGAGGAACCGGATGATCGCGTACATGCCGGTGTTGAGCAGTGCGGCGGACAGCATCGCGCTCGCCGGGCTTGGCGCCTCGGCGTGCGCGTCGGGCAGCCAGGTGTGCATCGGCACGAGGCCCACCTTGGTGCCGTAGCCGACGACGGCGAGCAGGAACGCGAGCCGCAGGCTCTGCGGGGCAAGCGCGGGGGCGTGCGCGATCAGGTACGGCCAGGTAAGGCCGAGGTTGGATGCCGGATGCAGTGCGCTGGCCGAGTAGAACAGGAACAATGTCCCCGCCAGCGCGATCGTGACGCCGAGCGAGCTGATGATGATGTACTTCCAGGCCGCCTCGAGGCTGCGGGCGCGGCCTTCCAGGCCGACGAGCGCGGCGCTCGCCAGGGTGCTCGCCTCGACGAGGACGAACAGCAGGCCGAGGTTGCCTGTTTCCAGTGAGCCGAGCATGAGCGCGGCGAACAGGCCGAAGAACGTGTAATAGAGCCTGACCTGGAGGCCGCCGAGCTCGCCGCTGTCTTCCTGCGCGCCGATGTAGGAGACGGAGCCGAGCGCGGCGAGCAGCGTGACGGCGGCGACGGTCAGCAGGAAGAAACCGCTGAGCGTGTCGGCGTACAGGAAGCCGTCCCAGCCCTGCAGCGGGCGGCCGCCGCTGAGCGTGACGAGCAGCGCGATCGCGCAGCCGAGCGCGGCGGCGCCGCCGCCCGCCTGGGCCGCGCCGGCCAGCCGGGCCCTGGCCCCGGCCAGCGCGGCGGCCGGGCCGGCAAGCGGCGCCAGCGCGATGACGACAGCCAGGGCGGTCATCCGCGCAGCTCGCGCAGCTCGGCGGCGCTCGCCTGGGCGAGCTGGCGGGTGATACCTGAGACGAACACGAGCATGATCAGCACCCCCGCGACGATGTCCAGGAAGATCCCGGCCTCGACGATGAACGGGAACGTGGCGACCAGGGTGATGGCACCGAGGAACACCCCGTTCTCCACGATGAGCCAGCCGATGAGCTGCGCGACGGTGTGCCTGCGCACCACCATGGCGAGCGCGCCGAGCAGGATCACCGCGGTGGACAGCGGCACCACCGCCGCCGCGGCGCTGCCCTGCGGCAGCAGCGCGGGACGGGTGACCAGGTAGGCGAACGCGGTCAGCGCGCCGCCCGCGACCAGCGAGGTGGACAGCCCGGTGGACATCGCCGCGTCCCGCTTGAGCGCCAGCCTGGTCACCAGCAGGCGGCGGGCGGCCACCGGGATCGCGATGCCCTTGACGGCCAGGGTGAGCGCGGCGAGTATCCACAGCTCGGTGCTGTGGAACGCGGCGGCGGACACCCCGGCCGCGAACGCGAGCACGACCGACTGGGCGCCGTAGTAGGCGACGTACCTGTTGAACAGCTTGGACGCCAGGCAGGCGAAGGCGAGCAGCAGGATCAGCGCGCCGGACAGGTCGAGCAGTACGCCCGCGGTGCTGCTGTTCGACAGGTACTGCATGGCCGATAACCTCGCCTTTCCATCGGGCATGCCCCGGGGGGTACGGGGGGTCGCCCCGCCGGAAGTCAGCTGCATGGCCCTCACGCCCCGATCACGTAGGAGGTGGCGACGCCGACGAGCGCCAGCATGAACGCGGCGCCGAGGAACTCGGCGATGCGGAAGAACCGCAGCTTGGCGAACGAGGTGTCGATGA
>Ga0335078_10016940_pt1 | contig 10827 bp, 9 predicted proteins | sample Lox_Sample_32_FD_206711 | JGI IMG/M metagenome (GOLD analysis project Ga0335078, IMG submission 206711) | Soil microbial communities from Loxahatchee National Wildlife Refuge, Florida, United States - Lox_Sample_3.2 | ecosystem: Environmental > Terrestrial > Soil > Wetlands | place: USA: Florida... | reverse complement strand
CAAAGCTCCTCGGCCTCCTCGTGGTCTCCGCGAACGAGAAGCGCGATGGCGCGCCGGATTGCGTCCGCCGGCTCGAGCCGCCCCAAAATTCTGTTCGTCACCCCCGCAAAAGCGCTAGTTGATGCACGCAATCTCGAGGACGCTTGCAGTGCGGTCGTGGGTCCTTCGAGACGCGCCCCTTCGGGGCGCTCCTCAGGATGAGGTTGATTTGTGAGTGGCATAAAGACTTTACCTCATCCTGAGGGGCGAGCGCAGCGAGCGTCTCGAAGGATGCACCACGCCCAGTCCGAGGCACCTTTGCACAGCGCAACATGGCGATTTGCCGGTGATCTTTAAACTCATGTGCATCAACTAGCGCGAAAGCGGGCGTCCATGTTTGCAGCCCGCGCCCGGACCGACAATGGATTCCCGCTTGCGCGGGAATGACGACGGATCGCGGGTCATGCACTCAATTGAAAACAATGCACGCATTTTCGCTCGGTCGCTCAGTTGAACACGACCTGATAGTCCTGGCGGTCGGGGGCCGGGGTGTGGATCGGCATGATGTAGAAAATGAAGGAGGGGCCTTCCTCGGCCTCGAGCGTGTGCATGCCCTCCGGCAGCACCTCGCCGGGGGGGCCGCGGAAGACCAGGATGAAAGGCACGCGCGCGTCCGAGGGCGCAGGCTCGCCCTTGAGCGGGGTGGCGGAGACGAGCACGAACCTACGGCCGTCGCCCGCGACGGTGAAGCTCCGCTCCAGGTAAGGCTTGAAATCGTCGCAGCTGAGCTCCTTCGCCATGGTGCCGCCCTGCCTCCTATGCGCGAGACCGTCAGAAAATCGTCACCTGCAGCCATTCCTAGCACGGCACTCGCGTCTTCGCACCAAGGTTGCACGCTCCGACTCGATCGGGCATACTGCAACCTTGAGGTTTATTTCCGCCGAGCCTTTAGGGAGGTCAGCACGATGGCGCAGCCATATATCGGGCAGATCATCGCGGTCGGCTTCAATTTTGCGCCGTACGGCTGGTTGCTGTGCAACGGAGCGACGGTCTCGATCCAGGAATACGAGGTGCTCTACAACCTCATCGGCACGACCTACGGCGGCAACGGGCAGACGAACTTCGGACTCCCCGACCTGCGCGGCCGCGCCGCGCTCGGCATGGGCCAGGGTCCGGGCCTGTCGAATTACTTCCTCGGGCAAATGGCCGGCACCGAAAACGTGACCCTCACCGCGGCCCAGAACGCGGGCCACAACCACCTTATCGGCGCCAACTCGGGCGCCGGCAATGCCAGCGATCCCGGCAGCACGGCGGTGCTGGCGCAAGTGGCAGGAAACACGCTCGCGACGATATACAGCAGTGTTGCCCCCACCCCCTCCACGCTCGTGAGCGCCTCGATCGGGCTGGCCGGGGGCAGCCAGCCGCACGAAAACCGCCAGCCCTTGCTGACGATCAACTACATCATCGCCTGGGCCGGCATCTATCCGCCGCAGAGTTGAGGGGTGGGGAACGTGCAGACACGCCCCACTCGGGCCCCGGTGCCGACGGGCCTTGTCGGCGCCGCGGCGAAATCGGCTTCCCTGACGGAGTAGACGTCCATGTCGGATCCTTTCCTCGGCCAGATCGAGCTTTTCCCCTTCAATTTCGCGCCCTACGGTTGGGCGTTCTGCCAGGGCCAGATTCTGCCGATCTCGCAGTACACCGCGCTCTTCTCCCTCCTCGGCACCCAGTTCGGCGGCAACGGAACGAGCAATTTCGCCTTGCCGAACCTGCAGGGCAACGTCGCCGTCTCCCAGGGGCAGGGTCCCGGCACGTCGAATTACGACATGGGCGAGACGGCCGGTTCTGCGACGGTCACGCTCATTGCGAACCAGCTGGCCGTGCACAATCACAGCCTGAACACCAACGCCAATCCGGGGAACACGGCCGCGCCGGCCAACGCCTTGCTGGCGACGGGACCAAGCACGGGGCTGATCGGGCAGAAGAGCTTTGTTGCTCCCTACACGGCTACCGCGAGCCCGGGCACGACCCTCTCGAGTGCTGCGGTCTCGTTCACGGGCGGCAACGGGGCCCACAACAACATGCAGCCCTACCTGACGCTGAACTATTGCATAGCGATGCAGGGCATCTTCCCTTCGCGGCCGTAGGCGGCGGGGGAGCGACGCGCCGCCCATTCGTCGAGAGAGGAGCACGGACATGTCGGAGCCCTTCCTGAGTTCGGTCTCGGTCTTCGCCTTCGGCTATGCGCCGAAAGGCTGGGCGTTGTGCCAGGGTCAGCTTCTGCCGATCAAGCAGTACCAGGCGCTGTTCTCGCTGCTCGGCACGACCTACGGCGGCGACGGCCGCACCAACTTCGGCCTTCCCGACATGAGGAGCCGCGTGCCCATCTCCTTCGGCGGCAGCTACACGCTCGGCCAGAAGGCAGGCGAGGAGACCCACACCCTCGGGACCCCGGAGATGCCCAGCCATAACCATGGACTCAAGGCGCAGCCGCAGCCAGCTGCGGCGACGAACAACAGCGAGTCGGCGACCTCCACCGCGGCGCTCTCCAGCGGGTGGTACCGTCCGCACGCTGGCACGGCCACCAAGTTCAATTATTACAGCACCTCCGCTGTCAACGCCGCGTTGTCGAATGGCGGGGCGCCGGGTCAGGCAGTCGGAAATTCCGGCGGCCAGCCGCACCCGAACCTCATGCCCTACCTCGCGCTCAATTTCTGCATCGCCCTCGTGGGCATCTTCCCGTCGCCCAACTAGCAGGCGCCGGCTGGAGTGCACCGCGCGCGCGGGCTCCTCGCCCGCACGCTGGCGCTGCCGCCTTTGCCGTTTCCCTCTCCGGCCGCATTCGCTAGCATTCTCGCGTGCCGCCAAGGAGCGAGGATGCCGGCGTGACCGACCAGGCTTCGCCCAACCGGCCCAAGAGGGCGAGCGACCCCACACGGGCGTTCGCTGAGGCGAGCACGTTCCACCGGCGCGGCCGGATCGGCGAGGCGGAGGCGCTCTATCAGGCGATCCTCGAGGCCGAGCCGGACCACTTCGGCGCCCTCCACCATCTCGGGCTCGTCCGCGCGCAGCAAGGCCGGCACGAGGAGGCAGCCCGGCTGATCGGCAAGGCGGTCGAGCGCGATCCGAATTCCGCCGAGGCGCACAACAACCTCGGCAACACCCTCGTTACCCTCGGCCGCAGCGAGGCGGCACTCGCGCACTTCGCGCGCGCACTCGCCCTCAAGCCCGGCGTCGCCGGGATGCACTTCAACTGCGGCAACGCGCTCCTGGCCCTCAAGCGTCCCGGCGAGGCGGCGGCACAGTTCGAGCAGGCGCTGGCCCTCAAGCCCGGCCAAGCCGAAGTCCACTTCAAGCTCGGCAACGCGCTCTCCGCCCTCGAGCGCCGCCGGGAGGCGGCGGCACAGTTCGAGCGGGTGCTGGCCCTCGAGCCCGGCCACGCCGAGGCGCACAACGACCTCGGGAACGCGCTCGTCGCCCTCGACCGCAGCGCCGAGGCCATAGCACACTACGAGAAAGCGCTCGAGCTCAAGCCCGACTCCGCCGGGGCTTATGCCAATTTGGGATATCTCCTGATGGAGCTCGGCCGTGTCGAGGAGGCGCGCCAGGCCACCGAGAAAGCGGTGGCACTGGCACCCCGCAAGCCGACGCTCTACCGCCAGTTGGCCATGACGAGGCGCTTCGCCGCCGGCGACCCCATCCTCGCCGCCATGGAGGAGCTGGCGAAGGAGCCGGCCGCATTCGGCCAAGAGGAGCGGATCGAGCTCCATTTCGCGCTCGCCAAGGCCCTTGCGGACATAGGCCGGCACGAGGACTCGTTCCGCCACCTCGTCGCCGGGAATGCGCTCAAGCGGCAGCTCGTCGTCTACGACGAGGCGCAGACGCTGGCACTCTTCGAGCGCGTCCGGACTTCATTCACGCCCGAGCTGATGCGCGGCAAAGCGGGTCTCGGCAACCCCTCCCTGCTGCCGGTCTTCGTCATCGGCATGCCGCGCTCGGGCACCACGCTGGCCGAGCAGATCCTGGCGAGCCATCCGAAGGCCTTCGGCGCCGGCGAGCTGCTCTTCTTCCGCGATGCCGTGCCGCGCGGGCGCTGGCCGGGGGGCGCCGATACGCCCTATCCCGAAGCGGCGGCGGCCATGTCGGGCGAGGAATTGGGCCGGGTCGCGCTCCACTATCTCACCCTCACGAGCGCCCTGGCACCCGCGGCCGAGCGCATCGTCGACAAGCAGCCCATGAATTTCCTCTTCGCCGGCCTCATCCATCTGGCCCTGCCGAACGCACGCATCGTGCACATGCGCCGCGATCCCGTCGACAACTGCTTCTCCTGCTTCTCGCAGCTCTTCGCGGGCCATCAGCTTTACGCCTATGATCTGGGCGAGATCGGCCGCTACTACCGCGCCTATGCGAAGCTGATGGAGCACTGGCAGGCCGTGCTCCCGCCGGGCGTCATGCTCGAGGTGCAGTACGAGGCGCTGGTCGACGATTTCGAGCGCCAAGCGCGCCGCATCGTGGAGCACGCGGGCCTCGACTGGGACGACGCCTGCCTCGCGTTTTACAAGACCGCGCGGCGGGTGCGGACCGCGAGTGCGGTCCAGGTGCGCCAGCCGATCTACCGTAGCGCCATCGGCCGCGCTCGGCCCTATGGCGAGCTGCTGCGCCCGCTCCGCGAGGCACTGGGCGCGCCGGAGCGGCCGCACTGACCGCCCCCCCTTTTTCGATGCACGACGGCCGGAGGCTCGCGAGCAAGCAGGGCACGCTGACGCTGCGTCCCGAGAGGCCCGAGGATGACGAATTCCTGCGCGGACTCTTCGTCGCGACGCAAGCGTCGATGCTCGACCATGCGCCCCTCGATGCCGCCGCGAAGTCCGCCCTCCTCGACATGCAGTTCCGCGCGCAGAGTGCCGGTTACCGGGCGGGCTATCCCGATGGGCACTTCGACATCGTCGAGCTCGACGGCCGGGCCATCGGCCGCCTCATCGCGGTGCCGGAGGCGGATGCGGTGCGTTTCGTCGATTTCGCCCTCACGCCTGAGCGGCGGACGGCCGGCCTGGGTACCGACCTCATCGGGGCCCTCATCGAGGAGGCGGCCGCCCAAGACCTCGCGGTGCGCGTCGACGTGATCTGGTACAACGAGGCCTCCCTGCGCCTCTGCGGCCGCCTGGGCTTCGCCAAGATCGGCGAGCGCCCGCCCCACGTCGAGCTCGAATGGCGCGCAAGCACGGCATGCGAGGCGCACGTCGAATTCGGCAATTGGAATTTCAACCAAGCACGCTTCGCCGAGGCGGCGGCGGCCTACGCGCGCGCGATCGCGTTGGAGCCCGCCCACGTCGCGGCGCGGAACTATCTCGGCCAGGCGCTCGACAGGCTCGGCCGGAGCGAGGAGGCGGTGAGCCAACTCGAAGCCGCCTTGGCACTCAAGCCCGGCGACCCTGAGCTCCGCTTCCACCTGATCCTGGCACGCAAGGACCCCAAGCTCCTCGACGAGGCGGCAGATTGCTGCCGCCGGATCATCGCCGCACGGCCCGATTTCGCTCTCGCGCACAACAACCTCGGCGTCGTGCTCCAGTCGCAAGGCAAGCTCGACGAGGCCTTGCAGCTCTATCGCCGCGCGCAAGGGCTCAAGGAGGATTACGCCGACGCCCAGGTGAACGAGGCGCTCCTCCTCCTGCTGCGCGGCGATTTCGAGACCGGCTGGGAGAAGTACGAATGGTGCGAGCAGCTGCCGGCCTATCGGCGGCGGGACTTCGCGCAGGCGCGGTGGCGCGGCGCGCCGCTCAGCGGCAAGACGCTCCTGCTGCACGCCGATCAGGGCTTCGGCGACAGCATCCAGTATCTGCGCTACATCGCCTTCGTCCTCGCCGAGGGGGCCCGCGTCATCCTCGAGGTTGAAGCTCCGCTCGTCCTGCTCGCGGCGAGCCTAGCGGGCGATATCACCGTCATCGGCAGGGGCATGCCGCTGCCGGATTTCGACCTGCATTGCCCGCTCGCGAGCCTGCCGCTCCGCTTCCGAACGCGCCTCGAGACCATTCCGGCTGAAGTCCCCTATCTCTTCCCACGTGCTGAGGCGATCACGCGCTGGCACGCGCGGCTCGGCGCAGGGACGGAGCTCAAGGTGGGACTGGTCTGGGCCGGGAGCGCTCAGCACAGCAACGACCACAATCGCTCGTTGGCGCTTCCGCGGCTGTGCCCACTCCTCGCGGCAGCCCCGGTGCGCTGGCTCAGCTTGCAGACGGGCCCGCACGCGCGCGATCTCGCGGAGCTCGAGCCGGGCCAGGTCACCGACCTCTCGCAGGCGCTCACGGATTTCGCGGAGAGTGCCGCGTGCGTCGCCAATCTCGACCTCGTCATCACGGTCGATACGGCGATTGCCCATCTCGCAGGTGCCCTCGCCAAACCCGCGTGGGTCATGCTGCCTTTCATCCCGGACTGGCGCTGGATGCTCGGCCGCGAGACGAGCCCCTGGTACCCGAGCTTGCGCCTCTTCCGCCAGCCCGCACCCGGGGACTGGGAGAGCGTGATCCGCCGGGTTGGCGAGGAGCTTGAGCGCTTTGCCGCGAAGCGTTGAAGCGATGCTAAGATAGCCGCCGTCCCGAGCAGCAAGCGCCGAGCCGCCATGACCGCAGCCCGCTCCGCGAAAGCCCCCGCACCGGCGGGCCTCCTCAAGACCTTCGAGGTCAAGCTCGCGGGTCGCGAGGGAGCAGCCGTGACGGCCGAGGCGGCCTCCGGCCCGGCCCCCCTGAATGCCGCCGACACCAGCTTTCGCGAGGGCATCGCGCGCATGCGCAAGGGCGACGTCGCGGGCGCGGCCGAGCTCTTCGCCCAGGCGATCGCGCGCGACCCGCGTCAGATCGGCGCCCACAACAACCTCGGCGTCGCCTTGCGCCGGCAGGGCAAGATCGACGAGGCGATGGTGCGCTATCGCCTGGCCTTGGCACTCGATCCCGGCCACGCGCCCGCCCACAACAATCTCGGCGAGGCGCTCGCGAGCAAGGGGGAAGATGCCGCGGCCCTCGCTTGCTACGAGCGCGCGGTGGCCTGCGATCCCGCCTACGTCGATGCGCACTTCAACCTCGGCAACGCGCATTTCACCAAGGGGCGCTTCGCCAAGGCGGCGGCGAGCTTCGAACGCGCCGTCGCCCTCCGTCCCGACCACGTCACGGCGCTGAACGGGCTGGCGCTCGCCCTCGAGAAGTCCGGCCGGCTCGACGAGGCGGTCCGCCACTATCGCCGCGCGCTCGAGCTCAAGCCCGGCGACCCCCACGTCCGCTTCAACATGATCTTGGCCCTCAAGGACAACGGCCGGCTCGACGAGGCGGTCGACTGCTGCCGCCAGATTCTGGCCGCACGGCCCACCTTCGCCGAGGCGCACAGCAACCTGGGTGCGGTGGTGCAGGCGCAAGGCAAGCTCGACGAGGCGATGGCGTGCTATCGCCGGGCCCTCGAGCTCAAATGGGAATACCCCGACGCCCAGGTCAACGCAGCCCTCCTTCATCTGATGCGCGGCGAATTCGAGGCCGGGTGGGAGAAGTACGAGTGGCGCTTCAAGCGCCTCGACTACGACAAGCGCGACTTCCGGCAACCGATGTGGCAGGGCGAGCCGCTCGCGGGGAAGCGCATCCTGCTGCACGCCGAACAGGGCTTCGGCGACAGCATCCATTTCCTGCGCTACCTGCCGCTCGTGCTCGCACGGGGTGGCGCCGTGACAGTCGAAGTCCAGCGGGCGCTCGTGCGCCTCGCGGCGGGCATTCCGGGCCGCTTCGTGGTGGTGAGCAAGGGGGCGCCACTCCCCGACTTCGATCTCCATTGCCCGCTCGCGAGCCTGCCACGCATCTTCGCGACGCGCCTCGACAACATCCCGGCCGAAGTGCCCTATCTCTTCCCGCGCAAGGCGACCGTCAACCGCTGGAAGCACTTGCTCGGCCCCAAGCCGGGCCTCAAGATCGGACTCGTCTGGGCGGGCAGCGCCAGGCACGTGAACGACCGCAACCGCTCGTTCGCGCTTGCCCGCTTGCGCCCGCTCATCGAGGCCGTGCCCGCGCGCTGGTTCAGCCTGCAGACCGGCCCGGCCGCACGCGAGCTTGCCGAGCTGCCGCCCGGCCGCATTGTCGATCTCGCGAAGCACCTCAGGGATTTCAGCGAGACCGCAGGGGCCATCGCCAATCTGGACTTGCTCATCAGCGTCGACACGGCACCCGTTCATCTCGCCGGTGCCCTGGCCAAGCCGGCATGGGTGATGGTGCCCTTCGTTCCGGACTGGCGCTGGCTGCTCGAGCGCGAGTCGAGCCCCTGGTACCCGAGCCTGCGCCTCTTCCGCCAACCGGCCCTCGGCGACTGGGACAGCGTGCTGCGCCGGGTCAAGGCCGAGCTCGAGCGCCTTGTTGCCGGCCGCAAGCGGAAGCCGCCGGCCGAGCGGCGCTGAGGACGGCCGGCGCGAGCACGTGCAAGAGCGGCGACCGGGCAGGATCAGGCCCTCGCCTTGCTCCGCCTATTGTTCATGAGCGTGCCGCGCCCAGGGTGCGGACTCGGCGCTCTTGCCCTCTCCGTCACGTAGCCGCTCTCGAGGGCCGCAGCACTCGCACGCGGGAGAACGATGCGCGCGATCAGCCCCGGATGCGCATCCTCCAGGGAAAACGTTCCGCCATGAAGCTTGCTGATGGCGGCCACGATAGGAAGGCCGAGGCCGTTGCCCGGCAGGCTCCGGCTCCGATCGAGGCGATAGAACCGCGTGATGACCTTTGCCCTCTCGTCGCGAGGGATGCCGGGACCGTCATCCTCGACGACGATCGACACGGTGTCCCGCTCTTGCGTCGCACGCACCCCTACCTTCGCTCCGCTGCCGGCGTACTTGAGCGCATTGTCGATCAGATTCGCCGCGGCACTTCGCAAGAGATCCATGTCGCCGATCGCCATAGGCTCGCCATCGACGTCGAGCACGAGCGCCATTCCCTTCGCTTCGGCGCTCGCATCGTAGAGCTCGACGACGTCCGTCACGACGTCTCCAAGTGCAATCGGCCGGAAGGACTGGCGCCGGGTCCCGGACTCCGCCTCGGCGATCTGAAGCAGCTTGTCGAAGACGATGATGAGCCCGTCGATCGCGCGAATGGCCTCGCCCGCCGCGTCGGAGAGCAGCGCTGGCCTCTTGCCGGGCCGAAGGGCCTCGTCGAGCAGGCTGCGGATGCGGCTCAACGGGGTGCGAAGATCATGGGCGATGGCGTTGGAGACGTCCCGTACCCCCTCCATCAAATGTTGGATACGATCGAGCATGTGATTGATGTCGAGACTCAACCGCGTGAATTCGTCCGCCGCCTCCGGGACGGAGATGCGGCGGCTCAAGTCTCCCGCCTCGATCTCGAGAGCGGTCCGGCGGATGGCGGCAATGCGGTGCTCGAGCTGCCGTCGGAACAGGAATGCGCCGCCGACCGCGAGCAGCAGCGTCATCCCGCCTCCCACGGCAAGGGCGCGGATCACGAGCTGCCGAATCTCGGCCATATCATTCATGTCGCGCCCGACGACCAGAACGGTGCCGTCCGCAAATCGGTGCGGCAGAACTCGGCTTGCGGACGGGCGATCGTAACGCATCACCCTCCGATCGCTCGGGCGGTCGAAAGGCAGTGCATTCCCGTCTCCACTCCCGAGATTTCCCGCGACTTTTCGTCCCTCGGGATCGAGCAGGAGGTAGTCCTCGGTGTCCTGTTCGACGCCGTCGTGCAGAAGCTCGGTGATATATGTTCCGAGCCTATCGATACCGTCGTTCTCGAGGCGTTGCGAAAGGCGCGCGGAGTTATTGACGAGTTTCGCGTCGATCCCGCGGCTGAGAACGCCGACGGTCTCGAAATACAGGACCGCCGAAATCATGGCCATGGCACCGATTACCAATGCGCCGTAGCCGATGGCCAAGCGGAAAATGACCGAGCCGAAGAGCCTAATCATCGACGCACAGCATGTAGCCGACGCCGCGCAGGGTATGGAGCAGGGGCGGAGTGAAATCCTTGTCGATTTTTTGTCGCAGCCGGCTGATCTGGACATCGACGACGTTGGTCTGCGGATCGAAATGATAGTCCCAGACCGATTCGAGAAGCATCGTGCGCGTGACCGCCTGCCCTTGATGACGCACAAGGTATTCGAGAAGGCGGAATTCGCGCGGTTGCAACGCGATCGGCTTCGCTGCGCGCTCCACCCTGCGCCTGCGCAAGTCGAGCTTCAAATCCGCGATCGACAGCTCCGAGACCTCGTCCTGCGGCATCCCCGGGCGGCGCAGCAGCGCCCGTACGCGGGCAAGGAGTTCGGAGAAGGCAAAGGGCTTGGTCAGATAATCGTCGCCCCCGCCCTGGAGCCCGCGCACGCGCTCGTCCAGGCTGGCGAGCGCGCTCAAGATCAGGATAGGCGTGGACTTGCGCTGCTCGCGGAGCGCCTGGACGATGGACAGTCCCTCGACGCCGCCCGGCAGCATGCGATCGAGAATGATGACGTCCCAATGCTCGCTGGTCGCGAGGTGAAGGCCGTCGGCGCCGTTGCCGCACCAGACGACGGTAAGGCCCGCCTCCTTGAGCCCGTTCGAGATATAGCGGGCGGTTTCCGCTTCGTCCTCGATGACGAGACACCGCATGTCGCCCCCCGTGGCTTGGACATGACCCAAACCGGACGTGGCGTAAGTCTACGTTCTTATCTTCCGAGGGGCCATCGGCAAAGCTCCCGCCGGAGGGGGCGGCAGCGCATAGGCGGCGGTTGCGGTTGGGAAGGACGTGGGGGTTGGGGGCATGGGGGTCTGTGTTTGGAGGGCCTGGCGGCGACCTACTCTTCCGCGTCTTGAGACGCAGTACCATCGGCGCTGAGGGTTTTCACGGC
>Ga0335078_10016939_pt1 | contig 10827 bp, 5 predicted proteins | sample Lox_Sample_32_FD_206711 | JGI IMG/M metagenome (GOLD analysis project Ga0335078, IMG submission 206711) | Soil microbial communities from Loxahatchee National Wildlife Refuge, Florida, United States - Lox_Sample_3.2 | ecosystem: Environmental > Terrestrial > Soil > Wetlands | place: USA: Florida... | reverse complement strand
GAGACAGTGGGGAAGTCGTTACGCCATTCGTGCAGGTCGGAACTTACCCGACAAGGAATTTCGCTACCTTAGGACCGTTATAGTTACGGCCGCCGTTTACTGGGGCTTCGATTCGAGCCTTGCAGCCCTCCTCTTAACCTTCCAGCACCGGGCAGGCGTCAGCCCCTATACGTCCACTCTCGTGTTCGCAGAGACCTGTGTTTTTGATAAACAGTCGCCACCCCCAATTCTGTGCCACCCGCCCCAGGTTGCCCTGAGGGGGTCCCGCTTTTCCCGAAGTTACGCGGGCAATTTGCCTAGTTCCTTCGACATCGTTCTCTCAAGCGCCTTGGTATGCTCTACCAGTCCACCTGTGTCGGTTTCGGGTACGGTCTATACGCTGGGGCTATTTCCTGGGAGACTTCAACTGCCCGCGGAATCCAATAACCGCGAACAATCCTACATCTCCGTCAACACCCAGCAGGCCCAGGACTATTAACCTGGTTCCCATCGACTACGGCTTTCGCCCTCGCCTTAGGGGCCGGCTCACCCTGCGCGGATTAACCTTGCGCAGGAACCCTTGGACTTACGGCGACAGAGTCTCTCACTCTGTTTGTCGCTACTCATGTCAGCATTCTCACTTCCGATACCTCCAGGAGACCTTACGATCTCCCTTCGCAGGCTTACGGAACGCTCCGCTACCCCGGATGAACCCCGAAGAGTTCATCCAGCCGCAGCTTCGGTACATGGCTTTAGCCCCGATACATTTTCGGCGCAGGATTGCTTATTTAGACCAGTGAGCTATTACGCTTTCTTTAAAGGATGGCTGCTTCTAAGCCAACCTCCTGGTTGTCTTGGCCTTCCCACATCCTTTCACACTTAGCCATGATTTGGGGACCTTAGCTGGCGGTCTGGGCTCTTTCCCTCTCGTCCACGGACCTTAGCACCCATGGACTGCCTGCCGATCTGCACTCCTCGGTATTCGGAGTTTGGTTAGGTTTGGTAAGGCTCGCGCCCCCCTAGCCCATCCAGTGCTCTACCCCCGAGGGTGATCGATCGACGCTCTACCTCAATAGATTTCGCGGAGAACCAGCTATTGCCGAGTTTGGTTGGCCTTTCACCCCTTGCCACAGATCATCCCCTACTTTTTCAACAGGAGTGGGTTCGGTCCTCCAGTGCGTGTTACCGCACCTTCAACCTGTCCATGGCAAGATCACCCGGCTTCGGGTCTAATCCCAGTAACTGTAGCGCCCTAATTCAGACTCGCTTTCGCTGCGCCTCCACCTAACGGCTTAAGCTCGCTACTGAGACTAACTCGCTGACCCATTATACAAAAGGTACGCGGTCACGAACCCGACGCGCCGAAACGCATCGTTCCGCTCCGACTGCTTGTAGGCATCCGGTTTCAGGAACTGTTTCACTCCCCTCATTGGGGTGCTTTTCACCTTTCCCTCACGGTACTTGTTCACTATCGGTCGCCAAGGAGTACTTAGGCTTGGAGGGTGGTCCCCCCATGTTCAGACAGGATTGCACGTGTCCCGCCTTACTCAAGGATCCTGCGGCTTTCTACCCGTACGGGACTCTCACCCTCTAGGGTCGCCCCTTCCAGAGCGTTCCGGTTCTTACCGCCTGATCACTGGCCTGTTCCGCGTTCGCTCGCCACTACTAGCGGAGTCTCGGTTGATGTCCTTTCCTCCAGGTACTGAGATGTTTCAATTCCCTGGGTTTGCCTCCACGCACCTATGAATTCAGTGCGGGATCGTCCTCATCGGACGGGGTTGCCCCATTCGGAAATCTCCGGATCAAAGTTTGCTCGCAACTCCCCGGAGCATATCGCAGCGTGCTACGTCCTTCATCGCCTCTTGGCGCCAAGGCATCCACCAAATGCCCTTCTACGCTTGATCTCTACTCTTTCCGTCTCGCCGCAATCTCATCAGGGGAAACCCCGGACGACACTGAGGCGATAACTTTTCTCAATCATGCGCGCCTAGGCAGCGACGCATGATCGTCAGCGTCACGCGCGCAGTGCCAATCCTCTTTTGCCCGAGAGGAAGATCCCGAAAGATCATCGTCTCAAAACATCGAAGATCGCGCTGCCCGCGAATTCTCCAATCAGATACACGTTGCCGGAACGACACCCCAGGTCTTGCGACCTTAAGTCGTCCGACAACCATACCCTCTTCACCATGTCAAAGATCGAGGAACCGAGCGGCTTCTGCACCGCCGCAGCCCTTACCCGTCGCAGTTGTTCGAAACTGGTTCGAAACCGCACGCAAGGTAATTCGTGCTTCACCGATCCGATAGTGTTCGTGATGTCCCGGCTCTCGAGCCCGGCGCGCTCCACCTCTCAGCTGCCAAGCTGGCAGCTGAACGCTGACGGCTCGGCCGTGGTGGAGGCGATCGGGATTGAACCGACGACCCCCTGGTTGCAAACCAGGTGCTCTCCCGCTGAGCTACGCCCCCAGTCGTCACGGCGCGGCCGAAAAACTGGTGGGCCCGGGAAGATTTGAACTTCCGACCTCACGCTTATCAAGCGCGCGCTCTAACCAACTGAGCTACGAGCCCCTGCCAGAAGGTCAGAACTACTGGCTTCTGTTGCTTGTCCTGTATCGGATCGGGAAGGGATGCGCTGGCGGCGGCAGGTAAGAAGAGGTCCAGGTCTTTCCGAAGAAAGCCCCGACCTCTGTAAGTACTGGCGGCATTCCGACGTGAGTGTCGGCGTGCTGCCAATCCTTAGAAAGGAGGTGATCCAGCCGCAGGTTCCCCTACGGCTACCTTGTTACGACTTCACCCCAGTCGCTGACCTTACCGTGAACGGCTGCTTCCCTTGCGGGTTAGCACACCGGCTTAAGGTAAAGCCAACTCCCATGGTGTGACGGGCGGTGTGTACAAGGCCCGGGAACGTATTCACCGTGGCATGCTGATCCACGATTACTAGCGATTCCGCCTTCATGCACTCGAGTTGCAGAGTGCAATCTGAACTGAGACAGCTTTTTAGGATCGGCACCGGCTCGCGCCGTAGCATCCCATTGTCACTGCCATTGTAGCACGTGTGTAGCCCAGCCCGTAAGGGCCATGAGGACTTGACGTCATCCCCGCCTTCCTCCGGCTTGTCACCGGCAGTTCCTTCAGAGTGCCCAGCTTAACCTGATGGCAACTGAAGGTGAGGGTTGCGCTCGTTGCGGGACTTAACCCAACATCTCACGACACGAGCTGACGACAGCCATGCAGCACCTGTGTTCCCCCCGGCCGAACCGACGACCCCGATCTCTCAGGGTCTAAAGGGACATGTCAAGGGCTGGTAAGGTTCTGCGCGTTGCATCGAATTGAACCACATGCTCCACCGCTTGTGCGGGCCCCCGTCAATTCCTTTGAGTTTTAATCTTGCGACCGTACTCCCCAGGCGGTGTGCTTACCGTGTTAACTCCGACACCGAGGGGCTATGCCCTCCGACGTCAAGCACACATAGTTTACAGCGTGGACTACCAGGGTATCTAATCCTGTTTGCTCCCCACGCTTTCGCGCCTCAGCGTCAGTTGTGGTCCAGTTGGCCGCCTTCGCCACCGGTGTTCTTCCCAATATCTACGAATTTCACCTCTACACTGGGAATTCCACCAACCTCTCCCACACTCTAGCCTCGCTGTATCGAGCGCAATTCCTAGGTTGAGCCCAGGCATTTCACGCCGGACGGACGAGGCCGCCTACGCGCCCTTTACGCCCAGTAATTCCGAACAACGCTAGCCCCCTTCGTATTACCGCGGCTGCTGGCACGAAGTTAGCCGGGGCTTCTTCTGCGGGTACCGTCATCATCGTCCCCGCCAAAAGGGCTTTACAACCCGAAGGCCTTCATCACCCACGCGGCATTGCTGGATCAGGGTTTCCCCCATTGTCCAATATTCCCCACTGCTGCCTCCCGTAGGAGTCTGGGCCGTGTCTCAGTCCCAGTGTGGCTGGTCGTCCTCTCAGACCAGCTACCGATCATCGCCTTGGTGAGCCATTACCTCACCAACTAGCTAATCGGGCGCGGGCTCCTCCAATAGTGGATTGCTCCTTTCCCCCTCGGGGCGTATCCGGTATTAGCCGCAGTTTCCCGCGGTTATTCCAGGCTACTGGGTAGATTCCCACGTGTTACTCACCCGTCCGCCACTCCTGTATTGCTACAGGCGTTCGACTTGCATGTGTTAGGCATGCCGCCAGCGTTCGTTCTGAGCCAGGATCAAACTCTCAAGTTAACTTACCTCTGCGTTTCAACTTGCGTTGACACGCTTCGGCAAGGAACTGACTTCCCGCTCATACTGTCATAACGCGCGACGCATCTTCCGGATCGGGATCGCTCCTGATCCTTCGTTTGCGTCATCTACGGATGCACAGTCGAGCGACAAGTCGTTTGGCCTGCCGCCGCCCGCGCATCCCTTCCTCGATATGCACTTGTCAAAGAACAAACTCGCCGCCCGGCCAGATTGGCCGGTTCGTATGACCAGCTGCCCGTGCGGCGAGGGCGCGAGTAATACTCTCGGCCCCCCACCCTGTCAAGCGCTCGTCACATCTGTTTTTAATTTTTTGCGCATCGCAAAAATCTTGGTCTAACTGCCGTCGATTCAAGGCGTTTTGCCGTTAGCACCCGCGGTAAAGACGCACCGGTTTGTCCACAGATGCGGACAGAATCGCGGACGGTTAAGCTTCTTTAACCATCCGCGATTGCGGTTTAGCTGGCGTGTGATTCAGGCGCTCTTGCGCGCGCTCTTCTTCGCCTCGCCGTCGCGCGCCGAGGTGATCAAGAGGCCTTTGGCGCCGACGCTGACATGCACGGTGTCGCCCTCGGCGATGCGGCCGTCGAGGATCTGCGTCGCCAGCGGATTCTGCAGCTCGCGCTGGATCACCCGCTTGAGCGGACGCGCGCCGTAGACCGGGTCGTAGCCCGTCTCGCCGAGCCACGCGATCGCGGCCGCGTCGATGTCGAGCGTGATCTTGCGCTCGGCCAGCATCTTCTTGAGCCGCTCGAGCTGGATCGCCACCACGCCCGCCATGTGCGCGCGGGAGAGACGGTGGAACAGCAGGATCTCGTCGAGACGGTTCAGGAACTCCGGCCGGAAATGCGCGCGCACGATTTCCATCACCTGGTCGCGCACCGCGTTTGCGTCCTGGCCGTCGGGCTGTGCCGCCAATACCTCGCTGCCGAGGTTCGAGGTCATCACGATCAACGTGTTCGTGAAGTCGACGGTGCGGCCCTGGCCGTCGGTCAGGCGTCCGTCGTCGAGCACCTGCAGGAGCACGTTGAACACGTCGTGATGCGCCTTCTCGATCTCGTCGAACAGCACGACCTGGTAGGGCCGGCGGCGCACCGCTTCGGTGAGGGCACCACCCTCTTCGTAGCCGACATAGCCCGGGGGGGCGCCGATCAGGCGCGCCACGGCATGCTTCTCCATGTACTCGGACATGTCGATGCGCACCATCGCCTGGTCGTCGTTGAACAGGAATTCGGCGAGGGCCTTGGTGAGCTCGGTCTTGCCGACGCCCGTCGGGCCGAGGAACAGGAACGAGCCGATCGGCCGGTGCGGATCCTGCAGGCCGGCGCGCGCGCGGCGCACCGCCTCGGACACGGCCGCGATCGCCTCGTCCTGGCCGATGACGCGGCGCTTCAGCGCCTCTTCCATCTTCAGCAGCTTGTCGCGCTCGCCGGCCAGCATCTTGTCGACCGGCACGCCGGTCCAGCGCGACACGACGGCCGCGATGTCCTGGTCGGTCACCTCCTCGTTCAGCATCCGGCGCGAGCCGTCGCCGCCCTGGGCGGTCTTGAGCTTGGCCTCGAGGCCCGGGATCACGCCGTATTGCAGCTCGCCCGCCCGCGCGAGGTCGCCGCGGCGCAGCGCCTGCTCGAGCTCGGTGCGCGCCTGGTCGATCTGCTCCTTGAGCTTCTGGCTGCCGGACAGGACATCCTTCTCGGTGCGCCACTGCTTCGTCAGCTCGGCGGATTGCGCTTCGAGCGTGCGCAGCTCGGCATCGAGACGTGACAGGCGGTCGCGCGACCCCGGATCGCTCTCCTTCTTCAGCGCCTCGCGCTCGATCTTGAGCTGGACGATGCGCCGATCGAGCTCGTCGATCTGCTCGGGCTTCGAATCGACCGCCATGCGCAGCCGGCTCGCGGCTTCGTCGACCAGGTCGATCGCCTTGTCGGGCAGGAACCGGTCGGTGATGTAGCGCTTCGAGAGCTGGGCTGCGGCCACGATCGCGGAATCCGTGATCCGGATCCCGTGATGCAGCTCGTACTTCTCCTTGAGGCCGCGCAGGATCGAGATCGTGTCCTCGACCGACGGCTCGGAGACGAACACCGGCTGGAAGCGACGCGCCAGGGCCGCATCTTTCTCGACGTGCTTGCGGTACTCATCGAGCGTCGTGGCGCCGACGCAGTGCAGCTCGCCGCGCGCCAGAGCCGGCTTCAGCATGTTCGAGGCGTCCATCGCCCCTTCCGCCTTGCCGGCGCCGACGAGGGTGTGCATCTCGTCGATGAACAGGATGATCTCGCCCGAGGCGGCGCTGATCTCGCTCAGCACGGATTTGAGCCGCTCTTCGAACTCGCCGCGATATTTGGCGCCCGCCACCATGGCGCCCAGGTCGAGCGCCAGCAGCTTCTTATCGCGCAGCGATTCCGGCACGTCGCCGTTGACGATGCGCTGCGCCAGGCCCTCGACGATCGCCGTCTTGCCGACGCCGGGCTCGCCGATCAGGACCGGGTTGTTCTTGGTGCGGCGCGCCAGCACCTGGATGGTGCGCCGGATCTCTTCGTCGCGGCCGATCACCGGGTCGATCTTGCCCTCGCGGGCCGCGGCGGTCAGATCGCGCGCGTATTTCTTGAGGGCATCGTAGCCTTCCTCGGCGGTCGCCGATTCGGCCTTGCGGCCTTTGCGGATGCGCTCGATCGCCGCGTTGAGATTTTCCGGCGACAGGCCGGAGTCCTTCAGGATCTTGGCAGCGGGCGCCGGCTGCGACAGGGCCAGCGCCAGCAGGAGGCGCTCGGCGGTGACGAACTCATCGCCCGCCTTGGCGGCGGCCTTCTCGGCGGTCTCGAAGACGCGAGCCAACTCCGGCGCCATGAACACCTGGCCGGCACCGCTGCCCTCGATTTTCGGCTGCTTGGCGAGCTCGGCCTCGACCGCGCGCAGCGCGCGATCCGGATCCGCGCCGGCGGCACGCATCAGGTTGGCCGCCAGGCCGTCTTTGTCTTCCAGCAGGACTTTGAGCAGATGCTCGGGCGTCAGGCGCTGATGACTGGAACGCTGGGCGAGGGTCTGGGCGGACTGGATGAAGCCGCGCGACCGCTCCGTGTATTTGTCGATATTCATCGTGAGCTGATCCCCTTGGACGTCCCCCCGAAGGGCAGACAGGAATGCGGAATCCCCAACCCGGGCAATCCCGTAGCATTCATATGGGCATCGGCCGTTCGCGAGACAAGGCCGGGCGCCCGGGCCGCCGCCGGCCTAGTTCCAGGTGACCCGGATGACGCCAAGGCGCCCCTCGATGGCCGCCGCCTCCTGCTGGTAGACGGCCGCAGCCTCGACATAGGTGCGAAACAGACCCGGATCGGCCACTTTGGCGGCCATCCCCACGCACCAGTCGGCCTTTTGGCGCAGGGCCGCGGCGCGGGCCGCGGAGTCGTTCATCCCGCCCGGACTGAAGCCATCGTCCCTAGTCTCGGCACCGTCCATTTGGGCACACTACGCCCACGCGGGTGCGAATGCCTTGATCTGGATCAACCCCGGGGCCGCAGCACCCGAACGCTGGCGGAACACGCGCGCGCGCGTCATGATGAGAGCCGCCATCCCGAGACACCGCCCATGCTCACCGTTACGCAGATCTACCGTTATCCCGTCAAAGGATTGACACCCGAGCCGCTGGCGGGCGTGGCGCTGTCGCCGGGGCAGGGTCTGCCGCAGGACCGGCGGTTCGCGCTCGCGCATGGATCGACGAATTTCGACGTCACGGCGCCGACCTGGATGCCCAAGACCAAGTTCCTGATGCTGATGCGCAACGAGCGCCTGGCCCGCCTGCGCACCCAGTTCGACGAGGCGAGCGGCATACTGACCATTCAGCGCGACGGCAAGACCGTGGCGAGCGGCAATATCCTGAGCCAGACGGGACGCACGATCATCCAGGACTTCTTCGCCGCCTACATGGGCAGCGAAGCCCTGGGCGCCCCCAAGCTGCTCGAAGCCCCGGGGCACATGTTTTCCGACGTCGCGCGCAAGGTCGTCTCGGTGATCGGCCTTGCCTCCATCCGCGATCTCGAGCGGGTGACGCGCAGCCCGGTCGATCCGCGGCGCTTCCGGGCCAACCTCTATTTCGACGGTGGCGCCGCCTGGCAGGAATTCGACTGGGTGGGCAAAGAGTTCCGCATCGGCAAGGCGCGCCTGCGCGGCGTCAAGCGCATCGAGCGCTGCGCGGCGACCAACGTGAATCCCGAGACGGGAGACCGCGACCTCAACATCCCGCTCACGCTGCAGCGCGGCTTTCAGCATCCCGACGCGGGCATCTATGCCGACGTGGTCGAGGGCGGAGAGGTCGCGATCGGCGACGAGGTCGCGGCTCCCTGACGGCCGGGTTCGCGTCCGTGGCGGTCAGGCCTCACGCATCGCGCCGCCCCAGGATCTCGGAGTACGCGCGGCGCACGACGCCGTAGCATTCACACGCCGTCGCCTCCAGCCCTCTGCGGTTGGTGACGGTGATCACGCCGCGGCTGTAGCGGATGAGGCCCGCCGACTGCATCATGCGAGCCACAACGGTGACGCTGGGCCGATGCACGCCGAGCATCTCCGCCAGAAGCGCCTGGGTCAGATCGAACGTGTCACGACGCGCGCGGTCGTGCGCCATCAACAGCCAGCGCGCGAACCGCTCCTCGACGCTGTGCAGCCCGTTGCACGCGACCGACTGCCCCAGCTGCACGAACTGGGCGCGGATGTAGCGGTGCATCAAGGCACGGAACGTGGCGCTTTGCTCGAAGACGGCGCGCAACGGACGAATGGGGATGCGCGTCCCCACGCCCGCGACCTGCACGAGAACGCGGCTTGGCATCGCGGCCGCCCCGAGCAGTTCTTCGAGTCCGGCGACACCTTCGGGTCCGACCGTCGTGATCTCGGCGTACCCGCCTTCGCGCATCGCCGCCATCAGCGAGATCGCGCCGGAGTGCGGAAAATAGGCGTGATCGAGCTCGCCGCCTGCGTCGGCGAGCACCTGCTGATGACCCAACGGGACCACGCGCATGTGGCGCTCCAGTCGTCCGAAATCATCAGCGTTGAGTGCCGCGAGCAGAGCATTCGCTCGGTGCACGATGACGTTGCTGTTCCTACCCATCGTTGCGCAAACTGCACGGAGATGGCGAGGTTCCGTGACGCGACTGTCGCCCGATCATGAGAAGAAGGTGATGTGCGCTCACATCCCTCGTCCGACGCGAGGAATTGTGCCCCCCTGGCGGCACGCACAAAGACTAGCGTCGGCGGCGGGCCACGTCGGTACGGCACCATACGGAACCCCAAAGAAGTTGCAGCCGTGGCGCTGTGACTTCCGCGGACTGTGGCTTTTCCACGGCACGGCCGGCCGCGCGTTGTCTCAAACGGGGTCGTTTCCGCAGCGCACAAAAGAAAACGGCGATGCCCGCAGGCATCGCCGCTTTCTCCTGCTTACACTCGCTGACAGATCAGCGTGGCTGGCCGTCTCCTGACGGCGTCGACGGATAGGGCGCAGTCAGCGGTTGCGGGCCTGAGCCCGGCTCGGCGACTGCCGGCTGTCCCTCGTGGGCGACCATGCCGTGGGGCTGGGAATTATGCGGCGGCTGCATCTGCTGCGGCTGCTGCGGCTGGGCGCCCTGCTGCGGCTGGCCCATCGGCGGGCGATGATGGCCGTCGCTGTTGGCGTTGATCATGCGGAAATAGTGCTCCGCATGCTGATAGAAATTCTCGGCCGCGATGCGGTCGCCGGCCGCCGTGGCGTCGCGCGCGAGCGCCAGATATTTCTCCAGCACCTGATAGGCATTGCCGCGGATACGGACGTCCGGCCCGCTGGAGTCGAAGGTCTGCGCGCGAGCAGGCATATGCGGCATGTGCGGTTTGTTGCGACCGTTGTTCCGGCCGCGTTGGCGCTTCATGTTCATGACTTGAGCAAATCTCACGTTATCCCTGGATTCCTGGCTTTGTACGAGCCCAGGAGCGCTCGGAAATCCGATTGGCTATCACCCGACGACTATGGCGCCGGTCCCCCGTGACTACCGCCCGTTCTTGAAAGACAGCCAACACAGGCCCGTGGCCCGGTTCGGTTTCAAGAGAAAGCTTAGTACCCTTAGGGCTGCAATCCAAGCCATATTTTTGCCTGGTTTTCTGCGGGTTAACGCGGATACCGGGCGAGGAGGCAGCGGGTGGTGCCTGATAGATCGGGGCACTCGAGCCAAGGTTCAAGCCCGGCCCGCCGCAAGATCGCGGTGACAAATTCGGCCTGGCCGGCCCCGATCTCGATCGCGGCAAAGCCGCCCGGCGCCAGCACCGCAGGAACACCTGCGGCGATGATGCGATACGCATCGAGCCCGTCCTCGCCGCCGTCGAGGGCGGCTCGCGGCTCGTATCGGACGTCCGGCGCCAAGGTCGCAAGCTCCGCGCACGCGATATAGGGCGGGTTGCTGATCACGATGTCGAAGCGCCCGTCCACCCCCTCCAGCCAGCTGCCGCGCGCGAACCGGGCGCGGCCCGCAAGTCCAAGCGCCGTGGCGTTGCGCTGAGCCACCGCGAGTGCCGCGGCGCTGCAGTCGATGCCGAGCCCGGTGGCGTGCGGAAGCTCGCTCAGAAGGGCCAGCAGGAGGCAGCCGCT
>Ga0335078_10016938_pt1 | contig 10827 bp, 9 predicted proteins | sample Lox_Sample_32_FD_206711 | JGI IMG/M metagenome (GOLD analysis project Ga0335078, IMG submission 206711) | Soil microbial communities from Loxahatchee National Wildlife Refuge, Florida, United States - Lox_Sample_3.2 | ecosystem: Environmental > Terrestrial > Soil > Wetlands | place: USA: Florida... | reverse complement strand
ACGCACGCAAGGTGCCGCTGGCGCCGGACGTGGATCTGAAGGTCGTGGCGCGCGGCACGCCGGGCTTTTCGGGCGCGGATCTGATGAATCTCGTCAATGAGGCGGCGCTGCTCGCGGCGCGGCGCTCGAAGCGAATCGTCACGCGCGTTGAGTTCGAGGACGCCCGCGACAAGATCCTGATGGGCGCGGAGCGCCGCACCTTGATGATGACGGAGGAAGAAAAGCGCCTCACCGCCTATCACGAAGGCGGCCACGCGCTGGTGTCGCTCTGCGTGACGGGCTCGACGCCCATTCACAAGGCGACGATCATTCCGCGCGGCCGCGCCCTCGGCATGGTGCAGTCGCTGCCCGAACGCGATCAGATCTCGCAGAGCTACGAGGAGTTCATCGCGATGCTGGCGATGGCGATGGGCGGCCGCGTCGCAGAAGAGCTCGTGTTCGGACACGACCAGATCACCTCGGGCGCGGCGAGCGACATTCAGCAATGCACTCGGGTCGCTCGGGCGATGGTGACGCAGTTCGGATTCTCCGACAAGCTCGGCACCGTGGCCTATGCGGATCCGCAGCAGGAGCAGTTCCTCGGCTATTCGCTCGGCCGGCAGGTGACGTTCTCGGAGGCGACTCAGCAGACGATCGACGCCGAGGTGCGCCGTCTCGTGGCGGAGGCTTACGAAACGGCGAAGCGCCTTCTCACCGAGAAGCGCCGACAGCTTGACGTGATCGCCAATGCGCTGCTCGAATTCGAGACGCTGACCGGCGACGAACTGAAGGGCCTGCTCGAAGGGAAGGTCCCGACGCGCGAGGACCAGCCGACGGCCCCCTCGCAACCCCGAGGCTCGGTGCCCTCGTCGCCGAACCGGGGCGAGACCGGACTGGGCGGGGCGGAAGCGCAGCCAGCATAATCGAACTTGAAAAGAAAGACTTGCGTAAAGGCCCGGGGCGACCCGGGTCTTTGTGCGTTGCAGCATCGAACATTCTAGCCCTTGGCGGGAATTGCAGCTAAAATGGCGATTAAGTCACCTGACTTTTCCTGTTCAGGGAGTCAGAGTGAATTAGTCCCAAAGGGTGTAAATCCTAGGGTTACAAATGGGAGAGCAAGCATGAGTTCGACAACTAGCACCGCTGCCGGCGCAGCCGCTGGCACAGAGACAATCGTCGATCTGAGAGGGATGTGGATCGGCCTTTTGGTGCTGAACGTGTTTTATCTCATCGTTCGCATCTACGAGCAGATCTACGGCTGGCGCGCGGGCCTCGACTCGTTCGCTCCGGAGTTCCAGACCTACTGGCTGTCGATCCTTTGGACCGAGATCCCGCTGGAGCTCATCTCGGGCATCGGCCTTGCGGGCTATCTCTGGAAGACCCGCGACCGCAACGTCGACGCGGTTGCTCCGCGCGAGGAGATGCGCCGTCTGGTCACGCTGGTTCAGTGGCTGACGGTTTATGGCATCGCCATTTACTGGGGCGCGTCCTTCTTCACGGAGCAGGACGGCACGTGGCACATGACGGTCATTCGCGACACGGACTTCACGCCGTCGCACATCATCGAGTTCTACATGAGCTACCCGATCTATTCGGTGATCGCGGTGGGGGCGTTCTTCTATGCGAAGACCCGCATCCCGTATTTTGCTCATGGCTACTCGCTGGCGTTCCTGATCGTGGCGATTGGTCCGTTCATGATCATCCCGAACGTTGGTCTCAATGAGTGGGGCCACACCTTCTGGTTCATGGAAGAGCTGTTCGTTGCTCCGCTGCACTGGGGCTTCGTGTTCTTCGGCTGGATGGCGCTCGGCGTGTTCGGCGTGGTCCTGCAGATCCTCGGCCGCATCCATGCGCTGGTCGGCAAGGAAGGCGTCGCGCTGCTCGCGTAAGCGCGACAGTCGTCGGAATGGGAGGGTCGCGCCTTTGGGCGCGGCTCTCTAGGAAAAGCGTAAACACTGCAAATAAGAGACAATCCGGCGGGGAAGAAGCCGGAGCGTTCTGACCAAGGAGAAGAGAGATGTCGACATCGAAGAGCGGAGGAGCGGTCGGTCCGTTCCATTCCGTCGCGGAAGCGGCGGGATGCGTACAAACCACCGACTGGATGCTTCTGACGCTGCTGTTTTTTGCGGTTCTGGGCGGCTACCACGTCCACTTCATGCTGACGGCGGGCGACTGGGACTTCTGGGTTGACTGGAAGGATCGTCGTATGTGGCCGACGGTCGTGCCGATTCTGGGCGTGACCTTCTGCGCGGCGACGCAGGCCTTTTTCTGGGTGAACTTCCGTCTGCCGTTTGGCGCGGTGTTCGCGGCTCTGGGCCTTTTGATCGGCGAGTGGATCAACCGCTATGTGAACTTCTGGGGCTGGACCTACTTCCCGATCTCGCTGGTGTTCCCGTCGGCGCTGATCGTTCCGGCGATCTGGCTTGACGTGATCCTGCTGCTTTCGGGCAGCTATGTGATCACGGCGGTGATCGGGGCGCTGGGCTGGGGCCTTCTGTTCTATCCGAACAACTGGCCGGCGATCGGTCAGTATCACCAGGCGACCGAGCAGCATGGTCAGCTGATGTCGCTTGCGGATCTGATCGGCTTCCACTTCGTGCGCACGTCGATGCCGGAATACATCCGCATGGTTGAGCGCGGCACGCTGCGCACTTTCGGTAAGGACGTCGTGCCGGTCGCGGCCTTCTTCTCCGGCTTCGTGTCGATGCTGGTCTACTACGTGTGGTGGTGGCTGGGCCGCTTCTACTCGACGACGAAGGTCATCCAGACCATCTGATGCAAGCTTGACGACAGGCTTCCTCGCGGTCGCTCAAGCCTTTGAGGCGGGCCGCGGGGAGGAGAAAACGAGCGGGGGCCGGCACTGCGACACGAGCGGGCGCGGGCCTCAAACGAAAGAAACTGGGAGGTTGTTGATGAAAGCCCTAGTCAAGCTGGCTGCGCTGGGCGCGGCGGCGGTGGTGGCGACGGTGGGAGCTGCGGCTCCGGCCTTCGCGCACGGCGAGAAGTCGCAGCAGGCGTTCCTCCGGATGCGCACGCTGAACTGGTATGACGTCGCCTGGTCGAAGACCTCGGTGGCGGTGAATGAAGAGATGGTGCTTTCGGGCAAGGTGCACGTGTTCTCGGCGTGGCCGCAGGCCGTGGCGAACCCGCGCGTGTCGTTCCTGAACGCCGGCGAGCCCGGCCCGGTTCTGGTTCGCACGGCGCAGTTCATCGGCGAGCAGTTCGCGCCGCGTTCGTTCTCGCTGGTTCCCGGGAACGACTACGCGTTCACGATCAACCTGCGCGGTCGTCGCGCCGGTCGCTGGCACGTGCATGCCCAGATCAACGTGGAAGGCGGCGGACCGATCATCGGCCCGGGCCAGTGGATTGAGGTCAAGGGCGACATGAAGGACTTCACCGATCCGGTGACGCTCCTTGACGGGACGACGGTCGATCTCGAGCACTATGGGATCAACCGGGTCTACCTGTGGCACCTTCCGTGGCTGGCGGTGGGCGCGGGCTGGATCCTGTTCTGGTTCGTTCGCAAGGGCATCATCGCCTCCTATCTGCGCGTTGCGGAAGGCAAGGAAGATGAGGCGACCAATGACGAAGACCGCCGCATTGGCGCGATCGTCCTGGCGCTGACGATCCTGGCGACGATCTTCGGCTACGCCTACACGAACTCGCAGTTCCCGCGCACGATTCCGCTTCAGGCCGGCTTGCAGAAGCCGCTGACGCCGATCTCGGCCACGGGCACCGTGGGCGTGGGCAAGGAGCAGGTGTCGGTTGATCTCGGCGGCGGCGTCTACAAGGTTCCGGGCCGCGAGCTGACGATCAACGTGAAGGTGAAGAACAACACCGCCCATCCGCTTCGCCTCGGCGAATATACGACGGCGGGCCTTCGCTTCCTGAACCCTGACGTGTTCACGACGAAGCCTGAGTTCCCGGACTATCTGCTGGCGGATCGCGGTCTGTCGACGGATCCGACGCCGATCGCTCCGGGCGAGACGAAGGACATCGTGGTGAAGGTGCAGGACGCGCGTTGGGACATCGAGCGTCTGTCTGACCTGGCCTACGACACGGACAGCCAGATCGGCGGCCTGTTGTTCTTCTTCACGCCGGACGGCCAGCGCTACGCCGCGGAAATCGGCGGCCCGGTCATTCCGAAGTTCGTCGCCGGCGACATGCCCTGATCGACGAAACCTAGCCTAACAAGCCGGCCGGAGAGCATCTCTCCGGCCGGTTTTTTATCCGGCGGCGGCCGACGATTGCGGGAATGGCTCGCGATACGATATAAGTTTCGCGCGCGCGTCGATTGGTCGCAATCGGCGCTTTCGCTTTTGCTGAAAACGGCATTTAAACTGGGCGAAACGCCTGAGGCCGAGGGAGCGCTGAAATCCCTTGAGGCCGCCGGCGCGACGCCCCCTCGCTGTGGTGAGGCGGTGGGACCGGCGCTCGAACAAAGAAAAAAGCAGGGAGAAACCCGAGGATGAGACGAGCTTCAATTTTGTCCGCGATCTTCGGCGCGTTGCTGCTTCTCGCCGCGCAGGGTTCGGCGCGCGCCGAGGGCGGCGCCGGCCCGGAAGCGATGACGATGGGCAATATGTGCATGGTCATGTTCGGCTATGACATGATCCACATCACCTCCTATCTGCCGGGAATGTCTCGCAGCGAATATTGCGAGGAGATTCCGGCGACGGGCAAGGTCATCATGGTCTTCGACATCGAGAACCCGAGATTTAGGGATCTGCCGATCGAGATCCGCATCATCCGCGATCCCCTGACGCCGGTCGTCGCCGACACGCCGCTCGATCCCTTAACGGAGGTGCATTTTCCGGCGACGCGCTATCGGACCGGCACCTTCAGCTTCGAGCACGATTACAAGAACAACGGCCACTACATCGGCATGGTGACGCTCACGAAGGAGAACGGGGAGCAGGAGACGCAGATCTTCAAATTCTCGGTGGGGGAGACCCTTTGGCAATATGTCCCCTACATTCTGGGCGCCGTGCTGATCGCGATGCTCATATTCTTCTATTGGCGACACACACATCCCGCCGTCCCCAAAGAACCCCAAGCCGCGAGCTGACGCTAGGGCGACAGTGGGCCAACTCAGGTTGAGAGGAACGAGACGATGAGCATGATCAAGCTTGCGCGAAGAGGATCGACTTGGCGAAGAGTATCGACCTGGCGAAACGGAGAGTTCTGGCGCGCCGCGGCGCTGGCGGCGACGGCGGCGTTCCTCCTCCTTGCGGCGGGGCCGGCGCTGGCGCATTCCTTCCTCGTGGACGCCAATCCTTCCTCGAAGGACCACGTCGACGCGATGCCGAAGACCATCAAGCTCAAATTCGGCGCCGGCGTCGAGCCCGCCTATTCGACGCTCTCGATCGAGACCGCGGACGGCAAGGTGCTCACCAAGGGCGCGGTCGGCAAGCCGGAGACGCCGCGCGAGCTCACGCTCGACGCGCCGGCCGATATGGCCCCGGGGCGCTACGTCATCCGCTATCGCGTTCTCTCGCAGGACGGCCACATCGTCGAGGGCAATTACGAATTCTTCCTCGACGCGAAGAAGTAGCGGGTCCCGCCGGGCCGCGTTCGCGAGGGCGTCATCGCGAGCGCCGCGCGAGATCCGCAGGCTGGAGGGAACTTCAACGCGCAAAACTCCGGCGCCTTTTGCGATAGCGCGCGCCGGCGCGGACCGAGACGACTTAGCGGGAAGCCGAGAACCAGATGTCCCAAACCTTCCTTCGCTTCTTCGAGGCGCTGCCGACGGCGCTCGCGGTTGGACTGCTGCTGCTGCCGCTCCTCAGCGACGAGGACAACACGCGCTTCAGGCGCGCGATCGCGATCTGCGGCGCGCTGCGCGCCGTGCTCGGCTTCGGCCTCATCTTGCTCATCGCCCGCGCGGACATTCCCGCCGACGTTCCGCTCGGTTTCGACGGCCTCGTCACCTTCAGCGTGAGCACCGCCGTCGGACGGGCCTGGGTCGCGACGCAGGCCGTCGCTCTGCTTTTCGCGGCGGCGACGCTCGCGCGCCTACGCGTCGCTTCTGACCTCCTCGATAAGGCCGCGCTCGGGCTCGGCGTGCTCGTCCTCGCTCTGACCTCCGTGACCGGCCACGCGATCGACGACAGCTTCAGCTGGTGGCAGCAAGCGAGCTTCCTTCTGCATACGGCCGCGGGCCTGGTTTGGCTCGGTGGTCTCATCGGCCTCGTCTGGTGGATGTTCACCGGACGCGGCAAGTCGCCGGAGGTCGCGGCGAAACTCGCGGACCGCTGGTCGCTCGTCGCCAAGGTCGCGATCGTGATCGTGGTGATCAGCGGGCTCGTGATGGCTTGGGAGAATGTGGGCAGCTTCGCCAATCTGCTCGCCACGCCCTATGGGCGGCTCTTGACGATCAAGCTCGCGCTCTTCTGCGCCGCCATGCTCGCGGCCCTGGCGCTGGCGCTTTATCTGAATCGCCGGCCGGCCAATGAATTCGACTTCGACTGGTATGGGCGCGTGGGCTTCGGCGAAGCGGTCGCCGCGACCGCTCTCGTCTTCATCGCCGGATGGATCGCCGTCATCACGCCCGCCGCGCATGAGACGGATCTTTACTGGCCCCTGCCGTTCCGTCTCTCCTGGTCGGCGACCTGGGGCTATGTCGGCGCGAGACTGCCGTGGATCGACACGCCCAACTGGTATCTCGCGCCGGCCTGGTCGGGCCTCGTCGCGCTCGTCTGCGTCGCGCTCGCCGCCGTCTTCTGGTGGCTGCCGCGTCTGCGGCCTTGGCGGGGATTCGCGGTTCCTACGGCGCTCGCCCTGTCGGCGCTCTTCGTCGGCTCTTCCTTCGCGACGGTCGCCTATACCGACACCTATAACGATCCCGCCGTCGACTACACGGCGATGTCGGTGGTGCGCGGGCAAAAGGACTTCAACGCCAATTGCGTCGCCTGCCACGGCGTCTCGGGCGAGGGCAATGGCGAGCTCGCCACGGGTCTCAAGGACGCCAAGGGCTTGGCCGTCGCGCCCGCCGACCTCACCGCCCCGCATGTCGGCAACCACACGATCGGCGACATCTTCCACTGGCTGACCTACGGCGGGACGAGCGGCGTCATGCCGGGCTTCAAGGAGACGCTCGACTCCGACGACCGCTGGGACGTGATCAACTTCCTGTTGATGATGTCCTATTCCAACCGCGCGCGCTTCATCGGCGCGCAGCCGATGGTGCAGTGGCTCATCGCCCCGGACTTCCCGCTCGTGGATCCCGAGGACAAGATCACGACATTCTATAGTCTGCGTGGAACGCCGACCTTGGTGTCCTTCGCGCGCTGCAACGCGCCGCAGGTTGACGAGGCCGCGCTCGAGGCGTCTCTCGCCATTGCGGCCGAAACCGCCAAGGCCGCCGGCGCGCATCATGTGACGATCTATCAGGGCGACTGTCCCGCTTCGCTCATGGCGCAGACGTCCTCCAATCCGCAGGCGGTCGAGCGCGCCTATTCGGTCATCAACCGCTATCCGAACGAGAAGCCGAGCGACGAGATCCCGGAAGCGCATTACCTCATCGATCGCTCCGGCTATTTGCGCGCGCGCTATCGGCATTTCGAGGCGGGCGGCGGTCAGGCCGCGCAGCTCTCCTCGGCGATCGCGCAGCTCGTCAAGGAGCCCTTCGTCATCGTGAGCCTGCATTCGCATTAGAGCGAATTCCGCAAGAGTTGACTGACTTTTGCGATCAGAATTCGCTCCAACGTTTTGATTTGGCGCGATTCCCTATCGCTCGAACGATTCCGTTCGAGCGGGAAACGCGCTAGAGCCTGTTCCCAAAGGGCGCGAAGCGGCGTTCGGAAAAGAACATGCTCAACCAATGGGTGGCTATAGCGCGTTCAATTCGATGTGTTCCGAACGCGCTTTAGGACGCGAAGAAACGACCATCCGCTCCGAAGACGGGCGGCGAAAAGGGAGGAACGGTTATGATGAAGCGGCGTGATCTTTTGCGCTCGGCGGGCGCGTTGCTCGCTGGGCTCGTGACGGGAAAGCTCTTCTCCATCGGCGCTGCGAGCGCCCATGAATATGAGGTCGGCAAGCTCATCATCGAGCATCCGTGGATCCGCTCGCCCAAGGAGGGCGAGACCAAGGCCTATCTTTACGCCTTCATTCACAATGAAGGGTCGGAGCCCGACCGGCTGATCGGCGCGAAGGGCGAGAAGTTCGGAAGTTTCGAAATCTATCCCGACGCGCGGAGCAATGCGAAGGGGAAGGGCATCCTCATCCCCCCGAACGCCACGACGACTCTCGCGCCCGGCGGGGCTTATGTGCTGCTGCTCGACATCAAGAAGCACCTCGAGGTCGGCTGGGGTCTAGAGCTGACGCTCAAATTCGAGAAAGCCGGCGAGGTCGTCATCGACGCCGCGATCGAGGCGCCCGACGCCGCCCACGCGCACGACGCCGATGCGACGGCGCGCTGGGAGAAGGCGCATAATCCGGATAGCGCGGGCGCCGCGCCGCCGCCGGCGGATCATGGCCACGATCACCACCACGACCACTAGGGTCGGGCTGCCCTTCTGGACCGCGAGCCTCCAGGCTCGCTCGACATCGGCTACGAAGCGGGCCTGGAGGCCCGCGGTTCATAGATGCGCGAAGCGGACGTTCCAAGGCGCGCGGCCTGACGGCTGCGCGCCTTGAGCGATGTCCCATGCGACCCTCAGGATCTGGGCGGCCGAAAACGATTCCTCGAGGGCGAGGGAACGTCCCCAGGAACCAATCATCGGAAGTCGAACGATCGCAAAAGTCTCTCTAACTTTTGCGTCAAATCAATCTCACGCCGACGCTTCGTCGCCGGCGTCACTTGATTTGCGCCGGCGGCTCTTCCTTCAGCGGCGCGACATCTTCGGGGCTCGGCGCGTCGCCCTGGCAATTGACCATGAAGTTGTTGACGAAGGACATGGGCACCTGCACCAGAATCCAGCCGCCGATCAGGAGCCAGGCGAGCCTGTGCTTGCCCTTCCCATAAAAATAGGCGCCGGCGAGCGGGATGAGCAGCAGCAGGAAGGGCCAGGGGCCGGCGACGATCTTGTCGCAGTAGAAGTTTTCCATGTCGTTCACCTCGGAAGATCGGTTTCGCCCATCAGGAATTCGTCGATCGCCGCCGCGCATTGGCGGCCTTCGCGGATCGCCCAGACCACGAGGGACTGGCCGCGCCGCATGTCGCCGCAGGCGAAGATTTTTTGACGAGACGCGGCGTAGCTGCGCGTATCCGCGGCGACATTGCCGCGCGGGTCGAGAGCGACCCCGAGCTTCTCCAGCATCCCTTCTTTTGTCGGTCCGACGAAGCCCATCGCGAGCAGCACCATATCCGCCTTGAGCGAAAAGCTGCTGCCCGGAATCTCGTTGAACTTGTCGTCCACCTTGACGCAGCGCAGCGCCTTCACGACGCCGTTCTCGCCGACGAATTCGGCCGTCTTGACCGAAAATTCGCGCTCGGCGCCTTCCTCATGCGAGGAGGAGGTGCGCAGCTTCAGAGGCCAGTCCGGCCAGACGCGCAGCTTATCCTCCTTGTCCGGCGGACGCGGCAGGATTTCGAGCTGGGTGATGGAGAGCGCGCCCTGGCGGCGCGAGGTGCCGATGCAGTCCGAGCCCGTGTCGCCGCCGCCGATGACGACGACATGCTTGCCGGTCGCAAGCAGCGGAGCGCCGGGCGCTGCGGGCTCGCCCGAGACGCGGCGATTCTGCTGCGGCAGGAAATCCATCGCGAAGTGGACGCCCGCAAGCTCGCGTCCCGTCATGGGAAGATCGCGCGGCGCTTCCGCGCCGCCGGCGAGCGCCAGCGCGTCATAGGAGGAGAGCAGGGCGTCGGCGTCCGTGTCCACGCCGACCGTCACATTGTAGTGGAAGACGACGCCTTCAGCGTCCATCTGCGCGACCCTGCGGTCGACGAGATGCTTCTCCATCTTGAAGTCGGGGATGCCGTAGCGCAGCAAGCCGCCCGCCTTGGCGCGCTTCTCGAACACATGCGCCTCATGGCCGGCGCGCGCGAGCTGCTGCGCGCAGGCGAGGCCGGCGGGACCCGAGCCCACGACCGCGACGCGCTTGCCGGTCTTACGTCGGGGCGGCTCGGGAACGACCCAGCCCTCGGCGAAGCCGCGGTCGACGATCGCGCATTCGATCGATTTGATCGTGACCGGCTGGTCGTTGAGATTGAGCGTGCAGGCCGCCTCGCAAGGCGCGGGACAGACCCTTCCGGTGAATTCCGGAAAATTATTCGTCGAATGCAGATTGGCGAGCGCCCGTCTCCAGTCGCCTTCGTAGACGAGGTCGTTCCAATCGGGGATTTGATTATTGACCGGGCAGCCGTTGTGACAGAATGGGATGCCGCAGTTCATGCAGCGCGCGGCCTGCGCCCGCGTCGCCTCTTCCGAAAGCGGGATGACGAATTCGTCGTAATGGCGGATGCGATCGGCCGCCGGCTTATATTTGCGATCCTGCCGGTCGATCTCCAAAAAACCCGTCGCCTTGCCCATGTCGTCTTTCGCCTCGCGCTTTCGGGCGCGTCACCGGAAATCGTTGCGCTCGCGCCTTCCGCCAGAAGCAAGATTCGCCTTGCCGCGGGCGGAGGCCGCCCGACGCTCGTTCGACTTCCTCTAAAGAGCCTTGAGGGCGCGTCGTCAAGCGGCAGAGCAGCGGTTCGCTCCCTGCGACCCTTGTGCCAGGGCCAGCCTCGATCCTAGATTGTCCTCGTCATGACGCCTGATGAAAAACACGCGCTCGAGGAAGGCGCAAGCTTCGTCCCCCGCTTCGACGCGCAGGGCCTCATCGTCTGTGTGACGATCGAGGCGAAATCGCGCGAGGTGCTGATGGTCGCCTATATGAATTCGCTCGCGCTGGAGAAAACCA
>Ga0335078_10016937_pt1 | contig 10827 bp, 8 predicted proteins | sample Lox_Sample_32_FD_206711 | JGI IMG/M metagenome (GOLD analysis project Ga0335078, IMG submission 206711) | Soil microbial communities from Loxahatchee National Wildlife Refuge, Florida, United States - Lox_Sample_3.2 | ecosystem: Environmental > Terrestrial > Soil > Wetlands | place: USA: Florida... | reverse complement strand
GAGCTGCACAGTCGCGTCAATGACGGCATCCACGTCCGGCTGCTGTGGCGCTCGGACGATGATCACCTGTGGGTGTCGGTCACCGACACCAAGCGGCGCGAGCAGTTCGGCGTTGAGGTCCGCGACCGCGGGCTCGCGCTCGACGTGTTCCATCACCCGTACGCGTACGCCGCGGACTATGGAGTCGAGACCAACACGACCCGCGAGGGCGCTACGGCCGAGTTCACGGTGACGGCTCAGTAGTTGACACCCGGTCACTGCCCGCTACCACGGATTGCGTCGACGGGGCCCCGGCGTAGCTTCAAGGTGCAACCATCCTTACTCGACAGCCCGCTTGTATTGGATTGGTGAGCGGGCAGAAAGGAGGTTCGAGATGTCCGCTCTCACCAGCAGAGGTGGACGCACTGAGATCGAGCTGGACCTCGATCGGTCCGCGCCGTACGTGAGTGAAGAGCGGTCGTACAAGGGCGCCGGCTGGGTTCTGTTCGCGGCGATCATGCTCGCGATGGGCGCGACTCTGAGCATCATTTGGGGTATCGCTGCCGTCTCGAGTTCGCATTTCTTCGTCGCCGGAGCCTCCTACATTCTCAGCGACTTGAATACCTGGGGCTGGATCGTGATGGGGTTCGGGGTGCTCGAAGCCCTGGCCGCGGTGTCGATCTGGCGTGGGGGTGAATTCGGGCGCTGGTTCGGGATCATCGCCGCAGGGCTTGGTTGTTTGGCGGCGATGCTGTCCATCCCAGCGTACCCATTCTGGTCGCTGACGCTTGTAGCGATCGACGTACTCGTCATCTATGGCCTGGCTGCCTATGGCGGCAAGCCGTATCTGACGAGATAGTTCCTCCTCCAAGCCGTCGGGCGGTCTCTGGGCAGGCCGCCCGACGCATTCTGCTTGGCAAACCGGTTTCGGGATACCACGGATGCGCACGAGCGCGCTCTGATGCACGATCGACGCATGAGCACCCGCAAGCAGCAGGGCCGAGTCGTGTTGGTCGATCGTGATTGGCACGGCGACTGGGAGGTGTCGCTCCCCGATGGGAGGACATGCGTGACCTGCGAGACGCTCGACGACGCGCGCCGCCTCGCCTACCTCCACGCCGCTCGCATACTCCCATGCGAGCTCGTCATCCGTGACGCGTACCACCGAGTCGTCGACCACGAGATCATCGATCGCGCGAGCGCGACCGTTCGCCCGGGCGCGACGTGATGCGGACTCGATCGGGACTTCTCCACATGGCCAGCGCGTGAATCACCCCGATGACGGTGACTCTCCAAGGTGATTCCGTTTCGGTGGCATTCACACCTATAAGGAGAGTCCCGTCATGGCGACCGTCGAATCAACCACTTACGACGCACCGGGTGAAGCCGGTAGCCCGGTGGAACTGGAGCCGCGGTACGAGAATTTCATCGGGGGTCGGTGGATACCGCCGACGACCGGCGAGTACCGCGAGAACCTGACACCATCGACCGGCGAGCCGTTCTGTGAAATCGCCCACTCGGGTGACCAGGACATCGAGCTCGCGCTCGACGCCGCACACGCGGCCAAGGACGAGTGGGGCGCGCGTTCCCCGGCCGAGCGGGCCGCAGTCTTGAACGCCGTCGCCGACGCGATCGACGACAACCTCGAGATGCTCGCGGTCGCCGAGAGCTACGAGAATGGCAAGCCGGTGCGCGAGACCATGGCCGCCGACATCCCGCTCTCGGCCGACCACTTCCGGTACTTCGCCGGCGCGATCCGGTCCGAGGAGGGGCGGATCTCGGAGATCGATGACAACACGTACGCCTACCACTTCCAGGAGCCGCTGGGCGTGGTCGGTCAGATCATCCCGTTCAACTTCCCGCTGCTGATGGCAGCGTGGAAGATCGCGCCGGCCCTCGCCGCCGGCAACTGCACGGTGATCAAGCCGGCGAGCCCGACGCCGTGGTCGATCCTCAAGCTGATGGAAGTGATTGGCGACCTCGTTCCGCCCGGCGTGATCAACGTCGTCAACGGTCCCGGCGCCGAGATCGGCAAGGCGCTCGCCTCGAACAAGCGGATCGCGAAGATCGGGTTCACCGGCGAGACCGTCACCGGCCGGCTGATCATGTCCTACGCGGCGCAGAACCTGATTCCCTCCACCACGGAGCTCGGCGGGAAGTCGCCGAACATCTTCTTCGAGGATGTGATGGCGGCCGATGACGCGTTCCTCGATAAGGCAGTCGAGGGACTGGTCCTGTACGCGTTCAACAAGGGCGAGGTGTGCACCTGCCCATCCCGCGCGCTGATCCACGAGTCGATCTACGACGAGTTCATGGCGCGGTGTCTGGACCGGATCGCGAGCATCAAGCAGGGCAACCCGCTCGACCGCGACACGATGCTCGGCGCCCAGGTGTCGACGGCGCAGCTCGAGAAGATCGAGGGCTACGTCGCGATCGGGATCAACGAGGGTGCCGAGGTGCTTATCGGCGGTCACCGCACTCCCATGAAGGGCGCGCTCGCGGGCGGCTATTACTTCCAGCCCACCGTGCTCAAGGGCCACAACAAGATGCGCGTCTTCCAGGAGGAGATCTTCGGCCCGGTGCTCGCGGTCACGACGTTCCGCAACGAGGCCGAAGCGCTCGAGATCGCGAACGACACGATGTACGGCCTCGGTGCCGGCGTCTGGACTCGCGACGGGAGCCGGGCGTTCCGGATGGGCCGCGCGATCAAGGCCGGACGCGTATGGACCAACTGCTACCACCAGTATCCGGCGCACGCGGCCTTCGGCGGCTACAAGAGCTCCGGCGTCGGCCGGGAGAACCATCGCATGATGCTCGAGCACTACAGCCAGACCAAGTGCTTGCTGGTCAGTTACGACCCGAACCCGATGGGGTTCTTCTAGAAATTGGCCCGCTCGCCAGCAGTTCAGGCCACTCCGGCGGCCCTCGAGGCGATCCGTCGCCTCGAGGCCGCCCACGGGCCGCTGATGTTCTTCCAGTCGGGGGGGTGCTGCGACGGCACCTCCCCGATCTGCCTTAAGGCCGGCGAGCTCCCCGTCGGGGCCGGCGACGTTCTGCTGGGAGAGATCGGCGGTGCCTCGTTCTACATCGATCGAGACCAGTACGAGCGATGGGGCAAGCCGGAATTCGTGATCGACGTGTCGCCCGGCGCCGCGGAGGGCTTCTCCCTCGAAGGCCTCGACGGGGTTCACTTCGTGACCCGGACCCCCGCCGGTCCTTCCCGCCGGAGCGGATAGGCTCGGCCCGTGTCAGACACCCCACGCTTCGCTCGGTCGGGTGAGACCGGTCCACACCCCAAGCCGGTTGCGCGTATCGCCGCCGGCGTAGACGGCTTTCGGGAGGGCCGGGACGCGGCCGCACTCGCGTCCATGATCGCCGGCGCGGCACGGGCGGAGCTGTTGCTGGTGGGCGTCCATCCCGATCCGATGATCGTCTTGCCCGCGGAGATCGGGTGGACCGGGATGCGCAAGGAGGCTGAGCGCTTTCTGCGCGAAACCCGCGATGCCGTGGCGCCCGACGCTCGGATCGCGGTCGAGACCGATTGGTCGGTCCCGCGCGCGCTCGAGCGAGTGGTCCAGCGCGAGCACCGCGATCTGCTCGTGGTCGGATCGAGCCGCCAGGGGCCCGAGGGTCGCGTGCGCATCGGCGATCGCACCCGGCAGATCCTGAGCCACAGTCGCTGTGCGCTGGCAGTGGCGCCCCGCGGCCTCAGCGAGCAGCCCGCTCGGCGGCTGACGCGGATCGGAGTTGGCTACGACGGCGCTCCCGAGTCCGAGGCCGCGCTCGCGCTCGCCGGCGCGCTCGCGGTCAGCGCCGGCGCGACGTTGTCGGTCCGGTCCGTCGTCGACGACCGCGTCCCGATGGTTGGCTGGCAGTCCGCGGTGAGAGAGCAGGTGCTCGCGATGTGGGATGAGCTTCTGGCACCGCACATCGCCGCCCTGCTGGAGCGGGCACAGAGTGCATCCGAGGCGACCGGCGCCAAGCTTGCGGAGGTGGACGTTCGGCGCGGCCGCCCCGCCGACGCTCTGATGGAACTGTGCGAGCAGGTCGACGTGCTGGTGATCGGGTCGCGGCGTTGGGGGGGCGCGTCTCGAGTTCTCCTCGGCCGCACCGGCGAGGCGCTCATGCACGACGCGAGCGCCGCTGTCCTGGTCGTGCCTCGACCGGAGGTGTGATGGCGGTGCGACGAATCTTTCGATCGTTGACGCTGGCATTAGCGAGTTTGCTCGTGCTCGCCGCTTCCGCTTCGGCGAATACGTCGGCGCCGACGTCCCCGGTCACGAAGTCACTCCCCGGTGTGCCGTGCTCGGTCACCGCGACGTTCAGCCTGGCCCCCAACAAGGGAACGATGACCTACGGAGGTGGCGTGAGCTGCGCCGGCGGCGTCGGCGCCAAGACGATCGACGTGGTCCCGCAGGTGTTCAACGTCGTCAACGGCAAGCCGTTGTGGTTCAGCATCAGCCTGGTCGGGCTGTACCAGGGACCGACGCCCGTCAACCCGCTGCGACTGACGGGAAGCACAAGCTACGTGCCGAGCCACACCTACCGGCTCCTCGTCTATGGGAAGGTGACAATGCCGGACGGACGGTCGTCATCGACGACGGTGTGCTCCGCGTGCACAGGCTCACCACAGCTCTCGATCGGCTCGTCCTATACCTACAACGCTCAGCCGCCGTCGGGAACGCAGGTGCCTGGCGTCCCGTGTTCGCTCGGTCAGAACGGCCTCGTGTTCACGGTGGTGAACAGCAGCTATGTGATGAACTACGGCGGCTTCAGCGGCTGCGGTACAACAGCGGGGAAGCGCAGTCTCACCATCTGCGCGCAGGTCGTGAACCGGATCAACGGCAAGGACGTCTGGTTCACGATCAGCGGCTCATGCCTGTCGCAGGGACCGGCCTCGGCCAATCCGCTCCGCTTGAGCACCGCGAGAACGGCCTATCTTGGTCACGGGTACCGGATCATGGTCGCGACCACGGTCCAGTATCCCGTCGCGTCCGGCACCGTGACCAGGTCAGCCACCCTGTACAGCGCGTCTGCGGCACCATAATGGAGCTTCCGACGACAGACGAACTCGTGCTGCTGGGGGCGCCGGCCACGCTCACCGACGGCTCCCGCGTCCGAATCCGGCAGGGTCATCGCTCTGACCGCGAGCTGTTGGTGCGCGGCTTCGAGCGCCTGAGCCCGGAGTCGCGTTATCGGCGCTTTCTGGTGCCGATAACGGAGCTAACCGACGAGATGGTGCGTTACCTGACGGAAGTCGACCACCACGATCACGAGGCGATCATCGCTCTCGACGAGGACACGGGCGAGGGCGTCGGGGTCGCGCGCTACGTTCGCAGCCATGATCGGCCTGACGTGGCCGAGCTGGCCGTGACCGTGGTCGACGACTGGCAGGGAAAAGGCCTCGGCACGCTGTTGGTCGAGGTCCTGAGCGCCCGCGCTCGCGCGGAGGGCATCGTCAGGTTCAGCGCACTGATGCTCGCCAGGAACGATGAGATGATGGACCTGCTCAAACGTCTCGAGACCGTGAGCATCGTCGAGCAGGAACTCGGAACGGTCGAGATCGAGGTGCCGATTCCCACGGTGGGCCTCGCGCCCGCGCTCAGACGACTGCTGCAGATCGCTGCTCGCCACGACGTGGCCGTACCGCTCGCGGGTCGCGAGCTCGCCACGCGCCTGGCCGCCTATCCCGGCTCCGACCAGTCCGCTAGGTGAGGACCCGGGTCGTGCCGGTTATCTCGATTCCGGCTGCGGCGTAGGCCTCGTCCTGCTCGAGCGTCTCGTGCTCGAGCAGCGCCTCAACGAGCGAGTCGAGGCGATCTCGGTTGGCGCTCATCAGATGGGTGACCTGTTCGTGCGCGTCGTCGATCAGGTGATGGACCTCCTCGTCGACGAGCTGCTGGGTCTGTGGCGAGACCTCGCTCGCGCCCGGGAACGGCAGTTGGCCCTCCTCGGAGATCACCGTCACCGGACCGATCACGTGGCTCATGCCCCAGAGCCCGACCATGTTGCGCGCAAGCTCGGTGGCCTGCTTGATGTCGTTCTGCGCTCCGGTCGTGACCTCGCCGTAGACGAGCTCCTCGGCCACTCGCCCGCCGAGGGCGACGTTGATCTTGCCGAGCAGGTACGGCCGGTCGTAGCTGAACCGGTCGGCCTCGGGCGCCGAAAACGTGATCCCGAGCGCGATCCCGCGCGGGATGATCGAGACCTTGCGGACCGGATCGGCGCCAGGAGTCAGCATCCCGATCAGCGCATGGCCCGCCTCGTGATAGGCGGTCCGCCTGCGCTCATCCTCGGACATCAGGATGCGGCGCTCGCTGCCGAGCACGAGCTTCTCGAGCGCGTCGTGCAGATCTGGCATCGTGACCACGTCGTGGCCCCGGCGCGCCGCGGTCAGCGCCGCCTCGTTGACGATGTTGGCGAGATCGGCGCCGACCATTCCCGGGGTGGTGGCGGCCAGGCGGTCGAGATCGACGTTGTCGGCGAGCGGCACCGAGCGGGTATGCACCTCGAGGATCTTCCGCCTCCCTGCCGTGTCGGGCGGCTGGACCGCCACCCGACGGTCGAACCGTCCCGGCCGGAGCAGCGCCGGATCGAGCACCTCCGGCCGGTTGGTCGCGGCGATCACGATCACGCCGACCGACGGGTCGAAGCCGTCCATCTCGGTCAGGATCTGGTTGAGAGTCTGCTCCCGCTCGTCGTGGCCGCCGCCGAACCCACCGATCGCGCCCGCGCGCGAGCGGCCGATCGCATCGAGCTCGTCGACGAAGATGATCGCCGGCGCCGCCTCCTTGGCCTGCTTGAACAGGTCACGCACGCGCGAGGCGCCCACCCCGACGAACATCTCCACGAACTCCGAAGCCGAGATCGAGAAGAACGGAACCCGCGCCTCGCCGGCCAGCGCGCGCGCGAGCAGTGTCTTCCCGGTTCCGGGAGGGCCGGTCAGGAGCACGCCTCGCGGGATCCGACCCCCGAGGCGGCGGTACTTGTCCGGGTCCTTGAGGAAATCGACAATCTCGGTGAGCTCGGCCTTGGCCTCGTCGATCCCGGCGACGTCGTCGAAGTCGACGGTGTGGTCGGATGGCTCGACCCGCTGGGCGCGGGAGCGCCCGAACGTCGTGACCCCGCCACCGAGACCGCTCGAGCGTCGGAGCCACACGAACAGCAGCACGATCAGGAGCAGCGGGCCGAAGTACACGAGGATCGTCACGAGCACCGGGGTCCCGGTCGATGGGGCGGTGGCGCTGATCTGGACCCCCTTTGACTGCAGCAGCGCGATCAGGGCGTTGTTGTCGGCGAACTCCGGGATCACGGTCACGAACGCCGTCGCCGGCGTGGCCGCATCGCTCGGATAGCGCACGGGGTTACGGAAGGTGCCATTGACGGTCGCGCTCTTCGACGAGATCGCGGTCACGTTGCCGGCGCGCACCTGCTCGAGGAACGTAGGGCTGTATGGAATCCGAACCGTTGTCGGCTCATATCCCATCTTCGGATTCAAGGCGATCAGCACCACCAACCCCAGCAACGTGACCGCGACGAGGACGCCGAGACCGAACGACGGGCTCCTCGGTGGAGGACTGTGAGTGTTTTCGGGTTCGGATCCAGGCATGGCGTTATCTACTGGTGCTCAGGCTAGGTGCGCGAAGAGGCTCCGACGACCGGCTAACACCGCCATCCGATGCGGAAAAACCCTGACTGCGGTCAGGTCGAGAGAGCGAGTCGGTCGCTGTCGGAGACCGCGGGGAGGTTCGCCCTCCACTCGGCGATCTCGCGCAGCGCCTCAGTTGGGCGGTCCTCGGTGATCGCGGGCGCGCCCGCGAACACCAGTCCGGACTCGGCGTCGAGAGAGATAACCTCGCCCTCGGACACGAGCTTCCTTCCGATCCGCGCGGTGCGCGCCGTCAGGTCGAGCTCGAGACCCTCGCAGCCGACCAGGCACGGCTTCCCCAGCTCACGCGCGACGACGGCCGCGTGAGAAGTCCGTCCGCCGGCGCCGGTCAGAACGCCGGCCGACACGGCCACCGCCGCGATGTCATCCGTCACCGTCTCGGAACGAACGAGCACCGGCGCGGTTCCGGCCTTCACGAACCGGCCGGCGGCGGCGGCATCGAGCGCGAGCGGGCCGGTCGCCACGCCGACGCTTGCGGGGGTGGCACGTGTGAGCACGTCCGCGCCGTTTTCGGACACCACGTGCAGGCGTCGGACCGCTTCGAGATCGAGCGACTTGATCCGGTCGACCGCGGTCCGCTTCGGGATCAGTCCTTCGTGTACCTGGTCGACTGCGATCTGCAGCGCCGCCCACGGCGTGCGCTTTGCCGCCCGTGTCTGGAGAAGGAACAGCTCGCCGTCCTCGATCGTGAACTCGAACTCCTGGACGTCGCCGAATTCGGCCTCGAGTCGCGGGCACACACGCTCGATCTCCGCGAGCACGTCAGGGGCGACCTCCGCCAGCGTCTCGCCGCCGTCGAGGGTCAGACGGCCGGCCACAATGTCCTCGCCTTGAGCGTCGGGGAGGAAATCGAGGTAGAGCTCGTGGTTCCCGAGCGCGGGATCGCGCGTGAAGCCGACGCCGGCGCCGGACACGCCGCCGGCGTTCCCGAACACCATCCGTTGCAGGATCACGGCCGTGCCCATGTCCGCGGGAATGTCGTGGATCCGGCGATATTCGCGAGCCTTCGGCGCCTCCCAGGACTCGAGCACGGCCTCCACCGAGGCGATCAGCTGCTCGATCGGATCCTGGGGAAATGCCACGCCGGTCAGCTCGGCGAACAGCGCCAGATGGCCGTGCGCGAGGTCGGTCAGAGCTCCGGTCGTGAGCTCGCGCGCGCGCTCAGCCGCAGCGGCGGCGAGACGTGCTCGGAGCGCCGCCCCGAACGGCTCGTGAGGACAACCGTGCACGACCGTGGCGTACGACTCGACGAGGCGGCGATATGAGTCCCACGCGAGCTTGGGATTGCCGCTCTGGGCGATCAGACCCTTCACCGATGCATCGCACAGCCCGACGTTGAGAACGGTTTCGAGCATCCCGGGCATCGATGCAGGAGCGCCGGAGCGGACCGAGAGCACCAGCGGCCGGCGCGGGCTGCCGAAACGCAGCCCGCTCGCCCGCTCGAGGGCGTCGAGCGCGCTCGAGACGACTCCCCTGAGGGGCTCGCCGCCGGTTCCCGAGCGCATCCGGCGGCGCGACACGCTCGTCTTCAAGATCGCCGCGTCCGGCACCCGCAGCCCGGCTCGGGCAAGCCTCGCCAGTCCGAATCCTTTGGCGCCGATCACGGACCTATCCGGAATCGGGCCGGTCTTATCGCCCACCACGTAGACGTCATCGGACTCGGCCGCGCGACGTGACGCCGGCGACGGCAGCTGCGAGGTCGCGTCGACTGCGCGTCGCGCCGTCGACTCGGAATGAACCACCCGGGTCAGCGTATGTCCGAGAAGCAGATGAGCGCTGTGCATCAGAGCGTCGGCGGCCTCCTCATAGGCGCGCGTCAACTCGACCACCACGAACAGGCCGACGCTCGACGTCCCGGCTTCTCCGACGAGCGCGCGGTGGATGGCGCGCTGGGCGTCGTCGGTCTCGTGCTCGAGTTCGATCGCCTGATGGGCGGACGCGAGGAAGGCGTCCATGTCCTCGCGCGGGCCGCCGCGCCGCAGCTCTAGGCTGAGCTGAACTGCGCGGAGGTACTCGCGCGAGGCCCGCAGAACGAGCCTCGCGATCCGCCGGACCTGCGGCCGGACCGCATCGCCGGGGTTCCCGGCGGGCAGGAGCGTCCCGTAGAACGCCGCCTCCTCCGCGCAGTCCGCGATGTCGTCGGCCGCCTCGATGAGGCCGAGGAACGGCTCGAGGTCGGGCGAGCGGGCTACCGCGGTGCGGGCCTCGGTCACGAGCGCGTCGGCGCTGTGTTCGGCCTCCTGAGCGCGCGCCGCCGTCGCGGCGCGGCGATCGACCGCTCCGGCGATCGCCTGCTCGAGCCCGTCGCGCGCGGCCTCCGCGATCTCGACGCAGAGTTCGGCATGGCGGAGCGCAAGCTCGTGGATCTCTTGACGGGCGGAGCGCAGATACTCGGTGAGCTCGGCGCGGACCTCGTCTTGAACGAGCGAGACGACCTTCCCCGCGAGCAGCCCCTCGGCACAGATCCGCAGCACGGACCGCAGGTAGGCCTCGGCGGCCTCGGCCCCAAGGGCCTCCTCGAGTGATTCGCCCGCGCGAACGACGCGGCCGCCGGCGAACTCGAGCGCGTCGTACACGAGGCCATCCGCCCCCGCGCGCAGAAACGCCATGTGCCCGTACTCGTGCTCGGCCGCCCACCGCAACAGCCGGATCGCTACGCCGCGACCAACGAGCCGCCGCAACCGCTTGCGCGCGCGATTCCAATCGATGATGAACACGAGCCGCGAGCCCAGGTGCTCGAGGAAGTGCTCGACCGGCACGTCCGCGGTCGCCTCGAACCGGCCGGTGGCAAGGTGGAAGAGGCCGCCCTCCATCGACGCGTCGTTCCGCGAGCGCGTGTCCTCCCACACAACCGCAAAAGGCGCCAGCAGACCCTGGAAGAACAGCAGCCGCGCGAGGTGAACGTCGGTGTAGGTGATCGTCACGACCGGCCCTGTGACGCGGATCACCACGATGTGCGCGTCGGTGGTGCCGAGATCGTTCTGGATCACGAGCGCAGACCCGCTCCGCGTCGCGGTCGTGCCGAGCCCGGGGTGGTCGAGCTTCAGCCGCTCGGTGGAGTGCACTCCGCGCATGAACGCCCTCACCAAGTCGCGGTCGGCCTCGGCGAGATCGTGCGCGTGTGCGCCGTCGATCGACTCGGTCGCGATCGCGGCCTCCAGGCGGTTCAGTTCGCGATG
>Ga0335078_10016936_pt1 | contig 10827 bp, 8 predicted proteins | sample Lox_Sample_32_FD_206711 | JGI IMG/M metagenome (GOLD analysis project Ga0335078, IMG submission 206711) | Soil microbial communities from Loxahatchee National Wildlife Refuge, Florida, United States - Lox_Sample_3.2 | ecosystem: Environmental > Terrestrial > Soil > Wetlands | place: USA: Florida... | reverse complement strand
CCACAGGTTGAGTTGCCGCGTGAGTGACTCCAGCGCGGGCTGCTCCGGACCGGCGCCAACGAACAGAAAAGCGGCGTCGGGAAACTCGGCAATGAGCCGCGGTGCAGCATGCAACAGGAACTTGTGTCCTTTTTCAGGACTTAGTCGTCCGACAACGCCGATGATAGTGCGACCGCCCAAGCTGAGCTCTTCCCGAAGTGCCGGCCGCGCCGCCCCGAACCGCTCGGTATCGATGCCATTCCCGATGACCGTGATCTTCGCTTTCGGGATTGCAAACTGAACCAGATGATTACAAACGTCCTGGGAAACGGCCACGACATGATGCGCCTGGTGCAGCACGATGCAATCCACGGTCGAATAGAGACGCAGAGAAACGCTGGCTCCCGTCCAATTGTGGCAAGTTGCGACGAGGGGAACCCGAGTCATCCTCGCGGCCACAATGCCATACATGTCGCTCTTGTACCCGTGGGCGTGGATCACGTCGACGCGGTGTTGCGCAACACAGCGCCGCACCGCACGCACTGCCGCCCAATCCAGCCGGCCCCGACAGGGAATGATTTCCAGCGGAATGCCATCTTGGCGAACCCTTTCGGCAATCTCAAGGTGCGGATTGTGAGCGTTGTGGAAGACGCCCAACACCACCTGATGCCCCAGCTTTGGGAGCTCAGAGCTGAGGCTGGCGGCAACGGCTTCGGCTCCATAGAAGCCCCCGCTGCTGATCAGTTGCAGTATTCGCATGCGCGTTTTCTGACGCCGTTGGGTCGGATTCAGCCTAGGATTGAAGCATCTTGCATACCGTAGGCTCGCGTGCGTTATTCGTTTAGTTTCAGTGTCTTAGACGTATTGAGAAGGCAGATTGCCATGCTTGTGCGCAAAATAATGCACACCCGGAGAAGATCCGGTTGCTGGTTCAGCCAGAACTCTAATTTATTGAATCACTTGGCCCAACTGCTTCCAATGGCAAAGGGAAGCACCAGGCGCTTCTTGCACACCGGGATGCTCTCGTAGGTCAGGCCACCTCGCCCGTTCCGCACGGCCAGCACGCAGAATTGCAGATAGCCAAACCGGTTCACCGTGAAGTTTGCCGCTAGTTGCTGCGACGCCCGGTTTTGGCCGGCATCGGGGCGATTGGCGATGAACAGTTGCTGGGAACGATGGTTGCGATCGCCCACGAAAACGCGAAAGCCGGTTACGCAATCTTCGGCCGATGGGGAAGCGCAGGGAAGATCATGGGCAGCATAGCTGTAGTCCCAGCTCATGCTGATGCTGCGTGGGGCCGAGAATCTCAGAGCGGCAAGCACAAATACCACGACTACGACTAGCGCGCCTAGTAAGACCGGCAACAAACGTTTCCGCATCCAGCGCTCTGACCTCGTTCTCGGTCCGAAGAATCGCACGTAAGTTGCCAGGTCGCAAGCCCCTGGTCACCATCTATCGTTCTGTTGGCTATTGGCGTGCTCTTCCTGGGCGAGGCTGTCCTGCCGGTTCGGGGTCCACATGGCTCTGGGGTGAAAAATGTTGCACACAGGCCAGCGAATAGACGGCCTAGATGTATGTAAGCTTATGATTCTAAACGTCAATCGTCAGAGTGCGCCATTGGGACTTTGGAAGCGCGGTTGCTTAAAAAATTATTGCGCAAAGATTTTGCGTTTCTCCCGGGGAAACGAAATGGAAAGCGGGTTCGCAAGTGTACCTGAACTTTCTTAAGCTTAAGCGGGAACCGTTCTCTTTGACTCCGGACCCCAAGTTCCTCCACTTGGCGGACCCGCACCGTAACGCCCTGGTGGCCTTGGTGCAAGGGGTCATCCGCCGACGGGGATTCATGGTTGCCACCGGCCCGGTGGGAACCGGCAAAACCACCATCCTTAACGCGCTGCTGCATTTGCTTTCTAACCTCCATCAGGGCGGTGAGCGCAAGTTAGTGTCCGCCTTTCTGGTGAATCCGGTCCTCACCCGCGAGGAATTCCTGGAGTCGCTGCTGGACGAATTTGAAGTCCAGGTGAGCTCCACGACCAAGCCTCGCCGCCTGCTGGCCCTGCACGAACTGTTTCTGGAGGCACAGAGCAAGGGCGGCACGGCTGTACTCCTGATCGACGAGGCCCACCTATTGACGGTGGACTTGCTGGAAGATATCCGGCTGCTGACCAACATGGATACCCACCGCGAGAAGCTGCTGCAGGTCATTCTTTGCGGCCAACCGGAATTGGCGACCCTGTTGCTGCAACCGCAGTTGCGTGCCTTGCGGCAGCGCATCGCGCTGCTGGCGCAATTACGGCCGCTGACCTGTGCCGAGACCGCCAGCTACATCGAGCAAAGATTGCGCCTGGCGGGTCTGGAAGGCCCGCTGCCGTTTTCCGCCGCTGCTCTGGAAGAGATTTACCGCCGTACTCAGGGCGTGCCCCGCTTGATCAATCTGCTCTGCGACAGTTGCCTGAGCATCGCGCTGCAGATGCATCGCAGAGATGTGGATGTCGATGTGGTGCGCGCGGCAGTTTCCGGGCTTACCTTGACGGCGCCCTCGGTGGTTGCTCCCCCAGCCAACGGCTCCAACGGATCCAACGGTTCTAACGGATCCAACGGCTCCGGAGGCTACAAGGGCTCGGGCGGACACTATGAGGAAAACGAAGTCCCTCGCGGGGCGGTGGGAGGCCAGCAGTGAGCAAGTTCTTCAAGCGGACCCAGAAGGTGAACGAGACCTCAGCACCGCGTCCTCCTCAACCTATCGACGTGATGAACGTCGATCAACTGCTCGATAGCATCAACCGCAGCGTCGATGAGCAACTGGCAGGTCTGGACACAGGCCTGGACACGACGGCGCCCACAGACCGGAAAATCGCTACCGCCCTCGATTCAGTTCGGGAAGGGCCTTCGGTCGGAGTGGTGGAATTCCCTACCGAGGCGTACCGGACGGTCCGGCTTCCGCGCGGTCCGCGCCGGTTGTTTTTCCCGGAGGATGAAACCGTCCCCGCGCCGCCGGCATTGGAGGCCTACCGCAGCTTCCGCACCCGTGTGCTGCGCTTGCAGGCGCGCCGCCAATTCAGGACCGTGGCCATCACCAGCGCGGCCAAGGGTGACGGCAAGACCCTTACCTCCACGAACCTTGCTCTGTGCTGCGCTCAGCTACCCCAATTTCCCGTTTTGCTGATCGACGGAGATCTCCGTACCCATGGCGCCAGCCGGTGCCTTGGGCATGACGAAGGGCCTGGCCTGGCCGACGTGCTGACCGGCCGCGTGGCGCGCGAGGCGGCGGTGGTGGCCACCGACGTTCCCAATCTCCATTTCGTCTGCGCTGGCGATGCTACAACAAATCCTCCGGAATTGTTTTCCGGCGCGCCCTGGAAGGAGTTCCTGAGCTGGTGCAAGGATGAGTTCAAGCTGGTATTGGTGGATTGTCCGCCCGCGCTTCCGCTGGCCGATTTTGAACTTATTTCCGCCAGTTGCGACGGCATCCTGGTGATCGCGCGGGCCCGGGCCACCAACAAAGAAGCGTTGGAGAGAGTGCTGGTGCAGGTGGACAGCCACAAGTTGCTGGGCGTCTCGTTGAACTCGGTGGCCTCTTACGATCATTCGTACTACTACTACGATTACGGTGATCAGAAGAAGCGGCGGAGATGACGCACCAGAAGAAAAGTTATTCTCTCGAGTTGAGGCGGACATGTATCCCAATCTGAAGTTGCAGATTTTCAAACGTGGCGTGCGGCAGAATCATCTGGCGCGACAGATCGGGATCAGCGATCCCATTCTCAGCAAGATCATCCACGGCTATCGCCAGCCGACCGAGGCAGAGCGCAAACTGCTGGCTGCCTGTCTCGAGGCGGACGAGAACTGGCTGTTCGAAGAGTTCGCGGTAGAACCGGCTCCCGCGGCAACCCTGCCCACCGGCGGGAACGGCAGTGCCAAGCCGCTTTCCGAACGCCACTGAGACCGCCAGTTCTCACATCCAGCCTCGCATCCGGTAGTACACGATCTTCACGCTTTCACGAGCCAAATCCAGGAACGCTGGCCAGCGGCCCTCCAGAGTGCCGCTGCGCTTGAAGGCATCCGGAACCGGGTGCGGGGCCACCTCCAACCCGGCCTTGCGGAATGCTCGCACCGCTCTGTACATGTGGTAGTCGCTGGTCAGCAGTACCTTGCGGCCGGGAGTTGCCTTCAGCATCTCACTCACGTACTGCGCGTTCTCCCGCGTGCTCCGCGAGCGCTCTTCAAGACGCAGCACGGACGCAGGTACACCCTGCGATTGCAGAAAATCGCGCATCGACGAGGCTACGGTGGGCGAGCCTGTGCCGCCGCTCACGACCACCAGCGCGAAGGACCGCTCACGGTACGCCCGCACCGCATAGAGGCTGCGCAGGTAGGAATCCCACATGATGATTCCGTCGGGGCTGGTGCGAGATCCGCCAAGCACGATCAGGACCTCGCCAGGGGGATCGTTCCAGCTTCCGGCCAGATGTTTCGCCCACCAGGCATCCAGCGGGGTCAGCGTTGCCACCAGGACCAGCAGCCCCAGCAAGGTAAGCAGCCACCCGAGGAGGCGGACAACGCAGCCGGAGGGCGTTCGTGATGTTGGCATAGGACTCGATTAGAGCGCGGTTCGGCTCCAGAATAGCAGGTGGAGTTTGGCGCGGCTTTGCCGGTTGACCAGTATTGCTAAGCCGGTACCAAAAAGAGAAGGCGAGATCCAACTTCGGACCTCGCCGTGTTGTTGTGTGTGCGGCGAGCTGCTTACGGTATCGCCGCCGTCACCTGGCTCGAGAACGGACTTTCAGTTCCGCTGCTATCCACCGACGTCACCACGTAGAAGTAGCTCTGCCCTGCCTGTACGTTGAAGTCGGTGTAGTTCGTCGGAGCATTGAGTGAGGTGTTGATCATCGTATACGGTCCGCCGGAGACGGAACCGCGGTACACGTTGTACCCCACCACAGTGGACTCCGGGCTCCAGGTCAAAGTCGCTGAGTGCTGGACGGGAACGCTGACCGTCACGCTTGCCGTGGCTGACTTCGTGGCGTCGGCCGCGCTAACGGCCTTCACCGTGAAGGTTCCCGCCGTGCTGGGCGCGGTGTAGAGTCCGGCGGTGGAAACTGTGCCGCCGGTTGCCGACCAGGTCACGGCCGTGTTGCTGCTGCCTGTTACCGCGGCCGTGAACTGCTGGGTGGCGCCGGTCGCAAGCGATGCCGAACCGGGCGAGAGCGCTATCGCCACCACCGGCACGCTGACGGTCACCGTCGCCGCGGCTGACTTCGTGGCGTCGGCCGCGCTAGTGGCCGTCACCGAAAAGGTTCCCGCAGCGCCCGGAGCGGTGTAGAGGCCGGCGGTAGAAACTGTGCCGCCGGTAGCCGACCAGTTCACGGCTGTGTTGCTGCTGCCCGTCACCGTTGCCTTGAACTGCTGAGTACCGCTGCTCAACATCGACGCCGAAACTGGCGAGATGGTCACTGCCACAACCGCCGGCGCGCTCACCGTCACCGTCGCGGACGCCGACTTGGTGGAGTCTGCAACGCTAGTCGCCTTGACCGTGTAGGTCCCGGCCGCACTCGGAGCTGTGTAGAGTCCTGCGGATGAGATTGAGCCGCTGGTGGCAGACCAGGTCACTGCTGTGTTGCTGCTCCCCGTGACACTGGCGGTGAACGGTTGCGTCCCGCCCGTAGAAAGCGATGCCGACCCGGGCGCAATGGAGACTGCGACTACAGGCGCTGCGCTGACTGTCACAGTCGCGGACGCCGACTTGGTCGTATCCGCCGAACTCGTAGCCGCAACCGTATAAGTTCCGGCCGCACTCGGAGCTGTGTAGAGTCCGGCGGATGAGATTGAGCCGCCGGTGGCAGACCAGGTCACCGCAGTGTTGCTGCTGCCGCTGACGCTGGCGGTGAATTGCTGCGAACCACCGCTCGAGAGCGACGCCGAACCGGGTGAGATGGTCACGGCGACCGTGGTCGCTACGGTGACTGAAGCAGAGGCAGACTTGCTCGTGTCCGCCACGCTGGTGGCCGTCACCAAGAAGCTTCCCGCGCTCATGGGCGCGGTGTACATTCCGCCGGAGGAGATGGTTCCGCCGCTGGACTTCCAGGTCACTGCCGTGTTGCTGGTGCCGCTTACGCTAGCCGAGAATTGCTGGCTCTTGCCCATCGCGAGCGATGACGAACTCGGTGATACCGCAATGCTCACTGGCGGGGCGCTCGAGCTGCTCGAGACCACGAATGGCAGCGCGTTCGACCGGGTTTCGCGGCGCGGGTTCAGCATCCGTATGTGATCGGTGCCGGCTGCTGCGACATCCGTGCGGGAGAGGCTGACCACAGCCTTGGTCGAGCTTACAATCTGCGTCGGCCGCCGCGATCCGTTCCAAAGCACCTCGCATCGGCCGCAGAAGTTCTGGCCGGTGATAGTCACGGAGAGAGCAGGGCCGCCTGCGATGGCGCTGCTGGGCGAAAGTGTGGTCAGGACGGGAGTCCCGGAACTGGTTTGCGCCGCGACAAAAACAGAAACACTACATAAGAAAACCAACAAAAAAAAGAATAGGAAAACCTTCTTCACGGGTGCATCTCCTAAGCGGGGGAATGGTGCTGCTGGTTGTGGGGAACACTTTCATTAGGAGCTCTATCGGCAGAGTAGGTGCGGCGGCGATTTCGTGGAAGATTCCGACAGACTGCAAACAAGAACGGATGCGGACATGTCCGCGGGTAAGTCACATCGTTGCACTGAAATTGGATCGTCCGCCGGAGCGATGCGCGCGCCGACATGCGCCGTCTCGAACCATGTCCCATCGCTGGTCACGGGGTGACCATTCGGCCAATACAAAGCGGCGGCTTGGTCCGGTTGCGGTTAGACATCGGAATGAACCGCCGCTCCGTCGCGATTGGTAATGCGCAACGCCGGCTACGGTGAAGGCACGGCGGCCGTTGCCTGGTTGGAGAAAGCGCTTTCGGTCCCGCCGTTCACCGCGGTCACAACGTAGTAGTACGTCTGACCCGCCTGTACAGAGAGATCGGCATAGCTTGTCCCCGATTGCAGCGCAGGGTTGATCAGCGTATACGGCCCGCCGGACTGGGTTGCGCGATACACGTTGTATCCCACCACGCTGGAGGCGCTGGCGATCCAATTCAAGGTCACGGAATGCGCCGCCGAGGCCGCCACCGTCACCGTGGACGAAGCCGACTTACTGGCGTCTGCGGCGCTCGTGACATTCACCGTGTAGATGCCTGCTCCGGAGGGAGCGGTATACAGGCCGCCCGTGGAGATCGTTCCGCCGCTCGCCGACCATGTCACCGCTGTGTTCGTTGTCCCTGCTACGGTCGCGGTGAATTGTTGCGTACCGCCGGCTCGCAGCGAGGCCGAGGTGGGAGAGATCGATACCGCAACCATGGTCGGCGTTGTGATGGTGACGGTAGCCGATGCCGACTTGGTGGTATCAGCCATGCTGGTTGCGGTTACGCTATAAGTTCCAGCCGTGGCCGGTGCGGTATAGAGGCCCGCGGAAGAGACAGTTCCTCCCGACGCCGACCAGGCCACTCCGGTGTTCGTGCTTCCAGTGACGGCTGCCGTGAACTGCTGCGTGCCGCCCGTGGTGAGCGAAGCTGACGTGGGTGTCAGCGAGATTCCTACGCTGGGCGGTGTTGTGGAACCATATTGCAGAATGATGTCCACCCAGTAATTTGAGGCATTCCAGGTTTGAGTGGGGAAGGCACTGCTGGCGCCGTACACATACACTCCGCTGCTGGCGGGAGTCCCTAATGGAGGCGCGCTGTACGGCGCGGCAAAGTAATTGATGTCGTCGCTATAGTGGCCCACGTTGGTGTGGTAGGAGGCTACATAGGTGGTATTGGCCTGGATTGCGACCGGCTGCGCAAAGTTTACCGTTTGCCACCCGGACGCGCTCTCGTTGGTGAAGGTTGCGGAGGCCAGCAAGGCGCCGCTGCTAGTCCAGAGATTACCGACATGCGTTCCGGTGTTGTTGCTGGATTTGTAAAACCTGAGCCCGGTGATGGCGCCGGTCGTGCTGGAGGTAAACTCCACACCGAGTTCCACTGGGTTGCCGTCGCCAGAGTCAAAAGTTCCGGGCAAAGTACCCGGCGTCCAGAGGCTGGCCGACGATGCTGTTAGAGCGCTGATACTAACCATTGCCAAACCAAACTTGGTGGTATCGGCCACGCTCGTGGCTTTCACGGTATAAATTCCCGCTGCGCTGGAAGCCGTGTACAGGCCGCTGCTCGATATGCTTCCACCGGTCGCCGACCATGTGACCGCGGTGTTGCTGGTTCCGGTCACGGTTGCGCTGAATTGCTGCGTGCCGCCCGCGGGCAGAGTTGCCGAGGCTGGCGCGACTGCCACCGCGACCGCCACACTGCCACTTCCGTCGCTTGACCCGTACGCGGAGAGCGCACACGCCGCCCATATCCCGCCCGTGGACCATACCGTCGGCAGCGTGGTCAGCGTGCTGGACGTCGATCCTTCGCTGGTGCACGGACTGGGGGTGTCGCGGAAATAAGGGCGGCCGCTGCCCAATCCCAGCACGGCGATCCAGTACTGCGCCCCGGCGACTACGGCCGTCGCGGGAACGCTCACCGTGTTCCAGGTGCCGGCTTGGGGTGTGAAGGACGCTTGCGTCAGCAGAGATGAGGGATGCCCACCGGAATCGCTGTAGAGCCCGATCGCAATCTGACTCGCGGTGGAGGTCGGGTCCACGTACAAGGTCAGTGAGCTCACGACGCCGCTGGTGTTCGCCAGTGCCTGGAAGGCTTGCGCGCGCCCGGCAGCGTTCGAGTCGAGCATGCTTTCAACGTTCTGGTCTCCGATCAATACATCAGCCCACATCAAGCCACAAGCAACGAACAGCAGAAAACAAATCAATAAGAATTGCGATACGTACTTTCTCACTACGATCCTCCTGGCATTCGGGCACACTCCTGCGCGAGCTCGTGCAGGAGCTTTTTCTGGCCAAATTGACTTGCATCAGGTTCCCTGCGTGCGGAGCCTGGAATGTGACGCGCCAGCGCTAACGCCGCCCATGGCGACGGTCTCACCAGGCTTAAGGAGAGGCAACAATCAGCGAGAACCCTGCACTAGATGAAAGCAGAAGTGCTATGGCTGACGATCGTGCAAACAAACCGCCGCACCTGACTCCAGGAAGCGACGCTCGCCCGGCCGTCGTTGACCTCGTCCTTGCTTGCTAAGCGCTGATCTTGCGTCCGTGGACCGGATCGAAGTTGGTGCCACGGTTTTCTTGCCGAACTCGAACGGGTGCGGTCGAGGCTGCGCCCCGCTCGTACAGGCTGGATTTAGGCTGTCAACAAGCAGGCTGCAAGCCGCGTGCCAGTCCTGCCCTGTGGAACAGATCGCCTCTATCCTGTTGCAGTAGCGTGCAGCGGCGAAGATACGGTGACCGCGAGCAGGGGGCTACCCCGTCCGACTTGTGAAGTTTTGTCAGTGAGGACGTAATTTTCGGCTGGTTTTCCGTCGAACCACTGGCCTGACGGGAATGGAACCAAGGTTTTACCGGGATGGAGATTTTTGGTTTGGTGGCACGCGGCTGCGCGCTACACTCGGGTGTGATTTATTTTCTTTCGGACAGGTTTCCACAGGCTTCGATGTATTTTGCTTTTGTCCTTCGACGGACCCTGCTGATCCCCACCCTCCTTGTCGTGATCGTACTTGCGGACGCTGCCTGGGCGCAGATGACGGGCGACACCGCGCAGGTCATCGCCGTCGAGCATCACGCGACGGGTGATCACATCCGGGTCATCGTGCACTTCGACCGCCCGGTGCGGTTCGTCGAGGGAACTGCCGCCGATCCGGACCGCATATTCTTCGACTTGCAAGACACGCGTCCCGCCGACACTGTGCTCGCCAGAACTGCGGTCAGCGATTCTCCACTGCGACGGATACGTGTCTCGCAATATCAACCGGGGATCACTCGCGTAGTGCTGGACGTGGATCGGCTGGCGCCGTATTCAGCCGCGTTCGTAGCCGACCCACCGCAGTTGGTGGTCGAGATCGCGCGTACTGCTGCCCTGACCCAATCCCGAATCGTCGTCGCGCCGGCGCCCGCCGCTCCTGTCGTGGCGAAGCCACCGTCCGATCCGGCACTTACGCGGGTGGCAATTTCCGCGCCTGCCGGCGCAGCGCCGGTTCCCGCCGGATCGGTCGCACCTTTTGACAGCCGACTGTCCTCGCGAATCGGCGCCGCCGCATTCGGCGATCCCGATACCTTGCTGCCAGCGGCGCAGCATGGTGACCCCAATGCGCAATTTCAGATGGGAGACCTTTTCATGACCGGCCGCGGCGTGGCCCGTGATCCTGCCGCAGCCGCGGCCTGGTACCGCGCCGCCGCACAGCAAGGACACGCGGTTGCCGCCGGCAACCTGGGCGTGCTTTATGCCAACGGCTGGGGCGTGCCGCAGAGCGACGCCGAGGCGGTGGACTGGTTCCAGAAGGCGGCCAACGCCGGCGATTCCGGGGGTGAGAACAATCTCGGTTCTATGTACATCGCAGGACGCGGCTTGGGGCAGAGCGACGCGCTGGGTGCGAAATGGCTATCGTCCGCGGCGCAGCTCGGCGTGCCCGAAGCGCAATACGCTCTCGGCACGCTGTACGCCAACGGAAGAGGAGTCCCGCGCGACGACGCGCAGGCGCTGAAGTGGCTGAAAGCCGCGGTCTCTCAAGGCTACGCGCCGGCACAACTCGTGCTGGGCAGGATGTACGTGGCGGGTGCCGGCGTCGCGCGCGACTACGCGGGAGCCATGCGCATTTTCCGCAGCGTCGATACTCCCGAGGCCTGGTACCAGATGGGACTGATGTATCAGCAAGGTCTGGGCGCGGCCGCCAGCGAAGCCGAAG
>Ga0335078_10016935_pt1 | contig 10828 bp, 7 predicted proteins | sample Lox_Sample_32_FD_206711 | JGI IMG/M metagenome (GOLD analysis project Ga0335078, IMG submission 206711) | Soil microbial communities from Loxahatchee National Wildlife Refuge, Florida, United States - Lox_Sample_3.2 | ecosystem: Environmental > Terrestrial > Soil > Wetlands | place: USA: Florida... | reverse complement strand
TTCGCTCGGCACGCTCGCTTCGCTCGGCACGCTCGCTTCGCTCGACACCTTTCCTACTACTTCACGTACGTAGTTTTCGATGCCTTCGATGAATGGTTCCAGCTTTGCGGCGCCTCTCTGGATGCGCTTGAGATAGGCTTCCCATTGGCCCGTCATGGCGGGGCTTTTCACTTCCGGGTGCACGACCTCGATCAGGTGGATGCCCTTTTCCGTCGCCTCGAGGCTCTTGCCGTCCCGCTCGATGTAGCCTCGCTTCAGCAGCACTTCAATGATGGCCGCACGTGTGGCGGGCGTGCCCAGACCGCTTTCCTTCATGGCGTCTGACAGTTCTTTTTCGTCGAGCGTCTTGCCGGCGGTTTCCATGGCCGTCAGCAGCGTGGCTTCCGTGAAGCGCTTGGGGGGGCGGGTCTTTTTCTTGACGGCCTCCACGCCCAATACCGTCTGCGGCTGTCCCTTCGCCAATCCCGGCGGCAGGACCGGTGTCTCCTGGGTGCGCTCCTGCCGCCGCTGGGGGACTACGTCCAGCGCCTTCCAGCCCTGTTGCTGCACCGTGCTTCCGCTGCTGTGATAGCGATCCGTCAGTCCCGGATTTTCGATGGCCGTGATCACCGTAGTCACTGCCCAGATGTGATCGTCGTGCCAGGCGCCGAGCAGCCGCCGGCAGATCAGGTCGTAGATCTTGCGCTCATCCGGAGCCAGTTCGCCCGCGCGCACCGTGGTGGGGATGATGGCATGGTGCTCGGTCACCTTGGAATCGTCCACGAACCTGCGGCTCAGCAGGCGCTTGCCGGTCCCGGGCGCCAGCAGTTCCTGGTAGGGCGCTTCTATCGCCCGCACCACGGCCGGCAGTGTGCGCCCTACATCCTGTGATAAATGGCGGCTGTCGGTGCGCGGATAGCTGATCAACTTGCGGCTCTCATAAAGTGACTGCGCCGTCTCCAGAGTCTTCTGCGCGCTGAAGCCGTACAGCCGGTTGGCGTGCCGCTGCAGCTCGGTCAGGTCGTAGAGCAGCGGCGGCGGCATGCGCTGCGTTTCGGACTCGATGGATTCCACGCGTGCCGCCCCCGTGCGCGCGCGCTCGACGATGCTGTTAGCTTCCTGCCCGTCCGCCGGCAGCCGCATGGCCATCTGCATGGAATCCTTCACCGGCTCGCGAAACCACGTGCCCTGATACTTCTCCGCGCCGCCCGGACTGAACGTGGCCACTACCTCTATGTAGTCTTCAGGGACGAAGGCGCGGATCGCGAGTTCCCGTTCCACCACCATCGCCAGCGTGGGAGTTTGCACGCGGCCCACCGAGAGATCGTCGTTGAGCGCGAGTGTGTACGCGCGCGAGAGGTTCATGCCCACCAGCCAATCGGCACGGCTGCGCCCACGCGCGGCATCCGCCAGTGGATCGTATGCGGCGCCGTCCTTCAACTCGCTAAAGCCCTTGCGGATAGCGTCCGGCGTGAGCGATGAAATCCAAAGCCGGCTGAACGGCTTGTGACACTCCGCCGCTTCGTAGATGTAGCGAAAGATCAGCTCGCCTTCGCGCCCTGCGTCGGTAGCGCACACCACGCTCGCCACTTTGGGCGAATTCAGGATCTTGCGCACGACCTCAAATTGCGGCTGAGTCTTCTCGTAGACCACCAGCGGCCACTCGCGCGGCAGCATGGGCAGCAGGTCGCGCCGCCAGTGCTTCCACTCGGGCTGGATTTCGTGTGGCTGCGCCAGCGCCACCAGGTGGCCGATGGCCCAGGTGACGACATATCCGCCGCCGTACACGTAACCGTCACCCTGCTTGGCGGCGCCGAGCACCCGCGCAATGTCGCGGGCTACGGAGGGCTTTTCCGCCAACACGGCCACACTCGAGCCTTCGACTTGCGGGCCGCTCATGTGCCGAGCGTACCATGGGTGACCCTGACGCGCCGCTCGGCTCACACGGTTCCCGCCCGCCGCCAATAGACAGGCCGGAAAAACCGGCTTGTAATCCGTTACGTGGACGAAGCGGGAAACAAATCCCAGGTTTTTGAAGAGCACGCCATACCTGATCTCCGCCAAGTGGAGAGCGCGACTATTTCATCGGACTGGTTCGCCAAGCTGCGGACACAAGGGGTGTCGAATTCGCATTTGAGGTTCTACATTCCACTGATCCGCTCCATGGTCTTTTTGAGGAGAGCTTGTTTCTCCGAGTGAACGCGGTTTTTGCCGACACGTTCTACTGGATCGCATTGACGAATCCGGCGGACAGCCACTTTCACGATGCGCGACGGTTTGACGACCTCCTTTCGGGAGGCAACGTCTGCACGACGGAGGAGGTGCTGACGTTTTTCGCCTGGGATAGCTGGCTCAGACAGCGTGCCGTGGAAACCGTACGCGAGATTCTCGCCGACCCGGCAATTCAGATTCTCCCGCAGAGCCACGAATCTTTCCTGTCCGGGTTCGATCTTTACGCCGCCCGTCCCGACAACGGTTACAGTCTGACCGACTGCATTTCCATGCAGGCGATGCGCAAACAGGAGATCACGGACGCCCTTACCAATGACCTGCATTTCGAGCAGGAAGGTTTCCGCGCGCTATTCGGGATTCGTGAATCCGGGCGGCGCGGAAGACCCGCGCAATGTGCCGAGCGTACCATGTTAGGCTCCGGCTCGCTGTGTGGGGCCGCAAAGCTCCGAACAGGTATGTTCAGGGAACATCTGGGCGAACGTGCGCGCCAGATAGGCCCGGGCGCCTTGCCGCGAACGGAACTCTTTCCCGCCTCGCAGGCTGAGTCCCCAGTGGCGCGCGAAGAATGAGCCGGTCCGCAGCCTTGTGATCCGGGAGTAGAATGGCCCCTCGATCGTGTAGTGCACGAAGTTATATGGCTCGATGCCGGTAAGCCTGTCGCGGCATCGCTCGCAAATCAGCAGATGCTCCTCCAGCGCAGCTACAGGCGAAGGGCTGAGACGTCCCAAAGAGTAGCTTTCGAGCTCCGAGGCAGAGATGTGATCGTCAATGTTGTTAGTTTGGTTTCCCATTGTGACTATTGAGCGCTGTGCGGCGTTCCAAGAAAACCGTATCATCGGATATGAATCTTCTGAATCCATCGGCTGTACTAAGGGCTATAGTCCCGGCTGGCGGGCCGTTCGGAGCGGTTTGGCGATGGGCCGGGAATACTAGCCCTTGCGGAGGAATCTGTGGTAGCGTAGAGATTCATTCCACAAGGGAGGCGCAATGGAGGCCCTTGGCCTGATTGAAACAAAGGGACTGACCGCGGCCATTGAGGCGGCGGATGCCATGGTGAAGACGGCCAACGTGGTCCTCACCGGCAAGGAGTTCATCGGCGCGGGCTACGTGATCGTGAGCGTGCGCGGCGACGTGGGCGCCGTGAAAGCCGCCACAGATGCGGGCGCCGCGGCCGCCCGCCGCGTTGGCGAGCTGATCGCCGTACACGTTATCCCGCGTCCGCACGATGAGACCGAAAAGGTGCTGCCCGGCGCTGGACCGGTGAAAAAATCACTCGGCTGATGCTCGAAGACAAAGACCTCGTCTCCATTCAAGAGGTCCGCACCAAGGTCGAAAAGGCCTACGCTGCCTGGCAGAAGTACTGTGCGTATAGCCAGGACCAGGTGGATGCCATTGTCGAGCGCATGGCCGCCGCGGGCCGCGCCAACGCCGAAAAGTTGGCCGTCATGGCGGTGGAGGAAACCGGCTACGGCAATGTCCGCGACAAAATCGCCAAGAACCTGCTGAACGCCGATCTGCTGCCGCGCAAGATGCGTGGCATGCGGACCATCGGTCTGCTGCGCGAGATTCCGGAAGAGCGCGTGGTGGAGTACGCGGTCCCAGTGGGCGTGGTGGCGGCCATCCTGCCGACTACCAATCCCACGTCCACGGCGATCTACAAGATCCTCATCTCACTCAAGGCCGGCAACGCCATCGTCATCAGCCCGCACCCGAGGGCCGTGCGCTCGACTTGCGCCACCGCCGATCTGTTGTACCGCGCGGCGCTCGAAGCCGGCGCACCCGAAGACATCGTCCAGTGCCTGGGCTACGCCACCATCGACGGCACCAACGCCCTCATGCGCCACGAGCGCACCGGCGTGATTCTTTCCACCGGCGGACACGGCATCGTGCGCGCGGCTTATTCCAGCGGCAAACCGGCTTTCGGCGTGGGGCCGGGCAACGTGCCGGTGCTGATCGAGCGCAGCGCGGATGTCCCCGCCGCGGTCGCCAAGGTGATTGAGGGCAAGGCGTTCGACTATGGCACGGTGTGTTCGAGCGAGCAGGCCATCGTGGCTGAAGAGGCGTTGAAGGATCGCGTGCTGGCCGCGCTCCAGGCCGGCCAGGCGCACGTTTGCTGCCCGGCGGAAAAGCAGGCGCTTGCCCGCCTGCTGGTCACCCCGAACTTCGCCATCAACCCGGCGTGCGTGGGGCAGCCGCCCGGCAAACTGGCGGCTATGGCGGGATTCACGATTGCCCCCGGCACTTCCATCCTGGCAGTGGAACTGGAGGGCGTCGGCAAACAGCACCCGCTTTCCATGGAGAAGCTGTCACCCGTGCTGGCGCTTTACTGGGTGAAAGACTTTGCCGCTGGCATGCAGATTTGCGAAAGCCTGTTGCGCTTCGGCGGGCTGGGCCACACGTGCGTCATCTATTCCACGGACGACGCGCGCATCCGTGAATTCGCCCAGCGCATGCCGGCCAATCGCGTGCTCGTCAATACGCCCGCACCGCAAGGCTCAACCGGTATCACCACCAACGTGTTTCCGTCCATGACGCTCGGATGCGGGGCGGCGGCGGGCAACATCACCAGCGACAACGTCGGCCCTCAGCACCTCTACAACATCAAGCGCCTGGCCTACGAGGTGCGCACCGCGGCCGAAGCGTTTCAGACGCCGCTGCCGGTCGAGGTGCATGCCGCGCCAGCTACATCCGGAGGGAGCACCCTGGCGGCGGATATCGTGGACCGGTTCCTGGCCCGCCGCGGCGGCCTGCCGCCTTCTGCCGCGCCGCCGGCGTGCATGCCCGCGCCTGCCCCAGCCTGCGCTTGCGCCGCTTCCCCGCCTCCGCCAGTGCCAGCAGAGCCGCCTGTTCCCGCCCGGCCGCAAATCGCCGACTTCGTCTGCGAGGAAGATGTGCGGATCGCCATCCGCGAATCACGTAAAATTTACATAGGCCCCAAAACCATAGTTACTCCAGCCGCCCGCGATTTGGCCGCACCCTCTGATATTCTATTGTTGGCTTAGGTGCAAAGGAGGATCTATGGACCTGGACCTGGACACACTGAAACAGGAGATCCTGGCGTACCTGGAGCATTCCGATTTTGCCGTGTTCCGCGGTGCTCCGGGCGGACTGGAAGGCCTGCCCCTGGTGCTTTGGGACGCCGAGCGATACCCGGATTACCGCATGTTCCTGGACACCGCTCGCAAGACCGGCGCCAAGATGATCCTGTTTGCCGCGCGCGAGTTCGACTCTCCGGAGATCGACGAAGCCATCGACGAACTGGAAGAGTGCGATCTGACCCGCGACGAGCGCCGCGACCTGGAAAGCCGCCTGCGCAAACTGCGCGTGCACCAAGGCGTGACCTGTTCGCTGGAACTGGCCTTCGACCATCACGCCCGCATGTACGTGTACGAAATCCGTCCCGACTGGTACGAGGAATTTCTGAACATCGGCGAGGAGATCGCCGTGCACCTGCCCAACGATGAAGCCGAGCAGGAAGATGATGGTTCCTTCGGCTACTTTTCGAACAACTGACGCGCGGCATGCCCATCACGCCGCGCTGGCTGATTCCCGAATGTAATCCGACGGAAGTGGAGGCGCTGGCCGCCGCACTGGGCATTTCTCCGCCGGCCGCGCGCGTGTTGGCCGCCCGCGATCTGCGCGATCCCCAAGCCGCGCGGCGCTTTCTGCGCCCCTCGCTCGCCGATCTGCACCCGCCTTTCGAACTACGCGGCATGCGGGAGGCCATCGAGCGGCTGCGCCGCGCCATCGCCGCGGGCGAGCGCATCCTCATTTATGGTGATTACGACGTGGATGGAGCGACGTCCGTCGTGATCCTGAAAAAGGCTATCGAAATGGCCGGCGGCACGGCTTCGTTTTTCGTTCCGCACCGTCTGCGCGATGGCTACGGGATGCGCTCCGAAGTGGTGGAGGAAGCGGCGTCGAACGGCGTCAAGCTGATCATCAGCGTGGATACCGGCATTCGGGCGGCGGAGGTGGTGCGGCGCGCCAACGAACTGGCCATCGACGTGATCATCACCGATCACCACCTGCCGGAAACGGATTTGCCGGCCGCTCTGGCGGTGCTCAATCCGAACCGGCCGGATTGCGCCTATCCCGATAAGAACCTCTGCGGCGCGGGCGTGGCATTCAAGCTGGTGCAAGCCCTGTTTGCCTCGCTCGAATGGCCGCCTGAGAAGCAGCAGCGGGTGACTGAGTCGTTCCTGAAGCTGGTGGCCATCGGCACGGTTGCCGATGTCGTGCCCCTGATGGGCGAGAATCGCATCATTGTGAAGCATGGCTTGCGCGGCCTTCGCGACGTGCGCAATCCGGGCCTGCGGGCACTGCTGGATGTGGCGGGCTTCAGCAACGGGCGGGTGCCCTCTTCGACCGATGTGGCATTCCGCATCGCGCCGCGCATCAACGCGGCCGGTCGTATGGATACGGCCAACGCCGTGATCGAGATGTTTCTGACGGCCGACGCCGCGCGCGCCCGGGAACTGGCGCAGCAGGTGCACACGCTCAACGGCGAGCGCCAGCAAGCCGAGGCTGAAGTGATCCAGCAGATCGTGGAGGAGTGCGCGCGGGCGCCCGTGGACGACGCGCAGCGCGCGCTGGTTTTTGCCGCGGACAACTGGCATCGCGGAGTGGTGGGCATTGTGGCCTCGCGGCTGGTGGAGCGGTTTCACCGGCCGGTGTTCGTCCTCAGCCGCAACCCGGAGGATGGCTTGGCGCAGGGCTCGGGCCGCAGCATCCGGCCGTTTCATCTGCTGGCCGCGCTGGAGTCCATGGCGGACCTGTTCGAGCGCTTTGGCGGGCACCGGCAGGCGGCGGGGGTGACGCTGGCGGCGGATCGAATCGACCTGTTTCGGGCGCGGCTGAACGATTACGCCGCAGCGCGCCTGACGCTGGACGACCTGGCGCCGCAGGTGGAAATCGACGCCGTACTGGAGTTGTGTGAAATCAACGAGCGCAGCGTGGCCGAACTGTTCAGCCTGGCGCCGTTCGGCTGCGGCAACCCCGAGCCGCTGTTCGCGGCGTTGGATGTGGAGGTAGCGGGTCCGCCGGCGGTGTGGAAAGAGAAGCACCTGCGCGTGATGCTCCGGCAGAACGGCCGCTCGCTGGTCCTGAAGGCCTGGAACTTTGCCGGGCGCGTGGCGGATCTGCCACCCGGCGCGCGCGTGGACATAGCCTTCACGCTGGAAGAGGATGCCTACGCCGCCGCACGAGGTCTGCCCCCGTGGGGCGCGGTGTTGCGCGATTTCCGACCGGCGCAAGCGGCCAACTAACCTGCTGAGCGATACCCCCATTTGCGGGTAGCCGAATACCCGCATTTTTTGGGTTCGTCTGGCTCCGGGCGTGGATTTTTGGGCAAATTTGTGCGGGATTGTGCGCGCGCGTGGTGACGGAAACCGGGCGAGTAAGCCGATTCTTCGTAAACACGTTGCTTGGCACAAGGCGCCTGTTCTCGTTTTCAGGAGAACACGCGGCGAGGGCCGCGATCGCGACGGACGGGGGGTAAGTGGCTCAGGGGCGGGAAGTAATTTTTTGCCGCCACCTGCCACCGGGGCTCCGTGCCCACGGAGGTCTCCTGTGAAACGCCGCAGCCTGCCGCTTCACTAACCCTTAACGCCTCCTTAACGGAGGCCAAAACAAATCAGGAGTTGCCAATGCCCAATGTCGAATTCAGCTTGGAGACTTTCAAGCAGGCCGCGGCCACGTTAGCAGTTCCGGGAGACCCGCAGTTCGCGCAACTCGGCGCGATCGGCCCGGACCTGTTCAAATATGTGCCCATATCGAGCAGTCTGAGCGATACCCTCCACAATCTGTTCCTACAGGGTATAGCAAACCATACGGCTAGCGATACTCTGACGTTCGATTTAACACCCATTCGGAACAACAGCGCCCTGGCCACCGAGTTCTTCGAGAAACCTCTCATGTCGGCGTACGCGCTGCTGTTTCGGGAGGTGGTGGCAGATTTCTGGCCGGCCTTCCAGAGCAATTGGGATACTTTGACCGCACTGCAAACAGCGGCAGCCAACCAGGATCAGAATGCCATCAAGGATCTGAACAACGCGGTGCAGCAGGTCGGCGACCAGTTGAAGCAATTCCCCTTGATCTTCAAGGGCGTGACGACATTGGTCATGGATCTGGTCGCTATTCCGCCCAGTATTCAGTCCACCAACCCGCAAGCGAAACCCTGGCTGCCGCAAGCGAACCGTCTGTTCGAGTTTCTGCGGTGGCACCATACGGACCAGTTCGCCGGCGCGCTCAATTCGCTGGCCGACACCGACGACAAACGGGCCTACGCATACGGTTATTTGTGCCATGTTGCCGCGTCGGTCACCGGCGAGCCGTTCATCAATAACATCACGGGTGGGCCGTATCGCGCTCATTGGTGGCGCAACCGGTTTGTCTCCAATTACGTTGACGCCTGGATTTTTGGCCGCTACGAGACGCCGGCGACTCTATCAGGAGACACGCCCAGCATCCCTTATCCCGACTGGAAAAATATCTGCACAGCGAACCAGCAGGACGGTTTCAATGTGGCGAACCTGGCGGACGCGGCCGGGGCTATCCCGGATGCGGTCAAGGCAGTGGCTAGCGGGCAACTCGGCAGCCTGCCGGGCCAGTTTCCCCAGGATCTGGCGGATTACATCCAGGCGGCCATCGATTCAGTGTATCCCGCCTCCTCGCGACCTACTGGCTTTGGCTCAGACACGATCGAACAAGCGTTTGTCGGACTGTTTGCCGTGGTCTGGTTCATGACGGCCGGCTTCGGCCCCAGTTCGTGGAGCGCTTCCGATCTGGGAGATCCGCCCAGCGCGTGCCCCACAACTCCAAGCTGGGTGACGGATCACGGCTCGCCGCCTTCCCCGCAGTCGGGACCCTCTGTCACTGATGTTCTGGTGGGCATCATTTACGCTATTTGCGCCCTAATCGACTTCCTGTTTGGGTCCTGGGAGGATGGCGTTGCGCTGATCAAGAATGCCGTGAGTCATGTGGGGCCGCAGACCGATTGGGATCAATTACAGTGCAACATCTATTGGTCTCGTTGGATCCTGCTGAATGAGGGTACCGCGGCCGTCAAGGCGCTCATCAATCTGGCGCTAGCCTATCCAGCCCCGGGCATGCTAGGCACAGTGGATGCCAACGGCGTCACGCATCCGGCGGTCGATCCCACGGGCTCCAATCCAGTCCCGCTGACGCAATCCCACGCCTCCGCTGTGGTTTCAGCGCCCACTTACCCACACCGCATGGACACTTCCGTCGCAAATCTCGCTGATCTGGATTTCACTACTTTTCCCGTGTCCGCGCTGGAGATTCCGGCGACCATGGACTTCCCGGCTGCCGGCGTCTACGCCGACACCGTGATCGACGGCTCCGGTCTGCAGAATGGAGGGATGCTGGCGGGCGATGTATTCCCCAGCGCAAACCAGTTTTTTGGCGACGCACGATCCAATGCCGGGCAGCTCCTGAGCGTGAACGGGCAGGGCCTGCCGGGTCTTAATCTGGATGCCGATCGGGGATACGGATGGAAGACCTGGACCGCCGCGGTGAACACCTTCCCCGGAAGCGGCGAGATCGATAACCCCCAGCCGGAGAGCTAGGGCGAATTGTCCGTTTGAAAACCAGGAGGAGACGATGAGCGACATCATGAAAACCACGTCCGACAAACAAGAGGCTTCCCGAAGCGGAAGCCACGCCGTTCGGCCGCCGCAGAGTGACCCCGACCGGCCTATTCCGGTGGTGGAAACTTTCAAAGACGACCACCGCCGGCACTTTACGCCATACCTGGTCGTGCGATATCAAGCCGGTGACAGCGGGGACCGTCCATTGCCTTCCGGCGCTGTGTTTTGGGAGTCTCCCGACGTTTGGACGGAGGGATCTCGTGGAATCAATCAGCCCGTAGTTAACGAGCCGACCAAGGTGTTTGCGCGCATCAGCAATCTCGGACTGAACGATGCTGTAGGAGTCAGGGTGAAATACTGGTGGGCGAATCCGTCGCTTACGATCACGGAGCAGACGGCGCACCTGATCGGCGGCACGACCGTCAATATCCTGTCGAATTATTCTCTGGTCTTCCAGTGTCCGACTGATTGGGTGCCGATTCTCGAAAATGGCGGTCACGAATGCCTGATCGTGGAGGCCTGCATTCCGTCGTTCGATCCATTGAATGATCCGATGCAATCCACTGCGGACCGGCACGTCGGGCAGAAAAATGAGAGCCTGGTGCTGGTGATGCCGAACCAGACGTTCCAGTTTCATCTGGAGGCGTACAATTTCACGCCGGAGAAGCAACACGTGGTAATCGAGGCGCGGAGTGCGGCCATCCCCCGGGATTTCACCAAGCGTTTCGCTGGAAAGACGCGATGGCCGGCCGAGCTGTTGGAGCCGATGCGTGCGCTTCCCGTGGAAATGGAAGTCGGCCGGGAGACAGTGGGGATTACCGGGCGGTCGCGCGCTGGTTTGTCTCGTTTGTTCGCGGAAGCGGCGGGAGAGGGACCGCACACGAAGGCCGACTGTCTCGGGACGCCGCAGGCAAGCGCCACCCACGTGTTTGGTCCCGGAGAGATTCGGCGTGTCACCATCGCCGGCGTTCTGCCGGCCACGGCTCGGCCGGGGGAGATTCACGTTA
>Ga0335078_10016934_pt1 | contig 10828 bp, 13 predicted proteins | sample Lox_Sample_32_FD_206711 | JGI IMG/M metagenome (GOLD analysis project Ga0335078, IMG submission 206711) | Soil microbial communities from Loxahatchee National Wildlife Refuge, Florida, United States - Lox_Sample_3.2 | ecosystem: Environmental > Terrestrial > Soil > Wetlands | place: USA... | reverse complement strand
TGTCGGGCGAGGAGCGGTTGTGGGCGCCCGCAGTGTAGTTCTTAAGGATATACCGGAAATGATGATATGTGGCGGGTATCCTGCAAAGCCAATACGACCGCGGGTAGTAAGTGGGGTGCAGTCCTAAGCAAACAACGCTAGAAAGCACGCAGTTTAGCGCTATTGACAGGCCTAGCGCGTGTCTGCCACGGGTAGTCGAATATTAGGCATGTTTAGGGACTTCAATGAGAATCCTGGTCAATGACTTCGCAGGCCATCCTTTTCAGATGCAGTTGAGCCGTGCTCTGGCGTTGCGTGGCCACGAGGTATTGCACACGTATTTTGCAGCAAACAACACGCCTAAAGGGCCGGTTACCCGCGCTACCCAAGGCTTGGAGCTGGAAGGAATCGGCTTGGGTCGAAAGTTCAATAAATACTCAATTCTCTCGAGGCGCTTCGCCGATATGAGCTACGGTCAAGAAGTTTGCGAGCGCATCCTCGATTTCTCTCCTGATGTTGTCCTCTCGGCCAACACCCCCTTGGATGCGCAACGGCTGATGCTTGCTACCACCAAGCAATGTGGAGGTCGCTTCGTGTTCTGGCTTCAGGATCTCCTCAGCGTCGGAATCGAATTTGTGCTTCGCAAGAAACGAGTATTTTGGGCGGGCGTGGTCGGACGCTCTTATGAGCGCCTGGAACGGCGGTTGTTGCAGCAGAGTGATGCGGTTGTATGCATTGCCCCCAGCTTTCAGGCCAGACTCGCACAGTGGCAGGTGAACCCGGAAAAAGTATCGGTCATTCAGAATTGGGCGCCGCTAGACGAGGTCTATCCCCTTCCTCGAGCGAACGCGTGGGCCACCGAACAAGGCCTGAATGGAAAGTTTTGCTTCATGTACTCCGGCACTCTTGGCATGAAGCACAAACCCGAACTTCTGCTCGAGCTCGCAAGCTATTTTCAAGCTTGCGACGATGTCATCATTGTGGTAATCGCTGAGGGCGCTGGTGCAGACTGGCTGAAGAAAAATGCATCGCACCTCCGGTCAGGAACCCTTAAGTTATTACCTTTTCAGCCTTACGAGCGCCTATCGGAAGTGCTGGCCAGCTCCGATGTACTGATCACGTTGCTCGATGAAGGCTGCGGCGAATTTGCCGTACCCTCCAAAACCCTTGCGTATTTATGTGCGGCTCGTCCGCAGCTATTGGCGGCCCCTAGGAACAACTTGGCAGGGGAGGTCGTCCGTTGTGCCGGGGCTGGCGAGGTGGTTGCTCCTGCGGCCGCCGACTTTATCGCGGCTGCTAAACATTTGCTGAAAAACGCGCAACTGTGCCATGAGTACGCAGCCCAGGCGCGTGTCTATGCCGAGCGCACCTTCAATATCGATCAGATTGCGCAGCGTTTTATTAATGTATTCCATTTCGGATCACCGCATCTGCTCGAACCGGCGGTGCCGACAGAACATAAGTATCCTGTTGCACGGCCTCATTCTGATAGTGCAGGGCTGAAGACTTTAAGTTTTCTTAAGAAGTTATAGAAGTGTGAGTCGTTGGGCAGGACTCGATTTCAGCAGGAAGCCATTTTTTCAAGCGAGTCGTTGGTTGTTGAGGGTGAAAGCATCTTCACAACCGTAAGCGGTATGCTTGGAGAGAATCCAAATTATTCAGAGCGGAGGGGAGTTATGACGTTGAAGAAGGCGGCTTTGGTATGCGGTGCTGGTGGTTTTATCGGAAGCCACTTAGTCAAGAGACTTAAGAAGGAAGGCTATTGGGTCCGTGGAGCGGATCTTAAGTATCCAGAGTTCAGTCCTAGCGCCGCCGACGATTTCGTTATTGGAGATCTTCGAGAAGCGGAAACCTGGGAGAAGGTACTTGACTGCCCCATTGATGAGGCATACCAGCTAGCCGCCGACATGGGTGGTGCCGGTTATATTTTCAGTGGCGACAACGATGCTCATGTCATGCACAACTCGAGCATGATCAACCTGCACATGGCTGATTATGGTGTAAAGCGCAAGGTCAACAAGGTGTTTTATTCATCTTCGGCTTGTATCTATCCGGCTTTTAACCAGGAAGATCCACAAAATCCCAAATGCGGAGAGTCAACAGCATATCCTGCAGCACCCGACAGCGAATACGGCTGGGAAAAACTCTTCAGCGAGCGGATGTATTTTGCTTTTCTGAGGAATCACGGTCTGAACGTGCGAGTAGCGCGTTTCCATAACGTCTTCGGGCCTGAAGGCACGTGGCGGGGCGGACGAGAGAAGGCTCCTGCGGCTCTGTGCCGGAAAGTCGCGGAACAACCGGATGGCGGCGAGATCGAGATGTGGGGCGATGGGGAACAGACACGTTCGTTCCTCTACATCGACGAGTGCCTGGAGGCCGTTCGCCGGCTGATGAACTCGCCATTTCGTGGGCCGGTGAACATTGGTTCGGAAGAGATGGTTACGATCAACCTGATGGCGGAAATGATCATGCAAATAGCAGGCAAGAAGCTCCGGATCAAACACATCTCCGGGCCCTTGGGCGTGCGTGGCCGCACGTCTGACAATAAGCTGTTTCGTGACAAGCTTGGGTGGGAGCCATCTATGCGCCTCCGGGATGGGTTGGCCATTACATATCCCTGGATTCAAGCTCAAGTTGCAGCCACCACTCCAGCCGCGGTGTGCGCTGCAGCCGCTGGGTAAATCCGCAGCGTCGTTCCTGCTTAAATGATTCTTAAGGGCCCTGATCCAGAATCTGAAGAACGAGCATCTATGCTGCTTTCGCTCAACTAGGAAGCTGGGTCTTAGTAACGGCCAGCCGCTGAGCCTTTAGTAGATAATTTAGATCGCTATATCCTCGGCCGCGGCGGAGCAGCGCTTTGATGTTGTCGTTGACAGCCTCTACTATTCCCATGGGCACCTTGGTCTGGCAGCAGTTCAGGATGCCGTTCAGGATGCCGTTCAGGTCAGCAACATCCGCGCCAGCTTCTCGATGGGCTTGAGCCGCGGCGACGTCCCCGTTGGCGCTGGCTGAGGTAATGGTCAGCGCGCGATAGGAGCCGGTTCCCCGTAGACCTGGCCCGCCCCCTCGCCCAACGAATCCCCATCGGTCCAAATGTCAACCGTCTGGCCTTGTCCTTTGAGAATGGAGGATTGCTAGGGAAACGCCTGGTCCCATACCTGTGGATTCAGGTTAAAGGCAAGAGGGCCGTGATGACGCTGTTGGTTTGTAAGGTCGTTCACCGTTCACCGACTGAGCCAGGCTGTTGGTTCTAAACCAGCCGTCGGCAGCCAAGGTGCCGTTGTCATTGAACTGCACCGGACCAATGGGGCCAACTGTCGTACTTATCGCGCCGTCGATGACCGTCACCGCCACACCGCCTTGATTGGTGGCGAAGAACTGTTTTGTCATAGAATTCACGGCGACCGCTATAGACATCAAGCCCACGCTTAAGGTCGCCGTGGTGTTGTCCACGCCCCTAATCCCGGTAACGGGTTGCTGTCTCGATTGACAACGCAGATTTTGTTTGCGACAGGGTTGACTGCCGCCGCCACTGGATTGGATCCAACAGAAACAGTTGCGATCACCGCTTGCGCCCTAGTTGCGTAACCTCAAAAGACAATAGCAGGAAGATCGCCACCACGCGCGCCCCTAACGGGCGCGCTGTTGCCTGTGCCCGGTTTCATGCCTATAAACGACACACGCGCCCCGGAGAAATGCAAGAACTCTCTTCACTTTGTTCTTCGGACAACTCTCGCGTGGGCCGCGGCGGGATTCCAAAAGTCCAGGGGTCCTACTCTCGCGCCGGACAGCAGCTAAGCTATTGGGGCAAGCTCATTTATTATCCTCTAGGGAGTGAGTTGTTGCGTGGGGCGGGTACCCTTGCTGTCGACGGCCATTACCGCCAGCAGGTGTTGATTTATGCACCTAGTTAAATCGGGCAACCCGAGTTCTGTGCCCTCGTGCTCCCGCTGATGGCGCTAACGCAGTAGGTTTCGAGGAGAACGTTATGAGGAGAACGAATGCGGGTATTAGTGACAGGTGGGGCGGGTTTCATTGGCAGTGTGGTGGCCGCAGAGTTGGTCAAGGCGCGCCAACAGGTTATCGTTTATGACAACCTCAGCAGAGGACATCGGAGTGCGGTTCCCCAGGAAGCCGAATTGGTGGTGGCCGATATCGCCGACCGCGCCGCCTTGGACAGCGTTCTCGGGCAGGGGAGAATCGATGCGGTAATGCATTTTGCTGCCTTCATCGAGGCAGGGGAATCCATGCAGGTTCCCGAGCAATACTTCCGCAACAACTCGGCCAACACGCTTACACTGTTAGAGGCTGTCGCGACCCACCGCATTCCCCAGTTTGTGTTCTCCTCGACCGCTGCTGTTTATGGCGAGCCTGCACACACCCCCATCGGGGAAGAGGACGCGCTCTGTCCAACCAATGTCTATGGAGAATCCAAATTGCTGGTGGAGCGGGTGCTGGCCTGGTTCCACCGGATTCACGGCCTGCGCTACGCCAGTCTGCGTTACTTCAATGCGGCCGGCGCCACTCCCTACCGGGGCGAAGATCATCATCCCGAGACCCACTTGATACCGCTTGTGTTGCAAGTGGCACTGGGCAAGCGCCCAAGTATCGCGATTTTTGGCAGCGATTATCCTACTCCCGATGGAAGCTGCGTGCGGGATTACATCCATGTCTCCGATTTGGCCAGCGCGCACAGGCTCGCGCTTGAGCGGTTGGCAGATAGCACGCAACCCGAGGCACTCATCTACAATCTCGGCAATGGACGCGGTTTCAGTGTGCGCGAGGTGATCGAGGTGGCGCGGCGCATCACGCGTCACCCGATTCCGGCTACAGAGGCGGCGCGCCGCCTCGGGGATCCGGCGATTTTGATGGCAAGTTCGAAAAAAATCCGCAAGGAACTGGGATGGCGTCCCGAAATGCCTGACTTGGAAACAATCGTCAGCAGTGCCTGGGAGTGGATGCAGCGGTATCCGAATGGGTATTTAGATTGAATGACTTCGGCTGCTATTAGCGTGGATTACTGTGCGCCGTGAAAGGGCGCTGGTCTTCAGTGAGTGAAAATCTTGCCCCGGAACTGGTTCGGTTCCCCCGGGAGCAATTGGGCCGATGCCCAGGCAAGAGATTGCCGCGTGCGTCAAGCTGGCGGCTCGCCAAGTGGCGTATATGACGATATGGCCGCGATATCCCACAGTGTATGAGATCAATACCTGGGTCTGGCTCGAGGAGCTGAGCGTCAAGTCAGGCCATCCCGTCAACCTTGGCTCTGTGCCTGCGGCCGAATGGGATGCCGTGGCACAGCTGGGCTTCGACGCCATCTGGTTGATGGGGGTGTGGGAGCGTAGTCCGGCCGGCATCGCTATCGCCAACCGCAACGAGAACAACCTGGCGGATTTTCGCCGAGCGCTGTCCGACTTTCGCCCCGAAGACAATGTGGGATCTCCGTATTGCGTACGTCGATATGTTGTCGATCAGCATCTCGGTGGCCGCGACGGCCTGGCGCGCGCGCGTCAAGAGCTGGCACGGCGCAATATGCGCCTGCTTCTGGACTTCGTCCCCAATCATGTTGCCCCAGATCATCCCTGGGTCGCAGAACATCCGGAGTACTTCATCCACGGTACGGCCGACGACGCCCAGCGCGATCCCAACTCTTACATTGTGGTAGGGCAGCGGGTCTTCGCCTGTGGAAAAGATCCATACTTTCCGGCTTGGGCCGATGTTCTGCAGCTTAACGCGTTTGCGCCAGGAATGCGTATCGCCGCAACCGAGACCTTGAATGCCATTGCGAGCCAATGCGACGGTGTGCGCTGCGATATGGCGATGCTGCTGCTGAACGCAATCTTTGAGCGGACTTGGGGCATGCGTGCGGGGGCCCGGCCGGCGACCGAATATTGGGCGCAGATCATCCCCGCCGTTAAACAGGCGCATCCCGGCTTTCTCTTCATCGCCGAGGCGTATTGGGATCTGGAGTGGGAATTGCAACAGCAGGGGTTCGACCTCTGCTATGACAAGAGACTTTATGACCGCCTGGAGCACGACAATGCGGAAAGCGTACGCCTGCACTTGTGCGCCGATCGCGTCTATCAGAACGGACTCCTGCGATTTCTTGAGAACCACGACGAGCCTCGCGCCGCAGCGGCATTTCCAGCGGCGAAGGAACGCGCGGCAGCAGTCGTGACCTCGACCCTTACCGGCGCACGGATGTTCCACGAAGGGCAATTCGATGGGCGCAAGGTGAGGCTGCCGGTATTTCTGGCGCGCCGCCCGGAAGAGCCGGTCGATTGCGAATTGCAGAGGTTCTATCGCACGTTGCTGGCGGCCATCGATAGTCCGGCTTTTCGCGATGGCGATTGGCGTTTGTGTGGCCGCACCGGCTGGCCTGACAACCCGAGCTTCGAAAACCTGGTCGTGTGGAGTTGGGACAACGGCAAAGATTTTCGCTTGGTTGTCGTGAATCTGAGCGATCGTGCCGCTCAGGCCAACGTGAGAATCTCGCGCGACGGACTTCGCGGCGAAATCTGGCATCTGACCGACGCATTTTCTGGCGCAGTCTATGAGCGCAGTGGCGACGAGATGACATCGTCAGGGTTGTACGTCGATCTGCCACCCTGGGGGTACCACTGCTTAAATTTTGCCGCCGCCTCGGATTCCAAGAGCGAAGCCGCCGCAGCCGCGAAGCCCTGAAGGTCATCTCTCGATGATGCGAGACCAAGTCGCGGGCGTCGATTCGTAGCGCCACAACAGCTCTGTGATGCTCGTCACGTGTTCATGTGTGCAGCACAGTTATAATCAAGATGTGACTGATTTCGTCGTCAGAAGGATCGCCGAGGCGGATTTTCCCACGCGCTGGGGGCATTTCCGTATCTACGGGTTCCAGGCGCAACTCGGCAGCTCGCCGGTGAACGGAAATGGCAGCGCGCGCAACGGCGAGCCCACCTCGGCGAAGGAAGAAGCAGTGGCGCTGGTGATGGGCGACATCCGCTCCGCCCCGCCGTTAGTGCGTATTCACTCGCAGTGCCTCACCGGCGATGTCTTCGGCTCCATGCGCTGCGACTGCCGGCAGCAGCTTGAGCTGGCGCTTTCCATGATCGCCGCGGCCGGAGCCGGCATCCTGATTTATGAGCAGCAGGAGGGCCGCGGCATCGGCCTCATGGCCAAGCTGCAAGCGTATGAGTTGCAAGACCGCGGACTGGATACCGTCGAGGCGAATGTCGAACTCGGCTACGACAACGATTATCGCGAGTACAAGCTTCCCGCCGAGATGCTGCGCCAGTTAGGCGTAACGCAGGTGCGACTGATCTCAAACAATCCCGATAAGGTCGCCGCCCTGGAGAACGCGGGAATCGCAGTCGTCGAGCGCGTCTCCGCCGAGGTTGAGCCCTATGAGCACTCAGAAAACTACCTGCGCACCAAGAAAGAGAAGATGGGGCATCTGTTCACGGAGCGGTAGCCATTACTGGCGCAGTTCTCTCTCGATTTTTTTCGAATTTCTTACCGGCAAGGTTCTTGCTGCCGCGGTAGCCAGCGAGACATAAACCCTCCTGGTTTCAGGCAGCTTCTCCATAGCGAGCAAGTGTCTCCGGATGGTCGCGACGTCCCCTCGCGCCAGCGGTCCGGTGAAGGCTGCTGCTGCGTGTCGCCTGAGATAATTCCGCAGCGTCTGCTCGAGAAGTGGAGCGATCACGGTCTTGAGGTCTCGCTTTTGAATGCCTGCCGCGATGCCCACCTGCTCCATAGAAGCCAACAGCGCGATGAGGAGCGGCGAGGCGAAGCTGCCGAAGGCGTGGTACAGCGTTTTGTTCTGCTTCTTGATGAGGAACGGGTTGCCGCCCAGGTCTTCGACAATCGATTTCGCAACGCGCACTGCCGCTGGATCGCCTTCTATCGCGAATGCCACGCCCGCCATTAGCGGCACTTCACCCCGCACGAACGTCATCATAGGATGCACCGACGCGACGCGCGCGCCTTGCGCGCGCAGGGGAGCAAGTTCATCGCTGCTCAGCGCTCCGCTGGAATGAAAGACAATTCGACCCTTCCAAGCTCCGGATAACGCCAGTGCACGCGCCACCAGGGCAATCGCATCATCGGGAACGGTTATCCACACCAGATCGCTGACGAGGGCCTGTTTTCCGAAGAGCACCAGGCCCCCCCCCATGCGCCGCGCCAGTGCTTTCGCTTGTCGAATATGCGTGCTGCGTTGACGCACCACGATTGCGCTCACGGTATAACCAACCTGGGAGAGTGTCAGGGCCAATGCACCGCCGAGGTTTCCTGGACCGACGATGGTGATCGTCGGACGTTGCGAACCGGATGGTTTAGGCACGGCGGGCAGCATAACAGATTCGCTCGTCGGAAGCGGCAAGTGCCGGCATCGTGTCTTATATTGATTCAATGCCACGCAAGAAGCGGTCTACCCAGACATTAGCCCGGACAACCGGAAAACAGAAGCTGCAGGTGCTGTCATCGCAGGTCGTATACGAGGGCAAGGTCTTCAAGGTTACCTCCGACAAGGTGAAGGAACCCAGCGGCATCACGGCCACGCGCGACATCGTGCGGCATTCCGGGTCGGTGGTCGTGCTGGCGATCGACGAACAAGGCGATGAGCCCAGCGTCTTGCTGGAGCGCCAATATCGCTACGCCGCGCAGAACTATCTCTGGGAGCTGCCCGCCGGCCGCATCGATCCCGGCGAGGGAGCGCTAGCCGGGGCCAAACGGGAACTGATCGAGGAGACTGGGTATCGCGCCCGGCAGTGGAAGCGCGCCATGATCTTCTATTCCAGCCCCGGGTTTCTGGATGAGACCATGGCCATTTACCTGGCGCGCGATCTCACCTCCGGTGACCCCCAACCGGAAGAAGATGAGGCTATCGAGTGCAAGCTGGTGCCCTTGTCCGAAACCATCGCCATGATCTTCTCGGGCAGAATCCGCGACGGTAAGACCGTCGCAGGCGTTCTGTGGCTGGCCGAAGCCCGTCGCCGCGGCGACCGGAAATAAATATCGGATAACGACCTTAATTTGGATTAAGGCAAAAACGTGGGCTTGAAACCCGCTAAAAATGCGGCTCCGAGCTGTATACTCTCTTGACAACCCCACGAAACAGGAGCATAGTGAAACTACGCAGCTCAAGCAGGCTCGACACCGTGCCATAGGTTGGCGTGGGTTCTTCCGAAGACTCTCCTAGACTCTGGTTCCGGACTCAACCTGATTGACGCAATTTAGGATCAGCGTCCTCAGCGTGAGGGGGCTGTTGGGCTTTGCCCGGAGGAAGAAGAAAGTGAGATTGAAAGGGACCGTAAAGTGGTTCAATAACGCAAAGGGCTTCGGTTTCATCGGCCGCGATGACGGTAATTCCGACGTGTTCGTTCATTACAGCGCGATCAACTCGGATGGTTACAAGAGCCTGCAGGAAGGCGATCAGGTGGAATTCGAGATCGTGGAGGGACAGAAGGGTCCACAGGCCGGTAATGTCGTAAGAGTGCAGTAGCTGGTAAGACCAAAATTAAAAGGCCCGGCCACTGCGGCCGGGCTTTTTCTTGGTGTGCCGAGCATGTTTGACAGCTTGGAGGTGAAAGTCCTCTTCACATCCTGATGGAGGAGAAGTGATAGCGAAGCGCAAGGGCGACGTTGTGAGGCGTGGTCTGAAAGAAGCGTGGAGCAAAGACGCGAGCCGATGAACAAGAACCAGATACGAGGCATACGGTGCCGGACGAGCGGGCTAGTGATCGCGAAGCCCATATCCATCAAAGGCACTGGTTGTAGATCTGGCGGTTGCGCGTGGAAGGCGGTCGAACTTACCTCGGGAGGTCTGCGGCATGTCCCGAAATCGGGACTGAGGATGGAGCAATCCCTTCTGATCGTGCAGCAGAAGTCAGCAGCGGGCATAGTAGCCGCGTGAGCGGCGAAGGCCCAAACGGAAGGAAGCGGCCAGTAGGCGGCGCGACTCGATGAGCGACAAGCGGCAGAACAACCAGCTACAGATGGCGCTGGCCTTCACCGGCGAGGGGAGGAGTGAAGCTCCGAAGGCTCGGCGGGAAGGGACCGAATCGTTCACGGCGAAACGCGCGTGCGAAGACCCGGTTAGCAGCGAGCAAGTGATGGAAGAGGTGTGCAGCAGGGAGAACCTGTTGCGGGCCTTGCAACGAGTGAGGTCGAACAAGGGGAGTCCGGGGATCGACGGCATGCAAGTCGGCGAGCTACCGGGCTACCTGAAGCAGCACTGGCCAGCGATACGGGAACAGTTGCGGAGCGGGACTTATGAGCCGCAGCCGGTGAGGCGGGTGGAAATCCCCAAGCCGGACGGCGGAGTGCGCAAGCTGGGCATTCCGACCGTGCTGGACCGATTCGTCCAGCAGGCGGTGATGCAGGTTCTGCAAGGCAAGTGGGACCCGACGTTCTCCGAACACAGCCACGGGTTTCGGCCCAGGCGCAGCGCGCATCAGGCGGTAGCCAAGGCACAGCAGTACGTGGGTAACGGCCGCCGCTGGGTGGTGGACCTCGATCTGGAGAAGTTCTTTGATCGAGTGAACCACGACCGGCTGATGAGTGCGATCGCTCGCCGAGTTAGAGACAAGCGGATGTTGAAACTCATCCGCGCGTTTCTGCAGGCGGGAGTGATGGAGAACGGGCTGGTGAGTCCGGTGGACGAGGGCACGCCGCAAGGTGGGCCACTCTCACCGCTGCTCTCGAACCTGGTGCTCGATGAACTCGACGGGGAGTTGGAGCGACGTCGGCATCGTTTCGTGCGCTACGCGGATGATTGTGCGCCACGAGTGCGAAAGGCCGAAAGGCTGAGTAGCACGCAACTGCTTAACTGATGAGGGTAGGCCCCTCGGAATCGGTCTGCAGGGACAGA
>Ga0335078_10016932_pt1 | contig 10828 bp, 7 predicted proteins | sample Lox_Sample_32_FD_206711 | JGI IMG/M metagenome (GOLD analysis project Ga0335078, IMG submission 206711) | Soil microbial communities from Loxahatchee National Wildlife Refuge, Florida, United States - Lox_Sample_3.2 | ecosystem: Environmental > Terrestrial > Soil > Wetlands | place: USA: Florida... | reverse complement strand
AACCGCGTTCACATCGATCATCCGACGGAACACCGCCTCGGGTGTCTCTTCGATTGGCCCCCCAACCGCCACCCCCGCATTGTTCACGAGGATGCCTACGTCGCCGAACGCATGCTCGGCGGCCGCTATGGCGCCTTCCCAGCTCGCTTCGCTCGTGACATCGTGAGCCGCGAACCGCGCGTGCTCGCCGAGCTCCTCGGCGACCTCGCGGCCCTCGTCCTCGAGCACATCAGTGAGGAGCACCTTCGCACCCTCGCGTACGAGCGCGCGTGCATGTGCAGCACCCATCCCTCGCGCCGCGCCGGTCACGATCGCTACGCGCCCATCAACTCGTCCCATGACTAACTCCTCTGCAGTTGGATTATGAGGTTGCGCCCGCGTATCGGCGCATCAGCTCTGCTTCGTCGAGCTCGGACGGATCGCCACGGAACGTGACCGTCCCGCGGCCGAGGAGGTACACGCGGTCGGCGATGTCCAGTGCGCGGCCGATGTACTGCTCGACGAGAAGCAACGAGATCCCGTGGCGGCCGAGCCGCAGCAGTGCGTCAAAGATCTCGTCGATGATCCGCGGAGCCAGGCCGGTCGACACCTCGTCGAGCAGCACGATCTTGGGATCTGACAGGAAGCAGCGGGACAGGGCGAGCATCTGTTGCTCGCCACCGGAGAGGCTGCCCGCTGCCTTGCCGAGGCGGCCTTTGAGGACCGGGAACGCCTCGAGCGAGAGCTCGTAGTCGGTGTTCTGCTGCCATGGGGGCACCTGAAGGCGGAGGTTGTCGCTCACGGAGAGGTTCGGGAAGATCCCGCGGCTCTCGGGGATCAGGCAGATGCCGTTGCGGGCGCGCTGGAACGGCTTGCGGGCGGTGACGTCCTGACCGTCGAGGATGACGTGTCCTTCCGAGGCCCGCAGGAGGCCGGCGGCGACTCGGAGCGCTGTGGTCTTGCCGGCGCCGTTGGGTCCAAGCAGTGCCACCACGGACCCGGCCGGCACGTCGAGGTCGATGTCGCGGAGCACGATGGAGCGGCCGTAGCCGGCGGTGATCCGGCGTAGCTCGAGGGTGCTGGTGACGGCGTGGGCCGGCGTGGGTCCGGCTCCTGCGCTCATGCCACTTCCTCGATCTTGTGGCTGGGGTCGACGGCGGCCTCGACGGTGGCGTCGCCAAGGTAGGCAGCCCGCACGATCGGTGAGGCGACGATCTCCTGTGGCGAGCCCTCGAAGATCAGCTCGCCGAAGTCGAGCACGTACACGTGCTCGCAAATCTCGAGCACCAGCGACATGTCGTGCTCGACTAGGAGGATCCCCACGCCGCGCTCGGCTACGACCGTCCGCAGGATCTCTCCGAAGCGGGTGGTCTCGGCGCGGTCCAGGCCTGAGGAAGGCTCGTCCAGGAGGAGGAGGCCGAACGGTCCCGCCAGGCAGCGCGCGAGCTCGACCAGCCGGCGCTGACCCGTTGACAGCGATGCTGCCGGCGTATCCGCGAGGTGGCCGATGCCGCACACGTCCATCGCGCGCTGGGCACTCGCGCGGACGTGCGCGCGTTGTCCAGGCTTGGCCAGGAATTGGGTGAGGGGGTTGGCACCGGCGAGCGGGCCTTCGGCACCGGCTTCGACGTTGTCACGGACACTGGCCGTGTCGAACAGCTCGGGTTGTTGGAACGTGCGGCCGATGCCCCGGCGAGCGCGAGCGGGTGGCCCGAGTCGCGACACGTCGGCGCCGGCGATCCGCACCCGGCCGACGGCGGGCGTGATCAGCCCGGTGCAGGCGTTGAACGTCGTCGTCTTGCCGGCGCCGTTCGGGCCGATCAGCCCGGTGACCGTCCCCGGCTCCGCTTTGAGCGTGAGGTGATCGAGCGCGACGAGGCCGCCAAAGCGCACTTCCAGGTCCTGAACCCTGAGACCGCCGGCCATGCGCGAGATGGATGGGCCGGCGGTGGCGACCCGTCTGGTGCGTGGGGTGGTTGGGATGGGGGTGTGGATCCGCCCGAACGCGTTGTCGATGGCGCGTCGCACTACGCTCGGGACGCCGTGCCAGCCCGCTGGCGTGATCGCGTAGGCGATCGCGGCGAGACCGAACAGCAACTGCAGCCATATGGTGACCGTCTCGCCCGAGAGATATGACGGGATCAAGAACAGGCCGGCGGCGGCGAGCATTGCGTTCCATGGCGCGGCCCGGCCGACGACCACGATCGCGGCGAAGTACGTCAGCGAGAGGATTGGCTGATACGAGTCGGCGGACACGGTCGTCTGACCCGCCGCCGCCAGCGCACCGCCGACCGCGGCCATGAACGCCGCAATGCAGAACACCAACAACCGCGTCACGCTCACCGACGTCCCCGAAGTCTCCAACGCAAGCGGCGAATCCGACGCGCCCCGCAAGAGCCGTCCAAGCCGCGAGCGGTTGACCAAGAACACGAACAGCGCGCACGCCACGGCAAGGACGAGCACCAGCAGGTAGTAGGACCTATCGCTCGTGGCGATGCTCGGCCGCGGCTCGGCGAGGCCGATTCCGTTGAGGCCGAACATGTAGTGCTGCGTGTAGAACATCCCCTGAAGCAGGATTCCGAACCCGAACGTCGCCAGGGCCAGGTACAGGCCGCTGAGGCGGATCGCCGGGATCGCCAGCAAGGCGCCGATCGGCGCTGCCACCAGACCCGCGAGCCCAAGCGCGATGAACCACGGCACGTGGCTCCCGCTCGTCAGGTGCGAGAACGCGGCCGCGCCGATCGCGACGAACGACACCTGGCACAGCGACACCTGCCCGGAGGTGTGCACCAGCAATGACAGCGACATGAACACGGTCGACATCGCCAGGAAGGTCGTCCAGTCGGTCAGGTGAATTCCCGCAAACCCAGGCACGAGCACCAAGAACACGATCACCGCCACTGACATGGGCAGCTTCACCGACGCCGGCGCCGTCCAGGAGGGCCGTGGGTCCGACACGGTGGATGACTTGAACACCAGATAGCGGCGCGGGAAGATGAGCAACACGCCGAACAGGACCACGAACGGCAGCGATGGCGGCAGCCCCGCAAGCAGCCCAGTGGTGAACCACTTCGTGCACAGCGACGCGAGCACGCCGATGAGGAGTCCGCCGGCGAGTGTCATCGGCAGGCTCCGGAAGGCACCGATGGCCGCCGCGCCGTAGGCGGCGACCACCAGCAGCGTCAACTGCACCGGATCGAGCGACAGCACCGGGGCAAACAGCACCCCCGACGCCGCTGCCAGCGTCACACCGATGACCCACGCCAACCGGCGAGCCGCCGCCGGGCTCGTCCCGGCGACATCGAGCAGCTCTGGGTTATCGACCACCGCGCGCATCGAAACGCCACGACGCGAATAACGGAGAAACCCCGTCAGGCCCGCCGTCACCGCAAGGACAAACACGAACGTCACTAGCTGCGAGACCTCGACGCTCGCGCCGAACACCTTGAAGCTGCCCATCCCCAAGAACGTGGGAACGGTTCGAACCGTCTCGGTGCCGTAGATCAACGCCACCCCGGCCTCGATCGCCAGCAGCAGACCCACGGTGCTCGCCGCCTGCAGCGTAAGCGTGATCGTCTGGATTCGACGCGCCAGCAACTCGAGCGTCAACCCCATCATCGGGCCGACCACGACGATCGACACCACCGCCGCCAATGGCCAGGCCCAGTGACTTGAGACGAACAGCGAATAGAACACGAACGCCGACACCGTCGCCAACGCGCCGTGCGCAAAGTTGAACACGCCGGAGGTCTTGTATGTCAACACCAGCCCGAGCCCGGCCAGCGCGTAGACCGCGCCCGAGGTCAACCCGATGACGATGAACGGCAACACGGCCGGCTGTCCCTAGCCGATCGCTTTGAGCAACGCCGCCGTCTGGGCGGCCGGCAGGCAGACCGGCCGGTTCCCATTGACCGAGATCAGCGTCCCCTTCTCGATCTTGGAGCTGAACCAGCAAGGCGTGAAGAACGGCTTGCCCTTGGTATACGTGAGCGGCGGCGCAATCCCGCCGAGCGTATCGTTCTTGAGCGCGTACAGCCCCGTCTTCAGCTCGGCGGGCGTCGAGTTCGGACCGATGTCGGCCGCCTTCGCCGCCGCTTCGAACAGCTTGCCGCCGGTCCACGAATAGAAGTCGTCCTGGGTGAAGCCAGCGCTGCTGAGCAGGCCCGGGTAATACTTCGCAAGCGCGTCCTGGAACGCTTTGACCGCCGGCAACGAGGAGTCGAATGGGTTGGCGTTGCCGCCGGAAGCGAGCGTTCCGGCCAGTTGCGAATCGTTCAGCATTGCGCTCGACGTCGCCGCTTCGTCGGTCACCTCGAGCGGCGCGTACCCCTGCTGAGCGCAGGCGGCGACGACGCGCTGGACGATCGGTCCGTTATCAGCGACGAACAGAGCATCGACGCCCGCGCCCTTGAATTTCAGACACGGCGCCGCGTAACTGGGCGCGGTGGCGGAGATCGACGTCGCCGCGACCTTGAGGCCGAACAGCTTTCCGACTCCGGTTGCGAGCGGGATCACCTGAGCGCACACCGGCGTCTCGGCGCAGTACATGAGTCCGAAGTCCTTCTTGCCTTTCGCCTCGGCGATCGTCCCCACGGTGATGGCCAGTAGCGTCGAGCCCGACGGATACACCCCGGGACTTGCGGCCTGAGCCGGGTTGCCGCTCGACCCCCCGACGACGGGAACGCCCTGAGACACGACCCACGGCACCCATGCCCCGTCGATGGTGCTGGTCTCGCCCACGATCGCGATCACGTGATCCTGCTCTACGAGCGCCTTCGCGTCCTGGAGAGCGGTTGCCGGGTTCTGGCCGTCGTCGTACGTGAACAGCTTCACCGGATGGCCATTGATCCCGCCCGACGCGTTGACACTGTCCGCCCATGCCTGCGACACCTTCTCCGCGTCGGCGAGGAGGGAGGCCTGCGGGCCGCTGCAGCTGCAGATCGAGCCAACCCTTATCGCCGCCCCGGCCTGAGCATCGGCGCTTGTCGACGTCGATGCCGTGATCGTCGCCGCGGCGTCCGCCGTACCCGGGCTCGAGCTGCTGGTCGAGCCGCAGGCGCTTAAGAAAAGCGCCGCGCCAACACCTGCAACAGCCACCCACCGGAACCGAAACATCTCGCTCCTCCTCGTCGGTCGATTGCGAGGAGGAATCCTGCGCTTGACCCCGCCAGGCTGCGCCCGTGAACTCCCTGGCGAGGTCCCTGGCATCCATGCCAGGGGGTGGACGCTTCGGCGACGTTCTCAGCCGCGAGCAAACTCCGGGATCGGGCGCATCACGTGTCTAAAGCCCTGCTATGCACCAGGTTCCAGCCGATAAGGAGCACGATGACCGCGCCGCCGACCGAGACCACTTCAACCGAACGCCGCCCGAGGGTTCGCTTCAGGTCATGCTCCACGTCCTCGACGCGATCGCGTAGTCGTGCCTTGATCGCGGTCCTGTGCGCGAGCTGCTCGACCGTCGTCCCGAGCTCGCGGCGCGTCGCTTCGATCTCTTGGCGCAGCTCCTGGGCAGTGTGCTCGTAGGTGCTCACGATCGCCCCCGATGGATGCTCGCGCGGATGGTCTTCGCATCCTTTTTCGCCGTCTCGATTGTGGCCTCGGGCACCGGCGGCGCAGCCTGCGCAAGCCGGCTCTTTCCGATCAACGCTGCCGCTCCGGCTACGGTCAGAATGCCGCCGGCGATCACCACGGCGGCGACCCATGCCTTCATCGCGGTCGAGAGCAGCAGGATTCCCGCGGCCGTGAGCGCACCGAGGCCGTAGAGCGCGAGGATGCCAGCCCCGCTTAGGAGCCCGATCCCCACCCCGGCCTCGACCCCCTTCTGGGTCAACTCGGCCCGGGCGAGCGCGATCTCTTGGCGGACCAGCCGCGAGCTTTGCTCAGAGAGGTCGCGCACTAGCTCGCTGGTGGAGCGGTTGTGTTTCCCGTTGGTGGTCGTCGTGGACATCGCCGCTCCTTGTTCAGATTGCAGTCAGGCCTCGACGCCGATCACGGTCCAGAGAGAGCCTCGCGCACCGCGCGGGCGTCGCTCAGGTGCGGGTCGGCGGAGACCACCGACTCGGATCGCACCGACGGGAACCGTGCTATCGCCGGCCCGGAGCGCGGCGAGGCACGCATTGACCGCGCTGAACGTCGGACGCTGGAGTGTGTAGGTGCCGCCGACGATTACGAGCGGCAGTTGAATCGCCGCTGGGCCCTGGGCGGCAATTGCGGCCTGGGCCTCCGCGCTGGCGAAGTCGAGCCATCGAACGCTGACGCCCGCGGCCGTGGCCGCAGTGGTCAGCTCATGTCCTTCGAGCGTGGTCTCGCCACCGATGAATCGAAGTTCCTCGGCGGCGGCATCTGATTGGTCCCGGTGCCTCATACGAGCACGAAGTGTCAGTCGCCGGCCCCGGCCCCGCACCAGCGGATTCACTGATTCTGTTCGGGCGATCCGCAGATACGGCTCCCGAGATCTGGTGCGGACCGGCTCAGAGCTATGGGCCGGGCAGCGCGTTCAAAAGCTCTCGGCGAGACCGAATCGCGAGCTTCGCGAACACGTGACGGAGGTGCCACTCCACCGTGCGTGGACTGAGAAACAGCCGCGCCCCGATCTCGGGATTCGAGAGTCCGTCGCGCGCCAACTCGGCGATCTGGCGCTCCTGCGCGGTCAGATCATCCCGCGCCTCGGGAGCGCGCGCACGCACGTGCTCGCCCGTTGCCTGCAGCTCCGACCGTGCGCGCTCGGCGAACGCCTCCATTCCGATCGTGGTGAACTGATCATGAGCCAAGCGAAGTTGCTCGCGCGCGTCGAGCCGCCGGTTCTCGCGCCGCAGCCACTCCCCGTAGAGCAGGTGAGCCCGTGCGAGGTCGGGACGAAGCTGGGTGCGGCCCAGCCGTTCTATCGCCTCGCGATAGGAGCCCTCGGCAGCCTCACCATCGCTGAGCAGCGCCCGCGAGCGCGCGAGGATGCCCAACCCCCAATCGCGCTCGCCAACGCTCGCCGCCTCGGCCAGCCGGGCCAGCGTCTCGACGGCAACCTGGGTCTGGCCGCTCCTGGCGGCCGCCTCGATCAACTCAACACGCGCCCACGCGCACGTGCCGGTCTCCGGCCCGACCTCGCTGGCCCGTCCTGCCTCCACCAGGGCTTGCTCGTAGCGCCCGAGTCCGTTGTACAGCACGGCGGCGATCCAATGGCAAACTTGGAGCCCGAGGCCCTGCTCGGCGGCTAACGCTTTGGTCTTCTCGACCTCAATCAGCGCAGAGGCCTCGGCTTCTGCTCCCGTAAAGCCCGCGAGAATCACCGCGGCGTGCCGAGTGAGGCGAGTCCCAGTCGCCTCCGCAACCGCGTCACCCTCCGCAATCAGCGAAGCCGCCGCTGCGAAATCGCCGCGCCAGGCCATGTTTCCGCCTAGCTGCTGCAGATAGATCGGCAGATGGACCAGCAGACCGGCGTCGCGAAGCGACTGCAGCTGTTGGACGAGCAGCTTGCTCTCATCGTCCCACAGCGTCCACATGGCGGTCGTGGCCAGCCATCCCCATCGCAGTCGTTCAGCCATCTCGCCTTGGGCAAATACGCTCACGGCCTGGCTCAATTTGGGCGCCGCCGCGGCGCGTCCTTCGGTGACCAGGATGGAGAGGCCGTCGAGAAGCAGGTCGCACGGGCGGGGAGCCGAAGTGGGTTGCGGCGCCGCGATCGCGGCTCGGGAGACCTCCTGCAAGGTCCGGTCGCGCGCGGCCCGGCCGGCGAACCATGCGGCCGCCCACGCGTCGAGGTAGGTCTCGCGCGCGAGGGCGATATCCAGCGGCTCGAGCTGTCTCGCCGCCTTGAGGAGCAACACGGGAGCCTCCCCGCCGGCGCTCGAGGCGAACGCAATCTGGCCCCGCACCAGCTCAGTGCGGGCCCGCCCCAGCTCGTCTAGCGACCCAGCCTCAGCGGTCGCCAGCAACTGCAGAGCTGCGTCGAAGGCGCCCGCCTGCAGATGCGCTTGCGCGGCGGCGAGCGCACGCTCGGCTCGTCGGGCGGGGTCGCGCGTGAGCGCGACCGATCGCTTCAGGAACGCCGCCGCCGCGGCCACGCCACCGCGGGCCTGCGCTCTACCCGCCGACCGCTCAAGCTGCGCCGCGACCTCCTCATCGGGCCCAGTCGTCGCCGCGGCCAGATGCCACGCCCGGCGATCCGGATCGACCTCCCGATCGGTCACCTCCGCCAACGCCATGTGCACCGCACGGCGGTCCGCGACCGGAGCCGACCCGTACACCGCCGAGCGCACCAGCGGATGACGGAAAATCACGCGCTCGTCGATCGCCAGCAGTCCCTGTGAGAGCGCAGCGTCCGCCGCCGAGCGCTCGAGCCTCAGGTGACGCACGGCGCGCCACAGCAGCAGCGGGTCGCCGACCGGCTCCGCGGCAGCCACGAGCAGCAGAAGTCGCGTGTCGTCTGGGAGCCCCTCCAGCCGGCGCAGGAAACTCTCCTCGATCCGCCTCGGGAGCATGTGCCGATCCATCAGCCCGAAGCCGACCGCCAACTGCGTCGCCGTCAACCCGCGGGGCAGCTCGAGCAAGGCCAACGGATTCCCGCCCGTCTCTCCGATGATCCGCTCCCGCACCCGCTCATCCAAGATGAACCGCACCGCCGCGCCGAGCAGCGCGCGGGCGTCGCCGTTGCGGAGGCCACGCACCTCCAGGGCGGATAGATGTCGGAGCTCGTCGCCGGGCTCGCGCGCGGCGAACACGATTCCAATCGGCTCCGCGAGCAAGCGCCGAGCCACGAAGGCAAGCGTCGGAGCCGAAGCCTGATCGAGCCACTGTGCGTCGTCGATGACACACAAAAGCGGGCGATCTTCGACCACATCGGATAACAGACTCAGCACTCCCAGGCCCACCAGGAATCGATCGGGCGGCGCTCCTGCACTCATGCCAAATACGACGCGCAGCGCATCGCGCTGTGGAGCCGGCAGCAGGTCGAGCCGACCGAGTAACGGCGCACACAGCTGATGGAGGCTCGCGTACGGCAGCTCCATCTCTGACTGCACCCCTACTGCCCTGAGGATGGTCATGTCCGACGCTGACTCGATCAGGTACTCGAGCAGCGCCGTCTTTCCGATCCCCGCCTCACCCCGCAGTACCAGGCACCCGCTTTCGCCACGGCGGACGTCAGCTAGCAACCCATCCAAAACGCCGCACTCCTCCGCCCGCCCGCGCAGGGCCGCCGGTCGCCCGACTGCGGCAGGACGAGTCTCCATCAGGCTGCGATCATCTCAGAGCCCGACTTGGGCAGCGACTTCGCGAGCGCCCACGATCGCCAAACCGACGTGGTGCCGACGCTCCAGATCGCCCGTCTCCGAGCAGATCCAGCATCTCTCCCTGAGCTGATCGCGGTCAGGTCGGCGGATCATCTGACCATCGAAGACGGAGGAGAGGCCGCTCTGGTCAGCGTTCCGCGAATTGGGACTTTGCCGGGGTTGAGGAACTGCGCCGACAGCCCGGGAGGAAGGCGGCGGCGACGAGGGTAGCCCCAGCTCCGATCGCGGCCATCACGAATGCGCGGGTGAACCCGGCCTCTGCGGGAAAAGCTCCCACCGCGCCCGAGGCCGCGATCACCGCGAACGCGGCCTGCGCACCGACCGCGGTGCCCGTAATCCGCGTGGCTGCGATGACGGCCGCCGCGACGCCGCTGGTGTCTGCCGCGACGCTGCGCATGACAACGGCATATATGCGAGTGAGGATCAGCCCCCAGGAGACACCGGTCCCCGCAGTCCCGCCAGCTAGCGCCGCGGCGCTCCCGTGCTCGAGCGCTAGCGAAAGGTAGGCCGCCACCCCCAGAGCCGATCCGACCGAGACCAGCGCTCGCGGCCCCACGCGGTCGACCAGCCGCCCAGCCGCCCAGCCGGCCCCGCCGCCGACGATGCAGGCCGGCGTCAGCAACAGCCCGATCTTCGTCGTCGAGAAGCCGAGGCCGTAGCCGCTCGCTTCGGGCCGCGCGGCGATCTGTGGGACCACGTACGCGCTTAGGAAGAAGGCGAAGCCAAACAGGAGCGCACAGAGATTGGCGTTTCCGTTTGGCCGCCGGGCGAGGAGGGAGAGGTCAAGGAGAGGCTTCGACACGCGCGCTTCGACCGCAGCAAACAGCGCGAGTAGAACGGCTGCGGCGATGAAGAGCCCAACGATTCGCCCCGAGGACCAGCCCCAGTTGTTCCCTTCGGAGATTGCCAGCAGCAAGGCCCCGAGCCCGGTGGAAGCGAGAAGCGCCCCGGCCAGGTCGACGTACCCTGTCGCGCGCTCCGGCGATTCCTGCACGTAAGCGAAGGCCAAAGCCAAGACGAAAACGGCAAAGGCGAAGAGGAACCAGAAGAGCGCGGCCGACGAAAACTGGTCGACAAGGAGGCCGCTGAGCAGGAACCCAATGGCGCCGCTGAAAGTCGCGGCGCCGACGAGCACACCAATTGCTCGGGGAAGGCGAGCTCGGGGAAGCGTGTCGCGTGCGATAGCGAGGCCTAGCGGCGCCACGGCGGCACCGAAGCCCTGCATCGCCCGGCCGGCAATCGCGAGACCGATCGAGCGCGTGATCGCGCAGAGGAGTGAGCCCCCCGCGAACGCCATCAACGCCCAGAGCAACACAGGGCGTTTTCCGACCACATCGCCGAGACGGCCGAGCAGGGGAACGGCAGCCACGGCAACGACTTGGAATGCGACCGCGAACCAACCGATGCCGACGAGCGATGCGTGGTAGTGCCGCGCCAGCGCCGGCAAGGCCGGCAATACGATCGATGCCTCCAGTCCGAAGTCAAGCGCGCCCAGCGACAGCACCACGACCGACGCGATTGGTGCTACTTGGCCGCGTCGCCACGCAACACGCGAGATGGTCGAC
>Ga0335078_10016931_pt1 | contig 10828 bp, 11 predicted proteins | sample Lox_Sample_32_FD_206711 | JGI IMG/M metagenome (GOLD analysis project Ga0335078, IMG submission 206711) | Soil microbial communities from Loxahatchee National Wildlife Refuge, Florida, United States - Lox_Sample_3.2 | ecosystem: Environmental > Terrestrial > Soil > Wetlands | place: USA... | reverse complement strand
TCACCGACCGGTGGCACCCCACCCAGATGCTGGCCGACGTCCTCACCATCGCGGAGCATGTCCCCAAGCCCTTCGGCGAGATCCGGCTGTGCTACGTCGGAGACGGCAGGAACAACACCGCCAATTCCCTGCTGGCGACGGGGGCGATCCTGGGCATGGACGTGAGGGTGGCCACCCCCGAGGCGCTCACGCCCGGTCCCGAGGTCATGGAGGCGGTCGAGGCCAGCGCGGTCGCCTCGGGAGCATCCCTGCGCGTCACCGCGGAGCTGGACCGCGCGGTCGAGGGCGCCGACGTCATCTACACCGACGTCTGGCTCTCCATGGGCGAGCCGCCCGAGGAGTGGGCCCGGCGCATCGAGCTGCTCCTGCCGTACCAGGTGACCGCTGGCGTGCTCGCCGCCACGGGCAACCCCGACGTCCGGTTCATGCACTGCCTGCCGGCACTGCACGACCGTCACACCCGGCTCGGCGAGACGCTGTTCGAGGGGCACGGGCTCCCCGCCCTGGAGGTGACCGACGAGGTCTTCGAGGGGCCCGCTTCCGTCGTGTTCGATCAGGCCGAGAACCGGATGCACACGATCAAGGCCCTCATGGTGGCCACGCTGGCGGGCTGACCGTGCGCATCGTGGCCGCCCTGGGAGGCAACGCTCTGCTGCAGAGGGGAGAGCGACCCGACGCCGAGATCCAGGAGCACCACGTGCTCGCCGCGGTGGGGGCGCTGGCCCCCCTCGCCCGCGAGCACGAGCTCGTCGTGACGCACGGCAACGGTCCCCAGGTGGGTCTGCTCGCCATCGAGAGCGCCGACGACCCGTCCCTGTCGCGTCCCTATCCTCTCGACGTGCTGGGCGCCCAGACCCAGGGGATGATCGGCTACTGGTTGGTGCAGCATCTGGGCAACGAGCTCCCCGAGCGCCGGGTCACCGCCCTCGTCACCCGGACGATCGTGGACGGCGGCGACCCCTCGTTCACGATGCCCACGAAGTTCGTCGGGCCGGTCTACGACCACGGCCAGGCCACGCGCATCGGGCGGCAGCGGGGCTGGACAATGCGGCCCGACGGATCCGCCTGGCGGCGCGTCGTCGCCTCCCCGGCGCCGCTCGGGATCGCCGAGCTGGAGGTGGTCCGCGAGCTCGTCACCGCCGGGGTCCTGGTGGTGTGCGCCGGCGGTGGCGGCGTCCCCGTGGTGGCGCACCCCGACGGCACGTTCCAGGGCGTGGAGGCGGTGGTGGACAAAGACGCCACGGCGGCGACCTTGGCCGGGGACCTGTCGGCCCAGGTGCTCCTCCTGCTCACCGACGTCCCCGCCGTGCAGCGCGACTTCGGCACGCCCGCGGCGACGCCCATCCGCCACTGCACGCCCGCCGCGCTGCGCCGGCTCGAGCTGCCTGCCGGCTCGATGGGCCCCAAAGTCGATGCCGCCTGCCGGTTCGTCGAGGCCGGCGGGGCGATGGCTGCCATCGGCGCCCTCACCGACGCCCAGCGGCTGCTGCGGGGCGAGACGGGCACGATCGTGAGCGCCCGGGGAGCCCCGCCGCTCCGGTGCGCCGCCTGAAGCCCGCCGCCGCCGGTGACACCGGCCGGAGCCGACGGTAGGATCCGGTCGCCGTATCGCATCCCCGACCGAAGGGAGAGCCCGGTGGCCCTCCGCATCGACGCCGACACCCACCTCTTCGAGCCGTCGACGATGTGGCGGGACTACGTCGAACCCGCCGACCGTGACGTCGCGCTCCACATGCAACGCGACGACCTCGGCTACACCTGGCTGATGTTCGGTGACCGTCGCCTGAGCCTCGGCGGTCCGCATCGCCCCGGCGACGTCGACGGCATCGGGCGCTTCCGCCAGCGCCTCGTCGAGGGGCGTCCGGCCGACTTCGACCTCGACGAGTTCAACGCCCCCTACGCCGATCCCTCCGCCCGCCTGGCCCAGCTCGACGACGCCGGCTTCGACGCCTCGATCATGTTTCCCAACTACGGCATCAGCTGGGAGCGGAACCTCGAGCACGACCTGCGGGCCACCCTCGCCAACATGGCGGCCTGGAACCGCTGGATCGTCGAGATCGCCGGCCGGGGCGGCGGGCGCCTGTTCCCTGTGGCCCATCTGAGCTTGCGCGACCTCGACTGGCTCGAGCGCCAGCTGGCGGCGTTGGCGGCTGGCGGCATTCGCCTGGCGCTGATCCCGCCCGCGCTGGTGGACGGCCGACCGCTCTCGCACCCCGAGCTCGACCGCGCCTGGGCCGCTTTCGTGGAGCACGGCGTCTCGCCCGTGTTCCACGTCGCCAACCAGCCGAGGCCCTTCGACGAGGCCTGGTACGGCGAGGACCTCGAGGGCGGCATCAACCCGATGAGCGTGGTCTTCATCTGGACGGCCGCCGCCCTGGCGCTGAGCGATCTCATCCTCAACGGCGTGCTCGAGCGCCATGCGGAGCTCCGCATCGGCATCATGGAGCTCTCGGCCCGCTGGGTGCCCCAGCACCTCCAGATGATGGACGGCGGCTACCGGCACACGGCCCGCTTCAACGGGGAGGCCCGGGCGCTGTCGCTCACCCCGAGCGAGTACCTGCGGCGCCAGGTGCGCGTGGCGGCGTTCTCCTACGAGCTCCCCGCACGGCTCATGGCCGGCGCCGGGGACATCTTCATGGCGTGCAGCGACTATCCCCACACCGAGGGGACCGCCACCCCGGTGCAGGACTACGCGGCCGTGGGCATGGAGCCCGGGGGCGAGCACGCCGGGTTCTTCGGCGCCAACGCCGCCTTCCTACTGCGGGAGCCCGCCGGCAGCTGACCGGATCGCAGCCGCCCGGCCCGGGAAGCGCCGGCCGTCGGGTCGGCCCTGCGCACCGCCCGACCGGGACCATGCCATGGCCGACGCCTGCTTCGAGGATCCCCGCCTGGCCGCCCTCTACGACCGCCTCGAGGGCGCCCGGCCCGACCTCGCCGCCTACCTCGCCATGGCGGGCGAGTTCGGAGCAGCGCGCATCCTCGACATCGGGTGCGGGACCGGGACCCTGGCGTGCCTGCTGGCCGAGCGCGGTGCCCAGGTCGTCGCCGTCGATCCCGCCGCGGCGTCGCTCGAGGTGGCCCGGCGCAAGCCGCACGCCGAGCGGGTCCGCTGGCTGCTCGGTGACGCCCTGTCGGCCCTCCCGGTCCCGGCGGTGGACCTCGTGACCATGACCGGCAACGTCGCCCAGGTCTTCCTGGGCGACGAGGAGTGGGACGCGCTGCTGCGAGCTGTGCGCGCCGTGCTCGTCCCAGGGGGCAGGCTCGTCTTCGAGACCCGGGACCCGTCCCGGAGGGCCTGGCAGCACTGGACGCGCCCGGGGACCCACCGGGTGCTCGAGCTCCCCGATGAGGGCCGCGTCGAGGCCTGGACCGATCTCCTCGAGGTCCGGCCGCCCCTGGTGTCGTTCCGCCAGCACATCCGCATCGGTGCCGACCCCGTCCCGCTCACGTCGGACTCGACACTGCGATTCCGCACCCACGAGGAGGTGGAGCGATCGCTGACGGGTGCCGGTCTCGTCCTGGACGACGTCCGGGACGCGCCCGACCGGCCGGGCCTCGAGCTCGTCTTCGTGGCCCGACGCCCAACCTGAAAAGCCGCCGTCGCAGCCGGGAGAGCGGCGCCGCCGGGCGTCAGTGCGGCCGGGGCCGTGCGAGGACCTCGGGGTTCACGACGTTGCTGGGAGTCCCGGCGCCGTAGGCGGTGATCTGGCCGAAGATGTCGGAGAACTGCAGCTCCCACTCCTCCCTCGTGACGTAGCCGAGGTGCGGGGTGCACAGGGCGTTCTCCAGGGTCAGGAGCGGGTCGTGGGGATCGAGGAGCGGCTCGTGCTCGTAGACGTCGACGGCGGCCATGCCAGGCCTTCCGGCGCGCAGCGCCGCCACCAGGGCACCGGGCTGGACGAGACCCGCCCGGCTGGTGTTCACGAGCAGGGCGTCGGGCCGCATGCGGGCGAGATCCTCCGCCCCCACGATGCCGCGGGTCGACTCCACCAGGCGAAGGTGCAGGCTCACCACGTCACCGGCCCCGAACAGGGTCCGTTGGTCGGGTGCGGTGTCGAGGCCCTGCGCCGTCGCCCGCCCACGCGACGCCTCGCTCCCCCAGACGAGGACCCGCATGCCGAAGGCTTGACCGTACGAGGCGACGACCGCGCCGATCCGCCCGTACCCGAAGACGCCGAGGGTCTTGCCGCGCAGGGTCGAGCCCATGGCGCTCTGCCATCGCCCTGCGCGCAGCGCCGCGACCTGGTCCGGGATCCGGCGCGCGGCGGCGAGGATCAGGGCCCAGGTCAGTTCAGCTGCGGCGTACGACGGGGTCGCCGCGTGCAGGGAGGAGCACACCACGACGCCCAGCTCGGTGCAGGCATCGACGTCGATGTGCGGGAAGGCGCTGCGCTGGCTGATGAGCCGCAACCGGGGCAGGCGCTCGAGGAGCTCGCGCCGCACGGCGGTGCGCTCCCGGATGAGGACGAGCGCCTCGGTATCGGCCAGCCGTTGCGCCAGCCGCTCCACGTCATCGGTGTGGTCGGTGAACACCGTCACCTGGTGGCCATCGAGGGCCCGGAAGCACCGCAGCGACCGCACGGTGTCGAGATAGTCGTCGAGGATGGCGACCCGCACGGCGTGCCTCAGGGCCCGAGGAGGTGGTGGTCCGGGGAGGCTACCCCCGGCAATGGCGCACGTCTCGCCGATCGGGGCGCGACGGGTCCGGCCCCTGGAGCCGGCCCCTGGTCGCATGGGACGCCGCTGGATTGCCCGGCACGGGTCCCGGACAGCGCCTCGATGAACGGGCGCTCCCGGGCCAGATCCTGGCGATCGTCGGCACCCCGGTCAAGGCGGGGAGGCGCACCCCCTCCGACCAGGCCCTGTGCCCGACACGGCGCCCCGGCGACGGCGTGCCCGGTGGCGCCGCGCCCCGTCGAGCCGGTGCACAATGGGCGCGTGACCGTCGACCTGGACGAGCTTCGCCGTCTGCGCCGGGCTCGCGACCAGATGGACCGCGACTACGCAGCGCCGCTCGACGTCCCGGCACTGGCTCGCACGGCGCTCATGTCGTCGGCGCATTTCAGCCGGCGCTTTCGCGAGGAGTACGGCGAGACCCCCTACTCGTACCTGGTGACCCGGCGCATCGAGCGCGCCAAGGCCCTGCTCCGTCGGGGCGACCAGCGGGTGACCGACGTCTGCATCGCCGTGGGCTGGACGAGCCTCGGCTCGTTCTCCGCACGGTTCACCGAGCTCGTCGGCGAGGCGCCGTCGGCCTACCGCGCCCGCAACCACCGGGAGATCCGGGTTGTCGCCCCCTGCCAGGCGATGCTGCTGACGAGGCCGCGCAAAGGCGAGGGCCGGGGTCACGCAGAAGCGAGCAGTTTCGGAGAAGCGTCGCTGGCGGCGCGGGCGTAAGGTCCCGGACATGACCGTCTCCCTCAGCACCGTGCACATCCTCGTCGACGACCCCGACGCCGCCCTCGCCTTCTACCGCGACACCCTCGGCCTGGCCGTGCGCTTCGAGGTCGCCAACGACGGCTTTCGCTGGATCACGCTCGGGACCGAGAGCCAGCCCGAGATCGGGATCGTGCTGTCGCAGCCACAGGCGGGCCGTTCCAAGGAAGAGGGGGACGCCGTGGCCGCCATGCTGGCCAAGGGGGAGATGTACCCGGTCCACTTCCGTACCGACGACCTCGACGCCGTCTTCGAGAAGATCGCCGCCACGCCGGGCGTCGAGATCCTGCAGGAGCCGGCCAGCCAGCCCTGGGGCGTCCGCGACGCCGCCGTCCGGGACCCGGCGGGCAACCGGATCCGCATCGAACAGGCATAGCCGCGCACCGTCGTCCGCCGTGGAGTCCGGCCGGCCCGGGGAATCCCTCCGTCGGGCGGCGCCGCCCTCGGCTACTCGGTCATCCGGCGCTGGAAGAAGTGGGCGGCCGCCGGGGCCGCCACGGCCAGGATCACGACGGACCAGATGAGGGCGGCCTCGGTGGGGTGCTGCATGGGCCACACCAGGGTCCTGCCCGCGGGGTTGGGATTGCCCCAGAGGACCCGCGCCGACGCACAGACGGCGCTCACCGGGTTCCATTCGGCGATGGCCTGGAGCCATCCCGGCATGTGCTGCGTCGGGACCATGGCGTTCGACACGAAGGCCAGCGGGAACAGGACGATGAACCCGAAGGAGGCCGCCGATTCGGGGCTCTTCGAGTTCAGGCCGACGCACGCCGCGATCCACGTGAGCGAGTAGGAGAAGACCAGCACCACGAGGAAGCCGCTCACCACCGACGTGAACCCGGCGCCCGTCCGCCATCCGACCACGAGCCCGGTCACCCCGACGATCAGTGCGCACAGGCACGACGTCAGGAGGTCCGCTGCCGTGCGTCCCACGAGGACTGCCGACCGCCACATGGGCAGGGTCCGGAATCGGTCGATCATCCCTTCGTGCAGATCGGTGCTCAGACCGACGGCGGTACCCATGGTCGAGGTCACCAGGTTCAGCGCCAGGATCCCTGCCAGCAGGTAGTCCACATAGCTCCCACCCCCCGGCAGCGGGACGGCGCCGCCGAAGAGGTAGACGAACAGGACCGTGAACATGACGGGTTGGATGGTGACGTCGGAGAGCTGCATCGGCTCGCGCAGGATGTGGACGAGGTTCCGCCGCGTCATGGCCCAGATGTCCGACAACGCTCCTCCGTGGTGGTCACGGGGGCGAGGCCGCCCGATGGTCGACCGGGCCGGGGCGAGGGCCGTCGTCACCGCAGGACGCTCCCGAGCGGCGCAGCCCCGTCCGCCTCGTCCCGGGGCCCGGCCGCGAGGTCCCTCGCCGCAACCTCGCCGTCGTTGGCGGCGTCGCGGGGGTGACCGCCGTCCGCACCCGGCAGCTCGCCGTCGTCGTCGATGTGCCCTCCGGTCAGCGAGAAGAAGACGTCATCGAGCGACGGCTGGCGCACCTCGATGTTGTCCACCAGTACCCCGGCCGCATCGAGCGCACGGACCACCGTGGTGGCCAAGCCGGTCGAGGCGTCCACCCCGGCACTCAGCCGCCGGCCGTCCTCGCTCACGTGCACGGGCCCGACCACCAGTGGCCTGACGGCCCCCACGGCCGCCGGATGCGGCTCCGCCAGCCTGACCTGCAGTCGGGCTGACCGGCTGGCCTCTTTCAGTTCCAGCGGCGACCCGTCGGCGATCACCCGCCCGCGGTCGACCACCACGATCCGGTGGGCCAGGGCGTCGGCCTCGTCGAGGTACTGGGTCGTGAGCAGGACGGTGACCCCGTGGCACAGGAGCTGGCGGATGGCGTCCCACACGTGCTGGCGGCTGGTTGGGTCCAGTCCCGTCGTCGGCTCGTCGAGGAAGAGGACCGGGGGGCGGGTCATCAGCGAGGCGGCCAGGTCGAGACGGCGCCGCATCCCGCCCGAATACCCCTTGAGCATCCGGTCGGCGGCATCGGTCAGCTCGAACTGGGCCAACAGCTCCACCGCTCTCGCCCGTGAAGCCACCCGGCCCATGTCGGAGAGCTCTCCCACCAGCGACAGGTTCTGACGGCCTGTCAGCAGCGGGTCCAGGGTGGCATCCTGGGCGGCGACCCCGATGTAGCGGCGCACCTCTCCGGGATGTGCCACCACGTCGATCCCGGCGACGGCGGCGCGGCCGCCGTCGGGCTTCGCCAAAGTGGTGAGGATCCTCACGGCGGTCGTCTTGCCGGCGCCGTTCGGACCGAGCAATCCCAGGATCGATCCCTGTGGCACGGAGAAGTCCACCCCGGCCAGGGCCCGGGTAGCCCCGTAGCGCTTCGTCAGTCCCTCGGCCTCGATGACCAGCTCCGCCACCACGGCGCCCTACCCGTCCTGATCTCGACCCGGTGCCCTCATGCCCGCCTCGTCACCGTTGACCGCGACGCACGGGCCATCACATCCACCTCTTCGAGGGTGCCACGGCGACAACCCGCCCCGACAGGGTCCAAAGGCCCGGCCACGTGCATGCCGCCGGTCCTGCGGTCGCGGCCACCGGCGACGCGCCGCCGGCCCGGGGTGCACCGGTCCGCCGGGGCCCGCGTGCCCGCGCCATGCCGATCGAGCCCGGTGGCTCGGGCCCCCCCGGAGCGCATGGAGTCCCGATCTGGACGCGCCCGGCGCTGACACCGACAACGCGACGGCCTCGTCCGGCGATGCCGATCGGCCCAGGGCGCCGGATGCGTGGCCGCCGCGCGCACAGGTTGGCTCGGGGGCGAAGGACGACGCGTTCAGCCCAGTGCCACGTCGCCGGTCCCGACGGCCAAGGAGATCTCCCTGGCCGCGCTGGGGTCGTCGGGGATGCCGTTGGACGACGATCCCAGCCGATCGGACACGACGACGTGGTAGGCGACGGCGTCGGGGACGGTGCCGGTGAGGTTCCCTGTCGCCACGCGCGTGGGTGGAGAGCTTCCCGACGCCCCACTGGGACCCGAGGTCCCAGATCGAACCTTCGGGTACAGAGGAACCGTCCGGCAGCTACTTCACCATCCCGGCCACGAGGTTGATGGTGATGGCGATGATGACCGCTCCCATGAGATACGACAGGAGCATGTGCTGGACCGCCAGTCGCCGAAAGAGGCTTGACCGCAAGTCAGTGTCGGACACCTGGAACGTCAACCCGATGGTGATGGCGATGTAGGCGAAGTCGCTGTACCGCGGCGGGCTGTCCTGATTGAAGTCGATGCTTCCCAGGCCGGCGCCGAAGTAGGCCCTCGCATACCGCAGCGTGAAGATCGTGTGCACGAGCGCCCAGGCGGCGAGCACTGCGGCGATCGTGAGAGCGATCTCCCACAGTTTGGTTGCGCCCTTGGCACTGGCAGCACCGATGAGCAGGACGCCCACGGCCACCAAGCTCGCCACTGCAGCAGTGAGGCACGCGAGGTCAGCGACCGGCCTGACGGATCCACACGACGTGCATGATCGGCAGTGGCATCAGCGCCTTGCGGCCAGATCTCCAGCCACGTCCAGACCACGAAGCTCGCCGCAGCGACCACCCAGCCCAGGAGGGGAGCAGCGATCGCCGCTCGGCTGAGGGCCGTGCCGATCCCGACGACCAGGCCCACCACGCTGGCGACGGAAGCCCGCACCCCCGCGGTCGCACTCAGCAAGGCGGCCCTCCGCCGTGGAGCGCTTCCTTCACAGGAAGCCGGCCCACTGCGTCCCCGGGCATCAGCCCGGCTGCGACGAGGGACGCATGAGGGTGGTCCCGTGAGCGCCGGGGTCGATGGACTTCGCCTGCCCAGCGCCCGATCCCGACGTGTCTGAGGTCTCGGATTCGGCGCGGTCGGAGCTCCCCTCGTCGTCCGACACGCGTCCCCCACCGTGCGCCACCGCGTCGACCATGTCCTGGGCCACGCCCTTCGCCTTGCCCAGCGCATCGTGCACGTCCGGACGAGACACGAGGGACCGGACCTTGGCCGCAACCTGCTCGTAGGGTCCGGACCCGGCCCTGGATCCGAGGAGGAACCCGATGCCGAGGACGAGGAGGAACCGCAGCTTCTTCATCATCACGACGTCCTTTCGGTCCCGATCGGCATGCGGGCGACTGCGGAGCTGCTCTACCCCCTCTTGCCCTTGCTAAGCAGTCTCTTGCAGGGGGAGCCCGGGCCGTGCAGGACGCCCGCCCGCCGGGGCGGACCACGACGATGCCGCGGGCGTGCGCCCCCGAGCGGCCGGAGGCTCGCGCCACGAGGGCTCGGAGCCGACGAGGGCGGCCCGCCGGGCCGCCCTCGTTCGTTCACGACGTCGGGGTGGTGGGATCCACCCCGGTCCACCCCGTCCGCTCTAGATGTCGTAGTAGAGCATGAACTCCCAGGGATGCGGCCGCAGGCGCACGGCGTCCACCTCGTTGATGCGCTTGTACTCGATCCAGGTGTCGAGCAGGTCGTCGGTGAACACCCCGCCGGCCTTGAGGAAGTCGTGGTCGGCCTCGAGAGCGTCGAGCGCCTCGTCGAGCGAGCCGGGTACCTGGGGCACCTTCTTGAGCTCCTCGGGGGGCAGGTCGTAGAGGTCCTTGTCCACCGGGTCGGGCGGCTCGATGCGGTTCTGCACGCCGTCGAGGCCCGCCATGAGCATGGCCGAGAAGGCCAGGTAGGGGTTGCACGACGGGTCGGGGCAGCGGAACTCGACGCGCTTGGCCTTGGGGCTCTGCGAGTAGAGCGGGATGCGGCACGCCGCGGAGCGGTTCCGCTGCGAGTACACCAGGTTCACGGGCGCCTCGTAGCCGGGGACGAGCCGCTTGTAGGAGTTGGTCGTCGGGGCGGCGAAGGCCAGCACGGCGCGGGCGTGCTTGAGCAGCCCCCCGATGTACCAGCGGCCGGTGTCGGAGAGGCCGCCGTAGCCCTCGCCGTAGAACAACGGGTTGCCGTCCTTCCACAGCGACTGGTGGCAGTGCATCCCCGAGCCGTTGTCCTGGAACAGGGGCTTGGGCATGAATGTGGCGGTGTACCCCGCGGCGCGGGCCACGTTCTTCACCACGTACTTGTAGAGCATGAGCTTGTCCGCCATGGTGAGCAGCGTGTCGAAGCGCATGTCGATCTCGGCCTGCCCGGCGGTGGCCACCTCGTGGTGCTGCACCTCGATGGAGATGCCGAGCTGCTCCATGGTGAGGATCATCTCGGAGCGCAGATCCTGGAAGTGGTCGGCGGGAGGAACCGGGAAGTACCCCTCCTTGGGCCGGATCTTGTAGCCGAGGTTCGGGCCCGAGTCGCTGTCGGTGTTCCAGTGCCCCTCGATGGAGTCCACCTGGTAGAAGGCGTGGCGCTGGTCCTGGGAGTACTTCACGTCGTCGAAGATGAAGAACTCCGCCTCGGGGCCGAAGTAGCAGGTGTCGG
>Ga0335078_10016930_pt1 | contig 10828 bp, 8 predicted proteins | sample Lox_Sample_32_FD_206711 | JGI IMG/M metagenome (GOLD analysis project Ga0335078, IMG submission 206711) | Soil microbial communities from Loxahatchee National Wildlife Refuge, Florida, United States - Lox_Sample_3.2 | ecosystem: Environmental > Terrestrial > Soil > Wetlands | place: USA: Florida... | reverse complement strand
CGTGATGTGAGGCGTGGCCCGGAGTGTAGAGCACCTGCAGGCTGCGTGCCCCGAGCACAAGCGTTTCGCCGCCTTTTAGTACGCGCAGATTTCCCAGTGGCACCGGAAGTGTCTCGCCAAACAGAAACCCTAACTGTCCCGGCCACAAGCGATCGGCGCTGGCCAGCAACTTCGACGGGTCCGCCATATGCAACATGCCGGCTTGGTGGACGTAGATTTCGAGCCGCGGATTTTCCCGCACCAAGAGGCCGGTCGCCCCGGCGTGGTCTAGATGAATGTGCGTCAGCAGAATTGTCTCCAAATCCGCAACCGAGAGTCCGCGCTCGGCGAGATGTGCGCGCAATGCTGGCAAACCCGACGCAGGCCCCGGATCAAGAATGGCGCGGTGGCCGTCCGACTCCAGCAACACCGCCGCAATCGATCGCGGCCGGCCCAGCCAGTTGGTGTCCACGAGCGTCGTCTTCAGCATGTTTTCCGCACATCTCCAGCATAACGGGTTTCGAGTTTTCCTCAAGCCGGAATTCCGCGTGATATTTACACCCTATTCCCGATAGAATCAGCCTCGCCTCAGAATGAGTAGGGGCGGGCACCAGGTGGTGGCCGTCGAGCCAGATGAAAAAGATCCTGATCGCCGTGGGGAGTATCCGCAAGCCCAAGCTGAGGGCCGTTACGGAAGCGTTGAAGGCCTTCGCGGCAAAGTTAGTGCCGGACGGCGACTTTGAAGTGGTGGGAGAAGAGGTGGAGAGCGGCGTGAGTTCGACGCCGACCTCGTGCGAAGCATTGATGCGTGGCGCGAAAAACCGCGCGGAAGCGTTGGTACGGATCGCTCGGGAAACGAACCAGTCGTGGCGATACTTTATCGGCCTGGAGGGCGGCCTGGAAGTGCTGCAGGACGAGCGGGCCCGCCGGGTATTCCTGGAGAGTTGGGCTTACGTGAGCGACGGAGTGCGCGGATTTTATGGGCGCTCCGGCGGCATCGAAGTGCCGGACGAATTGGCACATGAGGTGTTGGAACGAGGGTTCGAGTTGTCGGACGCGATCGACCGCTATGCCGGAAAAATCGGGATTCGTGATGGGCAGGGTGCGTGGGGAGTTTTGTCGGGGGATTTGATCGCGCGCGACGAGTCGTTTCGTATCGCGGTGATTGCGGCTTTTGCGCCGTTTTACAACGCCAGGATGTACGGGCGGGCAACGCGAGCCGCGGGATAAACTGGAGTTGGGGAGAACAAGAGCGTGGATATCGTCAAGGGCAACATGGGCTGGATCGAAGTGGTGGTCGGGCCAATGTTTTCGGGCAAGAGTGAAGAGTTAATTCGCCGGCTGCGTCGCGCGGAGATCGCGCGGCAGCGGGTGCAGATTTTCAAGCCGGCGATCGATGAACGTTATGCTGCCAACGAAATTATTTCGCACTCCGGACTGGGGATTCCGTCAGACAACGTGAGCAAGGCTTCCGAGATTATGGAGAAGTTGTCGCCGCGCACGGAAGTAGTGGGGATCGACGAGGCACAGTTTTTGGGGGAAGAGATTTTAGACGTGTGCACGCGGCTGGCGAATTTGGGAAAGCGCGTGATTGTCGCCGGCTTGGATACGGACTATCGCGGCAGGCCATTCGAGCCGATGCCGCGGCTGCTGGCCGTCGCGGAAGAGATCACCAAGCTGCTCGCCATTTGTGTGCGGTGTGGAAATCCTGCGGTGCATACGCAGCGCTTAGTGGAGAGCGACGAATTGATCGTGGTGGGAGCCACCGGCATGTACGAAGCGCGGTGCAGGCGGTGCTTTGAACCGAATCCCGCCATGGCGCAAGAGAAACTCGGGCCGCAGCTTCTAGCGCGGAACCGCGCCGCCGGCAGTACGGGCGATTAGCACGAATAGTGAGTCATCGAAATTCGCGCCGTATCCTTTAGTCCGCCCGGAATGGCATCTTTCTTGAGCTTGCTAGGCAATTCCTGCAAACTGGCAACGCTGACGGGACCCAATCTGCACACCGCGGGAATTCATGATCATCGAATCTAAGGCGCCGACGCGCGTTGATTTTGCGGGAAGCACTCTGGATATTTGGCCGCTGTACCTGTTTCATCCCGGTGCGGTGACACTCAACGCAGCGATTTCGCGATATGCGTCCTGCGTGATGCATACGCACTCCCCGTGGGATGAGCGCATTAAGCTGGTCTCGCGCGACATTAAAAGGGAAGAGAGTTTTGCGTCGTTTTCTGCGCTGGTAAAAGCGAAGCGTTATCGCTTGCCGCTGCTGGCAGAAATTGTGAAGTTCTTCCAGCCGCAGGGCGGCTTCACGCTCACCACAGATTCCGAGGCGCCGAATGGAGCGGGCATCGGGGGTTCAAGCGCCATGGCCGTGGCCATTTGCGCCGCGCTCGATCGGTATACCGGAGCAGGGAAAAGCAAAGTCGATTGGATTCACATCAGCCGCGATGCGGAAGCGATTGTCATTAATGTACCCACCGGAACACAGGACCACTACCCCCCGGCATTTGGCGGGGCTGCCGCGATTGAACTGCCTCCAGGCGGTGAGCATCGCGTAGAGCTGCGCGTCAATCTGGATGAGCTGCAGCGGCGCATCGCGGTGTGCTACACCGGCAAGCCGCGGCAGCACGGCATCAACAACTGGGAAGTTTTCAAGGCGCAAATCGGCGGAAATAAAGCGGTGCAACACAGTCTGGAGCGCATCTCGGATGTGGCGCAAAAGATGCGCTTCGCGATGGAAAAGTCGGATTGGCATGAAGCGGGACGTCTGATGCGCGAAGAGTGGTCGTTCCGTAAACGCAACCTGCCCACCATTTCTACTTCGAAAATCGACCGGGTGATTGAAGGGGCTCGTAAGAACGGCGCACTGGCCGGCAAAGTGTGCGGCGCCGGCGGCGGCGGTTGCGTGGTGCTGTTGATTGAGCCGGACGCCCGCCGCCGGGTGGAAGACGCGATTGCGCAGGCAGGCGCCGAAGTTCTTCCCGTAACGATTGACCGGCAGGGAGTCCAAGTCATCTCGCGCTGATTGTGTCCGCAAAGCCGGATTTCCCCGGCCTTCCCCGCGCCCTTTTCTTGCATCATAGGGTTGTATGGATGGGGAATCGTACTAAAATAGGTTCGTATCCCATTGTCCCAGGCAGTTATGCCAATTCGCCTGATCTTCGCACTGACAGTGTTTCTGGTGGCGGACGCGGACATTCCGCGTATCACCAGCTTGCGTCCACCAACGCGGGCCATTGAGGCGTTTCCCGCGGGTGAGGAGCTCTCGCCGTTTCCAAACACGGCACCTACCGGAGCCAGCAGCCAAGGGGAAGGTCAAACGCCGGGCCGGCCAAAGAGCGCGACCCTGCAAGAGACTACCAAGCTGGAATTGATTCGCTTTGTTTCGGGAGAATTCGCAAAGGCCACGAAGTCGCTACCGGCGGGCAAAGAGGGATTGATCGTCAATGTAGGCAAGCCGGTACCGACCGAAATGCTCGAGCGGGCTTTGGCAACGCATGGTGCCGCGGTGAATAGCGGCGACCGGGTGCAGATTACCAAGCTGGATTTTCAAGCGCACCAGATCATCGTGGATTTGAACGGCGGCGGACGCGGGAAAAAACGACTGCGCGACCGTATCCATTTTGAAATGGGCGGCATTCCCACGATGACCACGACGACGCAGCAAGAGGAAACGGGACCTCCGGGCCTGCAGCCCGGAATGGGCAGCACGTTATACCTCGAATTCGGAAAAACCGTTCCGGACCTGAGTCCCGAAGAACTGAAGGATTTGCTTTCGCCCTTTCTCGATTTTGCCAAGCAACGTTCCGCCTCGACACAGTGGATCGACACACTGCCGCCGGAAATGAAGAAAGCGATTCAGGACCGTCGGCCGGTAGTTGGCATGGACCGCGAGGAGGTAGTGGCAGCCATTGGCAAGCCGGATCATAAGGTTCGCGAGCGCGACAACGAAGGGAACGATATCGAGGACTGGATTTACGGCCAGCCTCCGTCAAAGACCGTTTTCGTCCGCTTCAACGGCGACCGGGTGACCAACATCCGCCAGTACCCGCAGTAAGCCCACGCACAGATGTGATTTAAGACCGTGCGGTGCACGTTGACTTTTCGTTAAGCTGCTCATAGCATCTTGTGTTCGGCTTGCGGTCGTTTCCCCCTTAAGCGTCCGCTCATTTTCAAACACCCATCGGAGGAAGTATGCCCATCAAAGTAGGCATCAACGGCTTCGGCCGCATCGGACGGAACCTCGTGCGGACGGCACTCAATGACCGGGACATTCAGTTTGTGGCGGTGAACGATATCACCGACTCGAAGACGCTCGCTCATCTGCTGAAATATGACTCGGTTATGGGGAATCTGTCGCAAGACGTTACACACACCGATGATTCGATCAGCGTGGATGGGCGAAGCTTCAAGGTGTTCAAGACCAAGGATCCTGCGGAGATCGATTGGGCGGGCGTTGGCGCAGAGATTGTCGTCGAATCCACCGGCCTGTTCACCAAGGGGCCGGATGCGAAGAAGCATCTGCGTGGTCCGGTGAAGAAGGTGCTCATCACGGCGCCATCGGAAGGTCCGGATGCGACGTTCGTGCTGGGCGTGAATGAGAAGAGCTATGACCCAGCGAAACACAATGTTGTGTCCAATGCTTCTTGCACGACGAATTGCCTGGCGCCGGTTGCGAAAGTCCTGCAAGACACTTTCGGGATTCAAAGCGGGACGATGACCACGATTCACTCCTATACCAACGATCAGCGCCTCCTGGATTTGCCGCACAAGGACCTGCGCCGCGCTCGCGCAGCTGCGTTAAATATGATTCCCAGCTCGACTGGCGCGGCAAAAGCGCTGCACCTGGTCATCCCGGAGCTGAAAGGCAAGCTGGATGGATACGCCATGCGCGTGCCGACGCCGAACGTCAGCGTGGTTGACCTGACAGTATTTGTGGAAAAGCCGGCGACGAAAGAGGCCGTGAATGCAGCGTTAAAAGCTGCGGCCCATGGCCCAATGAAGGGCATTCTTGGCTACACCGAAGAGGAGCTGGTGTCCTCGGACTTTAAGGGCAATTCGAACTCCTCGATCGTGGATGCGGGCTACACCAAGGTGGTCGGCGACCGCTGCGTCAAAGTGCTGGCGTGGTACGACAACGAGTGGGGCTACTCCTGCCGTTGCCGGGACCTCATCAAACTGATGGCGTCCAAATTCTAATCCAGGGGACGGGCACCGCCCGACCCTTTTCTTTTCGAACTTCCGAGATGAGTTCGTACTGCGAGTCGCAAATCATGAACAAACTGACCATCAATGATCTGGATCTAAGTGGCAAGCGCGTCTTCATTCGTGTCGATTTCAACGTGCCGTTGAAAGACGGCGTCGTCACCGACGAAACGCGCATTCGCGAAACGCTGCCCACTCTGAAGCTCGCGATGGAAAAGGGTGCGCGGCTGATTCTCGCGTCGCACCTTGGGCGACCCAAAGGTGGGCCGGACCCGAAATACTCCTTGCTGCCGGTAGCGAAGAAGCTCGAATCCATGATCGGCAGGACGGTTCGCTTCGCTTCCGACTGCGTGGGCGCGGTCCCGGAATCGAAAAGCAAAACGCTGGCGGATGGCGACATCCTGCTGCTCGAGAACGTGCGGTTCCATCCGGAAGAAGAGAAGAACGACGAAGGGTTCTCGCGACAACTCGCCGCACTGTGTGACGGGATCTTCATCTGCGATGCCTTTGGCTCTGCGCATCGCGCGCATGCCTCCGTGGTTGGCATCACGCGTTTTGTGGAGCAGTCCGCCGCTGGCCTGCTCATGGAAAAAGAGTTGAGCTATCTCGGCAAGGCGCTCACCAATCCCACGCGACCGTTCGTGGCCATTCTGGGTGGCGCGAAGGTCAGCGACAAAATCGAAGTCGTCGAAAACCTGATGAAAATCGCCGATTCCATGCTGATCGGCGGCGGCATGGCCTACACCTTTTTCAAAGCGCAAGGCCTGCCGATAGGCAAATCATTGGTCGAAGACGACAAGCTGGACTTGGCGCGCAAAATCCTGGCCGACGCTAAAGCCAGAAATTTTCGCTTGTTGCTTCCTGTGGATCACGTGATTGCGCCGGAATTCAAAGCCGATTCACCCGCGACAACTGTCGAAATTGGCGCTACCCCGGCAGATCAAATGGGTTTGGACATCGGTCCCAAAACTGCCTCGGCATTTGCTTCAGAAGTCATGCGGGCAAAGACCATCGTATGGAACGGGCCGATGGGCGTGTTTGAGATGCCGGCATTTGCCAAAGGCACGCTCGAAGTTGCGCGCGCAGTCGCCGGAGCTACTGGAAATGGCGCGACGTCCATCGTCGGCGGTGGCGATTCGGTCGCGGCCGTGCATCAGGCCGGAGTCGCAGGGAAAATCTCGCACATTTCGACGGGCGGAGGCGCCTCGCTGGAGTTTCTGGCGGGAGCCAAGCTGCCGGGTGTCGAGGCATTGACCGACAAAGAAAAAAAAAACGTTAGCGCCATGATGGCCAGTGTCCGCCGGCGACGCGTGATCGCGGGCAACTGGAAGATGTTCAAGACGCAAGGCGAAACCGAAGCTTTTTTCGGAGCTTTCGGCGATCTGGTGAAGGGCATTACGCAGTGCGACATCGTTATCGCCCCACCGTACACCGCGATTCACACTGCCGTGAGCGCGAGCAAAGGCTCGCAAATTGCGATCGCCGCGCAGGATGTTAGCTGGGAAAAAGAAGGGGCGTTTACCGGCGAAGTCTCGGCGAAGATGCTCGTGGATGCCGGTTGCCGTTGCGTAATTATCGGCCACTCCGAGCGCCGCCAATACTTCGGCGAAACCGACGAGACGGTAGCCAAAAAGACCAAAGCCGCGCTGGCTGCCGGGCTTACCCCGATCGTTTGCATCGGCGAAACTCTCGAACACCGCGAAACCGGAGCTCATGAACATATTTGCAAGAGCCAGTTTCTGGCAGGGCCCGGTTCGTTGACCGAACAGGAATTCTCCCGTATTCTGATAGCCTACGAGCCGGTTTGGGCGATCGGCACCGGCAAGACAGCTACACCCGAAATTGCCGCCGAAGCCCACCGCTTCATACGCGCCTGCGCCGCTGAGAAATACTCACCGGAACAAGCTTCGAAGTTGCGGATTCTGTATGGCGGCAGCGTCAAGCCCGAAAATATTCAGGGTTTGTTGGCACAGGAAGAACTGGATGGCGCGTTGGTCGGCGGCGCAAGCCTTGATCCCAAGGCATTTTCAGACATCGTGCGAGATTGCGCAGGGAGATAGATAGATGCCAGGTTGGATGAAGTGGACGTTAGCGCTGTTGGTTGGATTGCTCATCATTGTCGTTGGCTTTCGCTGGGCTGGTTGGCTGCTCACGAGTTTCTTCGTAATCAATTGCCTGGTGCTGATGGTGGTCGTGCTGCTACAAAGCGGCAAGGCTGCGGACCTCGCGGGCGCCTTTGGCGGCGCAGGAAGCCAAACCGCGTTCGGGCCACGCGGCGCAGCGACGATTTTGTCGCAAGCCACCACCTGGTGCGCGATCATGTTCATGGTTTGCGCGTTCGCGTTGGTCGTGCGCGTGGACAAAGGCGTCGAATCGAACGGCTCGGTGCTGCAGCAAACGTCGCGTCCTGCGCCCAAGAAAGCGCCTGCGAGCACCCCAGCAACGAATCCGTCTACACCGGCACCTTCGTCGCCCATTCAGTCGCCGCAGCCGAATCCGCCGGCATCGAGCGGTGGGCCGGCTTCTCAGCCGCCCGCGTCTGCGCCCACGCAGCCGAAAAAACAGTAACGTTTTTGTTGCCGAGCCGAATGCCTGCCTTGCGTTCGGGTTCGGCGCATTCGTAACAGCAACTCGACGACATTCGCAGCTACCGTGCGTCAGCCAAAGGATTCTGCTAGATTTAAACGGCTGGTCTCACAACGGAGAGGTGGCCGAGCGGTTTAAGGCGCACGCTTGGAAAGCGTGTGTAGGCTAACCCCTACCGTGGGTTCGAATCCCACCCTCTCCGCCATTTCTTTTATTTTCTTGCACTTACAATCCTTGGTGTCTATCATGGTGTCTGTCTGAACCACTTCTCGCCCGTCCCCAGCGATCGAGAGAGCCAGAAACCATGTCGAAACGCGGCAATGCCTACGGCCCCGAAAATCGGGTCAACATCCTTAAAAAGGTCAAAGTCGGAAAAATTTGGAATCTGTACCCGGCGGTCTTGGAGCCGAACGGCAGACTCCGTGACAAGGTGCGTGTGCGCGGAAAAATCGAGGTTCATCCCGAGGGATACTACTACATCGAATGGTGGCAGGATGGGCGCAAACGCGAACAAATCAAAGAGCGCACTGAGGTACTCGATCGCGCCCGTCGAAAAGCGATTGAACTCGAGGCACAGCGTGCCGGTATTGAAACGGTTCAGGAAATTGGCAGCGGCCGAGGCGCGACGGTCAGCGAAGCAGTAGCTTCGTATCTCGAAGATATGCAGCCTCCCCAGCGCGAGCCAAAAACGTACATCGCTTACAAATACTGCCTGGAGCTTTTCGCCGAAACGTGCGCGAAGAGGTTTGTCCAAGACGTAAGACGCGAAGACCTGCTGGCATTCATTCGTAAGCTCTATGAGCTGGGCAATGGTCCGCGAACCGCTTACAACCGTGCCGTGGTTGTTTCGCAGTTCTTAAAGGCCTACGGTATCGCCAAACTCCTACACAACCGCGATTGGCCGGACTACGTGGAACCGATTCGTGCGATTTACGAACCGGAGGAGATCACCGCGTTGCTAAAAGCCTGCGCCAGTAACGAGCGGGTTCTCTATCTCTGCTACTTGCTGACCGGGCTGCGCGACAAGGAGATGCGCTATTTGACCTGGAGGGATGTGGATTTTCGCACGCAGGCCATTCGCGTGACTGGCAAGCCACTCTACGGATTCAAGCCGAAAAACAAAGAAGAACGGGAAGTGCCCGTGCCGGCCTCACTGATGGAAGCCCTTAAAAAGTATGGAGCGACAAAGAAATTACATCCCGATGCTCTGGTGTTTCCGAACGAGTCGGGCCGGCCCGACAAGCGCCATGAGTTCAAACTCAAACGGATCGCCTTTCACGCGAAACTAAACTGTGCTCAGTGCGTCTCGAAGCACGGCAATAGATGCTCGGAAGGGCCGCATTGCTCGAAGTTCTTTCTGCACAAGTTCCGGCATACCTTTGCAACTCGCAACCTGCAAGATCATGTCTGCGATATCAAGACTCTGCAGAACTGGATGGGGCACAAAGATTTGGCCTCGACAATGGTTTATTTGAAAGCGGTCCGCAACAAAGATGTGATTGCCCGAGTGAATGCAAGCGAACTGGCAGCTTTGGCTAGCTGAAATGTGGACTGCGTGTGGCTAAGTTCGACCTCCAACGCATTGCTTGGTTGGGGATTTTCTGCCTGGTGCTTCCTCCGCAATTAGAAGAGTCGGGTGCCTTAGGAAGTCATGCGCGCTTTTTTCAAATTATCAGACAGGTTTGCCAGCGACGGAGCCAACAAATCTGCTGAACAATACGGGCGGTAGCGACCCCCGGCGCCGCGAGGCGCTGGGCGGCTCAGAAGCCGCTCAAAGCGGGGTCGCTACCGCCCGAAAAGACGTTTTCTCTTCCGCCCAATTTTGGCCCCGTCGCGGGCTATCCTGTTGTGTTTGCGAGGCTTCGTCATCGATGGTCTGGAATTCTGGGGCAATCTAGGGTTAGATTCCGCCAAAGTGGGTTTTGGCGACATTTTCTAGCGCCCTTTCGGAGTTTCGCAAAGTTAGGATGGAGCGCCGTAACTTCTTGACAAGAACAGCCTTGCTCATTTATGGCGTGGAGATCTGGAAAGAAAACTGCCTGGAAAGCTGGGCTGGTAACCCGCTCAGCTGGGGTTCGGCAGGTCTCCGGCCAGCTTTCCGCAAGGCCGCCCCCAACATTCGCGCGACGCAAGAAGAATCAGCGTTAAGAAAGAGGCCTTCTTTTACCATCAGGACTTCACTTCTTTCGTTTGATTTGTCGTCTCTTACAAGGCCCTCCTCCAATCTTTGCCCGAAGGTATCAATCGATTTTGCTGCAAAACGAGCGGTCCTTCGTCGGCCAAGGATTCGAACTTTTTCGGAGCCGAAGGATTCGACCAGCGCGATGCGATCGGGGAAGAAGTTACTTCAATAGATGCAATCCCCAGACGCCCTTTTGGTTCGAAATGAGAAAGCGGACGTTAGACCTTGGTCGGTGAATTCGGGTGTCGCGAGAGTCGAAACGCTAGCAGATGTGCCAAGTATGTGTGTGGAGGACCGAGCCCGACAGCTGCAGGCGTCCACGCAGGTGAACACGAGGATCAGGCCGTCCAAGAGCTTGGGAATCGTCTCACCACCGAATGACGGTTGCCATCAGGCGATTCCCGCACCCGGCCCAATTACATGGGCGAGATGCACACACCTCCATGCTGCATTGTTTCACAACGATTCGAGTTTCTGGCTTTTTCTGAAGTTAGCGGCGAGTTGGATTGTAAGAGCAAAATCCAGCGTCACTAGCGTCCGTTTTCGGGGCGTTCGCGCCCATGCCCACTGCGGGTGCTGGGGGTCTTTCGTTCAATGGCTTGCCACAATTTCCGACCGAAGTGCGTCGTGTTCCGAAGAGCGCAGCTGATGCAAGACCTTCCTTGCAAGCCGGACACCAGCCAGCACCTCTCCTGCAAGATCTGCGCTCTCCTCTCTCCGTCCGAATGGCAACTGCTATAACCGCCGTTTATCAAGCTATGTCTAGGAAGTATTGGACAGCATATGCCTTTCTAACGAGCATGGTGAATAGACGGACATTCTGTGTAGAACCGCAGGAGTTCACGCAATGAGGCTTATTGATCGATTGAAGAA
>Ga0335078_10016929_pt1 | contig 10829 bp, 7 predicted proteins | sample Lox_Sample_32_FD_206711 | JGI IMG/M metagenome (GOLD analysis project Ga0335078, IMG submission 206711) | Soil microbial communities from Loxahatchee National Wildlife Refuge, Florida, United States - Lox_Sample_3.2 | ecosystem: Environmental > Terrestrial > Soil > Wetlands | place: USA: Florida... | reverse complement strand
GCCGCAGCGATGGCCATCGCCCAGCACACCCGCGTGGAGGTCCGCCTCCACATGCTGTTCTGGCACCTGGCCGACCGCTGGGGGCGGGTTCGCCCCGAGGGCGTGATCGTGCCGTTGCGTCTCACGCACGCGATCCTCGCCGACCTCGTGTCCGCCCGCCGGCCGAGCGTCAGCACGGGCCTCTCGGTGCTGGCTCGACAGGGATTGATAGAACGGGTCGATCGCGAGTGGCTTCTGCGTGGCGATCCGCCCGGCGAGTTGCTCGAACTTCAGTCGATCAGCGTGGCCGAGGACACCGAGCAGTCAGCCGACGGGCGCTGAGCAATCCGCCAGTCGCTCTCTGCGCGGCTTGGCTTGAGCGATGAACGCTCCCGAGAACCGGATCGCGGAGCGAGGTGTGAGGACGATGCCTTCGAACCCTTCGCGGCTTCACCTTCTCTCATTGGAATGACGAAGACGCTCGTGGCGGGGATGTGCGAGAGAAAGACGGGTTCACGCTGGTGGACACCACGACAGGGGACGGTGCTTATGCCGTGATCGCCGCAGCTGCGCTCGCTCGAGCCGACGTTGCTGGCGTACTGGGGCATCCACACTGGCCGGGGGATTGTGGCAAAGGTTCTGCTCGGGGTCGGCGCGCCGCTTGTGGGCTGCGGCTTCTGGGGCGCAGTGGACTTCCGCAGGCTCGGCATGCTGAAGGCCTGCGGCTCCTGCAGGAGCTCGCGGTTTCCGGCCTCGCTGCGGTGGCATGGTATGCGTCCGGGGCTCACCTGCTCGGGGTCGCATTGGCGGCTTGGTCAATCGTTTATCACGCGGTCGTCTACGCATCGGGGGCCCACCTGCTGAAACCCGTGACGGCGCAGTCTCATCGGGCCGGGTTGTGATAGTCGCGTAACGGACCTCCTGCGGGAACGCCACACGCTTGCCAGTGCTGCCGCCAAACGGCTACGCATGGAGCGTGCGGTCGATTGAACCGCGTAAAGGCCGGGAGAGGACCGAGCTCCTCGCCTGTTCAGCGGGCGGAGTTGTAGAGCTGGCGGACGATCTTGTACATCAGCGGCGAGGTCTCGTGCGTCCCGGGGCAGCATGGCGGGCCGCCGGGTGCGCTGATTCCGATTTCCAGATGTGGAGCGTCCGAGATGCCGACGCTCCCGCAGCCGACATCGGCGATCGGCTGCCCCGCGGTGACTTGTGCGCCGACGGGCACGAGGGCGGGCTTGGCGTGGCCGTAGTAGATGTACCGCCCGGCGAGCGGGCCGTCGGCGACCTCGAGAACGGGCGCGTAGGGGCCGAACCCGTCCGCGCCCTCCTGCACGATCGTCCCCGGTGCGAGTGCCACCTCGACTACCTTCGCGCCGCACGCGTTGTCGATTGTTCCGATGTCGACGCCCTGATCGAGTGTCCAGTCAGACGGCGGGAGCACTCGCGCGACCGGTTGTAGTGGGAACGTCCACCCGGGGGGAGCGGAGGTGGGATCGCTGCTGGCGGCGTCGATCGTCCTGCCCCGGCTGACCCACGCTCGCAACGTCTTGGCCGTGAGCACGCCGACGGTGCCGGTTACAGGGGTTAGCTGAGCGACGGCCTGAAAGCGGCGGACCGCCTGTCGCGTGGCGGGGCCGAAGCTGCCATCGGCCGCGGTCGGGATTCCCACTTCGGTCAGCCATCTCTGCAGCTTCCTGACGTCCCCGCCGCGGTCGCCGACACGCAGGACCCTGCGGAACGGGGACCTGGCGTCGGCTGGGTCGGGCGATCGCGACGCGGTGACCTTGCGCCCCTGTTGCACCCAGGCCTGCAGCGTGGTGGCGGTCACGGCGCCCACGGTTCCGGTCACGGGCCGCAGATCCGCAGCGCGCTGGAAGCGCTGTACCGAACCCTTGGTTGCCGGTCCGAAGCTGCCGTCGGAGGCCGTCGCGAGTCCGACCCGCGTGAGCCAGTTCTGCAGCGTGCGCACGTCGGACCCCCGGTCGGCGACTCTCAACACCCGGTCGAAGGGCGAGGCCGCCGTGGTCCCGGCACGCGCAGGCGTGAGCCCGGTCGGCGACGTGACGACCAGGCCGAGCACGAGCACGGCCGGCACCACAAAGCGCGCGCGAAAGATGTCGGAGTTGGGCATTCGACGTCGTCGGGGGTCTCGCTCCCGTGTGAATCTGCGCCTGTGCCTACGGAGTTAGCTGACGGGCTCGCGCTCGCTGCGGGCGAGCGCTTCCTGCGGATCACCGCATGATTCGCCCCGAGGGTTGGGTCCCCCGCTCCCCGGATTGGCGCTCCGGGGACTCGGCACCAGTTACCAACACATGCTATTGAGCAAGGTTGCGGGCACGGTTCTGGAACCCGGCGGACTCGCGAGTCCTCGCGCAAGAGGTGGCAGGGGTTGAGGGCTGCCACGCTACGCGCCATCACTATGCCACCGCCGCCGGTCGGCCGGCGCCACCTATTCCGGGCAGTCCATTATTGAGGAGGCGATTGGCGGTGCATCGGTCCATCAACGGCGCTCTCCGACGCGAGGTCGTCTCGGGCTCCGGTCGGCACTGGCGCGAGTACCACCACCTTGTCGCCGGGATGGAGCTGAATGTTGTCCTGAGGTGCCACCGTCTTCCCGTCCTCGCCCACCGCAACCAGGACAAAACCGGCGGGCAGGTCGAGCTCGCCCGCTCGGCGCCCGCTCGCGGGCGAGCCGGGCCCGATGGTCATCTCAACTACCCGGTAGCCCTGAAGGGGGGTTGTCGGTACGTGTACGCGCGACTCTGGGTCATCGATGGCAAATTCCGCGGCCAACGCCCCTCGCTCGATCTCCGGCGTCGAGGCGGTGACGCGGTCGCCCAGTGCTCGCAGCAGGTCCTGCCGCGTGATCCAGCCGCGCAACTGCTGACCGTCGTGGGAGAGCACCGGCAGTCCTTCGCGGCCGAACAGAACCAGCTGTCGCAGCGCTTGCTCGAGATCCTCGTCCGGAAACAGTGCCTGCGGTTGGTCGACCGCGGTCACCGGCCCCACCATATGCTCGAAGCGCTCGGCGGTCGAGATCGATTGGCGCGTCCCGCCATTTTGCGGTGGCGCGAGTTGGGGCGGCCCATCGGCGGTTGCCATCGGTTGCATGACCTCTGCCACGGTCAGCGTCTGGAGCATGCTCGCGGCCTTGGGCCGTTCGATGTCGATGCCGCGCCGCAGCAGCTTGGTCGTGTAGATGCTGCCGTAGGTGAGTCGCTTGGCCAGCGCGGCGGCTATCCCCGTGGCGAGCATCACGGGTAGGGTGAGGGTGAAGTTCCCGGTCATCTCGACCACGCTGGCGATCGAGGTGAGCGGGGCCTGGGCGGCGGCCCCGAACACACCGCCCATGGCAACCACCGCATACATCGCCGGCGGCCCGATCGACGGTCCGAATATGTGATGGGCGGCGATCCCGAACGTCATCCCGGCCATCGCCCCGGTGAACAGCGATGGCGCGAACACGCCTCCCGACCCGCCGATTGAGAGGGTGAGGCTCGCCGCAAGCATCTTGCCGAGCATCAGGATCACGATGAACCAGAGCGCCACGTGACCGGCGACGACCTTGTTCATCACCGGGTAGCCCACTCCGTACATCTGTGGGAGTGCGAGGAGCAGGGCGCCCAGTGCCAACCCGCCCGCTGCCGGGCGCGCCCATTCGGGCCGACCCTTCCACAGATCATCGATGGCGTCCTCGAGCCAGTAGAGAAGGGTCTTGAACCCGACCCCGATCAGCCCGGCGGCGAGGCCCAGCATGGCGATCAGCAGGTAGCTGTAGTCGTCGGCGGCGACCAGCCCGTGCGGCATCCCGGCGAAGAACGGCGCCGATCCGAAGAACGCGCGACTGACCAGGTCACCGGTGACGGCAGCGAGAATGGTCGCGAACATGGCGTCGAGCGAGAACTCGCGCAGAACAATCTCGAAGCCGAAGAACAGGCCGGTGATCGGCGCGTTGAAGGTGGCGGCGATCCCGCCGGCCGCTCCGCAGGCGACGATGATCCGCAGCCGCGTCTCGGACATCCGCACCAACTGGCCGAGGGTGGAAGCGAACGCGGATCCGATCTGCACGATCGGGCCTTCTCGGCCGACCGACCCACCCGCGCCGATGCACATCGCGGAGGCAAGCGCCTTGACTATGGTGACCGGGGGGCGAATCCGCCCGCCGTTCTCAGCGACCGCCAGCATCACCTCAGGGACGCCGTGGCCCCGGGCCTCACGCGCGAAGCGGTGGATTAAGGGGCCGTAGAGCAGGCCGCCGACGACCGGCACGATGAACAGGAAGCTGATTCCGAGCCACGCCAGATGACGGCTTGGGACGTGGCCCTGCTGGCCGAACTGCTGATAACCAGTGGCCAGCCATGTGAAGCTGTAGATCAGCCACCTGAACACCACCGCGCCTAGCCCTGCCCCGACTCCGACGACGAGGGCCATCACGGTGAGCCCAAGCCTGGAACCGGCTAGCCAGGTGGATACCGCTCGGATCGACCAGGCCCGACTGGTCGGCCCAGGCACCGCCGCTACGGAATCGGCCGGGAAGCTCGCTGGACCATCAGCGTCCTCGCTGTCGGAAACCTCATCAGAGTCATTCGGGCTTTGCGGCTCGCCGTCGAGGCTCACTCGCCGCCCCCAACCGAGGTGCCGGTCACCTGCTGACCGGAGTTGTAAGTGCTGAAGTGTTCACGTATAACGCACGAAGAGAAATGACCGAATCCCGTGCCGGGATCAGCCGGCGGACGGGTGTCGCCGTTCGGCCAGAGCCGGCACGCAGCAATGGTCTTCCCTACAGCGTATTCGCGCATGCAGGACGAATACGGATAGCCACCGAAACGGGTATGCGTGCTGACAGAAACGGGACCGAAACTACGGCTCGAGTGTCATGCGTCCCACACCGCCCAGCCGGGAGCATGGGTGGGCGGCTGCCTTGGCGCTACCGGTCGCTTGTCTCTCCGATGCCGCCTAGCATCTCGTGCCTGGAGAGCACGGGCTCCTGGCAGCCCCTTGGCATCTGGCCAACATCTGGGGATGGGTCAAGGGCACTCTCATGCCGCGGGACCGTCTCGCCCGCGACGAGCGCCCGTGCCGTGTCCTGTTCGGTGGGCCGCCGGACTGGCAGAGCGAGCGCGTTCGGCTATTGAGTGCGGACGGCTAGCCGTTCTGGGCGCGATGATCTGGGTCGATGGCCCGCAGCCAGGTCTCGCGCTTGGCCTTGTACTCGTTGGGGAGTTCCTCGCCGAGGCTACGAATCGTCTCGACCCACCGCACGGCCTCGACGTAGTCGTGTCGCGCTGCCGCCTCGTCCGCCCAGCGTAAGGTCCTGGCGATGATCGCTGCGTGCTGGGCCTCAAACACGAGCGCCTGGTCTCGGTCGCCTCTGCTCATGCTCCTCGGGGTGTCCGCCATCGACCTAACGGTGCTTCATAGCGCACCCATCGAGCCGGTCAACCAATTTGGTAATCGCTCCGACCATTCTCCGGAAGTCAGCCGCCGGGGACGCGGGCGCGACAGCCGCCAGGCCGGCGCGCCCGCCCCCTTTCAGCGGGGCGGGATCAGTGCCACACCCAGCGCGCGAGATGGATCACGAACGAGAGCTTCTGCCCGGTGGTGCCGGTTGCGGTGACCGTCACGGGGAGCAGATGGAACGTGCTGTTGGAACCGAGCATCTGTTGTCCCGCGGTGGTCAGCACCATGTTCTGAAAGCCGCCGCTATCGGCGGGGATCGAGTAGTCGCGCTGACCGATCACGGTCCCGTCGTGACTCATCGTCAGATGACCCATGCAGGTGCTCGTCCCGTGGAAGCAGCCGAGTTCGACGCCGACGACGTGACCTGGAGAAACGAACCCTTCGTGGCCAAGCACCACGGCCTCGCTCGAGGTCGTCGCCATCGTATGGTCGGTCCCGTAGGTGGTGCCGCCGGCGTTCTGCGCGACCAGTTGATAGTGGTACGTGGTGGCGGGGGTCAGTCCATAGATGTTCGCGTGGACGCCCACCGGATTGGTTCCCGAGCCGGCGTTCGCTGGGCTGGTCTGCAGGCCGTAGGCGTTCGTGGTGCCGTATCGGAAGTAGTACGTTGTCGCCTGTCCCTTTGGGTCGACCGTGCCGCTGAGGCTGGCCCACGAGCGAGCGGTCTTTGACGCCGTCCCCGTCGTGACGGCGGGAGGCGTGGTAGTGGTGAAGGTCTGGTCGGCTCCGTCGGTAGTCCCAGCGCTGCTCACGGCGACGAGCCGATAGTGGTAGGTGGTGCTCGAGGCGAGCCCCGATAGTTTCGCCGACGCCGGCACATCGGCGGTTCCGGCGCCCGCGGAGGTCGACGGCGTATTTGAGCCGTAGCTCGTGCTCGTCCCGTACTGGAACTGGTAAGAGGTGTCGGTCCCGTTCGGGTTTACGGTGCCGTTCGCTGTCGCGCTCGACTGGGCTACATCCGTTGCCGAGCCCGTTGTGGCTGCCGGAGCCGCCGGAGCTGCTGGTGCTGCAGACGCTGACGCGGGCGTGCTCGCCGATGAAACCGCCAACCCGATCGCACCGCAAACGACGGTCACCAACGCCATCGCGGATCGCATTCTCCGCATCCTGCCTCCTCTCGTATTTGTTCGGTGGCCCACCTAACAGGTCGAAGCGGTCAGAGTTTCCTTCGTTGTCAGCGTTTCGTTTTAGCGCTGACATTCGAGGCAGGCCGGCGGAGTGCAGACTCAGGTTCGTCGCGTCGTCATCGGGGATACCGCAAGGTCGCATCGAACTCGGCGACTCACCACCACGTGTCGACGGGGGATCGCGGACTCGTCTCCGAACGTGTAGCCGTCAGCATGGTCGAAAGCCGTCCCACGCGCCTCAGGAACAATCACACGGGAACCCCAGCCGCCAGTTAACGGTCGCGCGAAACTGATCTCAACATCGCGCGGAAGCGTCGGGTCCGGAGCGCTCCGACAACGGTTGCGTCGGCGCTTCAAGTGTATGCGACCCGGCTGACCGCATCGGTGATTCGGCCTGACATCAGCCCCGTTATGTCTTCGGTGTTTGGCGGCCAGCTGCCATCACGAAGGAGATTCTCGAGAGCGCGCCGACCCGCGGCCTCTCGCCTCACCTCCCCCCGCATTAAGAGCTGCATCCCGATTCAAGAGCCAGTTTGGCCGAGCGTCGAGTGTCACCCGCTTCCAAGTAACCGTGATGTGCGCGCTCCCACGCACCGAAGTGTTCCTCCTCGCGTCCCGCCATGGACAGCTGCCGCGCCAAGCCGCTCCAGGTCGTCCGGCTCCAGCGACTGGCGCAAGTCCGCGCCGCTAAGCGCTTCTTTGGTCAGGCCAAGGACACTTAATGCTCCTGAACCGTCCACAGCGGTCGAGTGGGCGGTGCGATCGGCCGATGCTTGCGGCAAATGGACGACACCTTCGTTCACGTTGCGCATTCGAGCCGCAGCGGAGTTGCCGGTCGGGTGCCTGCTCTCCGCGGCGGAGCAGCCGCTCCATCTTCTGGTTGTGACGGGCGGCGTACCAGAGCGCGAGCCAGCGCGCCTACATCGCGCTAAGCGACTGCGCAGCGGCGTGGACGCAGTGACCAACGTCAAGGAGGGTCAGCTACTGCCCGAGCACGCGCTGAGCCGCCGCCACCGCGCGATCTGCGGGCTGCTGTGGGGCACGCTGCTAGCGACTGCAGCCTGATCGCGACCTGCGGCGTGGGGGCGAGATCGGAGCGCTTCCGCCTCAAGGCGCGCATCATCGCGACCTCGTTCGGCCTGATGGCGTGTTCGGCCGTGCTGGTGGACCTTTGGGGTGGACCGACTGGACGCCGTTCCTGGTCGCAATTGCCTTCGTGGTCATCGATCACGGCCGCGGTGGGATGGTCGATCCCCGGGGGTCTTTGGCTACAACACGGCGGCAGTGAAGCGGCCATGGTTATGGGCGCTGATTCACGGCGGGTTCGTGCTGGCGGCGAGCGTGGCGCACGTGGTGGCCTGGCGCACCAACGAGAATCAGCTGCTGCGCGATCCGCTGACCGGACTTCCCAGCCGCTTGCTCTACCTGAACAACCTGAAGCTCGCGCTCGAGCGCCTCGGCCGCGGCCCCAGCCGGTCGGTGGCCGTCCTGTTCCTCGACCTCGATCGCTTCAAGGCGATCAACGACAGTCTCGGCCACGGCGCCGGCGATCAGCTGCTCGAGGCGGTGGCCGAGCGGATCGGTCACACCCTGCGCCGCCACGAAACGCTGGCCCGGTTCGGCGGCGATCAGTTCGTGATCCTGTGCGAGGACATCTTCGACGACGGGGACGCGGTCGCGGTGGCGGAGCGCGTGCTCAAGGCGTTCAGCCTGCCGTTCCACCTGGAGCTGGCGGAGACCATGGCGGCGGCCAGCGTCGGCATCTCGGTCACCTAGACCCGAACCAGGATCCCGACGATCTGATCCGCGATGCCGACGTTGCGATGTACCGGGCCAAGGGCGCCGGCGGCGCGCGGGTGGTGCTGTTCGACGAGGTCACCCGCGAGCGGGCCCTGGCCCGCCTGCACAACGAGAACGCGATCCGCAAGGCGATCGAGCGCGAGGAGTTCCGGGTGTTCTTCCAGCCCGAGATCTCGATCGAGGACGAGCACATCACGGGGATGGAGGCGCTGGTGCGCTGGCAGCACCCCGAGCGTGGCCTGCTCGGGCCGGGTGAGTTCATCTCCCTGGCCGAGGAGGCCGGTCTGATCATGCCGCTCGGCACCTGGGTGCTGCGCGACGCCTGCCGGCGCGCGGTTGTCTGGCAGCGCTCGCGTCCGGCCGACCAGGCTGCTGATGCCGTTCGTCGACCACCTGGCCGACTCGAACAACACGATCCACTTCACCCAGCAGGGCTTCATCTTCGGCGCCGGGGTGCTGCTGGGCATGGCCCTGCGCGATGTGCAGCGTGCCTCCCGGCGCTGACGGGAACGCACGGGCGCCATGCCGAGTGGTTGAACCTCGCAAATCGCCTGTGGGCATCGCAATAAATCTCGCCGCGACCTGGACGCTGCCGATGCCAACCGTCGGAGCCTCAACGTTGAGGAGTGGTTTCGACACACTCACCGATCAGAGTGCGTCAAGCCAGCAGCGAGTCAGCCGGACCTTCATTGCCGTCCAGCCGGAGCGGACCGGCAGTCAAGGGCGGCCCGACAAGGCCGAGCGAAGCGAGCCGCGAAGCGGCGCCCTTGACGGCCGAGGAGCGGAGGCTACGAGGACGGCACTATCTGGGCGCTAATGACGCGGCGGCCTGATCGGCCAGGAGCACCGGGCTCCGCGGGCTCTCGCCTCGTGTCGCGATCATTGGCCACTCGATGACGTCATTGAGCTAGTCGAGATTCCTCGAGGTCCAGTTCGTGTTCGATGCGCCGCAGCGAGTGGGCTGAGATCTGGCCTCGCCGGCGGAGGTACGCGAGACGGCGGCGCTCGACGCCGATCAGCTCGCGCCGTAGCTCGCGGATGCGGCGGGCGGCCGCAGCCTCGTCGCCGCGGGCCGGGTTCCCGTCGGCGTGGGGCTCGAGGCGATGGATTCGTAGCTCGTAGGTCGTTCGGAGTTGGTCCACGACTGGTTCTGCCAGTTGGTCGCGTTCGGCTAGATCCTCGATGTGCTTGAGCGCGGCGTGGGCGAGCTGCACGCGTGCTCGGGCCTCCTCGCGGGCGACCGCTTCGTCTTCGCCGAGCCCGAGCCGGCGAACCAGGGGGGACAAGGTCAGTCCCGGGATCACGAGCGTCGCGGCGATGGCGATGTAGCTGATGAAGATGACGTTCGCGCGGTCCGGGAACGGATGCCCGGCCGCGGTCAGGGGTAGCGCGAGCGCGGCGGCGAGCGATACGCCGCCGCGCATTGCGCTCCAGCCGAGCACGATCTGTTCCGGCATGCGCGATTCCTGAGGCGTTCGATGGCGGCGTGGCCGGACGAGCTGTGCCAGCAGCGGGACCGTGAACATCCAGGCCATCCTGACCGCGATGAGAGTGGTCAGGACCGCTGCCGAATATAGAAGCGGCTTTGCAACGGACAGACCGCGCGTGATGTGCGGGAGCTCTAGTCCGATGAGCAGGAACAGGACCGATTCGAGCAGGAACGTGAGCGCTTCCCAGAATCCCAGGGTGCGCAGCCGGGAGGTGGGTGAGAGCATCGATCCGGATCGGCCTCCGGTGTATAGCCCGGCGGCGACTGCGGCCAGTACCCCTGACGCGCCGATGCGGTCGGCCGGGATGTAGGCCAGGTACGCGGTTAGCAGGGAGATGCTGATCTCGATCTGCGGCTCGTCGATGCGCTTACGGACCTCCACCGAGATCCATCCCGCTGCCAACCCGACGGCCACCCCGCCGGCGGCGACGGCGATGAATTTGACGATCCCCGCGCCAGGTGAGAAGTGTCCCGATACCACCGCGGCGACCGCGAGCTGGTAGACGGTCAGGCCGGTGCCGTCGTTGATCAGCGCCTCGCCCTCGAGGATCGTGGAGATGCGATCGGGCGCGCCCAGGCGCCGGAGCACGGACGTCGCTGCGATCGGATCGGTGGGACCGAGAATCGCGCCGAGCACCAGTGCTGGTCCCCACCCGATACCCGCAACCGAGTGAGCCACCGCCGCCACCGCGGTCATCGACACCAGCACGAGGCCGACCGCCAGCAGCCCGATGGAGCGGGCGTGAGTTCGAAGATCCTGGGTCGAGGAGCTAAACGACGCGGCGTAGATCAGCGGCGGCAGGAACACGAACAGCACGGTGCGCGGGTCCACTTGTGGCGCGGAGGTCCCCGACACCAGCCCGACCGCCAGACCGCCAAGCACGAGCACGATCGCGTAATGAACGTGGATCGCCCGCGCCACACCCGCCAGCACGGTGGATGCCAGCAACAACGCAACGATCAGCTCGATCCCT